>Ga0307376_10000013_pt1 | contig 360422 bp, 292 predicted proteins | sample TR2MG_FD_202536 | JGI IMG/M metagenome (GOLD analysis project Ga0307376, IMG submission 202536) | Soil microbial communities from Risofladan, Vaasa, Finland - TR-2 | ecosystem: Environmental > Terrestrial > Soil > Coastal area > Acid sulfate soil | place: Finland: Risofladan, Vaasa...
CTGCTTGGGTACGCGCGGCATGAAGTAAGTATACACGAGGGTCTTGACATATGTCGTATCATAGCACAATACTGAAACGAGAAAAGGTACTTGACGAATTTTTCGTCAGGACACAAAGACGCCCGCCATCCGGACTTTCTTGGCAGTCGGGCCGGACGACGGGCGGACCACACGCAGAGGGGGACCCTCTCCATGCTTGAGCCGAGTATAAAGGTGTCGCCACTTCCGCGTCGCTCGGTCATGGATCGATGATGCTTTCCCACAAACCGGACAGGCCGCCTCGCTTTCCGCGAAGACGATCCGGACATGGACCTCCCGGACCTGACTATCCCGCTCAATACCTTCAACTTCCCAAGGTGATTCTACCCCGAGCAAGCCTGCATAAAATTCCTCAACAGATTCCCAGTTCATGCCCTAATCTTACACTGATTTTCCACTCGATTCCCAGAAGCGCCACATCAGTGATAGTCTTTTCGATCGACTAGAGTATCCATCCAAACTAGACATCACTGAGGGAGACTCGGTTCTTCATTTGACGAGGACGAGTACCACGCCTTCCCATGTGTTTTAAACCGTGTAAAATTCCCGGAATTCGCCATCAACGTTTCCGGAAAACGCCATCAGGGATTCCCGGCATTCGCCGCCCCTTTTCCCTCTGACAGTGACTGAATCCGAGGACATCATTCCAAGGCATTCCCTTGCGCCCCATGGCATTTAGTCGTCAATCGATGGCTATGTCTGCAGAGGGACCACGCTTCAAGTGCCCATGATTGCCCTACGGCGAAATCCGGGAAGGCACAAGGTGATTTCCGGGAATCCAAGACGGCATCAAACACCATGAGAACGTCCTATCAAAACTTGATATTACCTGGAGTGATGACTTACTGAAGTACAGTAAGGGAGGAGATGCAAAGGAAGGGCTGGAGCTGAGGGTGTTCCCCGAAGGAAGTACGATATCGAGGGGGATCAATTATCATTGAGGAAGCTCTCTGACGGAACCCTTGTTGAGGCTGGCTTTGGCTTTTATAAAGATGGTATCACAAGACAATATGCCAACGGCAGAGTCTTGCTCTACTACAAAGGCACTCAAAATTCCCGCTTCGATATTAAGGGGAAGTCTGGCCAATTAATCATTGATTATTATACAGATATGGGAGACGGTTGGGAAAAAGGTGGACCCGCAATAAAAATATCAGGCGGCGGCTTAAAATCATCCGATAGACGAAAGAGCATTATTAATTATCTCATTCTCCAAGCGTATGATATATTATTGCCGGGGCTGCTGATGCCGGCACTTTTTGATGCACCCTTGGGGTCAGACCCTTCCTAAATTCGCCCCTCAATCCTCGCCCGCCCACCCCGAGGGGTGGGCGGCCTGTTTTCAGAAACGCGGCGTCCGTGCCGCGCCCTCGAGAACGCTTCGCGTTCGCGTACAGCTCGGACATGCGCGACCCCGTGACTTGCGCGCAAGCTCGCTCAGCTCGCCTGTGCACAAGAAGACCGCGAGTGAAGTCGAAGTGGCTGCCGCGGGCCTAAAAGCCCTTGGCTAGGGTGGAGAGAATCGCCGACGCCGGTTGCCGCATTCTCGCCGGCGACCGTTGCCGGAAGCCGGCCGTATTGCGCCTAATCCTCCGGTCATACGACGTCGCGAAGCGATGTCGTGTACCGGCAAGGAAACGAAGCTCTCGGGTCTCGTACTTTTCACCGGCCTGTCAGGCGGCGAGAACTGGTATGTACCCCAGGATGCAATCGATCTCGCAAATTGATGAAACGGGAATAGCGAAAAAGGAGGGGCTCGCGATCGCGTCGCCGTCGACGGAGGATTGCGAGGCCCTACCTTTCCGGGCGGCGCCGTGGATCCCCGGCTCGACTGCTCACCCGACGCCGCCCAGCTTGAATTTCCTGGCCGGGACAAGTGGTCCCGGTGGGCGGGACAAGTGGTTTCGGAAGGCGGAAATAGTGGTTCCCGTGGCCGGGATTACGCGAATTCTCGTCCGGTATCATTGAATCCGAACTACGGAACGACTGAAAACCACTCACCGCAACCACTGAATCGACCCACGCAGACTACTGAATTCCTCCGATGCCCCCTCGGGGTCAGACCCTCTCTGAACCTGTATCCGAAGCGCCCATCCTTGGGGTGCTTTGTTTTGGCGGGGGGGCAGTAGCCCCCTTGAGTAGGGTGCAGAGTATCGCTTGAGACGGTTGCTGCATTCGCGTCGGCGACCGTTCTGGGAAGGCGGCCTCCTTGCGCCTGACGCTCGCTGTGCTCGCTAAGGCGCAAGGAGGTGGTAGGACGTATGCGTCTTCGGCGAGTTTGAGAAGATTTAGTAGCGGTACTTACAGGACGTTATGAAGATGGTGTCGTCCTTGCCTCGGAGGAGAAAAGGAACTCGGTGTCGTCGACGACATCGGTGATGGTGATCTCGATCTCGCGATCCTTGTAGGTGGTCTGCATCGATCTCTCCTTTCGGGCCAACACCTGCAAGGTCAGGCCAGGCCACCTCATCGATGTCGGAAAGCCATGGCCTTCTTTCACGTCATACAGTTGAATATGCCCAGGCACCACATGCAGGCGGCGCAGGGCTCGGCGTTGATATGGCAGTCCTGCTCCGAATCCTCGAGCTGAACGTAGTCGCAGAGGGCGAGGTTGCAATTGAAGCAATAGGGATATTCGTAGCGGGTTACGTTGCGCCGAAAGGTCGTGAAGGCTGGATCGTTCCATATGTCGAGGATGTCGCGCTCGGCATGGCCGGCGGCGATACCGGCCTCGAGCGGCCCGGCGCCGCCCGGCCCGGCCAGTCTGCCGAAGACCTTGGGCGCCACGCGCTTCTCGATGCCGCCAATGTAGCAGGCGTATCGGTGCCAGAGAAAATAGCAGGGGTGGACCTTCCCGTCCCAGGACACGAAGGCGGCGCCGGACTCCACGAAGTCGCAGGAACGGACCCGACGCGGCAGCGCCTCGGGAAGGCTGATGTCGACGCCCTCGCGGAGGGCGATCCGACGAGCCTCGGCGAAGGCCCGCTTGGTCTCCTCGAAGAGGCCGAGGTCGGCGGCGAGGAGTTTCTCGATGTTAAGTGTTATGCCCATCTCGATGGCTTCGGCGTGCATGTCGCCGACGAGCCCGACGATGCGCTCGTCCTCGCTCGATTTGGCGTATTTCATGTAGACCCGGCCATAGGAGCCTATGTCGACGCCGGCCGCCCGGCCCTTCTCCCTGTATTTCACGAGAAGCTCGACGGCGAGGTCGAGGTTGGCGTCCCAGGCGGCGAGGGGGAGGGATGTCTTGTCGTAGGGGAAGAGGTGGCTCACGAGGATGAAGGAGATGCCTCGCCTCGCGGCCCATTCGACGAGGGCGGGGAGCTGGGCGAGGTTGGGGCGCATCGCGACGAATTCCATGCCGATGCGGAAGTCGGGTCGATTGGCTTCGATCTTGGCGTGAAGCAGGGACGCGAAGGCCCGCTCGACCGATTCGAGGGAGTCGCCTGCCCTGAGCTCGCGGAGGAGCTTGGGGTCGAGGGCGTCGACGGAGACGCTGGCTCGATCGAGGCCCGCTTCGAGGAGACCGAAGGCCCGGCGCCTGTCGAGGAGAATGCCGTTCGTCTGGAAGCCGATGCTGCCATGCGGGGGCATCGCCGAGCGGGCGATTCGGATGAAGGCTTCGAGTGATCGATGGAGGAGGGGTTCACCGACGCCATTGAGGACGAGGGACTCGAGATGGGGAAAGGCCGGCGCCAGTGCCTGGAAGGTGCCGGCGTCGAGATCCCCGTCGGTCGGGACTGCGCCTGAGCTCTGCTTGACGCACATCGCGCACTGGAGATTGCAGCGCGAGGTCGTTTCGACGATGAGGCGCGTGGGGTAGGCGCGCAAGGGCGGCGGCGTCGGGGAGGCAGCCTGAGCCCTCGAAACGAGCCCTTGGGCAAGTGAGGAGGCCGGCGGAACTTCGGTATCGGCTTTCACCCTGTCTTCATAGCTGATAATACCCGCCGCCTCAAGGGGCGAAGGGGCGGGCCATTCGATAAAAAAGGACCCGTGATGCGCCTTGCCGCATTAACAGCATTCTAACAATCGATTCGCAAAGCCCTCATGTCGCGTCCCTATCCTCCAGCCTGTTCACTGGGAACCGCGGTTCCCGAGGGAACGGACGTATTCCATCCGGAGGATGAAGATGAAGAAACTTGCGGTTATTCTGGGTCTCGTAGCCCTCGTCGCCGTCTCGGCAATCGCGCAAAAGCTGCCGGGTGCGGGTCTGATCAAGGGCGGAATTGCCGGCGAAGCGAAGAGCCTGACCGGCGCCGGGGCTACCTTCCCCGCCGTTCTCTATACCAAATGGTTCAGCGAGTATGCCAAGCTCACCGGCGTCCAGGTCAACTACCAGGGCATCGGCTCGGGCGGCGGCATCAAGAGTATCAACGACATGACGGTCGATTTCGGCGCCTCGGACGCGCCGATGAAGGACGATCAGCTCGCCGCGGCCAAGGGCGGCAAGCTTCTTCACCTTCCGATGACCATGGGCGCCGTCGTTCCCACCTACAACGTCCCCGGGCTCTCCACGTCGAAGAAGGTCCTCCGCTTCACGGCCGAAACTCTCTCCGCCATCTATCTCGGCGACATTACCAAGTGGAACGATCCCAAGCTCGTGGCCGACAATCCCGAGCTCGCGAAGATCAACCGCTACATCGTCGTGGTGCATCGCTCCGACGGTTCGGGCACCACGAACATCTGGACGAGCTACCTGACCGTCGTCAGCGACAGGTGGGCCAAGTCGGTCGGCTACGGCACCTCCGTGCAGTGGCCCGTCGGTCTCGGCGGCAAGGGCAACGAGGGCGTCGCCGGCAACGTCAAGCAGACCCAGTACTCCCTCGGCTATGTCGAGGAAGCCTACGCGGTCCAGAACAAGCTTCCCGTCGGGCAGGTGAAGAACGCCGCGGGCAAGTGGATGGAACCGAGCGCCAAGGCCGTGTCGATGGCTGCCTCCGGCGTGACCCTCCCCGAAGACCTCCGCGTGATGATGGTCAACAGCGCCAATCCCGAAGCCTGGCCCATCTCCGGCTTTACCTGGATCCTCGTCTACCAGCAGCAGGGCGATCCTGCCAAGGCCACTGCCCTTACCCGCCTCCTCTGGTGGAATCTCCATGACGGCCAGGCCTATGCCGAGAGCCTCCTCTACGTGCCGCTTCCCGTCGACGCGATCAAGAAGGCGACCGGCCTTCTCAAGTCGATCACCGTCAACGGTGCGCCCGCACTTCCCCAGGACCTTGCGAACTACTAAACTTAGGATTCAAAGAGGCATCATGTCGCGCAGCGTCTTTTCGCGACATGGTGCGGCAAGGGCCGCGGATCCGGGTGACCGGGTCTTCGCGGCCTTTGTCGCCGCCATGTCGTCGGTCGTCATACTCCTCGTCATCGGTTTCGTGGTCCTCCTTGCGGTGGACTCGATGCCCTCCATAAAGCGATTCGGTCTGGGCTTCCTGTCGAGCTCGGTCTGGAATCCGGTGGAGACCGAAATCAATCACCTCAACTTCGGCGCCCTGCCCTATATTTTCGGCACCGTCGTGACCTCGGTTCTCGCCCTCCTCATCGCGACTCCCCTCGCCCTCGGATCGGCGATCTTCGTCTCCGAGTACGCCCCCTCCTGGCTCGGCAAGCCCGTGTCCTTCATCATCGAGCTTCTCGTCGCCATCCCGAGCGTCGCCTACGGCATTTGGGGTCTCTTCGTCCTCGTGCCCTTCATGCGCGGTACGGTGGAACCCTTTCTTCAGCAAATGCTGGGGAATATTCCCATTCTCGGGGCACTGGTCGCCGGTCCCCCCTTCGGCCAGGACCTCCTCACCGGTGGTGTCGTCCTATCTATTATGATATTGCCCACCATCCTCTCGCTCTCCCGCGAGATCATCGCCCAGGTGCCCAGGCTCCAGAAGGAGGGCATGCTCGCCCTGGGGGCGACGCGCTGGGAGGTGCTGTCGCAGGCCATCCTCCCCTATGCCCGCGGAGGCATCATCGGGGCGGCGATGCTCGGACTCGCGAGGGCCATCGGCGAGACCATGGCCGTCACGATGGTCATCGGCAACAGCTCGACCAAGATCGGGGCTTCCCTCTTCACGCCGGGCTACACGATCGCGAGCGCGATCGCCAACCAGTTCACCGAGGCCGACTCGGAGATCTACTTCAGCGCCATCGTCGAGCTGGGCCTCGTCCTCCTCCTCGTAGCCTCGGTCTTCAATATCGCGTCGCGCTTCCTCGTAGCTCAGCTCACCAAGAGGACGGGGGCCAGCAATGCGTAAGGACCCCGAAGGCGGCAAATTCCTCCGGAGGCGGGCCGTCGGAGCCGCCAGCCTCGCGATCACGGCGATCCTCGCCTTCGCCTCGGTGGCCATACTTTTCGTGATAGTTGGTCATGTTGTCGTAAATGGCATCGGCTCCTTGAACGCCGATTTCTTCACCCAGATACCCAAGCCCTACGGGGAGAGCGGGGGCGGCATCGCCCAGGCCATCATGGGAACGGTCATGATGCTCCTTCTCGCGGCGCTCATCGCCATTCCCTTCGGCGTGGGCACGGCGATCTACATCGTGGAGTTCGGCCGCGGGCGCTTCGCGGAGCTCGTTCGCTTTGCCGTCGAACTCCTGGCCGAGCTGCCCTCGATCGTCGTCGGCGTCTTCGTCTGGGCCCTCGTCGTTCGCAATCTCACCGGCTACTCGGGCATCGCCGGGTCGCTGGCCCTCGCGATCATCATGATTCCGATCATCGCCCGCGGCGTCGAGGAGATCCTCAAGCTCGTCCCCGACAGTCTCCGCGAGGCGGCCCTCGCCCTCGGGACGCCAAAATGGAAGGTCGTCGTATTCATCGTAATTCCCACGGTTCTCCCGGGAATTCTCACCGGTATAATGCTGTCGGTGGCCAGGGCCGCGGGCGAGACGGCCCCCCTCCTTCTCACGGCCCTCGGCAATTCCTTCTTCAACTTCGATCTGCGCAAACCCATGGCGGCCATGCCGCTTCAAATCTATACCTACGCGGTCTCCCCCTACGACGATTGGCACGCCAAGGCTTGGGCTTCGACCCTCGTCCTCATCGGTCTCGTCGGCATCCTGAGCGGGGCCGTGAAGTTCTTTACTCGAAGGTGGAAACATGAGTCCCAATGAAGGCCAGGCCACCGGAGCCGAGGCTTCCGATGGTCGGATGATGCGCTCGCTCTCCGACGTGATCCAGGACCGGGGTCTCGAGCAAAGGGTCGAGCAAGATCTCGGCAAAGGAATCCAGATCAGGGGTCTGAGCGCCTTTTACGGGACCCATCAGGCACTCGAGGGCATCGATTTCGACATCAATCCCGGCGTTGTGACCGCGATCATCGGCCCCTCGGGCTGCGGCAAGTCAACGATGATCCGCTGCCTCAACCGCATGCACGAGGTGATCAGGGGGGCGAGCGTCACGGGTTCAGTCCTCGTGGACGGACAGGACATCTACGCTCCCGACGCCAATCCCACGCGCGTCAGGCGCAACATAGGCATGGTCTTCCAGAAGCCCAATCCCTTCCCGACCCGCTCGATCTACGAGAATGTGATCACCGGGCTCAGGCTCAACATGCGGCGGAAAGCCAAGCACGAGTATGACGAGGTCGTCGAAAAGTCCCTGCGCGCCGTGGCGCTCTGGGACGAGGTCAAGGACAAGCTCCACGATTCGGGTACGGCCCTTTCCGGAGGGCAGCAGCAGCGCCTCTGCATCGCCAGGGCGATTGCCATCGAGCCCGAGATCCTTCTTCTCGACGAGCCGGCATCGGCCCTCGATCCCACCGCGACGATGAAGATAGAGGACCTCCTCTTCGAGCTCAAGACGCGCTACACTATCGTCCTCGTGACCCACAACATGCAGCAGGCCGCCCGGGCCTCGGACATCACCGCCTTCTTCCTCGCCGACGAACGCCACATCGGACATCTCGTCGAGTCGGGGCCGACGCGACAGATATTCATGACGCCTTCCGACAAGCGCACGGAAGACTACATTTCCGGCCGTCTCGGCTGATCGGGGAGCACCATGCAGACTCGCATACATTTCGTCGAGGAGCTGACACGGCTCAACCACGACATCCTGACCATGGGTACGAAGGTCGAGGAAAATTTCCGCAAGGCCATCGAGGCCCTCAAGACCCGGGATGTCGAGCTCGCCCGGGACGCGAAGGCGGGCGACGCCGTCGTCGACGCCCTCCAGATCAAGATCGAGGACCAGGCTGCGGCCCTGATCGCGACCCAGCAGCCGGTCGCCCACGACCTTCGGGAACTCGTGACCGTTTTCAAGGTGACCTATAACCTCGAGAGGGCCGGCGACCACGCGATGCATCTCGCCAAGCTCGCCATCAAGTTCAAGGAAGAGCCGGCTTTCAGGCAGGTCGAAAAACTCGACGCGATGGTGGAGCGCTGCTGCGAGATGATTCGAGGCGCCGTCGACGCCTATTTGAACAACGACGTGGCGAAGGCCCGCGAGGTGGCCGCCAAGGACGAGGAGATCGACCGACTCAACAAGGAGGTCGTGAAGGATGTCATAGAGCTCATCCGGGAGCGACCCGAGCAGGTCGATCGCGCCACGAGGCTCCTTTCCAACTCGGGCTTTCTCGAGCGCGTCGGCGACCACATGACGAACATCTGCGAGGCCGTCGTCTTCATGGTCGAGGGCGAGCACGTGGAACTCAACGGCTAGGCCCCCGCGATGGCGAAGGCGGTCATTCTTGTCATCGAGGACGATAGCGAGATCCGGGAGCTCCTCCTCGTCTCCTTCGAACGGGAGGGCTGGACCATCCTCGAGGCCGAGGACGGCGAGCGGGGGCTTGCCATGCTCGCCTCGCACAAACCCGACTGCATCGTCCTCGACATCATGTTGCCGGGGCTCGACGGGCTCGAGGTGCTCAGGCGCGTCAAGTCGGGGCCCGAGTCTGCGAAGATACCAATTATCATGACGACAGCCCGCGGCGAGGACTCGGACGTCATAACGGGCCTCGAGCTCGGGGCCGACGACTACGTGATCAAGCCCTTCAGCCCCAAGATACTCGCCGCCCGCATCCGCGTGGCCCTCCGGCGAGTCGCGGAAAGCCGCGAAGCGTCGATCCGCGGCGACACCAAGCTCGAACGCGGCCCCCTCGTCATCGATACCGAGAGGCACGAACTCCTCTGCGAGGGCTCGCGGGTGGATCTTTCGGCCACCGAGTTCGCCATCCTCGCCCTCCTCATGGGCAGCCCCGGCCGCGTCTTCTCCCGAGGCGGCATCATCGATTCCGTGAAGGGGCACGACTATCCGGTGACGGACCGTTCGGTGGACGTGCAGGTGCTCCAGCTTCGGAAAAAACTCGGCGCGGCCAGCGAGTGGATCGAGACGGTGCGCGGGGTCGGCTACCGCTTCAGGGACTGATCCGTGGCAAGCATCCTCCGCCGCAGCGTCGCCTCATTCGTTCCTACGGTCATTCTGCTCACCTTCTTCGTCATCCTCGTCGCCCTGGCGGCGATGGACGGCTTTTACGGCGACATAATGGGGACCAGCCTCGGCTCCTCCGTTCGGGCCCTCGCCGCCGCCCTGCCGCCTGATGTTGATAATTGGTTTGATTCTCCGCGGGCGGCCGTCTCGACTTGGGCCAAGGGCCTGGATTCGGCTTCGGGCTTCAGGGTGACCCTGATGCGGACCGACGGCATCGTCGTGGCCGACTCACGGGCCGAGCCGGCCACGATGGAAAACCATGGGAAGCGGCCCGAGATGCGAATGGCCCTCGAGGGGGGGACGGGTATCGCGAGGAGGACCTCCGCCACCCTCGGGCGCGAACTTTTCTATGCGGCCCAGGCCCTCTCCGATCCGCGCGACGGGCGAATTAGGGGCGTGCTCCGCATCGCCGTCGACCTTCCCACCCTTCGCGCGAGGCTGGCGCCGGCAAGAAACTTCCTATTACTGATGATAGCGGGTGCGGGACTCTCGGCCGTCCTCGCGGCGATCTTTTTCGCGCGGGGCCTCACCTCGCCCCTGCGCCGCCTCTCGGAGGCGGCACTCGCCTACGGTCGCAGCTCGGGTGGAGGGATCGGGCCTGGGCCAGTCGGAGCGGCTTCGCTTCCCCGCGACGAGATTCGGCTCGCCGCCCTGGCTTCGGGACCGGACGAGCTCCGCGCCCTCGCGCGAGCCCTCGACGCGATGGTCGGCGAGCTCGAAAATTTCAACAAGACTGAGATACTCGAGGGGAGGGAAAGGGCGGCGATTCTCGACGGCATGTCGGAGGCCGTGCTCGCCCTCGATGCCTCGCTGGCCCTCCGGACGGCCAATCGGGCCGCGCGGAGGCTTTTCGGGCTCTCGGAGACGGGAGGCGGTCGGGGCATGCCCCTCGTCGAGGCGACTCGCTCGGTCGAACTCGCCACCCTGGCCTCCGACTGCCGCGAAGGCGGCGCCCCCCTCGAACGTGAGTTCGCGCTTTACGGCAAGGGCGGGGAACGATGGTTTCGGGCCCTCGCCACGCCCTTCTCGGGCGTCGAAGGCGAGGGGAACGCCGGGCCGGGAGGCGGACTCGTCCTCGTGCTCGACGACATCACCCAGGTGCGCCGCCTCGAGCGGGTCCGGCGCGACTTCGTCGCCAACGTCTCGCATGAGCTCCGCACCCCTGTCCAGGTCATCAAGGGCTTCGCCGAGACGCTCGCCGAGGGAGCTCTTGCCGATCCCGAAAAGAGCCAGCGCTTCGTGGACATCATCGGGCGCAATGCCCTTCGCATGGAAAACCTTATCGCGGACTTGCTCGCCCTCGCCCGGCTGGAACAGGAGGCCGGGGCGGGGCTCGAGCTCAAAATGGAGGATCTGGCATCCCTTGTGGACGAGGCCGTCGACGCAGTCGCGCCCAGGGCAGAGGCCAAGGATATGCCCATCGAAAGGGAGGTCGAGGCCGGACTGCGGGCGAAGGTTCACGGTGGTCTCGTCGTCCAGGCCCTCGTCAATCTTCTCGACAACGCCGTGAAATATACCCCCGCAGGCTCGTCGATCGAGCTTCACGCACGAATGGTGAAGGGCGGGGATTCCGGAAGCGCGGGGGACAGCGGGAAAGCGGGGCCGACCCTCCTTCTCGAAGTGCGCGACCGCGGCCCGGGGATTCCCGCCCGGGACATTCCCCGTCTCTTCGAGCGCTTTTACACCGTGGACAAGGCGCGAAGCAGGGAACTGGGGGGCACCGGCCTCGGTCTCGCGATCGTCAAGCATATCGCCCTCGCTCACGGGGGGGAGGCCGGCGTCGAAAGTTGGGAGGGCGAAGGCTCGCGGTTCTGGATGAGGATTCCCCTCGTTTAACCGTATCCTAGCAATCGACTCTCGAAATACAAATACTGGCGGTCTATACTTGAAAGTGTGGAAGGGGAACGGCCGCCGATGGCAGTCCGATCACGGAGTCGACAAAGACCCCTGCCGTCGACGCGCGGCATATCGCATAACGCGTCCTAACGGACAAGGTCCATCGGCACTCCCGCCCCTTCCTTGATGTCGCTGCCGACCCGAGGTCGACAGCGACGTCGCGCCGCCTTGAAGGCGGCTTTTTTTAGCGGTAATAGAGCCCTTCGAGAACCTTTTCGTCGCGGAGGCGGTCGTTCAGCTTGACGCCGAAATGCTCCTCGATCGGCCTCAATATCTCCGGGTGTTCCTCATTGACCTTTCGGGCTCCCTCGAGAACGACTTCGAGGCCGGCCCGGGTCATCTTGCCGAGGGGCTGTCTGCAGGGGCCGGAGGGCATGCCAAGGACGTTCATCAGGGTCTTTGTCGCGAGGGGATTGCGGGCGCGGCAGGTGACGGGCCCATAGGGTGTCTCCTCCTGGGTCTTGACTGTGATGACGGCGAAGAGGGGGGCGAGGGCGGCATTCAACTTCTCCGCCTCGGCGACCTTGCCGGCGAGGACGAAGCGCGCGAGATCGCCCACGGCCTTTGGCGCGATGTTGCTCATCACCGAGATGACCCCGCTCGCCTTGATGGCCGGATCGGTCATCATAGCGAGGGTCTTGTCGTCGTCGCCCGACATGATATCGAAGTCCTTGCCGCAGAATTTGCGGGTGAGGCGCATGTTGTCGAAATCACCGGTCGCCTCCTTCACCGTCCGCACGTTGGGGCAGTCGGCGGCGAGCTGGGCGAGATCCTGTGGGAGGAGCTGGGCGCCGGTCCTCCCCGGAATGATGTAGGGTATCATCTGGATGTCCGGGAAGGCCGTGGAGATGGGTTCGACGTACTCGCGGCGGATCTCGAGGCTGCTCGGACCGTTGTAATAGGGATCGACGAGAAGGACGGCCGTGATGCCCATGTGGGCGGCATGGACCGTGCCTTCGATGGCCTCCTGCGTGCTGTTGCTGCCGGTGCCCGCGATCGTCTGCCCCCTGCCGTGGCTAAACTTGAAGACGCGCTCGGTGACCTTGTTGTGCTCGCTCCAGTCGAGGGTCGGGCTCTCTCCGGTGGTGCCGCAGGCGAGAATGCCGTCCACGCCACCGTCGAGCTGGAATTCCACGAGCCTTTTCAAGCCTTCGTAATCGACCTCGAGGTTCTCGTGGAAGGGGGTGACAATAGCGGTATAGCAGCCACTGAATCGTACCATTCGGCATTCTCCTTGGGCGTAGGCGCCGGGGCGCTTCTTTGCGTAGAAAGACAAAACTACCCATCGGGCAATCGCCTGTCAATCGAGCCGGAACCGGGATGCTGCGAACTTAAACGGAAAGATAAGGTCGGTCGATGATCCGGTTTCCCGAACGGTCTTCCCCCATTCCACCTCCCCGCCGAAAGGTCTATGCTCGATTCGAGGAATATTACATATGCCAGTTTCTGGTTCTTCTCTTGTCGGGCGCTACTTTCCAGCCCTGGGTCGAAGGAATTTCCGTCTTTTCTGGCTCGGTCAGATCGTCTCGCTCATCGGCACCTGGATGCAGAACATCGGCCAGGACTGGCTCGTCCTCCAACTGACGGGCTCGGCGGGCAAGCTCGCCGCCGTAAGCGCCATGCAGTTTCTGCCGATGATGCTGTTCTCCGTCTTCGCCGGCCCCTTCATCGACCGCTTCCCCAAACGCAGGACGATAATCTTTACGCAGAGCGTCCTCGCGGTGCTCGCCCTCGCCCTCGCCCTCATCGTGTGGACCCACGTCGCCCAGTACTGGATGATCCTCGTGCTGGCCTTCCTCCTCGGCATGGTCACCCTCGTGGACAATCCGACGCGCCAGGCCTACGTGATCGAGCTGGCCGGCCGCGACGTGCTGATGAACGCGGTGTCGCTCAACTCGGCAGCCTTCAACACGGCGCGTACCTTCGGGCCCGCGGTGGGCGGCCTCCTCATCGAACTCCTCGGCATCGCCCCCTGCTTCTTCCTCAATTCGCTTTCTTTCCTCGCGGTCATCGGCGCCCTCCTCATGATCGACACCCCCAACCGCGTGGGAGCCTCGCCCGTGGGATCTATCCGCGAGGTGGTCACGAGCGTCGGAGAGGGCCTCTCCCACGTGCGGAAGCGGAGGGAAATACTGATCCCCCTCCTCCTCATGTCGGTTCTCTCGACATTTGTTATCAATTATAACGTATTTGTCCCGAGCTTCGCGAAGATTTCCTTAGGTCAGACGGCCTCGGGCTACGGCTTCCTGATGACCTCGCTCGGAATCGGTTCGCTGATCGCCGCCCTTACCCAGGCGGCGAGGAGCAAGGGCGGGCCGAGCCAGGCAAGGATCTGGGTGAGCGCGGCGGGCATGAGCGCGGCCATCCTCCTCTGCGGACTCCAGCGCTCATACGTCCTTTCCGCCCTCCTCTTCGGCCTGGCGGGCTTTTTCACGATCACCCTCTCGACCTCGATGAACACGACCATACAGCTCGCCTCCGCCGACGACTATCGGGGACGCGTGATGAGCCTCTGGTCCTGGGTCCTGGGCGGCGTGACGCCGATCGGTTCACTCTGGGCAGGCAGTGTCTCCGAAATATCGAGCCCGGGGACGAGCATGGCGATTTCGGGAGGGATAGGAATCGCCTTTACGGGAGCGATGTTCTTCGTCATGAGAAAGAGGCGTCGCTCCGGGGAAGCAGCGACCGTTTCTTCGTGACCGTCGCCTGACTCTGGGAACCTTCGGCGGCAACGCCTTCCTCAACTCCATCCGTTATTTTTTGTTCGCAATCGAAGATGCGCCACGCTAGACTGGTTGGGAGCGCCCGGCCCCCGAGGCCATGGCGCCCGGTTCCCGACTGCCCCTTCCGATGGGGTTGCCTGGAGGGAGCCGATCCTTGGACAAAAGGGGAACGGCGATGAAAAAAGTGCTCTTCCTGTTTATGTCGGCTCTTGCGGCTGTCGCTATCGCATCCCAGGACCTGTCGACGATTAGCGTCGCATCGGACGAGTGGGCCGATTGCACGCAGAAGGACGGTACGGGTCTCTATTTCGACGTGATCAGGCTGGTCTACGCGAACCAAGGGGCCAAGCTCGACATCAAGATCACGCCCTTCGCGCGTTCCATCGACATGGTGGAAAACGGCAAGGTCGACATGAACGTCGGGGATTACCAGGGCGATGTCGCGAACGGGATCTATCCGAAATTCCCGATCGACTACGACGACCTGACCGTGATGATGCCTGCCGCTCAAAAGGGACAGTTCAAGGGTGAGGCGAGCCTCAAGGACAGGAAGGTCGCGTGGATCGTCGACTACGGCTACGATAAATACCTGGGCGTTCCCGTGAAGCTGACCGAGATCTCCGACCGGGCGAGCGGCATCAAGATGCTCCAATCCGGGAGGATCGACTATTACATCGAAACGAAGTCGACGATCGTCCCCGCTCTCGAGGAGATGGGGATATCGGAGAAGGATTTCGCCCTCGTGACCCTCAAGTGGATCAAGCTCTACGTCTGTTTCGCCAAGAGCGACAAGGGCTCGAAGCTTCAGGCCATTTGGGACAAGCGGATTCCCGATCTGATCAAGTCCGGCGAACTCGCCAAGCTCTTCTCGAAGTGGGGCTTCGACGACAGCTACGCGAAATTGGCCAAAGAGCTCTGAGACCGATTGCTGATGAAACAAGTGGGCCTGCTTCCCAAGCTGGGCGGCATCCTCGGACTGTCCTTCCTCGGCTTCGTGATTCTCCTCTATCTGCTGCAATCTTCCGAGTTGAAGGGGCAGGCGGCCGCCGACTTCGAACAAGAACTCAGCCTCAACACCGAGCTCGTGTCGCTCGCTCTCGCTAAGCCCGTCTACGAATTCAACTCGAGCATGATCGACAGCCTCCTCGATTCCTTCCTCGTGAACGAATCGATTTCATCCATCGAGGTGCTGGACGACAAGGGCAAGAGCCTCGCCAAGAAGAGCCGTGACGCCGCCGATGCCGCGAGCGGACCCCTCCGCGAGCGAGTCCTCGAGTACCAGGGTGAGAAGATCGGCAAGGTCGCCCTCGTCTTCTCGGACAAGGTCAGGGAGGCCCTCGCGGCGAAGATCGCGAAGCAAGCCAGGTCCCAGTTTCTCGCGACCGCCTCCGTTTCCTTCCTCATCGTCCTCCTCCTTTCGGTCACCCTCTATCGCCTCGTGATACGCCGCATTAAAAAGATCGACCTGGCCCTCGCCGAGATCGCCAAGGGCGACGGGGACCTCGCCAAGCGCCTCGACGAGGGCTCGCGCGACGAGATCGGCTCCTTCGCCGCCAATTTCAACACCTTCGCGGAGAAGCTCCGAGAGATCGTCGCCAACCTCAAGGAAGCGCAAAGGGATCTCTCGACCATCGGCGAAGCCCTCGGCAAGAGCGTCGACGCGACGGCCGCGACGATTGTCCAGATTTCGACCAGGGTGGATCGGGCTTCGAGCGAGGCGCGCTTGGAGGCCGCGAGCGTCGCCCAATCCTCCAGCGCGGTCGTGGAGATCGCCTCGAATATCAAGAATCTCGAGGGTCTCATCGAACGCCAGGCCGCGAGCGTGGGTCAGGCCTCGGCTTCGATCGAAGAGATGATAGCCAACATCGGCGCGGTCACCACGTCGGTCGAGAAGATGGGCGGTCAGTTCGCGGAGCTCTCGAAGGCCTCCGAGACGGGCAAGACGATGCAGGCCGAGGCCGGAGCCAAGATCAGCAGGATAGCCGAAAGATCCCAGTCCCTCATCGAGGCCAACGACGCCATATCGGCGATAGCCTCCCAGACGAACCTCCTGGCCATCAACGCGGCGATCGAAGCCGCCCACGCGGGAGAGGCAGGCAAGGGCTTCGCCGTCGTGGCGGACGAGATCCGGCGCCTTTCCGAGACGACGGCCGAGCAGTCCCTCTCGATCGGCGCCGAACTCACCACCGTGCTCAAGGCGATCGAAGAGGTCGTCACCTCCTCCCATGATTCCGAAGCGGCCTTCGATCTCGTCGCCTCGCGCATCGGCGCGACCGACCTCCTCGTCAGCGAGGTGCTCCAGGCGATGTCGGAGCAGCGCTCGGGCACGGCGCAGATCCTCGAGGCATTGAAGTCGATGAACGACATCACGACCGAGGTGCGCTCCGGGGCGAGGGAGATGAATATAGGCGACAAGGCCATCCTGGACGAAATGGCGAGGCTGCGGGAAAATTCGGCTGACATCCTCGAAAGCATGCAGGACGTCACCGCGGGCGCGAAGGATATCGCGACGAGCGCGGGACGGGTCTCCGAAATGGCCGAGAGCACGAAGGCCACCATCCGCAAGATGGACGAATCGATCGGACGCTTCAAGGTCTAGGATCGGCGCCCGGTTTCGAAGGGCTCGCGGCGCCGTCTCGCATTCACGAAGCTATTTCAACACCCAGTATCTCAGGGCGATGTAGAGGACGATGGCCGAGGACATCGCGATGAGGACGCCGCGGACGAGACCCGCGCCTCGCTTGAGGACGAGATGGCTGCCCGCCCAGGCGCCGAGGATTTCGGCCGCTCCCATCGCCAGGCCGATCGGGAGAATGACGGCCCCCGCGAGGGCGAAGACGCCGAGGGACACGATATTGCTCGTGAAGTTGGCGACCTTCGTGTAGGCCGTCGCTCCGCGCATCTCGAGGCCGGCGAGGCCGACGAGGGCGATGGCCCAGAAGGTGCCCGTGCCGGGCCCGAAAAAGCCGTCGTAAAAACCCAAGACGAGGCCTCCGCCGATCCAGAAGGGGACCCAGGGCAGCCGCTTCGTGCCTTCGGCCAGGCCGAAGCGCGGCTTGAGGAGGAGGAAGGCGACGATCGCGACTAGCATGATCGGAATAAGGATCTTGAGGATGCTCGCGTCGAGGGCTCCGACGGCTACGGCGCCGAGAGCCGCGCCCGCAGCGGTGGCGAGCACGCCCGGGATGACATCGCGGGGTTTGATGAGGCCGGCCAGTCCGAAGCGGAGGGTCGCGGTGAGACTGCCGAAACTCGATTGGAGCTTGTTGGTGCCCAGGGCGAGGTGGGGCGGCATGCCTACTGCGAGGAGAGCGGGGAGGGTGATGATGCCTCCGCCTCCGGCGATGCTGTCGACGAAGCCGGCCACCGCGGCCGCGATGACGAGGAAGACATAGGCGAGGGGGCTGGCGTTGAAATCCATGGCGAGAGGCTAGCTTGGGACATCGGAAATAGGCAACCGGGGAATGGCCGCGGCAAGGCTTGCGGCCAATGCTCTATTGCATTCCGTTTTTGCCGGCACTAACATTTGAATGCTGGGAATAAGTTAGGTCTTTTTGCTTTTGCCTTGTCTGTCGGTAGGGCTCGCGAGCGGCGGGATCTATCGGGCATGACGTCTTGCACCCGCCTCGTTTGCGGTGAATCGGGAGGCAGCATGAGAAAATCTTTTGTTTTCCTTCGAACTGCCTGTGTCATGGCGCTTTCGATCGTCCTTCTCTCCTGTACTCCCCGTCCCGAAGGAACTCTGACGCCGCTGAGGGTCGCCGCTCCCGCCCTCGAACAAAACGCGCTTATCTACGTCGCGGCGGAAAAGGGCTATTTTGCCGCCAACAGACTCGATGTCACCATCAAGGATCTCGACACGGGCGCGGCCTCGCTCGACGCATTGGCCAAGGGCGAGGCTCAAGTCGCGGAGACCGCCGAATTCCCTCTGGTGAGCGCGATATTGGCCGGCGGAGACCTTCGGGTTGTCGCGATCAACGATCGTTTCGAGAACGATTACATCATCTTTAAAAAGGACAGTGGAATAGCCCGATTCGCGGACCTCAAGGGAAAAAGGATCGGGGTTACCCAGAACGCCATTAGTGCTTTCTATCTCGACCGCTTCCTCGTGCTGAGCGGGATGCAGCCAAAGGAACTCAACCTCGTCGATACGAAGCCGGCCGATTTCGAAACGGCTCTACTTTCGGGGCGGATCGACGCCCTGGTCGCTTGGCAACCCTACGTCGGCCGAATCGAGGATGCCATGGCGGACAAGGTAGGTGTCTGGCCCGTGCAGAACAAGCAACTGGTTTACGGTCTCTTGGTCTGCAACTCGACGTGGCTGGGCGGCAATGCCGCGGTGGTCCAGCGCTTCCTGAAATCCCTGCGGATGGCCAGGGATTTCCTCGTCCGGCATCAGGACGAGGCGAAGGCCGTGGTGGCGAAACGCCTCGGTCTCGAGGCTCCCTATCTGGAATCGGTATGGGGAAGCCATCAGTTCGATCTCAGCCTCGACAATTCCCTCGTGGTCGCGATGGAGGACGAAGCCCGCTGGAAGATCGACGGCGGCGACGTGAAAGCGACCTCCCTTCCCGATTTCGTCCGGACGATCTACCGGCAAGGTCTCGATGCAGCGTATCCAGCGGGCCAGAACATGATGCGGTGATCGGAAACCTATGCGCATAAAGAACCAACTAAGAACGTTCCAGTTGCTCTTCGGTCTGCTCGTCGTCGCGATGTTCGCCTCGGCCTGGGCGATCGTCGCATCCCTGAAGAACGCGGTGCATCGCGTCGAGGTGGCCAACTCCATCGTTCAGTCCTCGAGCGATCTTGCGTACCTCACGGCCGATTGCCTCATCTTCCCCGAGAAGCTGCATTTGCGGCGTTGGGAGTCCAAATACGCCGAGCTCCTCGGCAATATCAGGAATCTCGACGGCGAGAATGCCGGCGAAGCCGCGGTCGGCGCCGACCTCCTCGCCAAGGCGAAGCTCCTCGACGAGGTCTTCGCCGACCTCGGCTCGGGCTCGACGTATCGACAGCCGAACGACGAAGGGGCGCTAAAGCCCGAAATGCTCCGTCTGGCGTGGAGCCGGGTTTCCATCCAAAGCCTTGGCCTCATGTCGGACGCCCTCCAGATATCCCGTCTCATCCACGAGCGTCGGGACTTCTTCCTCCAAGTTGCCATGATTCTCGTCTTCTGCGTCATCGCGATTTTCGTCGTCTATTTCCTCGTGACCTGCATCCTCCTGATCAGGCGGATCCTCAGGTCGATCGAGAAGCTGCGGACGGGCACTTCCGTCGTCGGGAGGGGCGATTTCGGACATCGAATCGAGGTGGAGCACGACGACGAGATCGGGGATCTGACGAAGGCCTTCAATGCCATGACCGAGGAGACGATGAAACGTTCCTTGGAACGGGAGGTCGCCGAAAGGGAACTCTTGGAGCATCGCGCCAATCTCGAGAGGACCATCGAGGTGAGGACCCAAGCCCTCGTCGTGGCCATGCGCGAAGCCGAGGAGGCGAACAGGCTCAAGAGCAGCTTTCTCGCGAACATGTCGCACGAATTGCGAACGCCGCTCAATTCGATCATCGGTTTTACGGAGGTCCTGGAAGACCGTCTGTACGGCGAGTTGAACGAAAAGCAAGGTGAATACCTCGCCTACATTTCGACGAGCGGCAAGCATCTCCTCGAGCTCATCAACGACATCCTCGACCTCGCCAAGATCGAGTCGGGAAAGATGGACATCACGGTATCCCATTTTCGCCTGCGCCAAACCCTCGATCTGTCCCTCGCCATGCTTCGGGAACGCGCGATGCGGCATTCCATCACCCTTACCATGAACCTCTCGCCCGAGGCCGACGTCGAGATCGTCTCGGACGAGCGCAAGATCAAGCAAGTTCTCTTCAACCTCCTCTCGAACGCCGTCAAATTCACTCCGGATGGAGGCGAAGTGGTCCTGGAAGCCCGGCGATCGAAGGTGGACGAGGGCTTCATCGAACTGTCGGTTACGGATACCGGCATCGGCATCAAGGAAGAGGACATGGGGAGGCTCTTCGTGCAGTTCGCCCAACTCGACGCGCCCTTGGAGAAGCGCTTCGAGGGAACCGGCCTCGGCCTCGCCCTCTCGAAGCGACTCGTCGAATCCTTGGGCGGTCGGATTCAGGCGCGCAGCGAACTCGGCAAGGGGTCGGTATTCTCGATCGCCTTTCCCGTCGTCGCGCCTTCGGCCGACGGAAGCGGTGGCGCCGCGATGGGAAGTGCCTCGCGACCGCAATAAGCTAATTATGGAGACAATATGTCGAAAAAGATCCTGATATGCGAGGACAATCCCGTGAACAGGGTGCTCCTCCACGACATTCTCGCGATCGACGGCTATGAGATCATCGAGGCCAGCGACGGCGAAATGGGGTTCAGGCTGGCGGGCGAGGCCATGCCGGATCTCGTGATCATGGACATTCAGATGCCCGTGATGAACGGCTACGACGCGATGCGGGCCCTGCGTTCCCAAGCTTCGACAAGCGGCATATTGATCATAGCACTTACCTCATTCGCCATGCCCGGCGACAGGGAGAGAGCCCTGGACGCTGGCGCAAACGAATATCTTTCGAAACCCATCGATACCCGTCAGGTGAGAGCCCTCGTGCGTCGCATGATGGGCGATGAGATCGGGATCCTCAAGGAGGTCGACCGTGAGCGTCGCGACGATTCTCTGCGTGGATGACGAGAAGGCGAACCTCGCGCTTGTCTCGGCCATCCTCGTCCCCCTCGGCTATCGCATCATAGAGGCGGGGGACGGCGCCGCAGCCTTGGAACGGGTCGCCTCGAACAAGATCGATTTGATACTTCTCGATGTCATGTTGCCGTCGATGAGCGGCTTCGACGTCTGCCGATTGCTCAAGGCAGACGAAGCCCGACGCAAGATACCCGTCATCCTCATCACCGTCCTCGATTCGCGCGAAGACAGGATAAGAGGCATCGAGGCAGGCGCCGAGGATTTCATCACCAAGCCCTTCGACAAGTTCGAGGTGATCGCGAGGATCGAAATGCTTCTTCGCGTACGGCGGCTCGATCGACGCGTCGAAGGGGCCTATGCGAGCATCAGGGAATTGACGGCCTTCAGCGAGAGGATCGTGGGAGACTTCAACCCCATGAGTTTCGACTTCGGCGCCCATGTCGACAGTCTGACATCGAAGCTCCTGATTTCCGACGATTCATCCATCGATTCCCCGCGTTGGATCATAATTTCGCTTCGCGGGTCCGAGGGCACGAGCAACATGGTCTACCAGCGTTCCGGGAACGAGATCGTCGGCACGAAGTTCGAGAGCTCCCTGCTCCACGGATTCTTTCCCAGGGAGCTGCCTTCGATCGGCTTTCTCAATGTCGGAGATCTCGAAGAGCCGCGCTGGAAAATGATCGCCAACACTCTGGACGAGGTCGGCATCAACGCGCCGAATTTCGTGTATTTCCACGACGCCGACCTCACTGTCCTCGCCGTCGGATATCCCGAAGAGGCGACCGATCATAACGCGGCCGTCGTCCACAACCTGGTGTTGCAGATTATGTTTCTAAGGTCGCTCGCGGGGCAGCTGCGCGCGACGGAGGACGCATTCCTCTATACGATCAGGGCCCTCGCGAGGGCGGCCGAGGTCAACGACGAGGACACGGGCAACCATATTCTGCGCGTCGGCGAGTACGCGGCGACCCTGGCGGCACAGCTTGGCCAATCGCAGGCCATCGTCGAGGGGATCCGCGCCCAGGCTCCCATGCACGATGTCGGCAAGATCCATACGCCGCCCCAGATACTGCGAAAACCGGGTCCCCTTACGGCGGAAGAGATGGGGATCATGCGGCAACATCCCATGCACGGCGCGAAGATACTCGGCGATCATCCTCGCCTCGCCATCGCGCATGACATAGCCCTTTCGCATCATGAACGCTGGGACGGCTCGGGGTATCCATCCGGGAGGAAGGGGGAGCAGATACCCCTGGCCGGTCGGATCGCTAGTCTTGCCGACCAATATGACGCTCTCCGGAGCAAGCGTTCCTATAAGCCGGCGATGGATCACGAGCGGGCCTGCGAAATCATCCTCCAGGGGGACGGGCGCAGTCGCCCGGAACACTTCGATCCGCGAGTAGTCGAGGCCTTCAAGTCCGTGCTCGGTAAGTTCGATGAAATTTCTCGACAATTCGCTGATCAAGGATGAAGGCAATTCTTCTAACTGTTCGGACGGCCATAAGGCACCCGGCCATGCAGAGGTGGGATTGGACCCACACGAATGCGGCGTTCTTCCTCGTTCTCTTCTCGATCCTCCTTCCCGCGGCGGAGGTAGGCGACACCGCCTCCGACTTCCTCTCCTATCTCCCCGCCTCTTCACGTCAGTCTCTGCTCTCAGGCAAGGCGCTCAGCGAGGTCGGCGGCAGCCTCGACGCTCTTTCCCTCTGGAAGGCTTCCCCCTTCGAATCCGACCTTCGCGAACTGGCCGGCTCCATGCGCCGGACCCTTGCCGCCGATACCTGGACACTCATCAAGCTTCCGAGAAGTCGCGTCGCCCTGTCCCCCGATGCCCGGGCCCTCGACATCTTTCGCGCCTTCACCGCCTTCTCGACTATGGAGGGATTGAAGACCAAATCGGTGCTATTCGGTGGGGAGGAAAATTTCCTTCTCGCCTCGTACCGGGTCGTTTCTCTCGCTTCGAAACGGCGTCTTCCCGATCCGGATAACGCCATGGCACCCGAGTCGGCCAGCTTTATCCTCTATGGAAAGGACGCCCTCGTCGGGGAGGTGTACTACGAGCTTCGCTTCGAGTCGAAGCCGCACTGGTTTCGCGTAACCCTCGATAACCTGTCGACGATGCGGTCCTTGCTGTTGAAATTGGCCGGCCCCGGCGAGCTTCTCACCGCCTTCTATATTATTCCGGCAGGCGACGACGTCCTCCTCTATGGCTTGACCCTCGCCAAAACACCTATCGTCCCCGGGACTGCAGGCCTCGAGCGGGCGATTCTCGCTAACAGGATGGTGGCGATAGGGAAGTGGTTCGCGGCTAATTTGACGAAGGGTCAGTAAAGGAAGGCGTTTCTCCGAGCTGCGCTTCTGAAATGGATCAAGGAGGTAGTTTACTGGCAAGTGGTAGGATGACTTGACAACTTGATTCGTCGCCTTTAGTAATTGACGAGCGCTGGGGACAGTCACCAGGAGGGCGGGCATGGATTCACGCAGATGACCGGCATCGAAACGATAAAGAAGAGCTCGGTGGTCGAATTGGCCATCGGGAGAATTCATGACTTGATAAAGAACAATGACCTCAAGGAGGGCGACCGGCTGCCCGCCGAGCGGCAGCTCGCGGAGATGTTGGGCATTTCGCGCAACTCCCTGCGCGAGGCGATCCGCGTTCTCGACATGCTCGGGGTGCTGCGCGTCGACCACGGTTCGGGAATGGTGCTTGACGCTTCCAGGGTATCCGACTCGGTGACCCTCCATCTCTCCTTCGCCCTCCTCCTCAAGAAGGAAAAACTCCGCGAGCTCTTCGAGGCGCGAATCGCGATCGAGACCGAATGCGCGGCTCTCGCGGCCGAACGGGCCACTGCCGAGGACATCGCCGAACTCAGGGCGACCTTCGACGAGCTTGCTGCCTCGGGTTCGGACCGGAGCGGGGGTATCCAAGCCGAACTCCGCCTCCACGCCCTGATCGCGAAGGCGGCGAGGAATGCCGTTCTCGAAAAGATGCTCGCCTCTCTCGGCGACATTCTTCGGGAGAGTCGCGAAACCACGGTGTCGCCTTCCGGCGTCAGCGCCGAGACCATCGAATCGCAATCGAGAATCATCGCGGCCATCGAAGGGCAGGACGTCGCTGCCGCCCGAGATCTGATGCGCCGGCACATCGGCGCTATCGCGGAACGCTATCGGAAATCGGATTTGTCGTGAAAGGGAGGATAGGCGCATGAACGAGGGCTACAAGAAAGATGGTGAGTATTGGGTGAGTCCCTATAACGAGAAGCCCGAGGTCGCCGGCCTGCGGAATCCGCCTCGCCGACTCCAGATCCACGACGCTACGTTGCGCGACGGCGAACAGACGCCCGGGGTCGTCTTCCGCAAATCCGACAAGGTGGCCATCGCGAAGGCCCTCGACGCCGTCGGGGTCGACAGGATCGAGGCGGGCATGCCCGCCGTGTCGCGGGAGGATTTCGAGGCGATCGTCGAGATTTCCTCGCTCGGCTTGAAATCCAAGATCTTCACCTTCGCCAGGGCCCTCAACGAGGACATCGACCAGGCACTCGCCTGCGGCGCCCAGGGCGTCGTCATCGAGGTGCCCATCGGCTATCCGAAACTCCTCCACCAATTCAAATGGACCTGGGAGGACGTTCTCCGGAAGAGCGTGCCCGTGATCAACTACGCGCGCTCGAAGGGGCTTTACGCGGTCTACTTTCCTTACGACTCGACCCGCGCGAGGGAAGAGGACCTCGACGCCCTCCTTGCCGGCATCATGCGCGAGTCGCCCCCCGATTCGATAGGCATCGTGGACACGATGGGCTGCGCGACGCCCGAGGCCATCGCCTGGCTGACACGCAAATACAAGGCGGCGACGGGCCTTCCCGTGGAGATCCATACGCACAACGATTTCGGCCTAGCACTCGCGACCGAGCTCGCGGCTGTCGGGGCGGGCGCCGAGGTGGTCCATTCCTGCGTCAACGGACTCGGCGAGCGGACGGGCAACGCGGCGCTCGAGGAACTCGTCATGGCCCTCGGCCTCCTTTACCACGAGGGCAAGGGCTATGACATTGGCGCCCTCAAGGAGCTCTCCGCACTCGTCGCGCGCTTCTCGGGCATCGGCATCGCGCGCAACAAGCCCGTGGTCGGCGAGGAGAATTTCACGAGGGAGTCGGGCATCGGCGTGAACCTCGTCGTCGAGAATCCCCTCGCGATGTTCGCGGTTCATCCTTCTTTATTGGGAAAACAGGGCAGGGTGGTGCTCGGCAAGAAGAGCGGCAAGCTCTCGGTCACCTACAAGCTCGCGGAGCTTGGTCTCGGTGAACTCGACGACGCTCTCTCCGCCACCGTGCTCGCCGAGGTGAAGCGAATCGGCAACGAGAAGCGGGGGCTCGTTAGCGACGAGGAGTTCAGAGCCATCGTCGGGGCGGCCCGGGGCTAGAGTCAGGTGAGGGGTTGAGGGGCCTGCACTAGGGGCGAGCCTCTTTTCCCTCGGCGGATGTCCATGGCGGTTCCGGTTCGGCCGCGAGGATCGAATCGGCAACAGCCGCAGGGGCTGCGCTCGAGCCGAGGCTCTTTTCGCGGGCCGCGAGGGCTGACTTGACGCGCTCTGCCACGGGCTTTCCGAGCTTGCCCGCTTCCGCGATATCCTCGATGCTTGCCTTGCCGAGAAGATCGAGGGAGCCGAAGACGCGCAGGAGCTTTTTCGCCCGCTCGGGACCGACGCCCTCGATGGATTCGAGGATGCCGAACTTGAGCTCGGCCGCGCGGAGGCGCTGGTTGTGGCCCGTCGCGAAACGGTGGGTCTCGTCGCGGACGGCGACGAGGACGCGGAGGGCCGGCGAATCGTGGGGCAGGACGACGGGCTCGGCGCGATCCGGCAGCCAGATCTCCTCCTCGCGCTTGGCGAGTCCCGCGAGGTCGCAGTCGAGACCGAGGGCCTCGAGTACTTCCTTGGCGGCGGAAACCTGTCCCTTGCCTCCGTCGACGAGGACGAGGTCGGGGAGTTCGGCGTCCTCGTTGACCAGTTTCGTATAACGTCGCGCGACGGCCTCGCGGATCGAGGCGAAGTCATCGATCGCCCCTTCGAGGCTCTTGATCTTGAAGATTCGGTAGTTCTTTTTGTCGGGGATTCCGTTTCGGAAGGACACGAGGGACGAGACCGTGTGCTTGCCCGAGAGTTGGGCGATGTCGAAGCCCTCGATGCGCTCGGGAGTGCGGGCGAGGCCGAGGGCCTCCCTGAGGGCGGCGAGGGCCGCGGGGTCGCCCATTTCGCGGCGTCGCTTGGCGAGATCCTCGCGGGCGTTTTGAGCGGCGAGGGCGATGGTCGCGGCGTGACGCCTTTCTCCGGGGATTTCGCCCGGGCTCAGTATCGACGTCGTCGCGCCGAGCTGGCGCTCGAACCAAGCCCTGACGAGGTCGAGGTCGCCGCGCGCCTCGTCGTCCTCGCCTTGCTCGTCGCCGATCTCGTCTGTGGCTGCGGAATCGGCGGCCGAAGCCGGCCCGCTCTCCGGGGCAAGGGTGGCCGCCTCGCCCTTCGACTGCACGAAGATTTTCGCGGGCGGCTGGCGGTCGGGACCATAATAGCTCATCAGGAAATCGACGAGGGCTTCGGATTCCGACGAGGCGACGCGGGTCCGATAGAGGTCGCGGCCCGTCATCCTGCCGAGGCGCATCTGGAAGACTATGTAGCTCGCGAGTTCGCCGTCGGCGGCCCAGGCAATGTAGTCGCGCCCCTCGGGGTCCTTGTCCTCGGTGCCGGCCCTTCCGCGGAAGTCGTCGATGGCCCGGATGGCGTCGCGCAAACGCGCGGCCTCCTCGAATTTGAGGCCCAGGGAGGCCGATGCCATCCTCTCGCGCAGCGAGTCGAGGAGGGCCTCCGTGTCGCCTGAGAGGAGCTTGCGCACCTCGTCGACGTGGACGGCGTACTCTTCCTCGCTGATTTTGCCTATGCAGGGCGCCGAGCAGCGGCCGATGTGCCAATACATGCAGGCTTCCTTGTGCTTGCGGAGGTCGACGCAGCGCCGGAGGGGGAAGAGGCGCTTGATCATCTCGAGGTAGGTATCGATGGTGTCAGCGCTGGGGAAGGGGCCGAAGTACTGGCTGCCGTCGTCGACGATGCGCCGGGTGCGAAAGACGCGGGGGAAGGCCTCGTTGGTCACGCGCACGCTCGGGTAGGTCTTGCCGTCCTTCAGGTTGATGTTGTAGCGGGGCGTGTGCTGCTTGATGAGGTTGTTTTCGAGGATGAGAGCGTCGTATTCGCTCGCCGCGATGATCCATTCGATGGATTCGACCCGGGCGACGAGGTGTCGGGTCTTCACGTCCTTGCGGCCGGAGAAATAGGATGAAAGGCGATTACGGAGGACCTTGGCCTTGCCGACGTAGATGATGGCTCCATCGGCGTCCTTCATCAGGTAGACACCGGGGCTTTCCGGAGCCTCCTTGGTCAGGGCCCGGAAACGCGCGGTCCTTTCGCGCGCGGGGGATCGGTCGCGGACCGATGGCTTTGCCTGCGCCGGAGGCTTTTCGTCGGTCGAAATCCCCTTCCGACCCCGCCCTTTCCCGGCTTCGGGGGGCTTGCGAGCGCTTCCCCCCTTTCTCGTCGCTTCATTCTCGGCCATTATGGACGATACTCAATGTACGGCCTAATGCAGCTTTTTGGAAATGGGACGGGACGAAGCTTCGCAGCCTGTCTCTCGCTCGCCTTGCTCGTCGCCATCCCGGCACGAGCCCTCGAGGAGCGTATTGTCGTCGCTCCGGGCCAGACCTCCGTCCGGGAGGCGGCCCCCGGCGTGACCATCGTCGCCAAGGACATCGCGCCGACCTTCGGGGACTGGGTCGCCGATGGCGCCGCCCTTCGCATCGGCTATCGCGGAGAGCCCGAATACGTACTCGCCCACGATCTTTACAAGGCTGATGCGGGCACCGATCTCCTTCTCCCCTTCGACGACGCTGCCATGGGCGACGCGACGGGCCATTGGACCAAGGTGGGGAGTTCGGGACCCTCCCTCGATTCCGCCACCCCCCGTCTCGGAGCTGGAGCGGCCTATTTCAACGGCCCAGCCTCGATACTCAGGCTCGAGCCCGGGCGCGCGGCGCTATTCGCGGACCGATCGCGCTTCCGCGACTTCTCCATCGAGTTTTGGCTCTACCCCGCCGACGCCGAAAACGGGGAAGTCATCCTCATGTGGCAGTCGATACGGAAATCGGGCACGGACACCCTGGCTCAGCAGCTATCCTGTCTCGTCTCCTCGGGTAGGTTGTCCTGGTCCTTCGACAACTTCTTCGCCGCCCCCGACGGGGCCTTTCGCGGGGTCGGCGCCTTCCCGAGGACGACCGACATCACCCTCACCGCGAAGAGCCCCCTCATCCCCCGCAGCTGGTCCCATCACCTGATTCGCTTCGACGCCGACACCGGGCTTCTCGAGTATCTCGTCAATGGCGTACCGGAGGACATGGCCTACGTCACCTCGACAGGCCACGAGGGCGGCACGGTCTTTACCCCCGCGATCGGCGGTGCGAGCCCTATTTCGATCGGCGCCGATTATTCGGGCTTGCTGGACGAATTCAGAATAGAGCGCTCCTTCGTTTCCTCGCCTTCGTTACATCCATACGGGAGGGACCCTGCCCTCGTTCTCAGTCCCATCGTCGATCTCGGTTACGGCCATTCGAGGCTTCTCGCGGTCGATGCCGAGGAGAAAATTCCCGGCACTTCGGGGATCGAACTTTCCTACCGCATAGCCGACGAGGCGGCGGCCTGGAGCCTCGATCGACCGGCCTGGATTCCGCTCCGGCCCGGCGAGCCGCTGCCGGAAACGGCCAGGGGGCGCTACGCGCAGGTGCGAGCCGAGCTTTATGCGGACGGCACGGGCAAACTGACGCCGGCCCTTTCCTCCCTGACATTTCACTTCGAACCCGATCCGCCTCCGCCTCCCCCATCGAAACTGATCGCCATCCCCCATGACGGTTCGATCGAGCTCCGATGGACGCGGGTGCCGGTCGCCGATCTCGGCGGCTACCTCGTGTACTACGGAGACAACCCCGGCGAGTATATGGGGAAGGGCGCCGTCGAGGGCGACAGCCCCGTCGACGCCGGCGCCGCTCTTTCGTTCACTCTGACGGGCCTGACGAACGGAAGGCTCTATTTCTTCGCGATCGCCTCCTATGACACCCCCGGGACCCGGGCGGCGGGGGGAACACCCACGGCGCGCGCCGGCTCGGTCTCCACCGAGGTAGCGGCGCGGCCATCGAGGACGTCACCATGAGTTCGACCCCGGCGAAGACGACATCGCTCCTCGATCGCGCGAGGAACGCGATCAGACTCCGCGATTTCGAGGAGGCCGAAAGGCTGTCGCGCCAGTACCTCATGGACAAGCCCGAGTCCAGCGAGGCCCGCGCCCTCCTCGGCGAGGTCTACCTTCGCTCGAACCGCACGCAGGACGCCCTCGGCGCCTTCACGAGCATCCTCGCGCGCGAACCTTCCAACGTGGGCGCCCTCCTCAACCTCGGCGTGACCTATCTTCGACTCGGGAAGGTGCTCGACGCCATCGGAGCATTGGAACGCAGCCTCGATCTCGATCCTACCAATGCCGAAATACTTTTCAACCTCGGCAACGCCTATCGCCAGGCCAACAATCTCAAGGCCGCGGAAATGTCCTACGCGAAGGCCATCGAGCTCGATCCCAAGCACGCCTTCGCCTACAATAACCTCGGCGGCGTCTACCGCTCGATGGGCGACAACGAAAAGGCCGTCAGGGTCTATTGGAAGGGCCTCCAGGTCGATCCCAACTATCCCTCCTTCCATTACAACCTCGGCTACACCCTCGACACCATGGGCAAGCACGAGGAGGCACTCAAGGAATACGAGCAGGCCGTCCGTTCGCGTCCCGGCTGGGTGGAGGCGATGAATCGCTACGGCCTCTCCCTCCTCAATGTGGGCAAGAACCGGCGAGCCCTCGATCTCTTCTCCCAGGTCCTCGCAATTGATCCTATAAACGCCGAGGCGCGCAACAACACGGGCCTCGTTCATGCCGAGGAAGGCCGGGTCGAGGAGGCTCTCGCCTGGTTCCGCCAAGCCATCGAGGCCGACCCCGGCTACATCCGCGCCGCCCTCAACATCGAACAGGTTCTCGAAAAGGCGGGTCGCTGGGACGCGGCGCTGCAGGAGATCGTGCGACTCGTCGACCTCATGCCCGACAACGACGATCTCCGCGTCCATCTCGCGGCCCTCTACGAGAACCTCGGTCGCTACAGCGAGGCGAGGGCCACCCTCGAGCAGCTTCTCCAGCGCAAACCCAATGAGCTCAAGGCCCTCCGGCCCTACGCATCCCTTCTCGAACGCATGGGCGATTCGACCGTCGCCTGGAAGATCTATGAAAAGATGCTCGTCCTCGATCCCAATGAGGTGGGGTTCCGCGTCGACCTGGCCCGCGTCGCGTCGGAACGCGGCGACTTCGCCAAGGCGGAGTCCGAGCTCCTCGGTTATCTCAGGAAGAAACCCGAGGACAGGACGGCCCGCCTCGAACTAGCTCGTGTGCGCGAGAAGAAGGGCGACTGGGAAGGGGCGAAGGCCGCCTTATTGGATCTCGAAGCCGAGCTGCCCAACGACCCGGAGGTCCAGCTCGAACTTTCGGCCGTCTGGCACGCCCTCGGCGACAGGGAAAAGGCGGTCGGCGCGGCCGAGCGACTGGTGAACCTCCGTGGCTCGCGTCAAGGACAGAAGCCCGGCGACGCGTTGTCGGTCGATCAGCTTCTCGCGGGTATAGGCGTCTACGAAAACGCGGTTCGCCATTATGGCGCGGACATGAAGCCGGCCTGGGAAAGGAACATCGCGATTTTGCGGGATTCGCTGTCGAAGGCCCGTTCACCCGAGCCTGAGGTCCTCGAGGCCGCGGCCTCGCCGGAGGATATGCCGAACCTCGCTCCCTTCGTCTCCGCCGCCGCCATCGACCCCCTCGCCGTTCCCGAGGAGGAGGAACTCCTCTTTCTCGACGAAAGCGACGAGAATGTGGGGGAAAGCCTTTTCGAGGAAGAAGAGGAACCTCGCTTCGACGCCGAGGAGGAGGAAGCGGAACCTCGCGGCCTCGATGCTTTGGTGCCTCGCGATTCTCCGCGCGAGGATCGAGGGGGCGGACGGGCCGAGGGCGGCATGCCCGGCGATTTTCCCCACGATGAGGGGCCGGCTCGCGAACAAGCTCCCCCTTATCAGCCTCGTCCGCGGCAACTAGACAACCCGCAGCAGCAGGCGGAGCCGCACTATCCTCCGCCGCGGCAGCCTCTTCCACAACAGCCGCCCCTTCCTCAGCAGTCTACGCCCCAGACTCCGCTTCCCCAGCAGTCTCCGCCCCCGCAACAGACTCCGCCGGCCCCACCTCAAGAATATCCTCCAATAATCGTCCAGATGCCGAGCCCGCCTCGCCGTCCTCCCAAGAACCCGCCTCCATCCCATGAGCCGGAGGATTTCGAGGAAATAGAATTGTCGCAGCCCGAAGCGGAGGCTCAACCGGAACCTGAACCGGAGTCCAGGCCCGAGTCAGAGGCAGGGTCTGAGCCGGAATTCGGGCAGGAGCCGGAATTCGATCATAGTGCCGAAGAAGCTGATGAGATGGAGGCGCCTTCCGGGACAGAGCCGCAAGGGGATGAGGACCTCGAAGCCGCGGAAGCCGCGGACGCTGTGGAATCCGAGGGAAAATCGACTGGGGAATCGCCCCTCTCGGAAGAATCCGACGAGGACATATGGGCAGAACCAGAGGCGACGGCTGAAACCGAAACCGAAACCGAAACCGAAATTGAAGCCGAGGCCGAAGAAGAATCCGGATCCACGCAGCCGCCTCCATCCGAGGCGAGGCCGGAAGGGCATGAGGGTGCCGCTGACAAGAGCTCCGACACAGGCGATCATCCCGGCGCAGCGCCTATGCCTTCCGGTTCCGATTCAATTCAGGGGCCCGTCGAACTGCTCGGGGACAAATCGAGGCGTCTTTTCGAGTATCTCAAGGGCCTTTCCAGCGGTCTTCCGCCCGACAAACGGGAGGAATTCGAAGCGAGCGGGGTTCGGGACAAGCTCGAGGGCCTGATCGATAAACTGGCGCATCCGGAGGACCTCGTGGAGGCCTTTCCTCCGGCCCGAGGACTCCGAGAGAAGGCCGAGGAAGCCCGCTCCCGTCCCTACATACCTCCGCCTCCTCGTCCGGTCGACCCGCGACGGGAGAGGCCAACCCGGCGAATGGCCGAGCGGCGGGCGGAAAGCGAACGGCGCGCCGGCGATTCCGATCGGCGCATGCTCATCGATCGACGAAGCAACGAAGACAGACGATCCCAACTCGACAGGCGAGAGCCCGATCCGGTCATCGACCTGCCTCCGGCCCTGCCGCCGGATGCGGTTCCCCTCACCTTCTCCGAAGAGGGCAAGCCTCTCGAGATCGCCGGCATCCGCGTATCGGCCAAGCTTGCGCGTCTCCTCGAAATACTGAAGGCGGAAAAGTACCATGGCTAAGGACAATATCGAGCGCATCCAGACCTATGTGGGGTCGATGGCCAGCCTCCCGGTCACCGTCTCGAAGGTGCTCGAGGTCTGCAACAATCCGAAGACCAGCCCGATCGATCTCGATCGCGTCATCTCCCTCGACCCGGTCCTCATGGGACGGGTGCTCAAGCTCATCAATTCCGCGTACTACGGACTCGGAACCCAAGTCACGAGCCTCGTGCGCGCGATCATCATGCTCGGCGTCAACACCGTGAAGAACCTCGCCCTTTCGACCGCCGTCATCGACCGCTTTTCCTCGAAGAAGGGCCTCAGCGCCATCAACATGGACGGCTTCTGGCGCCATTCCCTCTGCGTCGGCGTGACCTCGAAGCTCATCGCCCAGCGGCGCGGCGTCGATCCCAAGTCCCTCGAGGAGTACTTCGCCGCGGGTCTTCTCCACGACATCGGCAAGATCCCGATGAACGACGCCCTAGCGGAGGATTACGTGCGAGCCGTGTCCACGGCCGACCGCGATCGCATCCCCCTCCATCTCGCGGAAAGCAAGGTGCTCGGCGTCGACCACGCGATAGCCGGCGCGGCCGTCGCCCATGCCTGGAAGCTCACCGGAGCCATCAACGACGCGATCGTCTTCCACCACGCCTTTGCGGATTACGAGGACGAGCATTGGGAGGTCCTTCTCACGGTCGCCGTGGCGAACTATTTCGCCGGCCGCGAGGGCATCGGCTTTTCGGGCAATCTCTATCCCGAAAAGATCCCGCCCGAGGTGTTCGAGCGGCTCGGGATCCAAAAGGGCCTCCTTGAGGCCCTCGAGGGCCCGGTGAACGCGGAAATCGAAAAGGCGAAGGTCTTCCTCCGTCAGCCGAAATAGCCCGCGAATGGCGGCGGGTCGAGGAGTTGTGCGATGTTCAGCCTGAAGATTTGGGGCGATCGCGGCTCGATGCCCACCCCGGGTCCCGAGACCGTCCTTTTCGGCGGCAACACTTCATGCCTCGAGGTCCGGGCGGACGGCCGACTCGTGATCGTCGACGCGGGCTCGGGCATCCGACAGCTGGGCGACAGCCTGATGCGGACGGAGCTGAAAAAGGGACCCATCTCCGCGGATATTTTCATTAGTCATACGCATTGGGATCATATCATGGGATTCCCCATGTTCACGCCCATCTACGTGCCGGGGACGAAACTTCGCATCCGCGGGCCGATCACCTACGAGGACGAGACCCTCGAGAACGTCATCGGTTCGCAGCTTTCGTATCGCTACTGGCCCGTGCGCCAGGATGAACTCGCCGCGAAGATCGAATACGAGCAGATAAAGGAATCGACCTACGACCTCGGCGACGATCTGTTCCTGACGACGAAGTACCTCAACCATCCCATCCTCTGCCTCGGCTACCGCTTCGAATACAAGGGCCGGAGCATCGTGACGGTCTACGACCACGAGCCCTTCCGCAACGTCTTTCCCACCGATCCCGCCGATCCGTCATACGACGCCGAGGCGGCGAAGGAGGGCGACCTCGCCGCGGCCGAGGAGAACGCCAAGATCCTCCGCTTCATGCAGGGCGCCGACCTCGTCATCCATGACGCGCAGTACACGGCCAAGGAATACAACGGCAGCAAGATCGGCTGGGGCCACTCGTCCTACGAGACGGCCATCAACGCCTGCCACCGCGCGCACGTCAAGCGGCTTTTGCTCTTCCACCACGATCCGAATCGCGGCGATTCGGAACTCCAGGAGCTCGAGCTCTTCTACCAGAACAAGGTCGGGAACAAGACGGGCCTCGTGGTCGAGATGGCCCGGGAGGGCACGACCTACGTGGTGGATTCAGGAACCGGCCTTGCCGAGGGCGAAGCTCACTAGCAGCACCAGGAGGACCAGGGTCGTGATACCGACATAGCGCCAGTCCCTCTCCATGGCGAAGGCCACGATGGACACCGCCACCCGCGTCACGGGGGTGATGATCATGAGGAGGAGGCCGAGGGAGATCACGGAAACGGGGTCGAGTTTCGCGACGCCCGCGAAGACGGCTCCGAAGGTGTGGGGGAATTCGAAGGCCGTCGCGATTCCGCTCGTAAGTCCCGCCATCCCGTGGTAGACCAACAGCATCAAGCCGATGACGATGACTGCCGCGCTAATGATGACGCCGGAGCGGAGCACGAAGCTCACCATGAGCTCCGTGGTCCGGGCGGGATCGTCGGGAGCGTCGTTCCCCTCCTTGCCGACGGGCCGAGGAGCCGGGTTTCCCTTATTCTTCATGATTGGTCCTTTCAGGATGAGACGCCGAACCCGCGCAGGATCATCTGAATTGCGATGATCGCGAGGACGACGAAGAAGATGATGCGGATGCTTACGCCGGCGAGCTTGGCGAGGAGGCGGGTTCCGAGGAAGGAGCCCGCGAGGACGCCGAGGGCGACCGGCGCGGCGATGAGGGGATCGATGTCGCCGCGCAGGAAGTAGATGCCGGCGCTGGCGGCCGCGGTGACGCCGATCATGAAGTTGCTCGTCGCCGTCGACGCCTTCATCGGCATGCCCATCGCCGTGTCGAGGGCCACGACCTTGAAGACGCCGGAACCGATGCCCAGCAGTCCCGAAGCCAATCCCGCGAAGTACATGATCACCGCGCCCGCGGGCACGTGATGGAGGTCGTAGGCTATCTCTCGCTTCACCGCGGGATCGTAATAGGAGCTGGAGAATCCGAGCTTTGTGGCGAGGGGATCGGGTCCCTCGTCGCCGCCCTTGCGCTCGCCGAAGGGATGGACCCTCCAGCCGAGTTCGAGGGCTATCTTCTTTCCCATCGGGTATAGCGAATAGATGAGCACGAGGGCGAAGACCACGTAGAGGGCCGAACCGGTGACGAGCCCCGCCAGAAAGGCTCCGCAGACCGCCCCGACGCTCGTAAGGATCTCGAGGAACATACCGACGCGGATATTGGAGAGGCGATCCTTGACGTAGGTTGCCGCCGAGCCGCTCGAGGTCGCGATGATCGAGACGATCGACGCTCCGGCGGCGATGCGGAAATCGACGTGAAGGAAGAGGGTGAGCGCCGGGATGACGATGATACCCCCGCCGAGGCCGAGAAGCGATCCGACCGTGCCGGCCACGAAGGCGACGGCCAGGATGATAAAAAATTGCGTGAGGAGCTGTGTCATGGAGATCCTTACAGTAGCGCCGATGCCGGGTGCAGGACAAGCCACGTCCCTCGGGAAGAACGGGCGTCATTGACCCCGCGTAATTCCTCCCTTATCGTTGTCGCCATGGTATCGGTTCATCGCGCCCTGTCGCGCGAGGCTGCCTCCCTCCTCGAAATCCGCCCGATCGTCGGGAAGCGCGAGCTCAGGGCCTTCGAGAAATTCCCCTGGACGGTCTATCGCGACGACCCGCTCTGGGTGGCGCCTCTCATTTCCGACAGGAGGCGCGATCTCGATCCTCGACGCGGCGAGTTCTTCGCGAAGGGCGGCGTCGCGGCCCTCTTCGGCGCGTGGAGGGGCGGGCGGCTCGTCGGCACGATCGCGGCGGCGGAGGATGTCACCGCCAATCGGAGAGAGGGAACCCGGCACTGCATGTTCGGCTTCTTCGAGTATCTCGAGGATCGAGAGGCGGCGGCAGGTCTCGTCGATGCGGCAGCCGCCTGGGGACGCTCGCGGGAGCTTTCCGACATGTGGGGTCCTTTCAATTTCGATTATGAGAACGCTTATGGAGTTCTCGTCGAGGGCAGGGATAGGCCGCCGGCCCTGCTCTGCGGCCATTCGCCCCCCTATTATTTGCCGACCATGGAGGCCCTCGGTTTCGAGCCGGCCCGCGACGACAATCTCGCCTTCGAGGTCAGGCTCGACAGGCCCGTGCCCGATCGCGAGCGTCTCGCCCGGGTGGCGGCGATCGCCAGGAAACGAGGCGGCTACGTCGTGCGAGGCTTCGACCCCTCGCGCTATGAAGAGGCGGTGGACGAGGTCTGCTCCTTGCTCAACGTGGCGCTCCGGCACCTCAAGGGCTTCGTGCCCTACGAACGCTCGAGCGTCGACGCCCTCCTCTCGCCCTTCCGCCGCTTCGCCGATCCGGAACTCGTGCTTTTCGCGGAAAAAGACGGAAATGTCATCGGCTTTTTCCCGGCAATCCCCAACCTCAACGAGGCCCTGATCGATCTCGGCGGGCTCAGGCGGCCATGGGACTGGCTTCGACTTCCCTTCGCCTTTAATCGGCGCTGGAGGTCGGCCACGATCAAGAGCGTGCTCGTGCATCCGGATCATTGGGGGAGGGGAGTGGCAGCCATCCTCTTCGAGGAAATGCTTTCGCGACTCGAAGCCAGGGGGCAGGGAGGAGGCAGGGCTTTCGACTGGCTCGATCTTTCGCTCACCTCGGCGGATAACCCGCAGACGCCGATCCTCGCGGGGCGCTTCGGGGGGCGGATCTACAAACGTTACAGGGTGTTCTCCAAGCGGCTCTGAGTCGCCCGAAGCCTTCCGGCTTCAGCCTTGACGCGGAGGGCGCGGCCCGAAGATACTCGGCCTCGTTATGGATAAACCCGATCCCATCGCGCGGAAACCCTTGGTTCCCGCCTTCGCCCTCGTCGCGGTCCTTCTCCTTTCGATCGTCGTGACGGGCTTCTATCGTCTAGACCTCCTCTGGCTCGGGTACCTCGTGGGGACCCTCGCCATCGCGGCAGGGCATCTTGTCTTTACTCATTTCATTTACCGAAATGGGAAGAAGGGCCTCTGGCTGGCCTGGAAGAAATTCACCGGCTATTCGATCCCTCTTTTCTATTTTCTCCATGCCTTGCCGCGGGTGTCCTGGCAAAAAGCGGGACTCATCAGCTCCGGCCACGCCACCTTCATTTTCATCGTCACCCTCGTGGCCACCGCCCTCGGAATCTTCCTTTTCTGGCTCGCCTCGAGACCCGCGACGCTGGCCGCCGTCGGCGCAATTCAGGCCGATGAAATCAAGGACAAAGCCCTCCGCAAGCGCCGCTCCCGTGAACGCCAGATCCAGAGGCACAAGCGCAACATACTCCTCGCCGGCCTGGAATGGATCGACGCCCTCGCCTGGGCGGCGATCGCCGTTCTCCTCGTCAACATCTTCGTCTTCCAGCTCTACGTCGTGCCGTCGGAATCGATGGTGCCGGCCTTCCTCGTCGGCGACAGGCCCTTCACGCTCAAGCTCGCGACGGGGCCGCGCATTCCCCTCACCGAATGGCGATTGCCCTTCCTGCGCCTGCCTCAGCGCGGCGACGTCATCACCATCGCCAACCCGCGCTACGATGAGAACCACGGCGTCGACCTCAAGAAATACGTGTCGCAACTCGTCTATATGATCACATTCACCACGGTGAATCTCGACTCCACCCTTCCCGACGGAACGCCCAAGGCCGATCCCCTCGTGAAGCGCGTCACCGGAGTGCCCGGCGATCGCCTCATGATGGTGGACGACCAGCTTTATGTCCGGCGCAAAGGCGATACGGGTTGGCGCAAGGTCGTCGAGCCCTGGGCCCATGTGGATCTCTGGAAGGAATCCGACGCCCTCAAGAAAAAGATCCAGGTAATTCCGATAGATCAGCAGACCCGTGCCTTCCTCACCTCGATGGACGAGGAGCGCAAGGCGGTGGATCCGGCGGCCGAGGCCGCGTCGATCGCCGCGGAGCTAGCCTCTTCGGAGGCATCCCTCGCGCGGATCGGGCCTGGCGCCCTCGGCTATTTCGAAGCCCATCAACTTACGAAGGCGCCGGCCAACGTCGTCGCGACCCGGGACGAGGCCATCGCCTTGGCCGCCAAGGGCGGCAACCCCTGGGCGGCGGCCGGTTCCTCCATCGACGTTTTTTCGCTCGCCCTCGCCGCCGCCAAGGACCCCGCCTCGAGGGAGGCCTTCCGCGCCTATGCGAAGGGAGCCTTGACCGCCGCGGCCATCGCCCCCGACGACGACTACGATCGCGCCGCCAGGGCGCTCTCGCTCGAAATCAAGGAAAACGCGATGGCGCGGAGCGCGCGGGTGCTGGCCCTCATCGCCGCCTCGGCGCCGATCGAAGCCTTCGGCTCAGACGTGAAGTTGACCGGCCTCGAGAACGAGGCGCGCAAGCTCGATTGGTATCTGAGGAGCGCCTGGGATTCCCGGAATTTCCCGGCCTTCCCCTCGAAGGACGGCTATCTCGGCCCGACTCAGTACTTCGCGATGGGCGACAACCGTTACAATTCGCTAGATTTTCGCTATAAGGAAGCCGTCCAGAAGCCCCGGGCCCTCGATCCGGCCGATCCAGTGCCTGTGACCTATCCCTCGATGCTCGATCCCTTCCCTCTCGAAAGGGAGTTCATCGAAGGGACCGCCCTATTCCGGCTCTGGCCCTTCACCCGCTTCGGCATGATTCACTGATCATGTCGATTCCCGGTCCGGAATCATCCGAGGCGCCATGCTGGCGACTAAGGCGCCTAAGTCGACTAAGTCGACTAAGGCGACCTTCCGGAGTCAAATCGGGAGGGCGCGGTGGGTGATTTCCCCTGCCCGGGAGGAACTTGGCGGGCGAGTCTTGCCTTTTTTCCGATTCCGCCCAAAATAGAGTAAGTGAACGACACGAATCGCACCATTATTCTCCTCGATCTCATCGATCCGGACGAGTTCAAGCGTATAGCCGCCGCCCTTCACCGCGAAGGGCTGGAAGTCCGCGGTCCGATCGCGGGGGAAGAGGCAGACGCAATTGCGCCTCTCCGCTCCGTCACCTGGCTCGACGTGGAAGTCATGGCGACGGGCGCGGATTTCGTCCTCGTCGACGCGGACCTGTGGGAGAGCATAGGTTTCGAGATCAACCGTTCCATTCGCAGCTATGTCATCGTCGTGCTCGTCGAGGCGGACGGGGAGGAAAAGGCGGCGAGCTTCGTCCGCTCCGGCGCCTTCGACGGCATCCTCAGGGGAGGGGAAGGATGGGAAGAGGGAGTCGCCTCCTACTTCCGCGTGCTCTCCGGACTCTGGCGGCGTTTTTCCGGCGCCTACGGGCACATGGAGCGACGCTACGAGGATCTCGTCCACGCCCTGCCCGACATCGTGTATGAACTCGACGAGTCGGGCTGCTTCACCTTCGTCAACAATTCCATCCGCCTCCTTGGCTGGGAACCCTCGGAACTCGCGGGGCAGCATTTTTCGGTGCTTCTCGACGCCGACGAAGCCGCGACCGTCGATCGCGACAAGGTCTTGGGCTGGTTCCGCGGAACCAAGACCGGGCCCGCCTTCAGCCCCAAGCTCTTCAACGAGCGGCGTACCGTTTCCCGCAAGACCGAGAATCTCGAACTCAAGCTGAAGAAGAAAAAGAGCGTAAAGGGCGACGACCTCATCGGGTCGATCATTTCCTACGGCGAGGTGACCGCGGCGGGCGAATGGTCGAAGGAGAGCTCCTTCGTCGGCACGGTGGGCGTGATCCGCGACATAACCCTCAGGCGCAAGTCCGAGGACATGCTGCGCAAACTCTATCAGGCCGTCGACCAACTCGCGGCAGGCGTCGTCATCGCGGATGACGACTTCGTCGTCGAATACGCCAATCCCGCCTTTCTCCGCATGGTGCTTCGCGAACCGACCGAAGTGATCGGAACGACGCTCCTCCCCTTCTTCGCCCTCGAGCGACGGCGTCTCGAGGAGATGTCCGGCCTCGTCCGCGAGGGATTCGATGTCCGCGAGGAGATGGAGCTTCTCATGGGCTCGGGCGAAAGGCTCTGGATCGCCATGCACGCGTCGCCGGTTCGGGAGCCCTCGGGCGATGTCGGCCATACGATCATCGTCTGCGAGGACATCAGCCAAACCCGCGCCATGGCCGACCTTCTTCGCACGGCCAAGGAGGAGGCGGAGAGGGCAGACAGGGCGAAGAGCGATTTCCTCGCCTCGATGGGTCATGAACTCAAGGGTCCCCTCGCGAGCATCGTCGCCGCGGCACGGCTCGCCGGAATGGAGCAACCCGAGGTTGGAAGCCGCGTCGAGTCGATCATCAACAACGCTGAGAATCTTCTCGAGCTCCTCGGCGACATTCTCGATTTCGTGCGATTCGAGGGCAGCCCCCCGTCGATGCGCATGTTGTCCTTTCCCCTCGGCTCTTTCGTACGGAAGACGACCCAAGCCTGGGCCGCCAAGGCGGCGGAAAAGGGTCTCGCCTTCGAGGTCGGCAAGCTCGACGACGCCGTCCTGTATTCCGACCCGGACAGGTTGGCCCAGGCCTTCTCGGCGATACTCTCGAACGCGGTCAATTTCACCGAAAGGGGCGGCATCCTCGTGGAGGCCGGAATCGAGTCCCGGAGCGGCAACGTTCCCCATCTCGTCCTTTCCGTGGCCGATACCGGAGCGGGAATCCAAGCAGCAGACCAGGCGCGGATTTTCGCACCCTTCGTCCAGCTCACCGCCCCATACGCCAAGACTGCGGGCGGAGCGGGCATCGGCCTATCCCTCGCGCGAAACATCATCAGGGCCCTCGGTGGCGAAATCCGACTGTCGAGCGAGCCCGGTTCCGGTTCGCGTTTCACCATTCTCGTTCCCGTGGGAGAGGTCGAAGCCCTCGGCCAGACGAGCCCGGCCTCCCTCAAGGGCCAGGTCTATCGCCTCCTCGTCGTCGACGACAACGAAATCAACCGCGATTACATGGCCATCCTTCTCTCCAACGCCGGGCACCGTGTCGATGTCGCCGGCAGCGGGGCCGAAGCCCTCAGCAAGCTGGAGGAAAGCCAGGCCGACGCGGCCATCCTCGACATTCAAATGCCGGGCATGAGCGGCATCGAGCTGGCACGGAAGATCCGTACCTATCAGGGCGATCGCTATGACCGTGAACTCCCCCTCCTCGCCCTCACGGCCTTCGGCGCCGAGGAGGTCCTGAAGACATCGAACGATTTCGACAAGGTCTTCTCGAAGCCCGCCGATATCCATCTTCTCCTCGAAACCGTCGCGGCGAGCGTCGCGGCGAAGGAAGAACAGCCGGATTTCTACTCGCGCCGTTGGGCGACGCGACCGGCCGCGGGAGTCGCCACCCTCGCGCGAGCCGAGCGCGAACTCCCGCCCCTCATCGAATCGCTCGAGGCGGCGCTGGGGGAAGGTAGAAGGGACGGCCTGCGCCAGGCGGCCAATTTCATCGCCCTCCGCGTCGGGCCGCTCGGCGCGGTCGATTTCGAGCAGGCCCTGCACCGCCTCGCCTTCGCCGCGGGCTACGAGGAAATGAATGTGCTCGCGACGCGGGTGAGTCGCATCGGACCGCGCTGGAAGCAGGTCCTCGCCAAGGCGAGGGAAGAGATCGAGAGCGTCGAATAAGATCCGCGGGATGCTTTTCACTCTCTGGCCTTAGGGGCTAGACTCTCGAAGCGCGCGGAAAAAGCTCAGGTGCGACGCGCCGGAGATTCTCCGTCGCGCGCAAGGTTCCCGACGGGACCTTTCCCAAGGAGCGATTTCCATGGATTCCCTCGACAAGCGCACGAAGATCGTCGCGACCCTCGGTCCGGCGACCGAGAGCCCGGAAATGGTGCGCGCCCTCCTCAAGGCGGGCGTCAACGTGTTCCGTCTCAACTTCTCCCATAAGAGCGGACCCGAGGCCACCGGCGCGATCGACACGATCCGCGCCGCGCGGGAGGAATTGGGGCTTCCGGCCGCCATCCTCGCCGACATCAAGGGCCCGGCCATCCGCATGTACGGCTACGCGGCTCCCATCGCGATCGAGGCCGGCACGATCCTGACGATCGAAAGTCGCAGTCCGGAGGGCATCGAAGTCCTCGTCTCACCCGAAGCCTTCCGCGTCTATACCAATCTCCCGCGCATCGACAGCCTTTGCGAGATCGGACAGCGGGTGCTCCTCATGGACGGCTACTTCGCCGGGGAGGTGATCTCGCGCGAGAAGGGCTCGATAGGCGTGAGGATCGGGAATCCCGGCAGCCTCAGGCCCAAGGCGCACCTTACGCTGCCCGGCGTCGACTACCCGATCCCCTTCCTTTCCGACAAGGACGTCCGCGACATCGTGTTCGCGGTCGAGAAGGAGGTGGAATACATAGCCCTCTCCTTCGTGCGCGAGGCCACCGACATCGAGGAGGTGCGGCGTCTCGTCGGACGCTCGCGCACGGCCTCCGGCGCCGATCCCCAGGTCCTTTTAATTGCGAAGATCGAGAGCGCGAAGGGACTCGCGAACATAGAAGGCATCGTCAAGGCCGCAGACGGCATCATGGTGGCCCGAGGCGACATGGGCGTCGAGGTCTCGGTGGAAACCGTGCCCCTGGCGCAGAAGCGCCTCATCAGGATCGGATTCCTCGCCGCCAAACCGGTGATCACCGCCACGCAGATGCTCGAGTCGATGATCGAGAGTCCCATGCCGACCCGAGCCGAGGCGAGCGACGTGGCCAACGCCTGCTTCGATTCGACCAGCGCGGTGATGCTCTCGGGCGAGACGGCGATCGGCCGCTATCCGGTCCAGACGGTGGAAACCATGGGAAGGATCATCCGTTCCGTGGAGGCGGAGTTCGACTACGAGCACTTCCACGAAACCCTGCCCCAGGACATCAGGAGCGGCGATCTCCAGGCGATCGTGTCGTACAACGCGCTCTCGACCGCCTACCAGTGCGGCGCCGGGGCCTTGGCCGTGCTCACCGAAACGGGCGGCGCCGCCCGCCAGCTCTCTCGGCTCAGGCCGCGGATGCCGATCTTCGCCTTTACGAGGGACAGGGTCGTCTACAACCAGCTTTCGATGAACTGGGGAGTCTGGCCCGTTTTCGTGCCCGCCGAATATCACCGCCTCGACGAGGCCGTGTCCTTCATCCTCGACCATCTCCGGTCGACGGAGCTCGCGAAAGGCACAAGGGTCGTCATCGTCGCGGGTCTCCCCCTCGCGAAGCACGGATCGACGAACATGATTCGCGTGGAGTCCATCCAGTAGCGACTATCCTGCGCGGGACCTGTCGCGTTCAGCTCCGCGGCATCACGAGGCGCCAGATCGTGCCGGGCGCCTCGTCCCTTTCGACGCTTCCGCGGAGCTGTCCCGCGAGGACGCGCACCAATTCGAGGCCGAGGCAGTCCTCCTCGATGCAGGCGGGCATGCCTATGCCGTCATCGCCGACGACGAGGACCTCGGTCGCCCCTTCGCGAGAAAGGGACAGGGAGATGTTCCCTCCCTCCCTGCCCTTGAACGCGTGCTTGCAGGCGTTCATCGCGAGTTCGGAAACGATCAATCCTACCGGTATTGCCCGGTCGATGGGATAGGCCAAATCTTCCACGAGGAAATCGAGGGAGACCTTCGAGTCGATCGCCCAGGACGAGACGATTTCCCGGGCGAGCTCGCGCAGGTAGCTCCCCATCGGGACTGCCGCGACGGAAGGATCGCGGTAGAGCATCTCGTGGACGAGGGCCATCGAGGAGATCCTCGCCTGAATTCCGGCCAGCGACTGGGCGTCCGCGGGATCGCGCATCAAAGGTTCTCGCAACGTCAGCAGGCTCGAGACGATCTGGAGATTGTTCTTCACGCGATGGTGGATCTCCCTGAGGAGAAGTTCCTTTTGGGAGAGGGCTTCGCGGAGCCGTCCCTCGTCGATCTCTCGCAGGGCGATGTTGCGCGCGATGCCGACCAGCACGGGCTGCCCGTCGAGCTCGAAACGCTTGGTGTTCACCTCGAAGGGTATGGCTCGTCCGTTCTTAGTGCGCTGGACGCGACGGAAGACTTTTCGCTCGCCTCGACGAAGCGCTTCCATGTCCGCCTCCCGATCCGTCCCGGTGTCATCCACATCGAGATCGGCGATCGTCATCCGGGAGAATTCCTCGCGGCTGTAGCCGAGGGTCGCGACAGCGACATCGTTGACTTCGAGAAATCGGCCGGCCACGCCGTCCTTGAAGTCGGAAACGTAGACGCAATCGGTGAGGGAGTCGAACAGGCTCCTGTAGCGACCCGACTCGCGCTCCGAGGCGATCCGCGCCTGTTCGTAGAGCATGACGGCGACGGCCACGCCCGTCGCCGTCTGGAAGAAGACGCCCATCTGATAGCCGATCGGCGCGAACCAATCGAGAGGTCTCAGGAATGGATAGTCCCATTTGTGAAGACCCCAGACGGCCATCGCGATGCCGCCGAAGAGGGCGCCGACGGAACCCTGCCTTCGATGGAGCATGATGAAGACGACGCCCGTATAGATCTGGACCAGGCCGAGCACGAAGAAGACCGCGAGGGTGAGGTCCGCGCGGGGCGTGCCCGCCATCGTGCCGACGGCGACGCCGATGCCCATGACGAGGGAGGCCGCGATGGCCTCGATCCTGTAAGACCTACCCTTGGATAGGGTCAGGCTGCCGGCGAGAAGGTAGATCGCGCTCGCTCCCGCGAAGCCGAGCATCAGCGCGGGAAAGGCGTGTGTGCCGGGAAAGGCGGCGTCGGCGAATTCGAAGACGATGCGCAGCTCATACAAGGCCCATCCGCCGATCCAATAGGAGGAAAACCGGCTCGTGTCGGCGTTTCGCGCGATGACGAAGACGAGGAGGAGAAGGAGGGTCGATAGACCTTCCGCGGCGATTGAACTTAACAATTGGACGTTCATCTACCCTCCAGGGACAGGTCGGCCGGAGCCGGACCTATCGCCTCGGCTTTTCCGATTCCCTGCGCGCGATGGACTTGCCTCGCCTCGCCGCCAAGCGCGCGTAGAATCCCGGGAAACGCCGCGCCGTGAAAAGGGCGAAATGCGATTCGAAGGTGAAGGCCGCGCGGATCTCCGCCTTGCCGGCCAGCGCGGCTTTCATCAAACGAGCGGCGACCTTGGCCGGATCGGCGCCTCCCTCGATGTCGGGATCGTCGATGCCGCGGGCCTTGCCGTCGGATCCGAGCGCGGCCCGCCCGATGCCCGTGCGGACATAGGCCGGGAAGGCGGTGGTGACGGCGACGCGACGCTCGATGAGTTCGCCTCTGAGCACCGACGCAAAGCCGGTCAAGGCGTGCTTGGCCGCGGCGTAGGCGCTTCGCCTCGGGGCTCCGATGAGGCCGGCCAGGCTCGACACGACGAGGATGCCCGAGGTTCCGGCCTTGTCTCCACCCCAAGAGGGGATCATCCGACGGATGATGTCCACCGGAGCGTTGAAATCGAGTTCCATGATTCGGTCGAAGGCCTCTGGCGTGAGATCCTCGAAACGGCTGCGCTGGGATATGCCCGCGTTGAGCACGAGGAGGGCTATGCCGCCCGACATGGCGAGGGCCTTTTGCACGGCGGCGGCCCGCTCCGCCCGATCGAGGAGGTCGAAGGACAGGACTTCGTGTCCTCCCGCCCTTCCCGCCGCATGCGAGATCGTTTCGCACTCCCCGGCCACGGCGGCGAGGGCCTCGGTGTTTCGTCCGGAGAGGAGGAGGCGCGCGCCGGCCCTCGCGGCTTCCTTCGAGAGTTCGGCGCCGATTCCCGAGGAGGCGCCCGTGATCCAAACCCACCTATTGCCGATGTCTACTTTCATGGAGAGAGGATATACCCATGATCGATGCTCGTCAAAGCTCAGGGGCCGTATGGGCGACGCTCGCCTTTCACTGCACGAGGCACCTGGGGCCGCGCCCGATGAGATCGGTCCGCCCAGCGAGGCGAAGGGCCTCGCGCACGAGCTCGCGATTTTCCGGTTTGCGAAATTGGAGGAGGGCCCGCTGCATGGCGCGCTCCCGGTCTCCGCGGGCGACGTGAACCTTTTCGCCGCTCAGCGGGTCGATTCCCGTGCGGTAGATAGCCGTGGCGTGGGTTCCCGGCGTGGGATAGAAGTCCTGGACCTGGTCGGGCACGAAGCCCGAATCGCGGAGGAATTCCGCGAGTTCGATCGCCTCGACGAGACCGGCCCCGGGATGGGAGGAGATGAAATAGGGGACGAGATACTGCTTGAGCCCGGCATCCCGATTGAGTTTCGCATAACTTCTGGCGAACTCCTCGTAGATGCCTCGCCGCGGCTTTCCCATGAGGTCGAGGACCCTGTCGCTAATGTGCTCGGGCGCGACCTTGAGCTGGCCCGAAACGTGGTGCGCCACGATCTCGGCCAGGGCTTCCTGTCCCGAAGTTGCGTCGAGCATGAGCCAGTCGAAGCGAATGCCCGAGCGGACGAAGACCTTTTTGATGCCCGGCACGGCCCGCACCGCGCGGAGCGCGGCCAGCCAATCCGAGTGGTCGGGGCGGGCCGATGGGCAGGGCTCGGGCGTGAGGCAACGGCGGTCGGGGCAGGCCCCGGCCTTTTCCATCTTCGGACAGGCCGGGCGGAAGAAGTTGGCCGTGGGACCGCCGAGGTCGTGGATGTAGCCCTTGAATCCCCGGGCGGCGGCAAGGACCTTCGCCTCCCGCACGAGTGAGGGGACGGTCCGCGAAGTGACTGTCCGGCCCTGATGGAGGGCGATGGCGCAAAAGGCGCAGGCTCCGAAGCAGCCTCGATTCGCGACGAGGGAGAAGCGGATCTCCGCGATCGCTGGGACGGCTCGGGCCAAGTCCGGCTCCCCTCCTTTGGCCCCGCCGCTCTCGCTTGCGAAAGACGCATACATCGGATGGGGCTCGCGTGAATAAGGCAATTCGTACAATTCGTCGAGTTCTTCGCCGCCGAGTGGGAGGGCGGGAGGCTCTTGCACGACATAGCGTTCGCCCGTGCGCTCGAGAAGACGTCTGCCGCCCCTGGCTTCTGCGTTTCGCCAGACCTGGCGAAAGGACTCGTTGAAGGCGGCCGGATCGGTGGAAGCGGCTTCCCAGGACGGCAGCTCGACGAAGGAGCCCGCCTCGAGGTCGGGGCGCGAGCCCGACCAGGTTGAGGTGCCTCGAATGCCCCTCAGGGCCTCGCGGACCTCGGTCGAATGGAGTGGTCGCTCGCTTCCCTCCATCCCCGCCCTTTCCCGCGCGAGGTTCGAGAGACGGGCCGCGGCCTCGAGGATGGCGCGTTCTCCCATGCCGTAGACGAGAAGATCCGCCTTCGAGTCGAGAAGGATCGACTTGCGCACGGTGTCAGACCAGTAGTCGTAGTGCGCGAATCGGCGCAGGGAGGCTTCGATTCCACCAATTATAACAGGTACGCCGCCAGCTTTGCCGGCCTCGCCAGCTTTGCTGGCGAAGGCTTCCCGACATCGGGCGGTGTAGGCGATGACCGCCCGGTCGGGACGGGCGTTCCTGCGACCCTTGACCCCTGGTCCGAGGCTTCCGTCGGCGCGGAGACAGAGTTCCGGACGGCCCCAGGGCGCGTAGTCGTCCTCGGATCGGGATTTCCTGTTGGCGGTGTAGCTCGACACCATCGAATCGAGTGCCCCGGCCGACACGAGGAAGGCCAGGCGAGGCCTGCCGAGGAGGCGGAAGGCTCCCGCATCGTCGGGATCGGGTCGGGCGAGGATGCCGACCTTGTAGCCGCGAGACTCGAGGAGTCTGCCGATGAGGGCCGCGGCGAATCCGGGATGGTCCACATAGGCGTCGCCCGTGACGAAGACGAAGTCGAGGGAGCCCAGGCCTCCGAATCGGGCTGTCGGAGAATCGCGGGTGTCGGCGAGATCGCCGGGCAAGGCGGGGAGGAATGCCATACTAGGATGATAGCGACTTGCGGCCCCGCGTTGAAAGTGAGGCGCGCGATACTCCGCAGTCTAGGCCTCGGGCGGCAGAGTGACGGTGAAGATCGTACGACCCGCCTCGCTCTCGAAGGCGATGGTCCCGCCGTGATCCTCGATGATTCGCTTCGCCGTCGAGAGGCCCAGGCCGAGTCTTCCCTGCCCGGCCTTTTCGGCGAGAAAAGACTCGAAGATCCGATCGCGCATCTCCGGCGCGATGCCGCAGCCGGTATCGTGGATCGTGACGACGGCGAGAGATTCCTCCCTCTTGATGTCGATCCCGAGGCGACCCTTGCCCGACATCGCCCGGACGGCGTTGTCGATCAGGTTCATCCATACGAGTTCGAGCTGCTCGCGCCGTCCGAGAACCTTGGCGGAGCGATCGAACCGCGTCGTCAGGGCTATGCCCGATCCGGTCATGTGGCGGAAAAGGCCGAGCACGTTCTCCATGCTGGCGGAGAGGGAGACGCTCGATTTCATCTCCCCTTCGCCTTCTCCGATGTAGGCCTTTAGCGCCCTGATGACGTTGGCGGCGCGCTCGGTCGCCGTGTCGATGACGAGGCCGGCGCTCCTTATGTCGTTGACCGCCGTGACCACCGACAGGAGATTTCTGATCCGCCTATTTCCGATGAATTCGATGAGCCTCGATCCGAGACCGTGGAGATTGGCCTCGATGGCGATGCGCGCCAGATCCTCGCCGTCGGCGAATCCAGCCTCGGTGAAGAGCGAAGCCATCTCGCGCCGCTTGCCGCGAAGCATGGCGAAATCGACGGCGTCATCGCTGGCCAGGCTTTCCTCGAGCATCTCCTCGAGGACGGCCGCGTCGATCTCGTCGATGCCTGCGAGTTCCTTGGTAATGCGGAGTATCTGCCCCTTGAGGCTGTCGGAGAGGAAGCGGTTGGCCGAGGAGATCGCCGCGAGTGGTGTATTGAGCTGGTGGGCGATCCCGGCGACGAGCTGTCCGATGGCGGCGGTCTTCTTGCTTTCGACGATCTCGCCCTGGGCGGCCTGGAGCTCGGCGACGGTGGCCGAGAGTCTGGCGTTGGATTCGGCCAGCTCGCGGGTCCGTTCGGCCACGGCCTCCTCGAGTTCCCGGGAATGCAGTTGGATGGTGTCGGCCATCGCGTTGAATGCCCCGGCGAGTTTCCCGATCTCATCATTGCCGGCGTCCGCGGACCGAGCGCCGAGATCTCGTTCGGAAAAGCGGCCGAGTTCCTCGCCCAGGGCGAGCACTCGCTTGGATATGAGGCGGTCAGCGGCGAGGAAGGCGAGGAGTGCGATGAGGCCGCCGAGAAGGAGGGCGAACAATGCCTGCTGGATAATGGTCGCCTCGAGCGCCCGAAGCGACACGAGGCCCGTCGCGTAGATGCGGACTTCTCCGATTTTCGTTTCGTGATAGGTGATCGCCGACGTGCCCCTCGCTATCGGGGATGCCGCAAGCTGGGGACCGAGGCTCGCCTCGTCCTTGAGGGCGACGAGGTCGCGTCCCGACCAGGCGTATCCCGATAGGAGGTTTCCCGAAACCTCGCGAAGAAAGATGGCGCCGAAATCCCTGTCGTCGAGCTCGCTCTTGATGATTCCGTTGCAAGCCTCGATATCGTAGGACCATAGAGGTATCGCAAGGCTCTTCGCGAGCCTTGCGACGGCCATGTCCGTTTTCGCTTGGATGTTCGCCGCGAAGGCCCGCGAGTTAAGGGCCGCGATGGCTCCGACGAAGGCGATGATCACGATGAGGGAGGAGACGAGGGAGGAAATTAGAATTCTGGATCGGACCGATCGCCTGGCCTCCATGCCTTTCCTCCGCCTCCTGGTGCCATCCTCCGTCCCAGTATATGGCTCGAAGCCTTCCTGTCAAAGCCGCGTGGAGGGAGTATCATCTCCCCGATGGACACCCTACCCCTGGCTTCGGTGGCGCTCGCAATCGTCGCCGTCGCGCTTCTCCTTTTTCTCGTCTTCCGCGCCGGTCGGGCCCTGGGCCGCGCTGAGGCCGATTCGGAACTGCCCGATCTCCTCGAAGGGGAGCGTGAAGACGCCGTTCGTCGTTCGCGCGCGGTCCTCGGTGGACTCGCGGCAGAGCAGCTCGCGCCCTGGCTTCCCGGCTTCCCCTGGGACCCCACCGAGCTTCGTTTCATAGGCAAGCCCGTCGACTTCATCGTGTTCCGCGGCGCCTCGAAGGGCGAGATCGAAGAGGTGGTCTTCGTCGAGGTGAAGACCGGCTCCTCCTCGCCCTCGCGCGTCGAACGGAGCCTGCGCGACGCCCTGCGCGCCGGCAAGGTCTCCTGGAGCGAATGGAGGCCCACGCCGCCGCGGAACTAGGGCCGTTGCGGCGCGCGCCTTTCGGACCGAGTCAGATCTTGAAGCGGGCCGCCGCGCGCTCGAGTTCGTCTATCCTGTCGCCCGTGCGTCTCGTGGAATCCTTGACGCCTTCGGCGATGTCGCCGATCGATTCGGTGGACTTCGACATATCGGCGACGAGTTCGAGTATCTTGCCCGAGTTGAACAGGAGGATGCGCATCTCCTCGAGGACGGCCGTGGTCGCGTTTCGCATGCCCGTCGAGGCGCTCGTCACCGTCTCCGTTTCGCGCTTGATGTCGCCGAGGGATTCGAGGACCTGGCGAGATCCCTCCTTCTGCTCCGACATCGAGGATCGGAGCTCCGACGCGAGGTCGTTCACCCTGCCTATCATCGCGATTATGGCCTTGAAGGTGGTCTCGGCGTCGGCCTGCGAAGCTACGACCCGCTCGATCGTCTTGCGTATGCTGGCGAGTTCCGCCGCGGTGGCCCGGGCCTGCTTGCCGCTCTGCTCGGCGAGGCTCCTGATCTCGTCGGCGACGACGGCGAAGCCCGCCCCCGCCTCGCCTGCGTGCGCGGCCTCGATGGCGGCGTTCATGGCGAGCAGGTTGGTCTGCGCGGCGATCGACGAGATGAGGGTATTGGTTTCGACGAGATGCCGCGACTGCTTGGCGATCTCCGACGAGGCCTCCGTGGCTCCGACTATCGTCCGCCTGCCCTCTTCGGAGAAATCGACGAGACGGCCGAGCTCTTCGGCCACATGGTCGATGGAGGTCTTCATCGTCGCAAGGTTGGCCACCATCTCCTCGATCGCGGCGGAGCTCTGCGACACGCCCTCAGCCTGGGTCTCGATGGAGGCGCCGAGGCTCGCGACGCCTTCGTTGATGGCGTTCATGGCCGTCGTGGTGTGCTCGGCCGCGGAGCTTTGCGTCTCCGCGAGGTCCCGGGTCACGATCGCGGAATTCCGTATCCTTCCGACCTCGTCGATGACGACGCCGACCTCGCGCCTGAGCTCGAGCCCGTCCGTGGCGAGGACGGCCGCAGTCTCCTGGAGGTTTCGGATCATCCCGGAAAGGCTTTCGGCGAAGCTGTTGAAGGATATCGCGACATGGCCGAGCTCGTCGTCGCTCCGCGCCTCGAGCCTGCGGCGTAGGTCCCCGTCTCCCTGCGCCACGTCGCGCAGGGCCTCGTCGAGTCGAGTGAGGGGCCGGAGCGAGAGTCTCGCGATGAGGAGGATGATGACGACGATGGCGAAGACGGCGGCGAATCCCATGAGTCCGCTGCGGATGGTGGCCGACTTGACCGGGGCGAGGATCTCGTCGTAGGGGATTCCGACGAAAAAGTACCAGTTAGGTTGATTTGTGTTCGACTTCATCGGCTCGCCGATGGTCAGCGAGACCTTGCCTGTGACCGGCGACCTGTCGACGAAGCGGATGGATTCGTTGCGCGCCATCCGGTCGGCGAGGCTCTGTTCCTTTACCGTGGTCGGGAGAACATCCGCGATCGGCTTGCCGACTTCCTCCTGCTTGGGATAGGCCACGACCTTCCTGTCGCCGGAGATGATAAAGGCGTAACGGGCGCCCTTGGTGAGCGAGGACGCGAAGGCTTCGATGGGCGCGAGCGAGTAGTCGACGCCCGCCACGCCGACAAAACGGCCGTCGACGTGTATGGGCACGCAGAAGGAGACTGCCTGGACCTGCTCGCCGTGGAGCCCCTGGAAGGAATAGACGTCGGTAAGATAGTCGGCGTCGAGGCGCTTGGGCTCGGTGTAGAAGGTGTCGACCTTGCCGTCGGCGTCGAGGGTCGAATAGTCGAGGGCAGGTTTGCCCGCGTCCATGGTCCAGTAGGGAGCGAGGACTCCCGCGTTCGTGTGCCCCGGTTTCCCCTTGAATTCGGCATCCCTCCCGTCGACGACGTTCGGCTCGAAGAGATACCAGGTGCCGTGTATGCCCTTGGCCTCGTCGACGAGGGGCTTGGGCGCCGCGGTGAGGACGGTGCGCCTTATCGCCGTAGGCAGCGAAGGGTAGGTGGAGGCGAAGGCCGAAAGATCACGAGCGATTTGAATGCCCGAGGCGAGGAACTCGCTGGCCGAGGCCGCGCGTTCGCGAGCCGTGAGGGCTGCGTTCTCGGTCGCGCTCGCGAGAACCTGATTGTAGAGTTCGCGGCTCCCGACTATCACGAGGCCTATGACGACAAGGAGGACGGGTGTCCCGATACCAAGGACGATTCTCGTGACGAGCTTTGCGGACTTTCTTGCCATGTCTACTTTCCTTGATGTTCTGTATCGGCGAGCCGTCTCGGGGAGCCATTCGGCAACTTACCCCGAGGCTCAGCGCGCTTCGATATCGCGTATTTTCATTATGGCGAAGCGGGCATATGCCGCAATACCCACGGCGAAAATGAGGATCGAAGCTGAGATAAATAGGAGGGCGAAGATCCGAGGTTCCAGGGCGAAGGAAATCACCGACCAGCATAGGAGGACGATGAGGGCCATGGATCCTAGGATGACATAGACGGAGTTGGGATTCTGCTTGAGGGCCGCCATCGGGTTGTCCCAGCCGAGTCGGGGATGGGCGGTGTCCAGCCAGAGCCCCGCGAGATTGACGAGGGCGGAAAGGCCGAGGGCGACGGCTGCCGCGCCGACGATTACGAGGGGGGCGAGTCGCGCGAAGATTCCGATCGCGACCGATCCGACCAGGGCCCCCGCCGTCGCCCAGATGAAGGCGTGGACGAGTTTCGCGAGCATGTATTCGAAGGCCCCGATGGGCAGGCCCAGGATCGCGGGCAGGGCCTTCGCGTCGCGCGAGAGGCCCGTCGAGGCCACGCTCGTCGAGGAGCCGAGGAAGGCCCCGAAACCAGCGGCCGCGAGGAATCCATAGCGCTCCCCCTGCGCCCCGCCGAGCATGGATACGAGCTCTCCCAGAGCGGAGCGTTGGGCGACATAGGTCACCGCGAGGATGAAGGGGAGGAGGACGATGATGAAGGGGCCGTTGACGAAGAAGCGCGGCTCGCGATTCATGAGTCTCCATTCGCGGAGGACGAGGGCGCGGAAGGCTCCATGACGTCGGAAATGGCCGTCGATGTAGGCGATCGCGTCGGCCTTTCCGAGCCGGTGCAATCTCGCCTCCCCGAACGCGAGGACCGCCCGCCTCCAGCCGCCCGCGAGCAAGACTACCGCGAGGGCCGACAGGACGAGCCCCCCCGCGAGAAGGGCAGCGGCGAGCATGAGCCCTTCGGCCCAGGCTCCACCGTTGGCCGCCTCGAGGGCCTTCCAGGCCAGTTGGGAGGGGGGCCAGGCCGATCCGGCGAGATTGAGGACGGTTCCCGGTCCCGCGTAGTTGGCGAGGAGCCAGGCCTGATCGCCGAGCTTTTGCAGGGACTGCTGCACATAGAGGTTGAAGGCAAGGGCGAAGGCGACCCCGATGATGCCCGAGGCGACCAGGACGGCATTCTTGCTGCGCATGAAGCGGGCGGTCGACATCAGGGGGACTGCCAGGCACCAGGCCAGGGCGAGGGGCGGGAGGGGGAGGGCGAAGGCGGCGAGAATGCCGACCAGCCAGAATCCGAGGGGCGAGGCTTCGGCAATACCGAAGACGGTGAGATTGATCCCGAACATGAACAGGCCGAAGGCGGCCTGTGAAAGATAGACGAGGGCGAAACGGGAAGCGAGCTGCGATCGATCGGTCAAGGGCAAGGCGAAGAGCTGGGCCTCCGCCGGCGAGAGGCTAAAGCCCGAGAGGATCATGATGAAGCCGAGGAAGAAGACGGCCACGCTCGCCGTGATCGCGCCGTTGAGGAGGAGGAGTCCCTCGAGCCCCTGGGGTTTGAGGGCCTGGTACTGGGAAATCGCCGAGGATACGAAGAGGAAGCCGATGTCGGCCGCGACGAAGAGCCCGACGAGGATCGCGCCCGCGAGCTTGAGCCAATCCTTATAATTATGATATTCTGTCAAGGGCTTCCAACCGAAGGTCGACCGGAATTCCATGCTGAGAAGGGCCTTGAAGGCGCGCATCAGGATGGGCCGCCCTCGACGAGTTCGAGGAAGAGGCTTTCGAGGCTGGCGTCTGTACCCTCCGCCGCGGCGGGGGCTTTGCCGGCGCCGTCACCTCCGGCAATTGCGGCTCCGTTCCGCGTTGCCGCGCGAAGCGAGCGCAGCTCCTCGATGCTTCCCGCGAAGAGGAGGCGACCTCCCGCTATGACGCCGATGCGATCGCAGATTCTCTCGGCTACCTCGAGGACGTGCGTCGAGAAGAACACGGAGCCTCCGGCATCGGCGCGCTTCCGCATCAAGGCCTTCAGGTCGAAGGATGCCTGGGGGTCGAGGCCCACCATAGGTTCGTCGAGAATCCAGTTCGCCGGTTCGTGGAGGAGGCTGCCGATCACGCAGAGCTTCTGCTTCATGCCCCGGCTGAAGCTCCCGATCGAGGAGCCGAGCACCTCTGCGAGGGCGAAGCGGGCGGCAAGTTCGGCGATACGCTCCCTGCGCTCCTTAGTCGGCACGCCGTAGACGTCGCCCATGAAATCGAGGTATTCGCGGGCCTTGAGGCGGTTCCAGAGCTCGGGATCGTCGGGGACTGCGCCGAAGCGCGCCTTCGCCCTGAGGGGCTCGCGCTCGAGGTCGATGCCGTCTAACGTCACCCTTCCCGCGTCGGGTCGCAGGACTCCGGTGAGGATTCTGATCGTCGTCGTCTTGCCGGCTCCATTCGGACCGAGGAAGCCGAAGATCTCGCCCTTGCGGATCTCGAGGTCGAGGGAGTCGACGGCCTTTTTCCCCGATCCGCCGTAGGTCTTCGCAATGCCCTCTAGTTTGAACATGGCGACCTTCCTCAATTCTCGCGGATGATGATCTCGACGCGGCGGTTGCGGGCCATGCCCTCCGGCGTCGAGTTGTCCGAAATGGGGCGCTCCGCCCCGAATCCCTCCACCTGGATGTGGAGGGGGTCGCGGGCGCCGAGGGTCACCAGCCTGTCGGCCACCGCGCGTGCCCGGGCGATGGAGAGGGCGAGCCGGGCCTCGGCCGTGCCCGCGAGAGCCGTGTGACCGGCGACTATGATATCTCGTTCCGGATGGGCCTTGAGGTACTCGGCGATGCTCGCGATCTTGCCGAGCTCCGCCGGGTCGAGGGCCGCCGAGTCGGCGGTGAATTGCACATCCTCGAGGGTGATGGCGACGCCCTCCGGCACCGTCTTGACCGAAACGCCCTCGAGATCCCCGACGGCCTTTTCCACCTCGGACTTGAGCGCCTGGCGGTCCATGAGGGTCGCCTCGACGAAGGAGGATTTAGCCGTGCCCCGGTATTCGATCGTCGTCCCGTTCGAAAGGTCGAGGACGATCTTGAAGCGCTCCTCGTAAGATGTGGGCTGGGCATAGACGGGGTCCCACCAGATCTTCTGGTCGGAAAAACCGGAGATCTGCACGGGATAGCTGTCGTTGTACTGGCTCGGGACCGGCGGTTCGTAAAAGATCGTATAACGTGCCGAGAGCCGCTGGACCGGGCGCCCGTCCTTCGTCTCGGGCCCCTCGTAGCGATACTCGGCTACGAAGGGTATCGCGTAGGGTTCGGGGATGCCGAAGCCCTGCCGCATGTCGTGGCGCTCCTCTCCCGGGGCCGTCCAGGTGTCGCCGGGCGAGACGGGGTGGTCCGGGAAGCTGGGCACGTCGCGGACGACAGGCATGAAGTAGCTATCGTCGATCGAATAGAGCCCCAGACGGCTCTGGGTGAATTTCGAGTCGTATTGACCGGTAACAATATAGTTCGTTTCGCCCTTCGCCCGCTCCGAGGTGACGAAGGTTCCCGCCAGGGTGGCCGCGCCCTTGTCCGGGGCGGTGTCGGCGACCTCGAAGGCGATGCGGTTCATGATCTCCGCCCTCTTGGCGAGGACGTGATTCACGTAGATATCCTCGCTCACCTCCGAGAGGACGCGGAACTTGTCTCCCTTGTGATAATCGTAGGCGAAGACGAAGGGCTTCGCGGCCGCGGCCGCCGGCGCATCCGGCGTCGAGTCCGCCGCCTGCGCCTGGGCGGAGGATTGAGCCTGAATCGTCAACGAGCCCAGTGCGGCGAAAAGAAGGAAGCTTGCGCGGCGCGGGATCGCGGGCATGCGGTCACCTCCAGGAAAAAGTTAGTACTATTGGTTTTTCGAGGACAAGGAGATCGAGGAGGGGGATAGTGGCCTTCCATGTCGAGCCTTCCACCCTTCCTCCCGAGGACGAGACGATGGCCCCGGGGAGGGAAACCGACAGATCGATCGACGCGGCGTCGAAGGCCGGCATGGCCTTCGTGCCCAGGATCGTCTGGAGGGCGTCGCGGTATTCGGCCTTCGTGTAGTCCCCTCCGCCGAGAGCCGGTGGCGAGAGGGCTTCCACGAGGCCGGGATCGATCCCCGGAAGAAGGGCGAGTATGTCCTGTCCATGATCCCTCGAGAGTGCGATCGTCATTCGCTTCGCGCCGGCCTTGTCGTCGAGCTGGATGAAAGAGGCCAGGTCGGGCGAGGCGAGAAGGGCCCCGAGATCGGATATCTCGGCCGATAGCGACAAGGAGTCGGGGGTGGGGCAGGATGCGGCGGCCGAGGAGACTCCCTTCCGGACGAGGAGGGCCTTCGAGACCGCTTTAGGGTCGAAGATGGGCGTCGAGGCGTCGAGGCCCGAGAGGGCTCGAAGTTTGGCGCCGACGAGGGAGGGAAGGGCCACCTTGGCATCCAGCGTCGCGCCGCCGCCCGCGTCGAATCGGGCGTCGAAGCGCCCCGAGCAGGATGAAAGGGCGAAGGCGCCGAGCAAGGCCGCGGCCATACAGAAATGCCTAGTTGGTTTCATTTGTCCTCATTTGAGACCATAGATCGGCACGGGTTCGACCCCGTTGCGGAGCAGGACCTCGCCGAGTCGGACGAAACGCACCTGGGTCTCGAGGCCGAGCTGGCGGAAGACCGGGTGCGAGATGAGAAGGTCCTGCTGGAATTCGCGGCAGAGCGAATCGAGGCGGGCCGCGACCGATACCGCGTCGCCGAAGACGCCGATGCGCCGCTGTCCCGGAAGACCGAGATCCCCCGCGACGATGCTTCCCGAATGGATGCCTACGCTGACACCGCGGAGAGATGGCAGGGAGGCGGCCCTGAGGTCGTCCTGGAGCCCGGGCATGGCGGCAAGGAAATCCGCGGCCGAGGCGGCGGCCTCCTCAGCGGCTTCCTTCGAGCCGAGGAGGCCGAAGACGGCGATGATCGAATCGCCGGTGATGCCGACAATCTCGCCGTGATGCCTCTCGGCGACCAGACCCCAAAGAGCGTAGTAGCGATTGAGAACGTCGATGGCCCTTGACGCGCTGAGCCTCGAGGCGAAGCCGGAAAAATCGAGGATGTCGGCGGACAGGACGACGACCTGGATTTCCTCTCCCAGGGCGGGCGTGGGGCGCGGCACGGGAGAGGTTAGGCGGTTTTCCCCGAAAAGCGCTGCGATGCGATTGCGCAGCGATAGGACGCGGACGCGGTTCGCGAGGAGGAGGGAGGCGAAGATCGCCGATCCGAAGGCGAAGAAGGAATGCTGCGGAGAAACCACGAAGGCGAGGAAGGATCGGGGGAAGGCCCTGATGTCGAGGGCCTTTCGGAATCCCGCGAGGTCGAGGTTTCCCCTCGCGATGGCCGAGGAGAGAGTGACCCTGAGATCCAGGTAGAAAAACAGGAACACGAATACGATGACGGAACCCACGGCGAGCATGGTCTCCGAGAGCCCCTGGGCGAATCGCCCCCTGAGCCCGATAGCTAGCGATTGAAAGAGGCCGACGTAGAAGGCCGCTCCCCAGAGAAAGAGATTCCCCATGTCCGTGAGGATGAAGGCGCCCGAAAGGCTGCGGACGAGGGCATAGCCCGCGGGGGTTATAAAAGAATACAGAAACCTGAGAAGAGGCGCGTGCCCTTGGATCGAGAGGAGGACGATCTGCATGAGCACGAAGGCGCACATGATGAGGAGCCCCGACGGGGGCAGGGCGTCGGCGGAGGGTATGAGCGCGAGCATCACGACGAAAAAAATGATGAACTGGCTCGAATAGAGCAGGAATTCCTCGACGAAACGTTTCGCGAAGAATCGCATGGCGCCTCCGGACGTCGCCGGGCCTCCGAAAGGGGCCGGCTCGAATCGTTCTATTCTATACGAAAGCCCGGCAGCGGCGAAAGCCGTCGTCCCATCTCCGTTTTCGCTTGACGCCGCAATTCAGGGGCCGAATAATTGCACAACTCTTCTTTTGCCGATCAGGAGGCACAATGAAACGAATCGTCGCCCTCGCTCTGGGGCTCGCGATGGTGCTCGCCGGAGCGTCCGTCGCCGCCCAGAACGTCCTCGTCTACGGTACGACCGACAAGGTCACCGACATGGACCCTGCGAGTTCCTATGATTTCCACACCTGGGAAATCTTCCAGAACATCGACAAGGGTCTCCTCACCTATACGCCTGGTACGACCGACATCGTCCCCGGGCTCGCCACCGGATACACGGTCAACACCGCCGGTACAGAGTACACTTTCAAACTCCGCCCTGGCCTCAAGTTCACCGACGGCACTCCCTTCGACGCCGCTTCCGTCAAGTGGAGCGTCGATCGCGTCGCCAAGCTCAACGGCGATCCCTCCTGGCTCGTGACCACCTTCGTAAAGGAAGTCCAGGTCGTCGATCCCCTCACCGTCAAGTTCGTGCTCAAGGCTCCGACGGGCTTCTTCCCCGCCCTCGTCGCCGGAGACCCCGTCTACTTCCCGGTCAGCCCCAACGTCTACCCGGTCGACAAGATCATCCACGATCCCTCCGAGCTCCCCGGCGGAGCCCTCGTCGGCCTCGGCCCCTACAAGGTCACCTCCTTCAAGCGCGACGAGGAAGTCGTCCTCGAGGCCAACCCCGCCTATTACGGCAAGCAGCCCCCCGTCAAGAAAGTCATCATTAAGTACTTCGCCGACGCGACGACCATGCGCCTCGCCATCGAGAAGGGTGACATCGATATCGCCTTCAAGACACTCAATCCCTCCGACATCACCGATCTCGCCAAGGCAGGAAAGCTCAGCTATCAGAAGCTGCCCGGAGCCCAGACCCGCTTCCTCAACTTCAACTGCGATGTCAGCGTGTTCAAGAACAAGATCCTCCGCCAGGCGGTCGCCGCCCTCATCGACAGGCCCGAGATCAACCAGAAGGTCTTCCTCGGCCAGCAGGCTCCCCTCTATTCCATGATCCCGATGGGCATGAGCTACCACACCGACAACTTCAAGACCGTCTACGGCGAGAAGGGCAATGTCGCCAAGGCCGATAAGCTTCTCCAGCAAGCCGGCTATTCCAAGGCCAAGCCCTTCGCCTTCGACCTCTGGTACACCACGAGCCATTATGGCGACACCGAAGTCAACGTCGCCGAGGTCCTGAAGTCCCAGCTCGAGCGCAGCCCCCTCATCAAGGTCACGCTCAAGAGCGCCGAGTGGGCCACCTACAAGCAGCAGTTCAACAACAAGCAGATGGCCGCCTTCCTTCTCGGCTGGTACCCCGACTACCTCGATCCGGACGATTACACCGCCGCCTTCGCGCAGACCGACGCCTCGGCCGGCGAGGGAATCTTCTTCTCCAACAAGGAGTGGGATGCCCTCTTCACCAAGGAGCAGACCGCGACGAGCGAAAAGGCTCGCGCTCCCGTCTTCGCCGAGGTCCAGAAGCTGTGGACCGACGAGGTCCCCTGCATTCCCCTCTTCCAGGGCAACCTCAATGTCTTCACGAAGAAGAACGTGACGGGCGTCAAGATCGGCCCGACCCTCATCTTCAACTACGACAGCGTGTACTTCAAGTAATCGTCTTTCGGGATACAACGGAGACGCGCATCCACGCGCCTCTGCGAGCCGGCCCCCCTGGGCCGGCTCTTCTTTCGTCGGGCTTTCTTTCGTCAGGCCCGCTCCTTGGTTCTTCTGCCGTCAAATGGGGCCGTCGCCGACCCGCCGCGCGAGCAGGGCCGCAAGCGCCTTTCTGTCCATCTTGAAGGAGGCGTTGCGCGGAATAGTAGCAATGCGGATGATTTCCTTTGGGAGGGCCTTGCGGGGGAGTTCGGGTCCAAGAACTGCGGCCAGTTCTTGGAGGGTCGGAGTCGGAGCTTCGCCCTCGAAGACAGCGACCAGGCGCTGGCCGAGGAGGGCGTCGGGCAGGCCGAGCATCGCGCAGTCCCGGCCGAGCCTGGCCGCGACGAGGGCTTCCAGCTCTTCGGGCGCTATCTTCACGCCGCCGGAGTTGACGAGATTGTCGTGCCTGCCCAGCCAGCGGAAGACGCCGGGGCCTGTCATGCGGACGATGTCGTTGGTCTGCACGCGCGAGCCGATCCAATCGGCGTCGATGGCGAGACAGCCGCGCTCGTCGAGATTCAGCCCGACACCCTTCATCGCCGTGAAGTCGCTCTCCGGCCGGAGGCCGTTCACGCGGCGCAGGGCTACCTGTGAGCAGGTTTCCGCCATCCCGTAGGTGGCCCAGGCTTCGACCGGCTCGGCTCGAAGCGCCGCCTCGAGTTCCGGGGAGATTTCCGCCCCGCCGATGATGAGCTTCCCGATGCGGCTCAGCCCCGCTCCCGCTGTCAGACTGTTGGCCACTTGGAGGGGGACCATCGCGCAAAAGTCGACGCGGCGATCCGGAATCGGAGGGTTGCCCGAGGGATCGGTAAGAATGAGGTCCAGGCCGCCGGCGATGGCCCGCACCACCATCATCTTGCCCGCGATGTAGTCCAATGGCAGACAGAGGAGGGCGCTGTCGCCGGGACGGAGGCCGAAGAAATCGAGGGTGTTGCGCGCCGAGCCGAGCATCGATGCCTTAGTTAGGAGGATATCCTTCCGCATTCCCGTCGTGCCCGAGGAACGTTGGAGGATGGTGGCGCCCTCATCCATCCAGTCGAGGAGAAAGCGATACAGGGCCTTCTCCCATTCGGTCGACGCGGGAGAGGCGATTCCCGCTTCGCAGAACGACGGCAGGGACTCCGTGGGGTGAAAGAACCCGTCGATGCTGAGTCCCGGGGGCAGGGGCTCCGCGTCGCGGCCCGCGTTGATCTTATTAATTACCATGGTCTATCGCAGAAAGATCCCAAGCCCTGTCCGGCCGGAAATGGAGAGTTTCGCCCTCCAATTCGAGGGGCGAGGGGATGGTCGTCTCGAATATCTTTCCTGTGCTCAGGCCCTGGCGCATCGGATTGCCCGTGGCGAAGGTCCACTGGGCGACGGCGTTGAGACCCACGGCGGTCTCGAGGGCGGAGGTCGCCCACCAACCGATGCCGAACTCGGCAGCGAGACCCCGCCACTCGTCGCAGGAGCGGAGCCCTCCGAGGAGGCCTGGTTTGAGGATGAGATAGCTCGGCCTGATATCGTCGAGGAGCCTGCGCCTCGCATCGATGCCGACGACGCCTATGAGCTCCTCGTCGAGGGCGATGGGAAGGGGACTCCTCGCGCAGAGGGCCGCCATCGCCTCGCGCTGGCCGGCGCGGATCGGCTGCTCGATGCTGTGGAGCCGGAGCTCTGCGAGCCTTGCAAGCTTGTCCTGAGCCTCGTCGGGCGCGAAGGAACCGTTGGCGTCGACGCGGAGCTCGAGTTCGCCTTCGCCGAAATTCGCGCGGAGGGCCGACAGGATGGCGTACTCCTCCTCGAAGGCCAGGGCGCCGATCTTCAGCTTGAGGCAGCGGAAGCCCTCTTCGAGCTTGCGGCCCACCTGCGCGACCATGTCTTCCTTGGGCCCCATCCAGATGAGACCGTTGATCGGGATGGAGGCCAGGCCTGCTGTAAAGGCCGAAGGATAGAGGAGGCCGCGACCGCCGCCATCGAGGTCGGCAAGGGCGGTCTCGAGGGCGAAGGCCATGGAGGGCCAGGCGTCGAGCTCACCGGGACCGGGCAGACCGCCATCGTTCAGATTGCGGATGAGTTCGTCTAACCTGTCATCGAAGTCGGGACGATCATCGGAGCTGAGGCCGGGGAAAAGGGAGCACTCGCCGATGCCTCGGATCGCGGCTTCGTCCTCGCGCGAGAGGATGAGGTAGCGGACTCTCTTTTCGTAGAGCGTTCCCCGCGAGGTCGTCGCCGGCCGCGCGAAGCGGAAGGTCGCGACTCCCTTCCGCGCGGTGATGGGCCGCATCAGGGGAGCTTCGGGTATTTACTGAAGTCAGGCTTGCGCTTCTCGAGGAAGGCGTTGCGGCCCTCCTTGGCCTCTTCCGTCATGTAATAGAGCATGGTCGCGTCGCCCGCCAGCTCCTGGATGCCGGCCTGACCGTCGAGTTCGGCGTTGAGGCCTGCCTTTATCATGCGGAGCGCTAGGGGGCTGTGCTCCATGATCTTCTTGCACCATCGCACCGTCTCGTCCTCGAGATCGGCTAGGGGAACCACCTTGTTGACGAGGCCCATTTCCAAGGCCTCCTTCGCGTCGTACTGCTCGCAGAGGAACCAGATTTCGCGGGCCTTCTTTTGCCCCACGACCCGCGCGAGGTAGGAGGAACCGAAGCCGGCGTCGAAGCTGCCTACCTTCGGTCCCGTCTGGCCGAAGCGGGCGTTCTCCGAGGCGATGCTGAGATCGCAGATCACGTGGAGGACATGGCCGCCGCCGATCGCGTAGCCGTTGACCATCGCGATGACGGGCTTGGGGATGGAGCGGATCTGCTTCTGGAAATCGAGGATGTTGAGGCGCGGCACCCCGTCCTTGCCGATGTAGCCGGCGTGGCCCTTGGCGTTCTGGTCGCCTCCCGAGCAAAAGGCCTTGTCGCCCGCGCCCGTGAGGACGACCACAGAGATGGCCGGATCCTCGCGGCAGATCGTCATGGCGTCGCAGAGTTCCTTCGTCGTATCGGGCGTGAAGGCGTTGCGCCAACGCGGCCTATTGATGGTGATCTTCGCAATTCCCTCGAAATAATCGAAGAGGATTTCCTCATAGTCCTTGATCTTCGTCCAAGTTCTCGTCTCGCTCATCCTGGGTCTCCGTGTTCGTGGTGATGGGTTCAAGTACCCAATATTCTCTTGTAGTTTCCCCTGCTTATTTCGGCCGAGGTCTCGATTTCGAGGAGGGCCGGTCCGCCTCCCGACGCGAGGAATGTCGGGAGAATCGCGGCGAGAGACTCGGCGTCGGTCGCTCGGAAGTAGGAGAGACCGAAGGCTTCGGCGAGCTTGTCGATGCGGACGGGATGATGCGCCTCGATGAAGGCCCGGTGCGGCATGCTCTCGAGGGGCGCGCCGATGAGGCCGAAGATGCCGCCTCCGCCGTTGTTGACAACGGCCACCCTGAGGCCCCGCGGCAATGCGCGATTCCATAAGGCGTTCGAGTCGTAGATGAAGCTCAGGTCGCCGAGGATGCAGAGCGTGAGTTTGCCCGAGGCCGTGGCCGAGCCGACGGCGGCGGAAAGGCTTCCGTCGATGCCCGAGACGCCGCGGTTGGAGTGGCAGTCGATTCCCGGTTTCGGATCGAAGAACTGCGCGTAGCGGAAGACCGCGCTGTTGCCCAGTTCGAGAACGGAGCCTGGTGGCAGGGCCTCCGCGGTCATCCCGACCGCCTGAAGGTCGGAGAAGGGGAGGTCGGGCAGAAGGGCTTCGCGCTCCGAGCGCGCCTTGACTTGGGCCTCGCGCCAGAGTCGGCCGTAATCGCCGCTTTCGGCGGGGGGGAGGGTCGCGAGGGCCTCGTAGAGGTCCTCGGGGGGGCAGGCGACGACGCGCGTTGCTTGCTGGTAGGTATCGATGATGGAGCCTTCGACGCCCACCCGCCACGCTCGGCCAAGTCCCGCCTTGCGGAGGAAGCCCTTCAGCTTTTTCGAGACGACATGGCCGCCTGAATTGATGAGGAGCTCGGGGGCCCGCGGGGCTCCGACGCGGGCGAGAAGGAGCTCGGGATTGCCGACGATTTCGAGGCCGGCGACATTGGCGATGTTCTCGGCGATTACGGCGACGCGGGGGTCCCTCGCCAAGGTCTCGAGGGCGGCGGTCGAGGGGGAGGGCGCCAAATCCTGGCCGTGCACTATGAGGATCGACGTGGCCTCGCGCCACTCGGCGAGGAGGGCTTCCGGCAGGTTTGACCCGCGGGGACCGCCGGTTTCCTCGATGATGCGGAGCGGCCGCGAAGGCGGGGGCAGGGGGACATAGAGAGGCTCTTCGAAAGGCAGGTTGATATGGACCGGTCCCATCACGGGCGACATGCTCGCGTTATACGCCTCGTTGGCGACGCGTTGGGCGAACCAGAGATCATCGTCTGAGACCATGGCGGGGGGGAGGGCCCAACTTTTCACGACGGATTGCCCGAAGACCCCGTCTTGCCTGATGGTTTGATTGTCCTGTTGATCGATCCAGGAGGAAGGCCTGTCCGCGGTTATCGCGATGAGGGGGATGCGCTGATGGCGGGCCTCGGCGAGAGCCGGGCCGTAGTTCAGCACGGCGCTGCCCGAGCTGCAGAGGAGGACGACGGGCCGTCGCGCCCGCCGCGCGTAACCCAGGGCGAAAAAGGCGGCGCTGCGCTCGTCGACGACGCTCGAGCAGGCCTCGCCGAAGCTCTTGTAGAACGCATCGACGAGAGGCGCGTTGCGCGATCCCGGTGATATGACGATCCGACCGACGCCGCGCGCCTTGAGTATCGCGGCCAAGTCGCTGACGTGTTGTCGCGGATGCGGCATTCAGGAAAGCTCCTTGATTATCGAAAGGAGGGTGCCCGATTTCATCTCGGTCTCCTCCCATTCGTCCTCGGGCACGGACTCCGCTGTGATGCCCCCGCCCACGAAGAGGGCGAGGCGGTCGGGGAAAACCCGCATGCAGCGGAGGTTGACGAAGAGTTGGACGCCGTTCCGCCCGTCGACCGGCCCGACATAGCCCGCGTAAAAGCCCCTGTCGTGCCTCTCGACGGCGGCGATGAGCGCCATCGCGTCCTTCTTGGGGATGCCGCAGACCGCCGAGGTGGGATGGAGGCTGTCGACGAAGGCTCCGAGTCTCGGGGCGATCGAGCGATAGGGGAAGGAAAACTCGCTGCACAGATGAAGGAGAGCTCCGGCCCTCCGCGCATATGGACCCTTCTTCGCGACGCCGTCGACGTGAAAATCCTTCAGTATTCCTTCGATCTGCCGGGTGACGTAGTCCTGCTCGGCCCTCTCCTTGCCGTTCCACCGGGTCACGTCGAGGTCTTCCTCGATGTAGGGACGGGTGCCGGCGAGGGAGACCGTGAAGAGCGTTTCGTCCTTCGAGCAAAGGAGGGCCTCGGGCGTCGCTCCGATCCAACATTGGCCGCCGGCGTTGAACAGGTATACGAAGGCGCTCGGATAGGCCTCGCAGAGCCTTTCGAAGATCTCGGCGAGCCGGGATCGGTAATCTCCCGAAACTTCCTTTACGCGCGAAAGGACGACCTTGTCGAAATCGCCGGTGCGGATCGCCGCAATCACGCGGCTGGCTTGGTCGAGATAGGCAGCACGGCCGACTTCGTAGGTCGAGTCCTCACCGGGAGCCCTCGTTTCGGCCTGGTTCGCTTCTTTGCGTCCCGCCTTCCCGAGCGAGAGGATGGCGGCGCTCTGCTCGGCGTCGGCGGCGCCTTCTGCGAAGATGTCGGGCATGATGGCGAAACGTCCGCGCGCCGCGTCGGGACGGAAGGGCGCGACGACAAAGCCGCCCTTTGCGATCAAGGCGTCGAGATCGTCGAATGCCTCGATGCGATCGTCCTTTTGCACGGCGAGTCGGGCCGCATCGGCGTCGGGTAGGCGCCACGCCGCGAAAGTCAGATTCCGCTCGAGGGCGATCCCCACCGCTTCGACGACGTGTAAGGAAGTCTTCACGCTTGCGTTTGTCATCGACACGCCTTGCCCCAATCGACGGAGCCCTCGGCGCGGCGCGGCGGCGACACGCTTTTTCCTATCCTTGTATGGTCCATGCTCGTCTAGACTCCCCCGGAAATGCGCGATCGAGAACAGGAGTATATATACAGAAGCTGGCTTTTGTTACAGGAGTCCATGTCGAGTACCAAGAGCAAGGCGACTGATCCCGAACACGAAGGCGCCTTCCCTTCGCCCCCGTCGAAAGCTTAACTTGACAGTTCGACACCCCGCGTCGATAATCCCGCATCGCCCGAAGCACCATGACGGTTGCAGCCGTCGATCGGACCCTATCCTTCGACGCGTGGCGACAACCCAGCCGGAAGAGGCGCCGATGAAACGTATCCTCAGCTATCTCGTGGCGAGGGTGGCCCTGACGATCCCCATGCTCTTCGTCCTCCTCACCCTCGTCTTCGTGGTTTTGCGCGTCATGCCGGGCGATCCCGTCTCGGCCATGCTCGGCGGCCATGCTCCCCAATCGGTCATCGATGCCAAGAAGGAAGCCCTCGGCCTCAACAAGCCGCTGTGGGCCCAGTACATCGACTACATGGGGCAGCTCGCGCGCTTCGATTTGGGCAAATCGATGATCTTGAACGAAGACGTGATCACGCCGATCCTCCAGAAGCTCCCCGCCACCATCGAGCTCACCTTCTCGGGGCTGATCGTCACCCTCCTCGTGGGCATACCCCTCGGGGTACGGGCCGCAAGGAAGCGCCGCACGGGCGGCGACTCGGCGATCAGGTTCTTCGCCAACATCACCTACTGCATACCCGTCTACTGGATGGGACTCATGCTTCAGATGTTTTTCGGCGTCTTCCTGAACGTGTTTCCGATAGCGGGCAGGATCGGCATGCGAATCGACTCCTCCGAGTTCGACCGCACCGGCTTCTATATCCTCGACACCCTCATGAAGGGGAAATTCCTTGAGTTCGGCGACGTCATGTGGCACCTCGCCCTCCCCTCGATCACCCTCGGATTGACCCTCTCGGGCGTTTTCATCCGCCTCACGCGGGCAAACATGCTCGACTCCCTCAAGTCCGACTTCGTCCTCGCCACCAGGGCGCGCGGCGTGGCGGAGAGGCTGGTGGTCTACCGCCACGCGCTCAAGAACGCGCTCATACCAATTGTAACGATGCTCGGGCTCCAGTTCTCGGCCCTTCTCGCCGGCGCCATCCTCACCGAGACGACCTTCTCCTGGCCGGGCATGGGCCGCCTCCTCCTCGAACGCATCTATCTCAGGGACTACCCCGTCATCCAGGGGGTCATCATCATCTACGCGCTCTTCGTGAGTCTCGTCTCGCTGCTCGTCGACCTGGTCTACGCGGCGATCGACCCGCGCGTCAAACTTTGAAGGGGCTCCCAATGACGGATAATTCGGACGAACGCAAGGACGACGTCGGAGCGGCGAAGTGGTCGCCGGCCGGTGCCGTCGCCAAGGCGATCGGCGCCTTTTCCGGGGCGGCCAAGCGCTACCGGATGGAATGGTGGATCCTCGTCGCCGGGCTATTGATCATCGGCACGATCGTCTTCATGACGATCTTCCCCGGCCTATTCACAAGGTTCTCGCCGGTCGACCAGAACGCTGGCCCGCAGATGGTAGCTCCGAGCGCGGCCCACCTCATGGGCACGGACAATCTCGGTCGCGACGTCTGGGCCCGTGTCGTCTACGGTTCGCAGACCATTCTCGGCGTGGCCATCGCGGCCTCCCTTATGTCCGCCCTCATCGGCATCCCCCTCGGTCTCATCTCCGGCTTCGCCGGCAACTGGGCCGACAAGGTCCTCTCCCTCATCATGGACTCGGTCTACTCCTTCCCCGGCCTCATCCTCGCCATCGCCTTCGCGGCCATGCTCGGGCCGGGCGTCATCAACATCACGATGGCCGTTTCGGTGGTCTACATCCCGACCTACTTCCGCCTCGTGCGCGGCCAGACCCTCCAGATAAAGGAAGAGCCCTACGTCGAGGCATCGCGGGCCATCGGAGCGAAGAAGCGGACCATCCTCAGCCGCTATATCTTCCCGAACGTCATCGCGACCGTCGTCGTCGTCTTCTCCCTCAACATCGCCGACTCGATCATGACCGAGGCGGCCCTCTCCTACATCGGCCTCGGCCTTCCCGCCGGCATCCCCGATTGGGGCATGGACCTCTCGATGGGAAAGAAATTTCTGCCCTCGGGGATGTGGTGGATGATCACCTTCCCCGGTCTCATGATCATGACGCTCGCCCTGGGTTTCACCATGCTCGGCGAGGGACTCGCGGAGATCCTCAACCCGCGGCTCCAGGAGTATTGAATCATGGCAAGCAGCACCGAGGCGCCAGTCGCCGCGAAATCGGAGGTCCTCCTGGAGATCAGAGGGCTTTCGATCCATTATCCGATCGCAATTGGTACGGTCAGGGCCGTCAACGACATCAACCTCGACGTCTACGAGGGGGAAGTGCTCGGCATCGTCGGCGAGTCGGGCTGCGGGAAATCGACCCTCGGCCTGTCCATCCTCAATCTCCAGAAGCCGCCGGGACGCATCGTCTCCGGCTCGATCAAGGTGGACGGGGTGGACGTCCTCGCCCTCGATTCCGAGAGCATCCGCAATGTCCGCGGGCCCAAGATCGGCATGATCTTCCAGAACCCCCTCACATCCCTCGATCCGCTGATGTCCATCAAGGACCACTTCATCGAGACCTTGCAGGCCCACGACCCCAAGATCAAGGTCGAGGCGGCGGTCGCGAAGGCCGAGGCCATCCTCGAGGACCTGGGCATCGAGAAAAGGCGGCTCTCCGAATACCCCTTCCAGCTCTCCGGCGGCATGCGCCAGCGCATCATGATCGGCCTCACCCTCGTGCTCGATCCAAAGCTTCTCCTCGCCGACGAACCCACGACGGCCCTCGACGTCATCGTCGAGGCGGGCTTCACCGAACTCCTCGCCAAGCTCAAGCGCAAGTACAATCTCACCGTCGTGCTCGTTTCGCACAACCTGGGCCTCGTCGCCGAGATCGCGGACCGCATCGCCGTCATGTACGCCGGCCGCATCGTGGAACTCGCCTCGGTCGAGGGCATTTTCGAGGAGCCCCGGCATCCCTACACGAAGGGCTTGATGGACTGCGTGCCGAACATCCTCCTCGACCAAAAGGACCTGCCCGCGATGCCGGGCAGCCCGCCCGACCTCGTCAATCAGAAGAATGCCTGCCCCTTCGCGCCGCGTTGTCCCAAGGTGATGGATATCTGCCTGAAGGAAGAGCCCCATCTCGTCTACGACGCCGAGCCGGGCCAAAGGTTCACCTCGGAGGGCAAGGGGCACCAGGCCGTCCCGCGAGCCGTGGCCTGCCATCTCCACAAAGGACACAAGTAATATGGCCATTAATAATGAGGCCAAGGCCACGATCATAAAGGCCGAGCACCTCGTCAAGGAATTCGTGCTGAAGGGCGGCATATTCTCGCCGAAGCGGGTCGTGCACGCGGTCGACGACGTGAGCCTCGAGATCGAGGAGGGCGAAGTCCTCGGTCTCGCCGGCGAATCGGGGTCGGGCAAGTCAACGACGGGACGCCTCCTCCTTCGGCTCATCGAGCCGACCAGCGGCAAGGTCGAGTACCGCGGCAAGAACGTCACCGACTACGGCAACGAGGAGATGCGGAAGCTCAGGCAGAAGCTCCAGATCGTCTTCCAGGACCCCGTGAGCTCCTTGAGCCCCCGCATGAGCGTCGGACAGGCCATCAGCCATCCCCTCGAGATCCATGGGGTGAGCGATGCCGCGACGCGCAAGGAGATGGTCCTCTCCATCATGGAAAAGGTCGGTCTATCGCCCGCGCCCTATCTCTATCGCAAGTATCCCCACCAGCTTTCCGGCGGCCAGAGTCAGCGCGTGGTTCTCGCCCGCGCCCTCGTGACTCGCCCCGACTTCGTCGTGGCCGACGAACCCATCGCGATGGCTGACGTGTCGGTGCGCGCCCTCATCCTCAAGCTCATGCAGGATCTCAAGGCGGAATTCGGCCTGACCTATCTCTTCATCACCCACGATCTCGCCACGGCCAAGTATCTCTGCAATCGCGTAGCCATCATGTACCTCGGCCGCATCGTTGAACTTGCCACTCGCGACGAGCTCTTCGCGAGGCCCCATCATCCCTACTCGAAGGCCTTGCTCGCCGCTGTGCCGATTCCCGATCCCCGTGCTCGCAAGCCCAAGAATCTCCCGACAGGCGAGATCCCCAGCGCGATCAACCCGCCCAGCGGCTGCCATTTCCATCCGCGTTGCCCCTACGCCACGAGCGCCTGCCGCGAGGGTCGGCCTCCGCTCCGCGAAGTCGCGCCGGGACATCTGTCGGCCTGCATTCTCGACTGATGGGTTTCCGCACAAGGACCCCGGGCGGCCGCGGACCCTTTCGAATCCTCGCCCTCACGCTGACGATTTCGGCGATCGGGCTTTGGGGCTGCGGCAATCAGCGTGTCGCCGGCGATGCGGGAGCGAAGGGGCGAGACATCATCCTTCTTTTTGATTCCGATCAGGACGGGGCAAACGCGAAACTTCCTTCTTTCGTCGCCATGCGCACAGTGGTCGACGGAAAGACCCCCTTTGCCGATAGACTGGACGCGGCCATTCCCACGGCGAGCACGGCCGGGACGGCGCCCTTCGTCGTTGCGATGAACCCTCAAAAAGGCTTCGTCGACGCGGCATTCAAATTCAGCTCGTCCGGCCGCGCGATCGACTGGATTCTCGTCTCTCCTTCCGACGATCCTCTCGCGGCCGAGGCTGTTGCCGACCTTGTCGTCGATGTCGACCCTTCGCAGACCCTGGACGCGAACTTCGAGAATGCCCTCGAGCGGGGCCTTTGCGAACTCGCGCGACGCGTCTCGACGGGGAAGGCCCGGGCCGATGATGCGGCCGAAATCGCCGCTGCCCTACGATCGGCGGGCGGCTACGCATGGACGGTCTCCTACCGCGTCGATCCCGCCACCGGAGTCAAGGCGAAGAACCACGTCGTCTTGAGCGCCCAGCCGCGACGCTGACACCGGAAAAGCTCCTGCGGAGGAGCATCCGGCATGCAAGTGCACAATTTGATCGAATTCTGAACTGAATCGAAGGGATTTCCGCTTCATCATTGTTCCCGTCCCGAGCCCGACGACCGGGATGGGAGCATGGTGTCGATGAGACTAGGCTCTTACGCTTGCCGCATGACGCTGGCCATTCCTCTTCTGGTCATTACGACGCATTCCAGCGCCGCGGGAGAGGCTTTGCCTCGGACCAGATGAGTCACGAACCACGGGGCATCCCGCTTCCGGCCTCTCTCCGCGGCTCGGACGATGCCGTCTTCCTTTCATCGCTCGCCAAGCCAACTGACGGGATGTACAATGGAAGCCGCACACCGGGATCGCGGGGATGGCGAATGACCGAAGAATCGCAGGATGATCGACTCGCTACGCCCGTAAAAAGGCGGGCGACGATGAGCATCAGGCTCAGACTGATGCTGTATTTTCTCGCCCTCCTTCTCATCCCCATCTTGACCATGGGCATCCTGGGCCCGATTTTCTACGCCCGCTCGATCGAGCGCCAGACATTGGACCACACGGTCGCGATGATAGGCCAGGTGACGGCTAATATCGAGGCCCGCGTGCAGGAGATCGAGCGACTGATCGACCTGATAGCGGCTACCCCTGAAGTCTCCGCATTCTTCACGTCGGGCGCGACGGCGCGGGAAGGGGGCCGGGACCGCATGGGCATCATGGCCGTTGTCGCAAGGACCCACCAGGAAATCGCGGGCATCCTTCTCGTGAGCCGAAACGATAGCTGGGCGAGCGAGGACTTCTACAGAATTACCCGGGACCCCCTCACCGAAGAGCCATGGTATCGGGCGGCAAGCGAACATCCCTCGCAGGTCAGGCTGGTTTCGCGACCCTTCGGCCGGAATATTCGCAGCACCTTGGGTTACGGGGCCGACGAGGTCGTTTCGGTCACCAAGTCGATCGTCGATCCTCGCGACGGTTCCGTGCTCGGCGTCGTGCTCGTCGACATGAAGCTTTCGGTCATCGAGCAGGTATTCAGCGATGCGGCTCTCGGCAAGAACGGATTCCTTTTCATAGCCGACTCCCAGGGTGAAATGGTCTACGCGCCGGTCAACGATGTCGTCTATCGGGTTCCCCTGTCGTCGCTCGCGGGCGATTCCTCCTCGGCCTTCGTGAAGATCGGGGGGACCGTCTATCAGGTGGTGGCCAAACGTTCGCCCTACACCGGCTGGCGAACCTTGGGCGTCTTTTCCGTCAACGAGACCCAGCGAGAGGTTCTCGCCGTGCGCTATCTCTCGCTGCTGATCGGCGGGGTCACGGCGATTCTCGCGGTTCTCGCGGCAATTTTCTTCACCTCCTCGATGGCCCGTCCGGTCCTGTCCCTGCGCAGCCTCATGAAGAGAGCGGAGGAGGGCGACCTATCGGTGCGCTACACCCTCGACTCCGGCGACGAGATCGGCGAGCTCGGCCATGGTTTCAACGAAATGCTCGGCCGCATCCAGGATTTGATCGGGCAGGTCTACCGGGAGCAGAAGTCCAAGCGAGAGGCCGAACTCGGAATCTTGCAGGAGCAAATCAAGCCGCATTTCCTCTACAACACCCTCGACACGATCCAGTGGATGGCGCAGGAACACCGCGTCGACGAGGTCGTATCCATGGTCGGCGCCCTGTCGAGTCTTTTCCGGATCGGGCTCAACAAGGGCAAGGAGCTCATCGATCTTTCCGACGAGCTCGAACATGTCGAAAGCTATCTCCTGATCCAGAAGATGCGCTACGAGGACAAGTTCGATTTCGCCATCAAGCCCGGAGAAGGACTGGGGCGCAGGCAGGTGCTCAGGCTTATTCTTCAGCCCCTCGTCGAGAACGCGATCTACCACGGCATAAAGGAGCGCAGAGGCAAGGGGAATCTTGTCGTGGAGGTCTCCGAGGCCGGCGGAGAACTCGTCCTGATAGTGCGCGACGATGGCGTCGGCATCGACGCTGCGCGGCTCGCCAGCATGAACGCCGCACTTGAATCCCTGGATCTCGGCCTTGACGGGCTCGGGAAGGGATACGGCATCCGAAATGTCCACGAACGCCTAGTACTGACTTTCGGCCAGCCTTACGGTCTCCGCTTCGCGCAGGCTCCGGGAGGCGGCACCGAGGCGCGGATAAGGCATCCCTTGCTGGACGCGGAGGGCGAATGATGTGGAAGGTGCTGATCGCTGACGACGAACCCAAGATACGGCGAGGACTCCGTTCCCTCTTCGAGCGTCACTCCGATGCCTTCGAGGTGGTCGCCGAGGCCGAGGACGGAGAAGTGGCCCTCGATCGAGCCACGGCGCTCAGGCCCGATCTCCTCATGGTCGACATCCGAATGCCCTTCATCAACGGCATCGAACTCATCCACAGGCTCGACGCCATCCTTCCCGGCAGGCTTGTCGTCATCGTTTCCGGCCATGACGAATTCGAGTACGCCCAGGCCGCGATCAAACTCCATGTCTTCGATTATCTCCTCAAGCCCGTATCGGTCGAGGCCTTTTCGGCCCTTGTCGCCCGCGTGGCCGTCGAGCTCGAGGCGCGACAGGATGCGCTGAGACAGGAGTCCTGGGTCAGCGAGCAGCTCCAGCGGAACCTGCCCGTGCTCAGGGAGCGCTTCCTGAAGGACTGGGTCGGCACCGGCCTCTCGCGTTCGGAGATCGAGGAGGGCCTCGCCTTCCTCTGTTTCGATTTCGCCGCTCCGGTCTACCTTCTCGCGGCGCGTTTCGCCGAGCGCGGGGAGAGGCTACAAGTGGTCTATTCGCACAGACTCGAACAGGTGGCCTTGCGAGCTATCCTGGAGGAATCGATGCCGCGCGAGGGTACCTGCGTGTTCGAGGATGACGAGGATGCCGTGCTGGCGATAGGACCGGCGATGAGCGAAGACGCGATAGCGGAGGCGAAGAACGCGATCGCGAGGCGGGTGGCGGAACGCTCCCTCCGTCCCGCGCTGACGGCGTCGCGAATCATCGGTGATCCCGTGGCGAGATTGATCGAAGTCCATGAGGAGCTCAGGGTCGAACTGGCCGAGGGCGACAGCCTCGACGACGTGGTCATTCTCGCGAGGAACTACATCGATAAGCATTGTGCCGAAGTTGATCTCAGCCTCGAATCGGCGGCGGAGGCGCTGAAGATCAGCCCCGGCCATCTTTCGCGGCTGCTCAAGCGCGAAACAGGGGCCGGCTTCACGGAATACCTGACCCGCAGACGCATCGGGATGGCCATTGAACTCATGAAGGATCCCTCGGCCAGGGTTTCCGAAGCGGCCGAACGAAGCGGCTATCGGAGCCAGCACTATTTCAGCCGAGCCTTCCGAAAGGTCACCGGGTCGTCGCCTTCCGAATTCAGACGGGGTTCGCGGCCATGATGGCCCGTGCCCTGCGCGCCGGGGCGGCCATCGTCGCGCCCCTTGTCCTAGCCATGACAGCGGCGCTGCTTTTCAATTCCTGCGGTTTCGGCGGATCCACGACGGGGAGAGTGCGATTTCTCATCGGTTTCTCGCAGGCGAACATCTCCGAGCCCTGGCGCGTGGCCATGACCGAGGAAATCAAGGCCGAAATCGGGACCTACCCCGACATGCAGATTGTATATGCCGACGCGGCCGATTCCCCGGCTCGACAGATCGAGGACGTGAAGCGTCTTATGGGCTACGGCATCGATCTTCTCATCATCTCGCCCACCGAGTCTCACGCGCTCACGCCAATCGTCCACGACGTCTATTCGAAAATTCCCGTCATCGTCCTCGATCGCGCGATTGAAGGCTATGACTATAGCCTTTTCATCGGGCCCGACAACGAGCGGCTGGGCCGCGAGGCGGGACAAGTCGTCTCCGAACTGCTCGGCGACCGCAAGGGGAATCTGCTCGAAATCGAAGGGAGATCGGGATCTCCGCCGTCACTGCTTCGGAGCCAGGGACTCAGGGAGGTGCTCGTCGCCCACGAAATATCAAAATAGTAGGTACGATAATCGCCGACTGGTTGCGCGATACGGCCGAAGACAAGGTGGTCGATCGCCTCAGGACCCTTTCGGACGTCGACGTCGTCCTGGCGCAGAACGACGCGATGGCCTGGGGAGCGTGGAAGGCGGCGCGGGATCTCGGGCGGCGCGACATCAGCTTCATCGGGATCGACGGCCTGCCAGGGCCTACGGGAGGGATCGAACTCGTCCGGCAAGGCATTCTCGCCGCGACCTTCACCTGTTCGACGGGAGGCAAGGAGGCCGTCGACTACGCGCGGGATATCCTCATGCACAAGGAAGGGATTCCCAAGAAAATCTATCTCCGTCCGCGCAAGGTGACGAAGGAGCTTCTCGGCGCGAGGGTGGAGGGCATGCCCTACATCCATGAGGCACCGGTCGCCCGGGACAGGCGAATCGTGCTCGGCTTCGCCCAAGTGGGTTCGGAGAGCGAATGGCGCGTCGCGAACACCAAATCCATCAAGTCCGCCGCGGAAAAGGCCGGCATCGATCTTCGCTTCGTGGACGGAAAGCAGCGCCAGGAAAACCAGATAGCGGCGATACGAACCTTCATAAGGGACAAGGTTGACGTCATCGCCTTTTCGCCCATCGTCGAATCGGGATGGGACGAGGTCCTCCGCGAAGCGAAGAAGGCGGGCATTCCCGTGATCCTCTCTGATCGCGCCGTCGATCTCAAGGACGATTCCCTATGGCTGACCTTCATGGGTTCCGACTTCATCGAGGAGGGCAGGCGATCCGCGAGATGGCTCGTCGAGTACCTGAAGACTCGTGCCCCCGTAAATATCGTGGAAATCCAGGGTACGATAGGATCGGCGCCGGCCATCGACCGGGCCGTCGGATTCGCCGAGGTCATCAAGGACTATCCCAATTATCACATTATCGATTCGGAGAGCGGGGATTTCTTCAAGGATCGCGGATACGACGTGATGAAACGAATTCTGGCGCGCGAGCCGAGAAGGATCGACGCGGTCTTCGCCCACAACGACGATATGGCCCTCGGGGCCATCCAAGCCCTCGAGGAAGCTGGACGACGCCCGGGCAAGGACATAGCCATCATCTCCGTCGACGCCGCCCATGGGGCATTCAAGGCCATGACCGAGGGCAAGCTGAATTGCACGGTGGAATGCAATCCTCTCCTGGGGCCTCAGCTGATGAAGGCCATCAAGGATTACATGAACGGCAAGGATCTTCCTATACGGATGATAACGGCGGAGGGCGTCTTCCCCGCCGCGACTGCCCGCCGCGACATGGCCGGCCGGCAATACTGAGCACTTCGCCGAAACCTGCGGCCAAAGTGCACAAAATGTCCGTATTGTACACAACTCCTAGTCCCGAAACGGGCGTATAAGGGAAGCCGGGGCGGCACCCGCCGCACCCGGATCCGGACGCCCCGCCTTCACGGTTCACCGTGCCGCGCGGGAGGAGGAGAAAAGGATGCAGGGACGATCTTGGGTAAAAGGTTTCCTCGCCGCCTTCGCGCTTCTCGTCGCTACTGCCGCTTACGCGGCGGACGCCAAGGCGGGGACCCTCACCTGCGTGGGGCTCTACTCGGAGACGGACGCCGGTTCCGTCAGCTTCCGGACGGGGAGCGGCGCGTGGACCGTCGTCAAGGTCGGCGCAATCATTCCCGCCGCCGCCGAAATCCGTGTCAACGTGGAGCGGGACTGGGTCGAATTCATACGAACGGGCGCGCCCGGAGCCGTATACGAGATCGACGGCAAGGAATCGGGCGAGATAATCAAGAAGGTATCCGACATCCTCAAAGAAAAGCCGAGGACCGTCGCTTTCCCTCAAGGCAGCGCCAAGGCTCCTGACGCGAAATTCAAGGATAAGCTCGTCGTCGTCCAGTATCTCGGGCGGCAGATCCTCTTCACGGCCGACGGCGATTCGAGCGACATCAAATACGGGGCCCTGCTCGACGCGAAGGGCACGGTGAGCATCATCGGCATCAACAACACTCTCACGCTCATGAACGCGACCGGCGCGGTCACGACGGTAATCGGCCCGCTCAAATTCGCCGTGGAAAAGGTGCTTACGAACCAGAATCTCTACAAGTTTCTCAACGTCCAGAAGTAGGGACGGAAGGAGGGGGGGAATCGTCTTGGGATGCCGCCCGGAGGGGCGGGTTGTCGGTAACTGACTCGCGGAAACCATTCATCCCGAGCCGCCGTCGGCGGCCCGTCCGCAGGCAGGATGCCCATCGTGCTTCAGGAGGGCTTTGCATGCAAAACTGGAAAAAAGTTCTGGGATTGACCGTGGCCGTCATGGTGCTGGGCTCGGTGGCGGCTTTCGCCGCGCCAAAGACCTGGGTCGTCGGCTTCTCGCAGATCGGATCGGAGAGCGAGTGGCGCACAGCCGACACGATTTCCGTCCAGAACGCCTTCAACGACGATCCAAGCTTCATCCTCATTTATTCCGACGCGCAGCAGAAGCAGGAGAACCAGATCAAGGCGATCAGGTCCTTCATCGCGAGAAGGGTCAACGCGATCCTCTTCACGGCTCTCGTCGAGACCGGCTACGGTCCCGTCCTGCAGGAAGCCAAGAACGCCAAAATTCCCGTCGTGATGATCGACCGCGACGTCCAGGCTTCGGATAGGGGCCTCCGCCTCACGATCATGGGTTCGGACTTCATCAAGGAAGGCGAGAAGGCGGGCAATTGGCTGGCCGACTATCTCAAGAAACAGGGCATCGACGACGGCGCCAAGCCCATCGACATCGTCGAACTGCAGGGTACGACGGGTTCCGCCCCCGCGATCGACCGCAAGACCGGATTCGCCAACATCATGAAGATGCATCCCAACTGGCAGCTCACGCGCTCGCAGACCGGCAATTTCACCTCCGCGGAGGGAAAGGCCGTCATGGAAGCCTTCCTCAAGGCTGATTCCCACATCCAGGTCCTCTATGCGCATAACGACCAGATGGCGCTCGGCGCCATCCAGGCCATCAAAGAAGCCGGCCTCAAGCCGGGGAAAGACATAATTATTGTTTCCGTCGACGCGGTCAAGGGCGCCTTCGACGCCATGGTCGCAGGCGACCTCAACTGCTCGGTCGAGTGCAGCCCGCTCCTGGGGCCGCAGGCGGTTCAGGCGATGAGGGATCTCCGCGACGGGAAGAAGCTGCCGGCTCGCATCTACACGATAGAAGGCATCTTCGACCAGACCAACGCCGCAGCCGCCCTTCCGAGCCGCCAGTATTGATGCGGGAAAATAGAACATAATAGTTACATCGAACAGGGCCACCCCGGAACCGGGGTGGCCGGCATATCGCGGCGCTCCGAGCCGCCGCGGGAGGGAGGAGCGGGAATGCCAGACGTCGCCCCGATTCTCGAGATGAAAGGCATCGACAAGGTCTTTCCCGGCGTGAAGGCCCTGTCAGAGGTGGATTTCCGGCTTTTCCGCGGCGAGGTCCACGCGCTGATGGGACAGAACGGCGCGGGCAAGTCGACACTCGTAAAGGTGCTCACGGGGGTCTACAGACAGGATGCGGGGCAGATGCTCCTCGAAGGGAAGACCTTCAGGCCCGATTCCCCCCAGGCGGCCCAGAAATTCGGTATTCATACGGTCTATCAAGAGGTCAATCTCTGCCCCAACCTTTCCGTCGCGGAGAACATGTTCCTCGGGCGGCAGCCGAGGAGAATGGGTCGCATCGACTGGAAGACGATCAATCTTCGCGCCGTCGAAGGATTGGCCCGCCTCAATCTCGATCTCGACGTGACGAAGGTCCTCTCCGCCTGCTCGATCGCGGTCCAGCAAATGGTCGCTATCGCCCGCGTTCTCGATTCTTCCGCGAAGGTCCTCATTCTCGACGAGCCCACCTCGAGCCTCGACGAGAGCGAGGTGGAGCAATTGTTCAAGGTGATCGGCACCCTGCGCGAAGAAGGGATGGCGATTCTTTTCATTACCCATTTCCTCGATCAGACCTATCGCATCTCCGATCGGATCACCGTCCTGAAGAACGGAGCATTTGTCGGCGAGTACAAAACGGCGGAACTGCCGAAGCTCGATTTGATCGCGAAGATGCTCGGGAAAGAGCTCAGCGAATTCAGCCAGACGCCACGGGGCCTGGCGGCAACGGAGCCCGAGGGTGGCGCAGCGGCGCACCCTGCCATGCTCAGCGCCAAGGGACTGGGTCTGCGTGGGTCGATCAAACCCTTCGACCTCGAACTCCGCGAGGGCGAAGTCGTCGGTCTCGCCGGGCTCCTCGGCTCCGGCAGGACCGAGATGGCTCGCCTCGTCTTCGGCATCGATGCGCCGGACTGCGGCACGCTTGCCTTCAAAGGCAAGAAGGGGCCATTCCGTTCGCCTCACGCCGCCCTCATGGCGGGGATGGGCTTTTGCTCGGAGGACCGCAAGGCCGAGGGTATCCTCGCCGATTTCTCGATTCGCGAAAATATAATCCTCGCCCTGCAGGCGAAGCGCGGCATCTTGCGGTTTATTTCGGCGAAAAGACAATCCGAGATCGCCGACAGACTTATCGAGTCGCTCGGAATAAAGACGCCGGGTTCCTCGACCACAGCCCAGCAACTCTCGGGCGGCAACCAGCAGAAGATGCTGCTCGCGAGGTGGCTTGCCACCGATCCCTCGCTTCTCATCTTGGACGAGCCCACGAGAGGCATCGACGTCGGCGCGAAACTCGAAATCATGGAACTCATCCTCGATCTGGGCAAGAAGGGCATGGGCCTCATTTTCATATCCTCGGAATTCGAGGAAGTCCTGCGATGCAGCGATCGCGTGGCTGTGCTCAGGGACAAGGCCAAGATCACCGAACTCAGCGGCGCGGCCATGACCGAGAGCGCGATCATGCAGACGATCGCGGGAAGCAGGCAAGCATGAAGACATCCAAAACATCCTCCGGGTCCATCCTGTGGCCCCTCGTCGCCCTCGCCGTGCTCATGGCCTTCAATCTCTTCTTCACGCCGAATTTCTTCAGGCTGGAGATCATCGACGGCCATCTCTTCGGAAATGTCATCGACATCATCAAGAACGCAGCACCGATCATGATCCTTGCGGTGGGGCTGACCCTCGTCATCGCGACGCACGGCATCGACATCTCCGTCGGTTCGGTCGTCGCCATTTCGGCGGGAGTGGTGGCCATGCTCATCGGCGGAGATCTCAAGGGCGAGCCGAAGTATCCGATCTTCGTCGCGATGGCTGCGGCCCTCCTCGTATCGACCCTCGCGGGAATGTGGAACGGAACCCTCGTCTCGAGGATCGGCATGCAGCCGATAATCGCGACGCTGATCCTCTTCGTCGCCGGTCGCGGCATAGCGATGGTCACGACGAACGCCATGGTGGTCTGGCTTTACGCCAAACCCTTCGCCCTTCTCGGGCAGGGTTACTGGCTCGGCCTGCCGTTCTCGATATACATAGTCGCCTTCCTCGTATTGTTGACGGCCTTCGTCACGCGCAAGACGGCGATAGGCCTGTTCATCGAGGCCGTCGGCATCAATCCCACCGCCGCCCGTTTCGCCGGCATCAATTCCAAGAATATCCTCTTCTGGGTCTACACCTTCAGCGGCTTCTGCGCGGGGATATCCGGGCTCATCGTCTGCTCGACGGTGATGAGCGCCGACGGCAATAACGCGGGCAATCTTTTCGAGCTGGATGCCATACTCGCCGTCGTCCTCGGGGGCACTTCGCTCAATGGCGGAAAATTCTATCTCCTCGGAAGCATGGTAGGCGCCCTCATCATCCAGACCCTGACCACGACCATCTACGCCTTCAACGTTCCTCCCGAGATATCTCAGGTGGTCAAGGCGCTCTTCGTCTACGGGGTCAGCCTTCTCCAGTCGGGGAAATTCCGCGCGAAAATTTCGGGACTATTCGGGGCGAAGGAGATCGAGGCATGAAAAAAAGGAACGCGATCGACCCGAGAAGCTTGCCCATACTCGTCACCCTCGCGCTGTTCGTCGCGATGTTCGGCGCGGGCTCGCTGGCCTTCTTCGGCTTCTTCTCGCTCCAGAATTTCCTGAACCTCTTCATCGACAATGCCTATCTGCTCATTCTTGCGGTGGGCATGACTTTCGTCATCGTTTCTGGGGGGATAGATCTTTCGGTTGGCTCGATGCTCGCGCTTTCGACGATGATCGCCTCGAGTCTCCTCGAAAGATCACATCTCGATCCGATCCTCGTCATCCCCATCGTCCTCCTCGCGGGAACCGCCCTCGGGTTCTTCATGGGCTACCTCATCCATGCCTTCGATCTTCCTCCTTTCATCATTACCCTGGCCGGGCTCTACCTGGCCCGCGGGCTCTGCTACGTCGTGAGCATCGACACGATAGGAATTACGAACGATTTTTGGGAGAAGGCGGCACACGCTCAAATTAAAATCGGCGATAGTTTCCTTTCGCCGAGCGCCATCATCGCGCTGGCCGTCGTGCTGGCCGGATTTTTCGTGGCGAGGTATACGGGCTTCGGGAGAAATGTCTATGCAATCGGCGGCAGCGAACAATCCGCCGTCCTCATGGGGCTCCCCGTGGGGAGGACGAAGGTGGCGATTTACGCCTTGAGCGGCTTCTGCTCCGCGCTGGCGGGCATCGTGTTCACCTTCTACACCCTCTCGGGCTATGCGCTGGACGGCAAAGGCATGGAACTCGACACCATCGCTTCGGTCGTCATCGGCGGCACTCTTTTGACGGGCGGCTTCGGCAGCGTTTTCGGATCCATGCTCGGCGTGCTCGTGTACGGAACGATCCAAGTGCTCATCGTATTTCAGGGTACGCTCAATTCGTGGTGGACGCGCATCGCCATAGGCTTTCTCGTCTTCGTGTTCTGCGTACTCCAGCGGGCCTTCGATGTGAGAGCCACCCGGGCGGCGGTCAATCAGGCATCGGAAGCCGCTTCAGCCAAAGGCTGAGGTCGCTGCCTGCCGCGGCATGGCAGTCCTGTCGTCGGCCCTGCCGAATCCTACTTGCCCCGATACGACAGCACCTCTCCTTCGAGCTTCGAACGCCATGCGAGGAGGGCCAGAAGGACGGCCCGATCGCGGGCGGGGGTGGCCGGGTTCGCGAGGCGCTGGTCGATAGCCTTGGAGAAGGCGGCGAGGCCCGTCGCTCGCGGGGCCAGGGGGTGCTGGAGGCGGCTCGCGCAGAAGTCGCGCCAGCGCGCAGCCTCCTCGGGGCCGAGGGTCTCGGGGAAGTTGCGCGCGTACAGACGTCTGATCATCTGCGGGATCCGATCGTCGATAAAGCGCCAGGTATAGAGCTCTTGTTTGGAGGCGGCTGCGCCTTGGGCCGAGACACGTTCGTGGAGGCGTTCGAGGCGGTCACGATCCTCGTCGGGGAAAAAGCCCCCCGAGTAGATCATGAGGTCGGGATCATCGGCCTCTTCGAGAGGCTCGGGCGAGGAGTAGACGGCGACGAGCTTTTGGAGGAGCTCCCTGCTCCTCGAGAGGGTGGCGCGGTTACGCTCGCAGGCGGCGAGGTCTATGCCGAGACGCTCGGCCGTGGCGGGGTCCATCACTTTGGCCTCGGCGAGGAAGGGCGATTTGTTGAGCTGGATGTCCACGAGAGGGAGGCGAGGCACGTCGAGCTCGTCGCGTTTCGTGAAGACCCGACGCCTGAGCTCTTCGACGGGCAGATCGATGATGGCCGAGGGATCGTAGCGGAGATCGAGGGCGACGAGGTGGTTTGCCTTTTCCGGATCGAAGGCGATGGGCGCTATCAGCGTCGTGCAGCCCTTGGCGCTCGTGTGGATGGCCGAGCTGTGCACGAGGGGCGTTCGCTCGTCGAGCCTGACGAGGCGCTTGAGGGCCTGCTTGCCCCTGTTCCTCCAATGCCAATCGAAGAGCTTGGGCTGGCGTTCGCGGAGGAGCCGGGTGAAGCCGATGGTGGCGAGGACGTCGCTCATCGCGTCATGGGCAGCCTCGTGGGCGACGCCGTTGGCCTTGGCGAGGGCCTCGAGGCGGAATAGAGGCTTGCCGTCCTCGTCGGCCGGCCAGACGATACCCTCGGGCCGAAGATCGCGGGCCGCCCGCGCGAGATCGATGATATCCCATCGTGAGCAGCCCTTCGCGTACTCGCGTTCGTAGGGGTCGAGGAGATTGCGGTAGAGGAGGTTGCGCACGAACTCGTCGTCGAACTGCGCCGTATTGAAGCCGACGCTGGTCGTGCCCGGCTCCGTCATCTCGGCGCGGAGACGGAGGGCGAGTTCGTACTCGCTCAACCCCGATTCCTCCGCGTGCTGAGGCGTGATGCCGTGGACGAGGCAGGCTTCCGGATTGGGCAGCCAGTCGGCGCCCGGTTTCATGTAAAGGACGATGCGTTCGCCGACGATGTCGAGCTTCCCGTTGGTGCGGACACCCGCGAATTGGGCGATGCGGTCGCCTCGAGAATCGAGGCCGAAGGTTTCGAGGTCGTACCAGAGGAAGCTCGGTGGCATGGGGGGATAGTAACGCGAGGGGCAGGGACGCGGCAACGAGCGGAGTGGCAGCGGCTCGCTTGCCAGGTCTCCGTGGCGGTCCTACACTTCCTCCATGAGCAATCAGCAGGAAGCGCATCGCCGAGCCCCGCTCGCGATTGCGGCGATCGCCTTCGGCGTCCTCATCGCAGTCGCGATTGTCGCCTTCGGGATCGCGGTGGCCGCCCTCCTTCTCGACCGGGCCAGCGAGGAGCGGAACCAGGTGACGAGGATGGAAGGCCTTCGCGAGCACGATCCCGGCCCCTCGCCGAGTCTCTCGATCGATCGCGCCATTCCGGACTCGACTCCTTTCGCGAAGCTCCGCCTCCTCGCGACGCACAATAGCTACCGTCGCGGCTCGAACAGCCTGGGACTCTTCTTCATCGGTCTCGTAAAACCGGGAGAGCCTCGCAATCTCGCCTACGCCCACAAGCCGCTCACCGCCCAACTCGAGCTCGGCCTTCGGAGCTTCGAACTCGACCTCAGGCCGCGTGGCGATCGCTTCATCCTCGAACACGTGCCCCTCGTCGATCCCCGAACCTGGGAGCCCGACTTCGCCCTCGCGCTCGAGGAACTCGCGCTCTGGTCCGACCGCAATCCCGGGCATCTGCCCATCGTCCTGCTTTTCGAACTCAAGAACGACTACAGCTTCCTCGACCCCACTCTCGGCCCCTGGGACGCGGCGGCCTTCGACCGCCTCGACGCGGCCATCCGCACAGGCCTCGGGACGAGGCTCTATTCCCCCGACGACAGAAGTGGCCGCCCCTGGCCGACCGTGGGCGAAATGCGGGGAAGATTCCTCGTCATCCTCCATGAGAACGAAGACTATCGCGCCATTTACGAGGCCGGGCATCCGAATCTCGCCGGCCGCGCGATGTTCGATTGCCTTCCCGGCGGTGCTCCCGGCGCCTTCTTCGCGATCCTGAATGATCCCTTCGCGGACGCCTCACCGATCGCCGCGGCCGAGGCAAGGGGCACCGTCGTGCGCACGATGGCGGGGGCGGGGGGAGACCTTCGTCCCGGCATGCTCGAGGCTGCCCTTGCCTCCGGTGCCCAAATAATCTCGACGGACTACCCGGTTGGTTACACGCCGGGGCCGGAAGGCTTTGTCGCTTCGCTTCCAGGGGGGAAGACGGTCGACGTGCTTCCCTGAGTCCGGGAGGAGCTGCGGGGAGGTCTCGCGATCCGAGCAATTGACAGGTCAATTCCCGACGAAGCAGGAACGCGATGCTGTCCTGGTCTGCGCGGGGACCATGCCTTGCCCGCCGATTGACAGTGCCTCGGCTCCCGCATAGTCTGCCGCCATGTCATTCCATGAGTCTGTCGAGCGAGGAGCAGGAGCGGAAGCGGCCGGCGCGGCAGTAGCCGCGGTGGAAATTGACCACGCGACCCTCTTTCGCGATGGAACCGAGGTTCTCCACGATCTCCATCTGGTAATCGGACGACACGAACATGCAGCGATTCTCGGTCCGAACGGGTCGGGGAAGTCCTCCCTCGTCGGCCTCATTTCCGGCGAGTTCTATGCTTATTATCGGGAACCCGCCCCGGTGCGGCTTTTCGGCCAATCGCTGTGGAACCTCTTCGAACTGCGCCATCGACTCGGCATCGTGTCGGATCGTCTCCAGACCAAGCACGCCCGCGATGAGAAGGTGATGGATGTGCTGCTCTCGGCCTTTTTCGGCTCGGTGGGCCTGCCGCTCTATGTCGAGGCTACGGCGGCGATGCGCGACAAGGCGAATGAGATCGCGGAATTTCTGGGGCTTGCGGGCCTGCGCGATCGGCTGAGTTCGACGCTCTCGTCGGGGGAGATGCGGCGTCTCCTCGTGGGCAGGGCTCTCGTCCATGAGCCGGATATGCTCCTCCTCGACGAGCCCTACACCTCCCTCGATATCGCGGCACGGCACGTTTTTTCGGGTCTCGTGCGATCCCTCGCCGCGCGGGGCCACGCGATCGTCATCGTTACGCACGACATCTCGGAAATTCCGCCGGAGATCGAGCGGGTGGTGTTGCTCAAGGGCGGCAGGGTCTTCGCCGACGGGCGAAAGGCGGAACTGCTGAACTCGGAATCCTTGTCGGAGCTCTACGGTCTAAGACTTTCGGTGTTCCGCGAGGGCGAGGGCAACAGGGCAGTTCCGGCGACCTGAGGGCGCCGCGGCGTCCAGCCTTGTCTGTCGGGAACCTCCCTGCTATCATCGCTGGCATTCTTATCGCGTTCCCGGGGAGTTTCCGTCATGGCCAAATACCCTTTCACCGCCATCGAGAAGAAGTGGCAGCGTCATTGGGAAGAGAACAAAACCTTCCGCGCGCACGAGGACTATACCTTTCCTAAGGAGAGGCGTCGCTATGTGCTCGATATGTTCCCCTATCCCTCGGGGGCGGGGCTTCATGTCGGTCATCCTGAAGGGTATACGGCCACGGACATCTATTGTCGCTTCCTTCGCATGAGGGGCTACAATGTCCTCCACCCGATGGGCTTCGACGCCTTCGGGCTGCCTGCGGAGAATTACGCGATACAGACGGGCACCCATCCCGCGATGACGACGAAGGCCAACATCGAGCGTTTCCGCGAGCAGATCAAGGCTCTCGGCCTTTCCTATGACTGGGACCGCGAGGTTTCGACCTGCGACGCCGACTACTACAAGTGGACGCAGTGGATCTTCCTCAAGCTGTTCGAGAAGGGGCTGGCTTACGAGGCGGAGATGCCCATCAACTGGTGTCCTTCCTGCAAGACGGGCTTGGCCAACGAGGAGGTGAAGGACGGCGAGTGCGACCGCTGCCACACCAAGGTCGTGCGCAAACGCATCCGCCAGTGGGTGCTGAAAATCACAGCCTACGCCGATCGGCTCCTCGAGGATCTCGACGGGGTGGACTGGCCCGAGCCGGTCAAGATGATGCAGCGCAACTGGATAGGGCGCAGCGAGGGCGCCAGCGTCAGGTTCGCCATCGCGCGCGATGGCGAACCTGACGTCGCGGAAGGCAAGCCTTCCGCGGGCCCTGCCAATGATTTCATTGAAGTCTACACTACGCGGCCGGACACGCTTTTCGGCGCGACCTACATGGTTCTATCGCCCGAGCATCCGCTGGTCGCGAAGATCGCGAAGCAGGCCCAGCGCGCGGCCGTCGAGACCTATATTGAGGAAGCCTCGAAGAAGAGCGACCTCGAGCGCACCGACCTCGCCAAGGACAAGACGGGCGTCTTTACGGGGGCCTTCGCGATCAATCCGGTCAACGGCAAGAAGATTCCCGTATGGATCTCCGACTATGTCCTCATTTCCTACGGCACGGGCGCCATCATGGCCGTGCCCGCCCACGACGAGCGCGACTGGGACTTCGCTAAGGAATTCGGCCTGCCGATCGTCCAGGTAGTGGCCGAGGAGGGGAGCGCGGCGGCGAGGGCCGGAGGGACGGAGGCGGAGCCAGAGGCCTGCACGGCTGCCGACGGTGTCGCGGTCAATTCGGGGGAGTGGAACGGCACGCCGACGGCCCTCTTCAAGACGAAGATCATCGAGTGGCTCGAAAAGAAGGGCATCGGCAAGAAAGCGATCAATTACAAGCTTCGCGACTGGCTCTTCTCGAGGCAGCGCTACTGGGGCGAGCCAATTCCCGTGGTGCACTGCCCGAAGGACGGAGTGGTCGCCCTGCCTGAATCTACCCTGCCCCTCGTCCTGCCCGAGGTGAAATCATATACGCCGACCGGCACGGGGGAGTCGCCCCTCGCCAACACGGGGGCCTGGCTCGAAACGACCTGCCCGAAGTGCGGGGGACCGGCCCATCGCGAGACGAACACGATGCCCCAGTGGGCGGGTTCCTGCTGGTATTACCTGCGTTACATCGATCCGAGCAATGCCCATGAGTTCGTGCAACGCTCCCGGATGGAGTACTGGATGCCCGTCGACCTCTACGTCGGCGGGGTCGAGCACGCCGTCCTGCATCTCCTTTACTCGCGCTTCTGGCACAAGGTCCTCTTCGACCTCGGCCTCGTGAACACGAAGGAGCCCTTCATCCGCCTGGTCAATCAGGGCATGATCCTCGGCGAGGACAACCAGAAGATGTCGAAGTCGAGGGGCAACGTCATCAACCCCGACGATATCATCCGCCAATTCGGCGCCGACTCGATGCGGGTCTACGAGATGTTCATGGGGCCGCTCGAAGTCTCGAAGCCCTGGTCGACGGCGGGGCTCGTGGGGGTGTCGCGCTTTCTCGAGCGATTCTGGGCCATCGCCGAGGCCCTGGCCGAGGGCACGAAGCGACTGGTCGACGAGGCGCCGAGCGGAGAGATTCTCAAGCTCCTCCACCGCACGATCAAAAAGGTGACGGGCGACACGGATACCCTCAATTTCAATACCGCGATCTCCGCGATGATGATATTGTCGAACGAGGCGGCGAAGCTCGAAGCCCTGCCCCGTTCGCTATGGGAGTCGATGGTCCTGATGCTCGCGCCTTATGCACCCCACCTTGCCGAGGAGCTCTGGGAGAGGCTCGGGGCCTCGAGCGGCGGCGCCGACGGGCTCTCCCGTCATCCCTGGCCGACTTGGGACGAGGCCCTCTGCGCCGACGACGAAAAGGAAATCGTCGTGCAGGTGAACGGCAAGATACGTGAGCGCTTCGTCGCGACCGCGGGAGCGAGCGAGGACACGTTAGCCGAAAGGGCCAAGGGCCTTCCCAAGGTCCTCGAGTGGACGGCGGGCAAGGAAATCGTGAAGGTCATCACGGTAAGGGATAAACTGGTCAATATCGTCGTGAAGGGTTGAGCGACGGGTCGAATGGATTTCTGGAGGCGTAATGCAGAGGAAGGGTTCCCGGGCGGGGATAGCCATGAGGTTCGCGGCGATCGTCGCGGGGGGATTCGTGGCGGTCGTCGCCGTCGGAGCGATCGCCTACGTGGCGATCAACCGCGTAGGCGAAGCGCTTTCGCTCGAATCGGGGGCCCTCGATGTCGCCATCTTGAGCGAAAGCGCCGATCACGATTTCGCGGAAAGCATGCTCGCCCTGCACAGCGCGAAGGCGGCCTATCTCTCGAAGTCACCCGAACTCGGCGTCTATCTCGCCGGGCACCAGAGCGCGCGGGCGCGGGCTTTTCGCAGTCTCGAACAGCTCAACACTCACCCGGGGCTCGGCGAGGATATTCGCAGCACGATCGTCGACGCAACCAAGACGGCGCAGAATTTCGCTAATGCCGTCGATGTGCTGTTTTCCTCGTACTCGTCGCACGACGGGTCGGAGGGCCAGGCATTCGATATCGCGAATATCCGATACGGGGAGATAGCTGCCCAGACGAGGAAACTCATCGGGCTTGCCCAAGACTGGAGCGGGCGGACGGTGCGGGCGGCAGCGGCGGCAAGGTCCGACTTCGGCACCATCCTCCCGGCTTTCATCGGCGCGATCCTTGCTCTCGGCTTGATAGCGGGCTTTTTCGCGATGCGGTCGATCAACCGCGTGCTCGACGGCATCGTCTCCGCAGTCGAGAAGGTGGGCAACGGAGACCTCACCATCGAGCTCGGCATCCGCTGGAAGAACGAGATAGGCAGGCTCTGCGCCTCGATCGACAGCCTCGTAGGGAGTCTCGGAGTCCTCGTCTCCGTCTTTAAGGAGCAGATCGACGAGCTCGACCTCACCGGCGTCACCCTTTCGGGGAGCATGGGCAGGGTCGGCGGCACGATGCGCGACATCATGACAAGTACGACGGGTTCCCGAGCGCGCCTCGAGGAGGAATCGGTCCTCGTGGGCGAGACCGTCACGTCCATGCAGGACCTCGCACGAGGGGTCGAGGGCCTCTCGGAGTCGCTCGAGCGCCAGCACGAGGCGGCTCGCGCATCGGCGGCCTCCGTCGAGGCGATCATGGCAGGCGTCGAGTCGGCCTCGGCCTCGGCCCGCGAGGCCATCGAGGAGCGCGATCGCCTGCAGTCCGAGGGCGAGGGCGGTCGAGGAAGAATGGAGGAGGCGTCGGCGGCGGTCGAGGAGATCGTCGCTTCCTCCGAGAGTCTCGGCGAGGCCACTAAATTGATAGCGGAAATCGCCGATCGGACTAACCTCCTCGCGATGAATGCGGCAATCGAGGCGGCGCACGCCGGCGACGCGGGCAAGGGTTTCGCCGTGGTGGCCGACGAGATCAGGCGTCTCGCGGAGCAGGCCACGGAAAAGGCCCGGGAGATCGGGGGCGATCTCGACAGGGTCTCGGCCTCGATCACGACGGTGCGCAATTCGAGCGACGCCGCCGGCGAGTCCTTCGGCTCCATCCTCGGGAGAGCGAAGGTTTTGGGCGATTCGGTGGAGCGCATCGCCGTCGATCTCGACGAGCAACGCCGGCGCGGCTCCTCCGCCCTCGAGGGCATCTTGCGCCTTCGCGACATCGCGGGCGAGATAGCCGATACGGCGGAGACGATGGCGAAGGGCAACGAGGGCGTGCTCGAGCGCGTCGATAGGCTCACCAAGGCCAACGATCTCACGATGCGCGATTCGGATGCGGTCGTCGCCGCCCTTGCCGTGATGGAGGATGCGGTGCGCGAGGCCCTCGCCTCGGCGTCGAGGACGGCCACCCTCATCATCGATGTCAGGAAGGCGGTGGAGCCCTTCAAGGTGAGGTGAGGCGCCGGCGCGCCCTCAGACCCTGAAGCCCTCCATCTGATCGGCGAGGATCTTCACCGATTCGCTCGCCTTGACCGTGAGGTCGCTCGTGGCGACCGTCGCCTCCCTGATCTCGACGGCACCGATGGACATTTCCTTCATCCCATCGTCGAGCTCACGGCTGATTCCCGTCAACTTCTCCATTTGGCCGAGGACGGCATGCGCGTTCTCGCGCATGCCGTCCGATTCTCGACGGACGAGACCGGAAGCCTCTTTCATGCGGCCGAGGGCGACGAGATTTTGGGATGAACCGGCGCTTTGCTCGTTCATGGCCGCCTTCACCTCGCCCTGAAGCGACGAGAGTCCGGAAATCTGGGAGGCTATCGCGTCGAAGGTCGTCTCGGCCTCCTTCGACGATGCGACGATCCCGTCGATCGATGAGCCGATGGTAGCGATCCTCCGAGAAACGGCTTTGGACTGCTCGGCAGCGCCTTCGGCGAGGCTGCGGATCTCATCGGCGACCACGGCGAAGCCCTTGCCGAATTCGCCCGCGTGGGCGGCTTCGATCGCGGCGTTCATGGCGAGGAGGTTCGTCCGGGATGCGATGGAACTGATGAGATCGTTGGCCTCGCTGAGCCCTGCTGATTGGGCGCCTATGTCCATCGCCTGTTCGGCCACGGTGCGAATGGCTTCTCGGCCGGTCTCGGCTCCGTCTTCGAGCCTTGCGTAGAGTTCCGCGGCCTTGTCGACGTTATCGTTCACCGAGCGGATGGAGGCGACGAGTTCCTCGATGGAAGCCGAGGAGGCCGAGAGCTCCTCCTCCTGGCTGGTCGCCGCGCGGGCGAGAGCCTCGATCCCCGCGCCGATTTCCTCCACGCGAGCGGCCGATTCCGAGATAGTCCGGGATTGTTCCGTCGAGCGATTTCGGATCGAATCGATGGTCGCGGCGATCTCATGCACGGCTCCGGCCGTCTCCGTCATGTTGGCCGACAGGGCCGCCATGTCGGCGGAGAGGTTGCCCGTTTCCTCCTTCACCTTCCCGATCACTCCGGCAAGGCTTTCGGCGAAGCCGTTGAAATGGTTAGCGAGGGCCCCGAGTTCGTCGCGGGAAGTCACCGCGATCCTTGCGCGGAGATCGGCTTCGCCCTGGGCGATGTCGCCGAAGGCCGCGGCGATCCGTCGCACCGCGCCCGAGACGGAGCGCAGGGTGGCAAGCACGGCCGCCGTGGTGCCGAGGAGGAGGAAAGCGAGGATCCCGAGATAGAGGTAGTACGCCGCGGCCTTGAGTTTGATGGAGGCTCCGAGGTCCTTGGCGGCAGCCGCGAACTCCCCATCGATAAGGGCCTGGAGTTGGCGGATGTAGCTCGTCGCATTGTCGAAGGCCTCTTGCCCGCTCTCGTCGTAGCCGCCGGTTGCGGACTTGCGCGCGATGTTCACGACGGAGTCGCCGATGAGGAGATAGGAATCGGCCAGAAGGAGTTCGTCCCTCTTCTCTCCGCCTTTTGGACTGAGCGTGAGGGCGTTGCTCGACAGGACGGCCCTGACGGCGCCGTAGCGACCCATCATGTCGAGGAGAGCGCTTTGGCTGATCGGGGCATCGGATTGGAGGGTAAAGGAGACGAGGGCGCGGCAGTAGCCCATCCATTCCTTGGTCTCCCCGAGGAGGATGAGGGAGACGAGCCGGTCGGAAAAGCCGAGGGCTGATTTCGCCGCGGCCTCGCGTCCGGTCTTGAGGAGGGCGTCGACGAGGGTGGAGTAGCCGTCGAAGGCCTGGTCGCTCGGCGCGGTCTTGGCGATTACCGTTTGTCTGAGCGAGGGGAGTGCCGCGGCGGCCGCATTGGCCGCGAGGAGATTGGAGCCCTTCATGCCGATGCGCAGGGCCGCGGCCGTCCAGGCCTTGCCCGCCGAATCGGTCTTGGCGAAACAATCCTGGTAGGCGGATAGCCCGGCTCCCCCCGACAAGATGAGGCCCGCCTCGGCTCGCTCCGTCTGCAGCTGGGTCGCGTAGGCGTCGATCGAGGCGAGGTAGGCGAGATCATCCGCCGTCGATCGCGATTTCGCGTAGTCTCCCGAAAGGAAGATCGCGTACAGGCCGCCGATGACGAGGGCGATCGCCAAGGGCAGCGCGCCGAGAATATAGAATTTGGTTCTGAGTTTCATATGCCTCCCCGCCCGCTACCGTAGAGGCTCAAAGCCTCCGATCCGCTCCAGTCCGGTTCCGTTCAGGCAGCCATTCTTGGACCCGGGCTGGCGATAATGCAAGGGGAAAACCGATTTAATGCAGGGTTACGGAGAATTTAATAATTTATAGCAAAACGAGATGCCGCGGCAATTAGGAGCGTGGGGGGGGGCGAAGAACGAGGGTGAGGATCCGGGGCGGTCCGCCGTCGCGATTCGTGGCAAGGGCGAACCGTTGCCCTGAATGCTCAGCGATAGTCGTTTCGACTAACCTGGCTTTGGCGGCCGTCCTTCGGCGCTCTTTTAGTGGTTGTGATGCTCGCAGGATCCGTCTTCGCAGTCGCAGTCATCCCCATCGCAGTCGCAATCGTCATGGTGATGATGCCCGTGGGCGCCATGGACGTGCCCATGCTCGAGTTCCTCGGCCGAGGCCTCGCGGACATCGACGACCTTGACGTCGAAATGGAGCTTTTCTCCGGCCAAGGGATGGTTGGCGTCGACCTTGACCTCATCGCCTTCGACGGACACGACGGTGACGATCTGGGCCCCGTTCTCGCCGTGGGCCTCGAACTGCATCCCCACATCGACCTCTGAACCCTCGAATTCGTCCTTGCCCACCGTGAACACGAGACTTTCGTCCCGCTCCCCGTAGCCATCGACGGGGTTGAGCACGCAGGCGACGGCATCGCCCTGCTTCTTGCCCTCGAGATGCTTTTCCAGGCCGGGAATGATGTTCCCGTTGCCATGGAGGTAGACGAGGGGTTCGCCCTCCTCAGAGGAATCGATAAGATCGCCGTCGTCGTCTACGAGCTTGTAGTCGATCGATACGACGCGGTTCTTTTCTATGACCATGAGACTTCCTTCCGGACGGACGCCCGATCCCGGTGATGCCGCCAAACGAACGGCAGGGGAGGAATATACAGGTAAGCGAGGGTCCGAGACAATCGGCCGCAAACTGCTCCATCCTCGGCTTTCCTTCCCCCTCCAACGCGCCGATAGAGAAGGGTGGGGAGGGTTTCCTGTCTATGCATGATGAACCGAATGAGGAACGCGGGGCCGGCGCCGGCCCGAGTCTGGCCATAGTCGGAGGAATCCTCATCGCCTTCGGCATCTTGCTTTCAGCGATGCTCCTTGCGGGGCTCGCTGGTCCCAATTCGCCGTTGGGACAGATTGGCAAGGCCTTTTTCGCGGCATTTTCCTGGGCTGCCTGGATCCTCCCCCTCTGGAGCTTCGCGGCTGCTTGGTTGGCCTATCGACAAAGCGTCGATATTCGACGGGCCTTCGCCTTTGCCTCCCTATCCCTGCCCTTTCTGAGTCTCGCCGCCTTCGCGCGGACCCTCGATCTCGCCAATCCCCTCTTTCCTTCGCTGGGACCCTCGCGGACGCGCTTTGCAGCCCTCGGTTTCGTCGCCGCCGCTTCGGGATTGACGGTGCTCATCGCCTGGTTCGCGATGGCTTCGCGCGATGAGAGCGCGGTTAAAGGAGATGGCGTCGTCGAGGAGGGACATAGGCCTGGGCTGGATTTCGCCGAGACCGAGGATAGCGTGGAATCCGGAGAGCCCTCCGATGTCCCGATCGCGGCGGGGCGACGCGTTGGGGAAGCCGAGGAAGTCCAGGCTGCCGCGACACCCCTGACACCTTCGACTCCACCGACTCCACCGACAGGCCCCGGGGAGGATTTTCCCTTCAGCCTGCCCGACATTCCCCCGCCCTTGAAATTGCGTTCGCTGGTGGCCGGGCGACCGACTCCCGCCGTCACGCCGAATTTCGCAACGCCGGCCCCCGGTCGGACGGATGAGCCGGATGCGGGCCGGATCGATGAATCTCGGGAGATCGCCACGCAGGAGACCGAGGTCAGGGCGAGCGACGAAGGCTCGAATTCGGACGGGGCGGCCGAGGCGCCCATCCCCCTTTTTTTTCGCGATGAGCCGGGATCGGGATCGGATCCCGCCCCGGCGACAATGGAAGAAATCACAGTTTCGAGTGTGAAGGCCCCGGCCATAGAAGAAGGGCCATCGTTCCTGCCTGTCCCGGCGGCTCCTGCCCTCGGTGAAATCGAGATCATTTCCGTCCCGCCCCAGCCCGCCGCCGAGACGGGGGCCGAGGTGGGCAAGGCCGCGATCGTGCAGAGGATCCTCGCGCGGAAAAAAAAGCCCGAATACGTGGTTCCCGTCGGCGAACTCCTTTTCAAGTACCCCGACGGCGAATACTGGATCGTCGACGACAAGACGAGGCGCTCGGCGGAGGTTCTTCGCGAGACACTGGCCGAATTCGGCATCGAGGCCGAGGTCACCGGGATAAGGAAGGGACCAGTTATCACGATGTTCGAGATCCTCCCCGCGCCGGGCGTGAGGCTCTCGAAGATCGCCAACCTCTCCGACAACATCGCCCTAAGGCTCGCGGCCTCGAGCGTCCGCATTGTGGCCCCCATTCCCGGCAAGCACGCCGTCGGCATAGAAGTGCCCAACGAGAGGCGATCGATCGTGTCCCTCCGCGAGATCGTCGAGAGCGAGGTCTTCGTGGGCGCCAAGGCCGAGGTGCCGGTGGCCCTCGGCAAGGACATCGCCGGCGAGGTGCAGTTCATCGACCTCACGCAGACCCCCCACCTCCTGATCGCCGGCTCGACCGGTTCGGGGAAGTCGGTCTGCGTCAATTCGATCATTCTCTCGATACTGTTCCGTCGCTCGCCCGAGGAGGTCCGTCTCCTCCTCATCGATCCCAAGATCGTCGAGCTCAAGCTCTATAATGACGTGCCCCACCTCCTCACCCCCGTCATCACCGAGCCCAAGCGGGCCTTCCAGGCCCTCCAGTACTGCATCTGCGAGATGGAGCGGCGCTACGCCATGCTCGACCGGCTGGGCGTACGCGATATCAGGAGCTACAACCGCAAGGTGAAGGAAAAGGCCCTCGTCCAGGAGCGCCTGCCCTATATCGTCGTAATTATCGACGAATTCGCCGACCTCATGGCGACGACGGGCAAGGAGCTCGAGTCGACCCTCGCCCGCCTGGCCGCCATGTCGCGGGCCGTGGGTATCCATCTCGTCCTTGCGACGCAAAGGCCCTCGATCGATGTCATCACCGGCCTCATCAAGGCTAACATCCCCAGCCGCGTCGCCTTCATGGTGGCCTCGAAATTCGACAGCCGCATCATCATCGACATGGTAGGAGCCGAGAAGCTCCTCGGCAAGGGCGACATGCTCTTCGCCAGCGCCTGGGACCCCTTCCCCATCCGCATGCAAGGAGCCTTCGTCTCGGAGGAGGAGGTCGAGAAGGCCGTCGAGTACATCAAGACCCTCGGCGAGCCCGAGTACATCGACGAGGACATCTTCATCGACGACGACGAGGACGAGGCCGAGCCCAACCTCTTCGACGACGGCGACGGGGACCCCCTCTTCGAGCAGGCCCTCGAGATCGTCCTCCAGCAGGGCAAGGCGAGCGCCTCCTACATCCAGCGCAAGCTCAAGATCGGCTACAACCGCGCGGCACGCCTCGTCGAGTTGATGGAGGAGAAAGGCATAGTTGGTAAGGCCCAGGGATCGAAGCCCCGAGACCTCGTGCGGAATCCTTCGATTACGGGGATGGGTGGCCCGAACGGGGATTCGGCAGGGCATTCGCGTGCAGCCCTCCGCCTACAAACGGTTGATGCGGAGGAAGTGCTCGACGGCGGACCGCTTCCAGTCGCCGGCCATTCTGCCCGAGGCGAAGGCTCCGCTTCCTCGGGACTCCCTCCCCTCGTTTCGTCCCTCGAGACTGTTCCGGGTCAGCGGGTGATGGGCAGGGATGAAGACTAGGAGTCCGAATCGATCGCGCGTGGTCGGTGCCAGGGCCAAACTTGAAAGTAGGTTTGGCGCGTGATAGATTGGACGATATCCTATCGATGCCTGCGGGAGTCTTGTATGAAGCGCCTTTCGATTATCGCATTATCAGTGTTGGCCTTGCTTGCCTTCGGTGCCTGCACCCTGACCATCACTCCAAATACGAGCTATTACACTAACAGTACGTCGACGGCGGCCTCGCTGGCCATTCAGGCCGGTTACACGGGCGAGTACTATACCTACCCCCGCGCTCTCGCATCTCGCGCTTACTATACGGCTACCCCTTCTTTCATCGGAAGCAACTACGAAAACACTATCGCCGCATCGAGCACGACGCAGAGCGCCTTCCTCCTGAGCAGCCAGCCCATCACCCAAAACGGCAAGGTGTACTACCTTACTGGAACGGTGAACTACGCATTTGTCAACGGTAATCAGTCAAATATCTATGTCTACGCCCCGAACATCAACATCAGCGGCCCCGACTATTCGGGCAATGTGTCAGTCGATCTCTATGGGGTCTACACGGCCATTGTCAGCGGCACGACCTCTATGAGCTGTACGGTCTACGGCTATGTCGGCGGCAGCAATCTCAGCGGTCAAAGCCTGAGCTTCTATTTCTGATTACCGCCGCAATCCTCAGCGCTCGACCACGACGATAGGCAGGGCAGATAGCATGTCCCATTCTTCCACTCCTTCGGGCCGTCTTCCCCTCGGCATCGTCGCCCTCGCCCTCCTCGTCGCGGCGATCTGGGGCTTCAACTTCGTCGTGATCAAGGTGGGAGTGACGGGGATGCCGCCACTCCTCCTCGCGGCGCTGCGCTTCGTGCTCAGCGTCTTTCCAGCGATCTTCTTCGTGCGGAAACCCGCCGTGTCCTGGGGCAAGCTGGCGGCCTACGGCCTCCTGCTCGGAGTGGGCGAGTTCGGCTTTCTCTTCACCGCCATCAAACTCGGCGCGCCCGCGGGGCTCGCGTCGATCGCCCTCCAGTCCCAGGCCTTCATGACGGCCGTCCTCGCGGCCCTCCTCTTCCACGAGACGGTCCGCGCCAAGACCTGGATGGGCCTGCTGCTCGCGGCGGCAGGTCTCGTCCTCCTCGCCCTGCCGGAACGGGGCGGCGCCGTCTCCCTCCCGCCCCTTCTCGGGGCGATGGTTCTCCTCGCGGCCCTGTTCTGGGCCGGCGCCAACCTCGTCGCGCGCGCCATGCCCGGCGGCGACGCCCTCGGCCTCATGGTCTGGTCCAGTCTCTTTTCGCCCCTGCCGCTTTTCGCGCTCTCGCTCGGCTTCGAAGGCTGGCCCGCGATACAGGTCGCCCTGGGCGGGATAGCCCCAATCACGATAGGATCCCTGCTCTATCTCGCCTTCCTTTCGACCCTGGTGGGTTACGGGATCTGGAACGCCCTCATCATGCGGCATGGGGCGACGAAGGTGGCCCCCTTCTCCCTCCTCGTGCCGGTCTTCAGCCTGAGTTCCTCGGCGATCTTCCTGGGCGAGCGTTTCACAGCCCGCGACGGCCTCGCAGCGGCGCTGGTGCTCGGGGGCTTGTGCGTGCACCTGTTCTGGCCTTCGCGCGTCCGGCGCTCCTGAAGCTGGCATGCTGCGGACAAGCTTGACCGAAGGCGCTCCCATGGTGGTTAATTAGGATCGATGGCAACGAAAAACGCACAGCTGCGCGGCATCCTCCCCGGCGTCCTGGGGGCCCTGCTCTTTCTGCTATTCTTCGTCTTCATCGACGCGGGCCTCGTCGTTTCGCTGGCCTGCGCCTTGGGCGGCGTCGTGGCCGGCATATTCCTCGGGCGGCAAGGCCGCGATCTCGAGCTGGGGCTTGAAGGCCAGGCGGCGGAGGATTTCAAGGCCTCGATCAGGCAGGCCGAGTCCGGTCTCGCGGAGCTGCGCTCCCAAGCGCGATCGATTCCGGACAAGATCATTGCCGCCAAGGTCGAGGCCATCGCGGGAATCGTGGACCGCGCCATCGCGCAGATCAAGCAGGACCCCAAGTTGCTCAAGAACGCCCGCCAGTTCCTCGGCTACTATCTCGAGGCCACGACCAAGATCGTCGCGCGCTATTCCGAGCTTACGGCCCAAGGTCTTCGGGACGCCGAACTCCAAGCTTCGCTGCGCCGCGTCGAGGGCATGCTCGACACGATCCGCGAGGCCTTCGAGAAGCAATTCGCGAAGCTCCTCTCGAACGACCTCCTCGATCTCGACACCGAACTCAGCCTCCTCGAGCAGACCATCAAGATGGAGGGCCTCGGGGCGGATTCCGAGCCACCCCCGAAACGATGATCGACGAATCGCGATGGCATTCGCGTCCATGACGGATATCGAAACAAGGAGTCCACAATGAGCGATACCGCGCTGCAGCCCAGCCAAGCCCCCCTCGACCTCGCCCGTCTCGCGCCGGAGGACCTGGCGCGGGCCCAGGAGATTGCCAAGGGAATCTCGATCGACGACAGCCAGGCGATCGTCCAGTACGGCGTGGGGGCCCAGGGCAAGATCTCGGGCTTCGCCGACACCATGCTCGACCAGATCCGCGCCAAGGATTCGGGCTTCGTCGGCGAGGTCCTCACGGGCCTCGTGCTCAAGATCAAGGAGGTCGACGTCGGCTCCCTCGGTTCCGGGTCGAGCTTCCTCTCGGGCATCCCTTTCCTGGGCTCCCTCGTCGACTCGGTGAAAAAATTCATCGCCCGCTACGAGAAGCTCTCGGTGCAGATCGAGAAGATCGTGCAAGAGCTCGAGGACTCGCGGATGACCCTGCTCCGCGACATCACGATGCTCGACGGCCTCTACAACAAGAATCTCGAATATCTCAAGGAACTCGACCTCTACGTGGCGGCGGGCCAGATCAGGATCGAGGAGCTCAGGCGGGATAGCCTGCCGGGCTTCGAGGCGAAGGCCAAGGCCTCCTCCGACCCGATGGACGCCCAGCGTCTCAGCGACTTCAATCAATTCCTGAACCGCTTCGAGAAGAAACTCTACGACCTCAAGCTTTCGAGGATGGTCGCCGTCCAGACCGCGCCACAGATCCGCCTCATCCAGAACAACGACCAGGCCCTGGTCGAGAAGGTGCAGAGTTCAATTATGACGACGATCCCGCTCTGGAAGAGCCAGATCGTCATAGCCATCAGCCTGTTCAGGCAGAAGAAGGCCCTCGAGGTCCAGAAGGAAGTCACCGACACGACGAACGAATTGCTCTCGCGCAACGCGGAGCTGCTCAAGGATTCCAGCCTCGGCATCGCCAAGGAGTCAGAGCGCGGCATCGTCGAGATCGAGACCCTCAAGAAGGTGAACGACGACCTCATCGCGACCATCGAGGAAACGCTCAAGATCCAGGCCGAGGGCCGCGAAAAGCGGGCCCAGGCCGAGACCGAACTCAGGAAGATCGAGTCGGACCTCAAGGCCCGGCTCGCGGGAGGGATCGCGAAATGAAGAAGAGCGCCTGGATCGGCATCGCGATCCTCGTCCTGGCGGTGGCGGGGGGGCTCGCCTACAAGTTCTACCTCGCCCCGGGCGCCAAGGGCTTCGGCGCCGGCGCTTCGGGAGGCGAGCTCACCTACGCGAAGGTGGAGCCCCTCAAGATCCCCGCCGTCGGAGGCTACTCGCTTCCGACGACCGATCTCGGCGACGGCCCGGTTCCGGTCCTCACCATCCCCCTCGATACCTGGGGCGGCTACGCGGCCCTCTTCGCCGCCAACGGCGGCATCAAGCCATCGAAGGACTCGCTCTTCTATAAATACGGCAAGTTCGGCGTGCAGCTCGTGCCGGAGGAGAGCGCCCAGGCCCAGCTCGAGGGCTACGCGGCCGGTCGTTATCCCCTCATCTGGGCGGGGATGGACAGCCTCCCCCTCCTCTATGACGCCCTGCGTTCCGACAAGCGGGTCCTGCCGCGGGTCCTCGGGCTCTTCGACTGGTCCACAGGCGGCGACGGGATCGTCGTGCGCGACCGCATCAAGCAAGCCGCCGATCTCAAGGGCCAGACCATCCTCACCTCGAGCAATACTCCCTTCAGCTTCCTCCTCCTCTGGTACCTCGCCCAAAACGGCCTGACGGGGCAGGACGTCAAGGTCGTGTGGATCGACGACGGACCGAAGGCCCAGGCCCTCTTCAAGTCCGACGAGCGCATCGCCGCCTGGGTGACCTGGACGCCGTTCCTCACCGATGTCGTCCAGTCGGGAAGCGCCGACTATGTTCCGGGCACGCGAATCCTCATATCCTCCAAGGACGCCAACCAGCTCATCGCCGACGTCTACATCGTCCGCAACGATCTCCTCCAGGAAAAGCCCGCCATGATGGAGGCCTTCGTCAAGTCGATGATGGAGGGGGCCCAGCTGGTGGCTGAGGGTTCCGGCGCGGCCTTCAACGCGATGGCGAGCTTCTACAAACTCAAGGACTCGAACGAGGCCAAGGCCATGCTCGACGATGTCCATATCGCGAACTTCCCCGAGAACCAAATGTTCTTCGACGAGAACAATCCGATCGGCGCCCAGAAGGTCTTCTTCCTCTCGCAGGAGTACTATCGCCAGCTGGGCTCGATCGGCGCATCGACAAGCTACGAACCCGACCAAGTCCTCGCGACCCAGCCGATCAAGGGCATTGCGAAGTTGGGTCTTTTCGCCAGCCAGAAAAACACCATCAAGGACAGCTTCAACAAGAAGGCGGCCTACGACATCGGCGACCTCGAGAGCCAGCGCGTCGTCCTCTCGAACAGCATCCAACTGTACTTCGACGCCCAGCGACTCGACTTCGACGTCAAGTCGGACAAGCCGGAGATCAAGGATAACCTTTCAATGCTGTCCAAGGTCGCCGAGCAGATGGGCTTCCTCGGCACGACGATGGTCAAGCTCGTCGGCTACCTCGACACGAGCAAGGTCGCCGACTTCAAGGCCCAGGGGGCCCAGGCCTTCATCGAGGCGAGCGCCCAGGCCAAGCTGATCTCCAAGAAGCGCGCAGAGTTCGTCAAGTCGATCCTCGTTTCCATGTACAAGATCGACCCCCAGCGCATCGTCACGGAGGGCAAGGGTTGGGACAATCCGATCGACGACAAGGATCCCTCGAAGAACCGCCGCGTGGAAGTCAAGTTCATCTCCCTCGAGTAGGGCTGGAGGTCAGGCATGTCAGGCAAGGGACGCTCATCGGGCAGATCGGGCGGCCGTCGCGCCTTTCGCGGCGGCTTCTGGCTCGTCGTGGTGGCCTTGTTCGTCGTCGTCGCCATGCCGGCGATCCGCGGTCGCGCCGGAGGCTCGGCCGCGGGCTCGGCCGAGGGCTACACCCTCCAGTTCGGCAAGGACTTCCGCCCGGGCATGAATTCCGTGGATGACCTCGGCATTACGATCGTCCTCGCCATCGATGTCTCGGGCTCGATGGGCGACGCGCCGGCCCAGGGCGGGGAGGCCAAGTACATCCAAGCCACGCGAGCCTTGCGCACCATCGCGGATTATTTGGACGGACTTCGCTCTCGACAAAAAGACTTGGTGCTCCGGGCCGCGGTACTCAGCTTCAGCACCGGGGTGAAGACGATCATGCCCCTGACCACGCTGGACGCCGACGGGATCGGGAAGTTGCGCGAAATCGCCGACAACCCCGACAACTTCTCGCCGGAGGGCAACACCGCGATCGGCTCGGCCCTCGAGGCGGGCACGGAGCTGCTGGCCGAATCCGGCACCATCCTGCGCAGCCTCATCGTCGTCACCGACGGAGAGAACAACCGGGATCCCGATCCGGTCGAGGTGATGGACGCGATTTACGCCAATCGTAACAGCGCCTCCCGACCGGAGCTTCCGGTGAGCACCTCGACGGAGCTCGTGTCCTTCATCGGCTTCGACACAGACGCCGGCTACTTCCAGCCCTTCGAGGAGAAGGGGGCGCGCGTGACCTCAGCCGGCGACCAGGCGGGTTTGGAGCGCAGCCTCAAGGACCTCCTCGAAGCCGACGTGACGAAGCTCGAGGCGCCAGGGCTCAAGTAGGCTGGGGCTCCTTCGACGTCGGAAGGCGAAGGAGTCGATTACTGGCGCCTCGGCGCTGCTGGAGCCGCGAGGGTGGCTCTTTTCCCTTTCGATGTTCGTAAATGGGCAGCTTTTTCCCCCACCCCGATTGGATTCATGGTATATTTTTTATCATCATTCTTCATGCGAAGGGAACAACCATGAAAAAGACGGCATTCATCCTTGTCGCCGCGCTAGCGTCGCTGCTTGTGTCCTGCAGCCAACCGGCGGCCGCGATTCCGCAAAACGACCCGGCGACGGCGGCGGCCCTCATGACGAGGTCTGCGACCATCCTGAACCTTAGCTCGGGAACCATTTCTGTCTCTTCCAATACGGCCGATTTCACCGGGAGCGCCTTCGCGAGTCAAGCGAGCGCGGCCTTGTCCTCTGGTGGCATATCGATGACGATCACCTATGCGAACGCGAGCTGCAGCGACGCCGCGGGCAACAGCTATATCGTCAATGGAAACCTGAACTATGCCTATGTGCTCGACTCGTCCACGTCCACGACGTCCACCTCGACAGTTTATATATATAGCACCGATCTTACCATCTCCGGTTCGGATTACAGCGGTAGTGCCCCGATGGATCTCTCCGAAACCGAGACGCTGACGACGGACGCGAACTCGAATATTTCCATAGCCTTTACGATTGTCGGCACGGTCGCCGGCAAGTCAGTCAACACGACCATGTCCTTCTAGCCCGAATCCAGGAGCGGGATTCCGCGTCGGTTGGCCTGCGTTTGGCGGTCTTCGCCCGAGCATGGCATTCGCGTCAATGGTACGCGGGCGAAGATCCCGAAATGGGAATCCTGACGATCTGGAGGGGCACTACATGTTCCTCCTGTACTGCCCCCCGGCGTGGAAGAGGGTCTCGGTGATCTGTCCTAGAGAGGCGACCTTCACCGTCTCCATGAGCTCGGCGAAGACGTTGCCGCCCTCGGCGGCCACCTTGCGCAGCCGCTCCAGGGCGGCCGGCGCCTCGGTCGCGTGGGCCTGGCGGAACGCGGCGAGTCGTCGCAATTGCGATTGCTTTTCGTCTTCGGTGGCCCGCGCGAGCTCGATCGGGCCCGAGGGCGCGACGCCCGCCGGCGCGGTGAAGGTGTTGACGCCTATGATGGGATACTCGCCCGAACCCTTGAGATGCTCGTACTTCATGGATTCGTCCTGGATGCGGCCGCGCTGGTAGCCGGTCTCCATCGCGCCGAGGACGCCCCCCCTCGACGAGATGCGCTCGAATTCCTTGAGGACGGCCTCCTCCACGAGGTCGGTGAGCTCTTCGAGGACGAAGGCGCCCTGGTTGGGGTTGTCGACCTTGCCGAGGCCCCACTCGCGGTTGATGATGAGCTGTATGGCCAGGGCCCTGCGCACGGATTCCTCGGTGGGGGTCGTGATCGCCTCGTCATATGAATTGGTATGAAGCGAATTGCAGTTGTCGTAGACGGCGATCAGGGCCTGCAGCGTCGTGCGGATGTCGTTGAGCTCGATCTCCTGGGCGTGGAGGGAACGGCCGCTCGTCTGGATGTGGTACTTGAGCTTCTGCGAGCGCTCGTCGGCGCCGTAGCGGTCACGCATCGCGACGGCCCAGATGCGCCTCGCGACGCGGCCGATGACCGCGTATTCGGGCTCGAGGCCGTTCGAGAAGAAGAAGGAGAGGTTGGGGGCGAAGTCGTCGATCTTCATGCCGCGGGCCAGGTAGTATTCGACATAGGTGAAGCCGTTGGCGAGGGTGAAGGCGAGCTGGGTGATGGGGTTCGCCCCGGCCTCGGCGATGTGGTAGCCGGAGATTGAGACCGAGTAGAAGTTGCGGACGCGATTGGCCACGAACCATTCCTGGATGTCGCCCATCACCTTGAGGGCGAAGGGCGTCGAAAAGATGCAGGTGTTCTGGCCCTGGTCCTCCTTGAGGATATCGGCCTGCACCGTGCCGCGGACGGTCGAGAGGGCTTCGGCGCGGAGGGCTGACCTTTCCGCCTCGGTCGGTTTCCGGCCTTCGCGAGCGGCGAAATTGCGCTCTCCGCACTCGATGGCCACGTTGAGGAACATCGCGAGGACGGCCGGGGCCGGCCCGTTGATCGTCATCGAGACCGAGGTGTTCGGCGCGAGGAGATCGAATCCGGCGTAGAGCTCGCGAAGGTCGTCGAGGCTGCAGATCGAGACGCCCGAGGTGCCCACCTTGCCGTAGATGTCGGGCGCCGGGTCGGGGTCTCTGCCGTAGAGGGTCACCGAATCGAAGGCGGTGGAAAGACGCGTCGCCTCGTAGCCGGACGATAGGTACTTGAAGCGCCGGTTGGTGCGGAAGGCGTCTCCCTCGCCGGCGAACATCCGCGTCGGGTCCTCGTCGCGGCGCTTGAAGGGGAAGGAGCCCGCGGTGAAAGGGAACATGCCCGGCAAATTCTCGCGGGATCGGAAGCGGATGATTTCGCCCGGGTCCTCATAATGCGGAATAAATACTCGCTGCAGCCTGAGTTCGCTCAGGGTCTCGGTGACGATGGAGGTGTGGACTTCCTTGCCGCGGACACGATAGACGAACTCGTCCTTGGAATAGGCTTCGACGAGCTCGGGCCACTCCTCGAGGAGGCGCTTGGACTCGGGCGACAGACGGGCTTCGAGCTCGGTGAGGCGGGCGTTCAGCTGGTTGCGCGCGGCCGAAAGTCCGGGCGAGATCGCCGTCTCGTAGCCCGATTCCCCGCCATTCCGTCCCGCCTCGCCTCCGAGCTCCCCGAGAGCCGCCTTGAGCTGCCAGATCTTTCTCGCGAGAGCCGCCTCGCCCTTGGCCCGCGCATGGTAGGCGCGGAGGCCACGGGCGATTTCGGCGAGATAGGTGGTGCGATCCGGGGGAATCATCACCGACCTGCCGGAGGACTGGCGGTCGGCGCGGGCGACGAGGCCCGTCTTCCAGTCGAGGTTTTTTTTCGCGCGTATCGCCTCGATGAGGCCGACGTAGAGGCTCGTGACGCCGTCGTCTGCCCAGCGCGAGGCGATGGTGCCGTAGACGGGGAAGGCCTCGGGCTTGGAGGCGAAATCGCCCCGGTTTCGCGCGAGTTGGCGGCGTACGTTGCGGAGGGCGTCCTCGGAGCCCTGCCTGTCGAATTTGTTCACGGCGACGAGGTCGGCGTAGTCGAGCATGTCGATTTTCTCGAGCTGGGTCGGCGCCCCGAAGTCGGCCGTCATCACGTAGAGGGGGATATCGACAATTGGTACGATGGCCGCGTCGCCCTGGCCGATGCCGGCCGTTTCGACTACGACGAGATCGAAGCCGGCGGCCTTGAGGAGGAGGATGGCGTCGGGAAGGAAGGGCGCGATCTCCGCGCCGGATTCGCGCGTCGCGATCGAGCGGTAGAAGACGCGGGGACCGCCGAGGGCGTTCATCCTGATGCGGTCGCCGAGGAGGGCGCCTCCCGTCTTCCGGCGCGTCGGATCGCAGGAGAGTATGGCGACCGTCTTTCCGCCTTGGTCATGGAGGAAACGCTGGAGGAGCTCGTCCGAGAGCGATGACTTGCCCGCGCCGCCGGTGCCGGTGATGCCGACGACGGGCACCTCGCGCCCGGCCGCCTTCACGACGAGGCGTTCGCGCAGCCTCGCGAGACTTTCCGGGGCGGCTTCGTAGTCGCGCTCGATGGCGGTGATGGCCTTGGCGATCCGCGACCAGTCGACGGGAGCGAGGCCCTCGATGTCGATCGAGTCGAGGGGCCCGACCGTTGCGACGTCGCTCGTCTCGAGAAGCCCGTCGATCATGCCCTCGAGCCCCAGGTTCCGCCCGTCCTCCGGGCGGAAGATACGCGCGACGCCGAGGGCCTCGAGTTCGGCCTTCTCCTCGGGGACGATGACCCCGCCGCCTCCTCCGAACACCTTGATGTCGCCCGCCTTCTTTTCGCGGAGAAGCTCGAGCATGTAGCGGAAGAACTCCATGTGCCCGCCCTGGTAGCTCGAGACGGCAATTGCCTGGGCGTCCTCCATGATGGCCGCGTCGACGATGGCACGGACGGATCTGTCGTGTCCGAGGTGGATGACTTCGGCTCCGGAGGATTGGAGGATCCTCCGCATTATGTTGATCGCGGCGTCGTGGCCGTCGAAGAGGGAGGTGGCGGTGACGACGCGGACATGGTGCTTCGTCTTGTAGCGGGGGCGCTCTTGGCTCATGGGTCGTTTCTCCGGGCGAAATGGGGATCGGCATCGATCGATTCCGGGGCGATAGCGCTTGACGGATCGGGGCCGGCGGGCGAGAAAGTACGGTCTACGGAGGTTTCGGAATGTCTGAAGAGAGGGCTTTGCAGGATGTCTACGCGCCGAGAAGCGTTTGCTACGGCTGCGGACCCGCCAACGAGAAGGGGCTGCACATCAAGAGCCGCGTCGTTCCGGCGGCGGACGGCGGGACTGACGAGGTGGTTTGCGACTGGACTCCTCAGCCTCACCATATAGCTTACGAGGGCTCCCTCAACGGCGGCATCATCGGGACTCTCCTCGACTGCCACTGCAACTGGACGGCGACCTGGCATCTCATGAAGTCCAACGGACTCACGTCGCCGCCCTGCACCGTCACCGCCGAGTATGCCATAAGATTGCTGAGACCGACACCCGCAAAATCGCTTCATTTGCGGGCTCGGGTAGTGGAGTCCACCGACAGAAAGGCGATCGTGGAAGGCGTCCTCGAGGTGGATGGCGTCGAATGCGCCACCTGCCGCGGCGTCTTCGTCGCCGTCAAGGAGGGGCACCCGGCCTTTCACCGCTGGTGAGACCGGAGCCGGTCCCGCCGGCGGCGTCAGCCCGGCGATCCAGCCTCTAGCCCAACAAGGCCCGCGCTATGACGATCTTCTGCACCTCGCTCGTGCCCTCGTAGATCTCGGTGATCTTGGCGTCGCGGTACATGCGCTCGACCTCGTACTCGACGGTGTAGCCGTTGCCGCCGTGGATCTGCACGGCTTCCCGGGTCACGGCGACGGCGGTCTCCGCGGCGTGGAGCTTGGCCATGGCCGAGTCGGTGGAGAAGGGGAGGCCTTTCTCCTTGCGGGTGGCGGCCATGTAGACGAGGAGGCGCGAGGTTTCGACGCGGACCGCCATCTCGGCGATCTTGAACTGGATGGCCTGGAGGTCGGCAATGGGTTTGCCGAACTGCTTGCGCTCCTTCGCGTAAGCTATCGAGCGTTCGAGGGCCCCGTCGGCGATGCCGAGGGCCTGGGCGGCGATGCCGATGCGGCCGCCGTTCAGGGTCTCCATCGCGATCTTGAAGCCCTTGCCCTCCTCGCCCAACAGGGCGTCAGCCGGTACGCGGAGGCCGTCGAGGGCGAAGGCAGTCGTGTAACTTCCCTTGATTCCGAGCTTCTCCTCGTTGCGGAGCGCCGTCACTCCCTTGGAGGAGAGGTCGACGATGAAGGCGGACAGACCCTTGTGCTTGAGCGCGCGGTCGCGGCTGGCGAAGACGATGCCCGTGCCGAGGAAGCCCCCGTTCGTGATGAAAACTTTGTTCCCATCTATGACGAACTCGTCGCCCTCGCGGCGGTAGGTGGACTGGATGTTGGCGACGTCGCTGCCGGCCTCGGGCTCGGTGAGGAGGATGGCGCCGATCTTCTTGCCGCTGGCGAGGTCGGGGAGCCAACGTTTTTTCTGCGCCTCGCTGCCGAAATGGAGGATGGGGTCGCAGCCCAGGGATGTGTGGGCCGAGACGAGGACCCCGCTCGAGGCGCAGGCGCGCGAGAGCTCCTCGACGACGATGGCGTAGGAGAGGATGTCGAGGCCGGCCCCGCCATAGGTTTCGGGAATGTAGCTGCCGAGGAAGCCCATCTCGGCGTACTTGGCGAGGAGCTCGTCGGGGATGCGGTGCTTCGCGTCGATGTCGATGGCCAGCGGCCGCACTTCCTTGGTCACGAAGTCGCGGACGCTGTCGCGGAGCATTTTATGATCTTGGTCGAGTTCGAAATCCATTGAGTCCTCCAATCCGGTATTATCGCAATTGCGAAAGTATTTCCCTGGCGACGATCATGCGCTGTATCTCGCTCGTGCCCTCGTAGATGGTCGTAACGCGCGCGTCGCGGGCGAGGCGCTCGACGACGTAGTCTTCGGTGTAGCCGTAGCCGCCGAATATTTGGATCGCGTCCTGGCAGGCCCGATTGGCGGCTTCGGTGGCGAGGAGTTTCGCCATCGAGGATTCCTTGCCGAAGGGCAGGGCCCTCTCCTTGCGGGAGGCCGCCTGCATGAGGAGGAGGCGGGCCGCCTCGAGCTCGGTCGCCCTGTCGGCGATCATCCACTGGACGGACTCGAAGCTCGAGATCTTGCGGTCGAACTGGATGCGCTCGTTCGCGTGTCGCGCCGCCCGCTCCATGGCCTCGAGCCCGAGGCCCAAGGCGAGGGAGCCGATGCCGATGCGACCGCCGGCCAATTCCGTTACCGCGGTGTGGTAGCCGCCGTGGAGCCTGCCCATCAGGGCCCTCTTGGGAATCCTGCAGGCTTCGAAGCTGACCTCGCAGGTGGCCGATCCGCGCTGGCCCATCTTGCGCTCTTCCCGTCCCACTCGAAGGCCCGGCGTCCCTCCCTCGACGAGGAAGCAGGAAATGCCCTTGCCCCGCGGGGCCTCGGGGTCGGTGACGGCCCAGACGACGAAGACCCCCGCGTAGGGGGCGCTCGAGATGAAGATCTTGCCGCCGTCGAGGACCCAGGAGTCGCCGTCATCGGCGGCCTTGGTCGACATCGAGGCGGGATCGGAGCCGGCGCCCGGTTCGGTGAGGGCGAAGCTGCCCGCATACCATTCGCCGGAGCAGAGCTTGGGGATGTAGGCGCGTTTCTGTTCCTCGCTCCCGATGGCCTGGATCACCTCGCAGACCATGTTGGTGACCGACACGGAGACGGCCGTGGAGGCGCAGGCGCGGGCGAGCTCGGTGATCGCGAGACTGAAGGACACGGCTCCCGCGGCCGTTCCTCCGTACTCTTCGCCGACCGCGAGACCCATGAAACCGAGTTCGGCCAACTTGCGGAGGTTGGCGAGGAAGGAGGCGCGGGCCGCCTTCCTCGCCGCCTCGTCGGTTCCTTCGGAACTCGCGTCGAGGGCGGCGGCCAGGGGTTCCAGTTCGCGGCGGGCGAAATCCCTGGCCGTTTCGCGGACCAGGTTCTGTTCTTCAGAAAGCGCGAAATCCATCGACAGTCCTTTTTCCGCCGCCCTGCCCGCCCCGCCGAAGCGGGAGGCTCAGACCGCGGCGGTCTTCGTGATTCGCGAGGCCACGAGTTCGGCCAGGTCGATCGTCTCGACCTTGCCCTCGTGTCCTCCGGTCTTCACCCCGTCCTCGAGCATGGTGAGGCAGAAGGGGCAATTGGCGACTAATTTCGGGGCGCCTGTCGCGGCCGCCATGTCGGCGCGCTTGACGGAGATGCGGGTGCCGAGCTTTTCCTCGGCGAGGATGCGGCCGCCGCCTCCGCCGCAGCAGAAGGATTTTTCGTGATGGGCTTCCATTTCGCGCACCTTGCCGCCGAGTGCGGCGATGGCGTCGCGGGGTTCGTCGTAGATGTCCTTGTAGCGGCCGATGTAGCAGGAATCGTGGTAACTACAATCGAATTCTTCCTTTTCGACGGGGAGTTTCCCCTCGTCGAGGAGGCGGGCCAGGAAGGTCGTGTGGTGCTCGACGGGAATCTCGAAGCCGAGGTCGGCGTAGTCGCGGCCCAGGGTGTTGAAGCAATGTGGGCAGGTCGTGACGATGGACTTGGCGCCGGTGGCCTTCATGGTCTCGATGTTCTCGGTCGCGAGGGCCTGGTAGAGATACTCGTTGCCGAGCTTGCGCACGGGCTCGCCGCAGCACTTCTCCGCCGCGCCGAGGATGCCGACTTTGACGCCCGCCGCCGCGCAGGATTCGACGAAGGCCCTGGCCACCTTTTTGTTACGCGCGTCGAAGGAGGCGTAGCAACCGGCGAAGTAGAGGACGTCGAAGTCCTGGCTCGAGGTGGCGTCGACGACGGGCAGGTCCTTGGCCCAATCGCCGCGGCTTGCGAAGGCCATGCCGAAGGGATTGCCGTTGACCTCGAGGTTTTCGCTCGCCTTGCGCGTGCCCTCGTCGGGGAACTCCCCTTCCATGAGGGCGAGGTTCCTCCGCATTTCGATGATCTTGTTGACGTGCTCGATGCCCGCAGGGCAGTTCTCCTGGCAGGCGCGGCAGGTGGTGCAGGCCCAAAGTTCGTCGGTGCCGATCCTGTCGCGCAGGGCGGCATCGCCGCCCTTGTCGGCCGTGCTCCTTATGTCGTTGATGATCTTCATCGGCGACAAGGGCTTGGATGTGTTCCAGGCGGGGCAGAGGTCGGTGCAACGAGCGCAATTCGTGCAGGCATCGCCGTCGAAGATGTCCTTCCAGCTGAGGTCGGAGAGCTTGGCGACGCCGTAGTCGGTGATCTTGTCGTCCTCGAGATCGATGGTCGGGATGTAGCCCTTGGGCTCGTGGGGAGCGAAGTAGGCGTTGAGAGCCGTGGTCAGGATGTGCCTCAGTTTCGAACGGGGAAGGGCGACGATGAAGCCGAGGGCGAGGGCGAAGTGGAACCACCAGAGGGCGGCGTGCGCCGTCTTCGCCGCGGCGGGATCGATGCCGGCGAAGAGGCCGGCGACGAGGCGGCCTACGGGCGACCAGGCGGCGAGACTGGGATTGACGCCGATTTCGGTCAGGGCCATCCGCAGACCCTCGATGAGGAAGCCAGTCACGATGATGAGGGTGAAGAGGAGGTGGACGAGCCAGTCCTCTACCTTCGTCTGGAGGTTCTTCGGCTTGAGGGCGAAGCGCCGTACCGCGAGCGAGAGGAGGGCGACGATGGCCACGACTCCCGCGATGTCGAGGACGAGTGAGTACCAGTCGTAGAAACCGCCCTTCATGAAGACGAGGCCCAGGACGGGGCTCGCGAAGTCGGCCTGGGCCATGACGATGAGGGTTCCGATGAAGAGAAGTCCGAAGCCCCAGAACCAGGCCGCGTGGAGCTTGCCCGGTGAAGTGCGGCCGACGAGGATCTGGCCGAAATCGATGCCGAGGGCGCGGAGGAATCGCAGCACCGGCTTGTCGCCGCGATCGAGGGGCTTGCCTAGCCGCATCCTCTTGAAGATCGGGAGAAAGCCCCAGACCATCAGACCGATCGCGATGAAGGCGAGGGCGTACATGAAGGGCGTGACGCCGTGCCCGACGTTCCAGTAGATCTCGCGGGTATCGGTGTTCATTTCATTCTCCTTCCGGGACCGGATAGCCTGCCGGCCCAATTCGCCTAGTGGCGCGAGGTGCCCCTTCGACCCGCGCATGAGCGTGTCTCGGAAGGGCGCCCCATGGGCGGGCGGCGTATCGGCCGGGCGGTATTACTTGACGTTGACGTCAAGTATATATACAGGCCGGCCCGCGAACCGTCAACGATCAATCGTATTTATAGAAGCCCCGTCCGCTCTTCCGGCCGAGGTGCCCGGCGTTCACCATCTTCACGAGGAGGGGGCAGGGCCGGAACTTGGGATCGCCGAAGCCCTCGTGGAGGACGCGGAGAATCGCCAGGACCGTGTCGAGGCCGATGAAGTCGGCGAGGATGAGGGGACCCATGGGCTGGTTGGTTCCGAGCTTCATGGCCTTGTCGATATCCTCGGCGCTGGCGACGCCCTCATAGAGGGCGAAGATGGCCTCGTTGAGCATGGGCATGAGGACGCGGTTGGCGATGAAGCCTGGGTAGTCCTGGGAGACGGCCATCTCCTTGCCGAGCTTCGCGACGAGCTCGGCCGTGACCGCGAAGGTCTCCTCGGCGGTGGCGTGGCCGCGGATGACCTCGACGAGGGTCATCACGGGCACGGGATTCATGAAGTGCATGCCGATGACCTTGTCCGGACGCTTCGTCGCGGAGGCGATCTTCGTGATGGGGATCGACGAGGTGTTCGTCGCGAGGATGGCGTGGGAGGGAGCTATCCCGTCGAGCTTGCGGAAGAGCTCGAGCTTGAGGCCCTCGTTCTCGACCGCCGCCTCGACGGCGAAATCGATGTCGGCCATGTCCTCGAGACGGGTCGTCGTCGCGATGCGCGACATGATGCCCGGGATGGAGCCGGGATCGATGGCTCCCTTCTTGGCCTGGCGCTCGAGATTCTTCGCAATTGTGTCTTTTGCCTTGACGAGTTGGGACTCGGCGATGTCGTAGAGCCTCACCTCGAGGCCCGCGACCGAAAACACGTGGGCGATGCCGTTGCCCATCTGGCCGGCGCCGAGCACTCCTATCTTCTTGATCATGACTAGCTCCTTACAATTGATGAAAGGCCAGCACCGGGCGGGTCGATGGCCGGCGACGGCGACTCATCTGCCGTCTCAAATTCTTTCAATGATCATGGCGACGGCGACTCATCAGCCGTCTTAAATCCTTTCAATGATCATAGCGACGGCGACTCATCAGCCGTCTTAAATCCTTTCAATGATCATAGCGACGGCTTCCCCGCCGCCGATGCAGAGGGTCGCTAATCCGTAGCGGGCCTGGCGACGGCCGAGTTCGCGAACAAGGGTCGCGGCGAGTCGGCCCCCGCTCGCGCCGATGGGGTGTCCCAGGGCGCAGGCGCCTCCGTTCACGTTGACCTTATCGGCCGGGAGGCCGAGCTCCTTCATCGCGAGGAGGGTCACCGAGGCGAAGGCCTCGTTGATCTCGAAGAGGTCGATGTCGGCCACGGCGAGCCCCGCGCGCTTGCAGGCCTTGACGATGGCCCCGACTGGAGCGGCCGGGAACTCGTCGGGATGGCGGCTTTCGGTGGCGGAGGCGACGATGCGGGCCCTGGCCTTCAGCCCCCGCGACTTCGCGGCCTCGGCCGAGGCGAGGAGGAGGACTGCCGCACCATCGGAAATGCTCGAGGCGTTGGCGGCCGTCGTCGTGCCGCTCGGCGAGAAGACGGGCCTGAGCGTGGCCATGCGGGAGAAGTCCACCTTGAAGGGTTCCTCGTCGACCTCGACCTTTTCCTCGCCTTTTTTCGTGGCAATTATGATGGGTAGGAGTTCGTCGGCGAAGGTGCCGTTCTGGACCGCGGCCTGGGCGCGCTCGTAGGAGCGCTGGGCGAATTCGTCCTGTTCGGCCCGGCTGAGGTTGTACTTCGCCGCGCTCGCGTCGGCGATCTCGCCCATGTGCCTGCCCGTCCAGGGATCGGTGAGGCCGTCGTAGACCATGAGGTCCTGGATCTCGCCCTTGCCCATCCGATAGCCCGAGCGGGCCTTCGCGAGGAGGTAGGGGGCCTGCGACATGCTTTCCATGCCGCCGGCGACGACGAATTCGGATTCGCCGAGCCGGATCGAGTCGGCGCCGAGCATGACGGCCTTGAGGCCGGAGCCGCAGACCTTGTTGATGGTGAGGGCGTGCGTCGAGTCGGGGAGGCCCGCGTTGCGCGAAGCCTGGCGCGCGGGGCTTTGGCCGGCGCCGCCCTGGAGGACCTGGCCGAGGATGACCTCGTCGACCGCCTCGCCGATCAGACCCGTGCGCTCAATCAAGGCCTTTATGGCCCTCGCGCCGAGCTCGGCCCCGCTCAGTGCCGACAGGCCGCCCAGAAACGAACCGAAGGGCGTGCGCAAGCCTTCGACGACGACAACCTCTCTCATTTATCAACCTCCACGATGCTGCGGCCGGCGATCTTGCCGGCCAGAATCGCCTCGATCTCGGGCCCGAGGGCGCTCAAGGCGACTTTGCGCGTTATGCGATCGAGTCTTTCCAGTTTCCATTCCCCGCCGAGGAGTTTCCAGACGGCGGCCCTCTCGTCCCTCGGCGTCCACGCCGAGTCGATGCCGCAGAGGGTGAGACCCCGGAGGATGAAGGGATGGACCGTGAGGACGAGATCTGCGCCGGCCACGAGGCCGCAGGTCGTCACGCAGCCCCCCGTCTTCGTCGAGCGGAGGAGGGCCGCGAGGGGCTCTCCCCCGACCGTGTCGATGCCAGCCGCCCACCTGGATTTGAGAAGGGGGGCATCGCCGAGGCCCTTGAGCTCGGACCTGCCGACCACGCGGGAGGCCCCGAGATCGAGGAGCCATCCGGCCTTGTCCTGCTTGCCCGTGACGGCGACGACCTCGTAGCCGAGTTTCGCGAGGAGTGCGACGGCGACGCAGCCGACTCCGCCCGTCGCGCCCGTCACGAGGATTTCGCCGGAGCCCGGTTTCACCCCGTGGGCGATGAGCTTGCGCACCGAGAGGGCGGCGGTGAAGCCCGCGACACCGAGGGCGGCGGCCTCTTCGGGGTTCAAGCCCCGCGGCATGGGCAGTACGAAATCGGCGTTCAGTCGGGCATAGCGCGTCCATCCGCCCCAATTGGCGGCGCCGAATTCGCCGCCGGACAGGATGACCCGCTCGCCCTGGTGGAAGCCCGGATCGGCGCTCTCGGCTACGGTGCCGACGGCATCGATGCCGGGTATGTGCGGCAGGCGCTTGGCGACCCCCGGGTTGCCCGTCGCGGCGAGGCCGTCCTTGTAGTTGAGCGAACTCAACTCGATTTCGACGAGTATGTCCCCCGGAGGGAGTTCGTCGATGGTCTTGCGGGAGGGACCGCCGACGATTTCGCCGGCCCCGTCGCGATCGACGAGCCAGCAGGGAAAGCTGGTTTCGGCCTTCATTTTTTGAGCGAGGCGAGGGCGGCAACCGCGAGGGCGTGATCCTCTTCCTGAGTGAGACCGCTTACGGCGACGACGCCGACGAGGCCCGTGCCCCTGACGAAGATGGGAGCGGCTCCTCCGTGGGTGGCGTATTCGAGGCTCGAAGCCCCGTAGCGTTCTTCCAGGGTCGAGCCGGAGGAGGCAAGTTTTCTTCCCATATAATAGCTCGAATGGCCGAAGCGGAGGACGGTGCGAATCTTGCGCTCGAGCCAGAAGTCGTTGTCGGCCGAGGTACCCTCGGTCGCGTGCCAGAAGAGCCTCTGGCCGCCTCGGACGATGGCCACCGCGAGGGAGAGGTCCTCGGCCCTGGCGCGCCGGACGACGAAATTGCCGAGACGCCAGGCGGCGGCGTTCGAAAAGGATCCGAGCCTGAGGCCCGCTTCCTCCGCGAGGAGGGATTCCAGGGTGTAGTCCATGCCCCATCATGGACCCGCTCCGCGAGGCGGGCAAGGTAAAAAAGACGGAAGGAGGCGGATCGGACGGCGGTGGGCGAACTCGACTTGAGTCTTGGAGGATGGCGGGCCATACTATCGGTCCATGAACGACGACATCGCCTTTTCGATCGACCCGGCCATCGACCCTCGGCCCCGCATCGCCATTGTCCGGGCCGATGGCATCGAAACCGCGCGCAGCGAGGCCGCGGGACCTGCCCTGGTCAGCCTTATCGGGCGCGTCCGCGAGGCCGGCGAAGCCTGGCTCCGGCCCGAACGCAAGGCCGCGGTGCGCGACATGCTCCGGCATGGAGCCTACAAGCCTGCGGGAAGATCCAAGCCCTCGAGCGAATACCTGCTGGCCGCCGCCCTCGACGGGAGCTTTCCCTTCGTGAACGGGCCGGTCGACGCGAACAACGCCGCGAGCCTGGCATACGGTTATCCGGCAAGCATTTTCGATTTCGGGATATCGGGCGGAGAGCTCCTCCTCAAGCGCGGGGGCGCGGGCGATTCCTATGTATTCAACCCTTCGGGGCAGGAGATCGATCTCGAGGACCTGCTCTGCGTCTGGAAAAAGGAAGGCGAGGATTGGCGTCCCATCGGCAATCCGGTCAAGGACGCGATGACCACGAAGGTTTTCGAGGGATGCGGCTCGATCGTCGCCGTCATCTACGCCCCGGCCGGCCGGGAAGGCTCCGACCTCGAGGCCTGCGCCGAGTTCTTCGCAAGCATCCTTCGCGACGAATGCGGCGCGACGCGTTCGACCTGGATGCTGCCGCCCGATCCGGCACCGGGTCCAAATCTTGAGGGTTGACAGGGGGATTCGGCAGGCTAGACTGGCACGACGATGCCAGCTTCCGGATCAGACCTCGTAAAAGGCGACAAGCCCGCCTCGACCTTCGATTGGGCGAAGGTTCTGCTCAACGGCGCCCTCCCTCTCGCGGGGGTCGTCATCGCCCTCGCCATCGCCGGGATTTTCCTCGCCCTCCTCAAGACGGACCCGATGACAGCCTACGCCGCCATGGTGAACGGCGCCCTCGGCTCGACCTTCGGCCTCACGATGACCCTCGTCAAGGCGACGCCCCTCCTCCTCGTGGGATTGGGCATCTGCATCGCCTTCAGGGCCAACGTCATCAACATCGGGGCGGAGGGGCAGATCATCATGGGAGCCCTCGCCGGCGCCGTCGTCCCCATATCCATGCCGAACGCCCCCGGCTGGTTCCTGATCACGGCCGCCTGCGTCGCCGGCTTCGCCTCGGGCGCCCTCTGGGGCTTCATCCCCGGCATCCTCAAGGCCAAGATGCGGGTCAACGAGATATTGAGCACAATTATGATGAATGCCATCGCCTTGCAGTTCATGAACTTTCTCCTCCAGGGGCCGCTGATGGACCCGGAGAACATCAAGCGCGGCACTTTCCTCGCCCAGTCCGCGCGCATCCCCCAGCAGGCCTGGCTGCCCCGCCTCGTCCCCCAGACCCTCCTCCACGCCGGCCTCATCCTCGCCATCCTCCTCGCGATCGTCGTCTACATCTTTCTTTGGCGGACCACCATCGGCTACGAGATCCGTGCCGTAGGCCTGAGCCCCGACGCCTCCCGCTATTCGGGGATCTCCGTGCCCTTCAACGTGGCGCTGTCCCTCACCCTCGCGGGAGGCTTCGCCGGTCTCGCCGGCGTCGTCGAAGTCATCGGCGTCCAGCACCGCCTCATGGACGGCCTGACGAGCGGCTACGGTTTCACGGGCATCGTCGCGGCCCTCCTCGGCGGTCTCCACCCTCTCGGCCTCATCCCCGCCTCGATCTTCTTCGGCGGCCTCCTCGTGGGCGCCGACAAGATGCAGCGCGCCGTCCAGATCCCCTCCGCCCTCGTCACCGCCATCCTCGGCATGATCGTGCTCCTCGTGTCGGGCGCGGGAATCTGGGCGCGTCGATGGTCGGCTAAGCGGCTCGCTGGCGGCAGGCGGACCGCAGGCGGCGGGCGCAGTGCAGGCAGCGGACGCAGTGCAGGCAGCGGACCCACCGCGGGTGGCGAACGCGCCACCGAGGCCCATTGATGAAGGGCATGCTTTCCCTCAACGTCCTCACGGGCATCCTCAACAGCATGATCGCGCTGGCGACGCCCTTCCTGTACGCCGCGATCGGCGAGACCTTCGCCCAGAGCGCGGGCGTCGTGAACCTGGGCGTCGACGGCATCATGCTGTTGGCGGGCTTCGCCGCCTTCTTCGTCGCCCTGACCACGGGCAATCTCTGGCTCGGACTTCTCGCCGCGATCGGTGTCGGAATCCTCATGGGTCTCGTCATGTCCCTCGTCAGCGTCACCCTCAAGGCCGAGCAGGGCGTGAGCGGCATCGGCCTTTACATGTTCGGTCTCGGCATGTCGAGTCTGCTTTTTAAGGTGCTAATTGGTACGGTCAAGACCATCGAGGGCTTCAAGCCCGTCTCCATCCCCTTCCTCTCGCAGATACCCTATCTGGGTCCCATCCTCTTCCACAACTCGGTGCTGGTTTACGGCGCCTTCCTCCTCGTGCCCCTGTCCTGGGTGATTCTCGAAAAGACGAGCCTCGGGCTCAAGATCAAGGCCGTCGGGCAGAACCCGGCCGCCGCGGACTCCCTCGGCATCAGCGTCGTCGGCATCCGCTACTTCGCCGTCTGTCTGGGCTCGGCCCTCGCCGGCGTCGCCGGAGCTTCATTGTCCATCTCGCTGCTCAACCTCTTCCAGGACAACCTCACCTCGGGCCAGGGCTTCATCGCCGTGGCCCTCGTCTACTTCGGCGGCTGGAGCCCCCTCGGCGTCCTGGCGGGTTCCCTCCTCTTCAGCGCCGTCAACTCGATCCAGCTCTGGATGCAGGTCCTCGGCGTGAACCTCCCCGCGAGCGTCGCGGTCATGCTGCCCTACATCCTCACCATTCTCGCGCTCATGCTCTCGTCCAACCGCGCGCGCCAGCCGGCCGCGCTCAACAAGCCCTTCGACAGGTCGGAGAATTGAGGGGCAAAAGGAGATAGGGATGAAATCGAAGAGAATAGCGATCGCACTTGCGATGATCGTGGCCCTGACCATGGGCGCCTTCGCGGCTCCCCTGCGCATCGCGGTCATCATGCCGAGCGCCACGACCGACATGGCCTTCAGCCAGTCGATGTGGTCGGCCCTCGTCACCATCCAGAAGGAGATGGGCGGCGAAAGCGCCCTCCAGCTCAAGTACACCGACAACATGTGGAACGTGCCCGACGCCGCGGCCGCCATCCGCGACTACGCGAGCCAGGGCTTCGACATCGTCATCGCCCACGGGTCGCAGTACGGCTCCTCGGTGCAGGACATCGCGCCCGACTTTCCGAAGACGACCTTCGCCTGGGGCACCGACGTCAACACCTTCGGCCTGCCCAACGTCTACGCCTACACCGCGGCGGCCGAGCAGGGCGGCTTCGTCAACGGCGTCCTCGCTGCCAGGCTCACCAAGTCGAAGAAGATCGGCGTGACCGGCCCCATCGAGGTCGGCGACGCGAAGACCTACATCGACGGCTTCGTGCAGGGCGTCCAGTCGGTCAACAAGGCCATCGCCGTGTCGAAGACCTGGACCGGCTCCTTCTCCGACGTGGCCCTGATGACGGCCGCCGCCAAGACCCACATCGCCAACGGCGCCGACATCCTCACCGGCTCCTCGCAGTCCGTCGTCGGATCGATCGGCGCTGCCAAGGACAAGGGCGGCGTCCTCTGGTTCGGTACCCAGGCCGACCAGGCCTCCCTCGCCTCCGCCCTCGTCGTCGCCTCGCAGGTCTACGACTGGACCGGCATGCTCCGCGAGATCGTCGCCCAGCACAAGGCCGGCGTCCTCGGCGGCAAGACCTACGTCCTGACCCTCGCCAACGGCGGCCTCAAGATGGCCTTCAATCCCGCGTACAAGCTCGCCCCCGCGGCGAAGAAAGCCGCCGACGATGCCATCGCGGGCATCTCGAAGGGCAGCATCGCCGTCCAGCCCTAAGACTACTGGGGAGGCAAACCTTTTGCTCCGGGCAAAAGGTTTTCCTCCCCGCGAGTCCGGCTCGCGAAGCCCCCTCCTTTCCAAAACCCGGAGCAATTAGGAGAGACTTTTTCAAAACGCAGGCGCGTTTTGAAATAGTTACCTTGAAATTCGCGATAGGCGCAGCGGTTGCAGCCAAATATCGGCAACCGCGAGCGATCGCAAAGCCAATTTCAAAAGTAACCGACTTTTGAAATTGGCTCGGGAGTCATGCCGATGAGCGCTGAAGGCCAAGCAAAAGGACCCAAGACCGGGCGCGTCGAGATGCGCGACATCGTGAAGTGCTTTCCCGGCGTCACGGCCAACGACGGGGTCTGCCTCGACGTCGAGCCCGGGGAGGTCCACGCCCTCCTCGGCGAGAACGGGGCCGGCAAGAGCACCCTGATGCGGCAGCTCTACGGCATGTACCAGCCGGACGAAGGCCTGATTTTCGTCGACGGCAAGCCCCTCGTCTTCCGCTCTCCCGCCGACGCGATCCGCGCCGGCATCGGCATGATCCACCAGCATTTCATGCTCGTACCGACTATGACGGTCGCGCAGAACGTGGCCCTGGGCCAGCGCTCGCCCCGCGCCCCCTTCCTCGATCTCGCCGGCGTCTCGAAGGCAGTCGCCCGCATCGGCGAGGATTACGGGCTCAAGGTCGACCCCGACGCCTTCGTCTGGCAGCTCTCGGTGGGAGAGCAGCAGCGCGTCGAGATCATCAAGGCACTGTACCGCGGAGCCGGCCTCATCATCCTCGACGAGCCGACCGCCGTCCTCACGCCCCAGGAGGTCGACGCCCTTTTCGCGACCCTGCGCACCCTGGTCGCCTCCGGGCATTCGCTCATCTTCATCTCGCACAAGCTCAACGAGGTGAAGGCGATCAGCGACCGCGTCACCGTCCTCCGCGACGGCAAGGTAGTGGGCACGGGCCGCACCTGTGATCTCACTCGAGGCGACCTCGTGCGGATGATGGTGGGCCGCGAGGTGAAGGAACCCGATCCGAGGCCCCACGCCCCCGGCCCCGAGCTCGTGCGGCTCACGGGCCTGCGCGCGATGGGCGATCGCGGCCTCGAGGCCCTGCGCGGCATCGACCTCTCGATCCGCTCCGGCGAGATCCTCGGCCTCGCCGGCGTGTCGGGCAACGGCCAGAAAGAGCTCGCCGAATGCCTGGCCGGCATGAGGCCCCTGGCCGCGGGCAGCGTCTTCGTGGAGGGCCGCGACATGACCCTCTCCAGCGTGAACGAGCGCTTCGAGGCGGGCATGGCCTTCATCCCCGAGGAGCGAATGCGCGACGGGGCGATCCGCGAGTTCAGCGTGGGTGAGAACGTCTTCCTCCACGACCACATGTCGAAACGTTTCCGGCGCTGGATCTTCCTCGCCTTCGACAAGATGCGCGAGCACTCCAGCTCCCTCGTCGACAAGTTCTCGGTCAAGACCCCGAGCCTCGACGTGCCCATCAAGAACCTCTCGGGGGGCAATATCCAAAAGCTCATCATGGCCCGCGAGCTTTCGCGCGAACCCTTCTTCCTCGTGGCGGCCCAGCCCACGCGCGGCGTCGACATCGGCGCCACCGAGTACATCCACGATTGCCTCCTCGAGCAGCGCGAAAAGGGGATGGCCATCCTCCTCGTCTCGGAGGATCTCGACGAGCTCAGGAGCCTCTCCGACCGCATCGCCGTGATGTACGAGGGCGGGATCATGGGCATCGTCGACAGGGGAACGGCGAGCGTGGAGGAACTCGGTTTCATGATGGCCGGCGTTTCGCTCGAGGAGCTCCGCTCCGGCGTCTCCGCGGAGGAGAGCGCTTGCCCATGATCGTCGCCTTCACCTTGAACGGCAGCCCCGCGGAAGCCCCGGGCGGCACGAGCCTCCTCGAATGGCTGCGCGGCACGGCGGGACTCACGGGCGCCAAGAACGCCTGCGGTGAGGGCATCTGCGGAGCCTGCACCGTCCTCGTCGACGGAGCCCCCTTTGCGTCCTGCATCATGCCGATCGAAAAGGTGGCCGGCAAATCGGTGCTCACAATTGAGGGCATCGAGCGCGGGGAAATGTCGCTCTACGAGCGCGCCTACGTCGAGGCCGGGGCCGTCCAATGCGGCTATTGCACTCCCGGCATGGTGATGTCCACCAAGGCCCTCCTCGACAAGAATCCCGAGCCTTCGGAAAAGGAGGCGAGGGCGGCCCTCAGGCGGAACATCTGCCGCTGCACGGGCTACGCGAAGATCGTGGACGCCGTGATGAGGGCCGCTGAGGCTAGACGGAGGGAAGTGGCGCAGGGCGCCGATTTTGTAGGCGGACAGACCGCCGGGCCGGCACTGACTTCGGCCCCCGCGGCGACTTCCGCCGCCGATGCCGGTCTCGGCTCGCGGCTCAAGCGCGTCGACGCCGCCATCAAGGCACGAGGCGAGGCCAAGTACGTCGACGACCTCGTCGCCCCCGCCATGCTGCACGCGGCCGTCCTCAGGAGCCCTTATGCCCGCGCCCGCCTCCTGAGTCTCGACATTGCCGCCGCGAAGGCCCTCGAGGGCGTCGTCCTCGTCGCCACCTGGGAGGACATCCCAGGCGACCGCTTCGTCGGCCACCTCGTCGCCGACTGGCCCACTTTCGTCGCCGTCGGCGAGACGACCCGCTATATCGGCGACGCCATCGCCCTGGTCGCCGCCGAGAACCTCGACATAGCCCGCGCTGCCCTCGCCGCCATCAAGGTCGACTACGAGGTCCTCGGGCCGATCCGCAATCCCGACGAGGCCCTTGCCGAGGGAGCGCCCGAGATCCATCCCGGCGGCAACATTCTCACCGAGATCAACCTGATCCGCGGCGACGCCGTGGCCGCCCTTTCCCGCGCGACCCACGTCGTCCGGCACCGCTACGGCACGGGTTTCATCGACCACGCCTTCATGGAGACCGAAAGCGCCCTTGCGTATCCCCCCGACACGGCGGGCGTCGTCCTCGTGCGCACCGCCGAGCAGAACGTTTACGACGGCCAGCGCTATGTCGCGCGGACCCTGGGCCTTCCCGACGAAAAGGTACGAGTTGTGTCGACCTACGTGGGCGGGGCCTTCGGCGGCAAGGAGGACCAGTCGGTCCAGCACCACGCCGCCCTCGCGGCCTGGCTCGCCGGCCGGCCGGTCAAACTGACCCTCGAGAGGGCCGAGTCGACGCGGGTCCACGTCAAGCGACACCCGATGGAGGTCGAGCTCGAAGTGGGCTGCGACGCCGAGGGAAGGGGCCTCTGCGCGAAGGCGGGCGTCGTTGCGGATACGGGAGCCTATGCCTCGCTCGGCGGCCCCGTCCTCCATCGGGCCGTAACCCATCTCGGCGGTCCCTATGTCGTGCCCGACATTCGCGTCGAGGGCAAGGCCGTCTACACGAACAACCCGCCGGCCGGAGCCTTCCGCGGCTTCGGCGTCCCCCAGACCAATTTCGCCTTCGAGAGCGCCCTCAACGAGCTCGCCGCCATGGTCGGCATCTCGGGCTGGGAAATCCGGATGCGCAACGCGGCGAGGCCGGGCGACGTTCTTTCGAACGGCCAGCTCGCCGGCCCCGACACCGCCGTCGTCGAATGTTTGGAGGCCGTGAAAGAGGCCTATGACTCGGCGCCGGGCAGGGCGGGCATCGCCTGCGCCTTCAAGAACACGGGCATCGGCATGGGCCACCCCGACACGGGCCGCTGCATCGTCGCGGTCTTCGTGGACCGTGTGGAATTGAGGACGGGAGCCGCCTGCGTCGGACAGGGCTTGGCGACCATCCTCACGCAAATCGCTTCATCGGTACTTGGGCTGCAACCTGAATACATCGTCGTGCCGGCTCCCGACACCTTCCTCACGCCCGACGCCGGCACCTCGACGGCCTCGCGGCAGACCCTCATCACCGGCGAGGCCTGCAGGAGGGCCTGCGAGAAAGCCGCCGCGGCCCTGCGCGAAACAGGACGCCAGCCGGGGACTCCCTCTTCCGCCGTCGACGCGGCCTTCCCCCTGTCCGCACTCGCCGGGCGCGAGTTCTACGCCGAGTTCGAGGCGGTGACAGATACCTTTCCCTCGGACAAGGCCAATCCCGTACGCCACGTCGCCTATAGCTACGCCTGCCATGTCGCCGTCCTCGGCGCCGACGGCCGGCTCGAACGCATCGTGGCGGCCCATGACTCCGGCCTCGTCGTGAATCCCCTGGCCTTCGAGGGGCAGGTAGAGGGCGGAGTGACGATGGGTCTCGGCTTCGCCTTGACCGAGACCTTCCCCATGAAGGACTGCGTGCCGACGGCAAAATTCGGGCAATTGGGACTATTGCGCGCGACCGAGGTTCCGCCGATCGAGACCATCATCGTTCGGCACGCCGGACCGGGCACGGCCATGGATGGGGGCACGAGCGCCTCGGCCTACGGCGCCAAGGGCATCGGCGAGATTTCCTCGATTCCGACGGCCGCCGCCGTCGCCGCCGCCTATGCCGCGCGCGACGGGCTGTGGCGTACCCGATTGCCCCTCGAGGGGACCCCCTACCGGAAAAGCCCGTAGTCGGAGGGGCCCGCCCCCGCTACAATCCCCCGACCATGGAAATTCTCTCTCCCACCGAGGAGGGCATCGCCCGCGCCGCCCGCGCCCTCGCGGAAGGCCTCCTCGTCGCCATCCCCACCGAAACCGTCTACGGCCTCGGCGCGAACGCCTTCGACACGAGGGCCGTGGCCCGGGTCTTCGAGGCGAAAAGGCGGCCGACCTTCGACCCCCTGATCGTGCACATAGCCGAGCTCGACGGCCTCGACGAGATCGCGAGTTTCCCGAACGACCTCGCGCGGAGGCTCGCCGAAGCCTTTTGGCCGGGCCCCCTCACCCTCATCCTGCCAAAACGCGAACGAGTGCCGGGTCTCGTGACGAGCGGCCTCGATTCGGTGGCCGTGCGCATGCCAGCCCATCCCGTCGCTCGTTCCATCATCCGCCTCTCCAGAGTGCCCGTCGCGGCGCCGAGCGCCAATCCCTTCGGCTACCTCTCGCCGACCAGGGCCGAGCACGTGGCGCGGATGCTCGGCGATGCGGTGGATTTCATCGTCGACGGAGGGGCCTCGGACATCGGCGTGGAATCGACGGTGCTCGACGTGACGGGAGAGAGACCGAAGATTCTCAGGCCCGGCGGACTACCCCGCGCGGCGATCGAGGAGATCTGCGGCCCCGTCGATATCATCGACAGGGTCAGCGCCCAACCCACGAGTCCGGGCCAGCTCGAAAGCCATTACGCGCCTCATGCCCGCCTCGACCTCGTCGAGGCCGGCGGCCTTGCGGCGGCCCCGATCGGAGCCGAGGACGCAGTTCTCTTTTTCGACGAGGCTTCGCGCAGGGCCTTTCACGCTGCCCGGGAAGGTAATCTCGCTATGGCCGCTCGAGGCGAAGCCCAGTCCCGGATGGAGCGGGTCCTTTCGCCTTCCGGAGACCTCAGGGAGGCCGCCGCCGCCCTCTTCGACCTTCTCCACGCCTTCGATCTCGAGGGAGTGGAAAGAGTCTGGGCCGAGCGTCTTCCCTCGGAAGGCCTCGGCCTCGCCGTCAACGACAGACTCTGGAAGGCTTCGACGAAGAACTAAGCCCCTCAGTTGCAGTGCGACACGCAAGGCGTGTCGCGAAACTGAGGTAGGGCTTCGTGTAGCGGCTCCCAGCCTTCGCGAGCTCAGTTCGCGCCGAATCGCAGGTTGCGATTCTTCAAGCTGGCCGAGAAGGGCGCCGGCGTTGCGGGCTGCCTCGGCCGTCGTCGTCGATCGCCCGCCGATCTCCCTGGCAGCCGCCTGGCTTCACTCGGCGAGTTTGCGCAGCTCCTGGGCTACGGGCTCCTTCGGCGAGGTCTACGGTGAATCGCGTCGGGGCCACGAGGAAGCTGGTGAGGAGGAATGACGCTTGGGTAACATAATTGGCACCGCCTGAAAATCGGGCGGATTTCCTTAAACCAGGCGGGCCTTCATCCGATAACGGAAGTGGAGGCCATGAATGACGGGAATGCTTGCAACGAGCACGGTTCCCCTCACCTACGCGTTCGTCGCCCAGAGCGCCGGCGGGAGGGTCAGTCTGCCCGTGGAGCCATCGCAGATTCTCTATGCGAGTTTCGAACATGTCAGCGGCGTCGCGGCCACTCCCGGAGAGCCCGTGGCGAGCATCGATCGGCTCAAGATCCTCGACACCCTCATCGCCCGACTCTCCGACATGAAGTCCGCGCCTCCCATAGCCGAAGAGCGACCCGTCGGCATGAGTTCCGAGCGCATCGACGCCCTCATTCAGCAATACGGTTCCGAGCTTCGAAGCAAGGTCGTCGCTCCCGTCGCGCCCTATTCCTTTACCGCGCCGGTCGAAAGCGGCATGCTCTTCTCCCTCGCCGCCTGAGCTTCCCCTACTTGCCCGTCGGATAGCCCGCGATCAGCTCCCTGACCGTCTCGGCGCTTCCCTTGCCGTAATAGAGCGACGCGTACCATGCGGTCGCCTGGACGATTTTGCGCCCGTAGTCTCGGGTTTCGGCTATAGACAGCCTTTCGAGGAAGAGGTCGTCGGGATACCCTCCCGACTCCGCGAGCCAGCGTCTGAGCCGTCCGCGGCCGGCGTTGTAGGCGAAGGCGGCCCGGAGAAGGTGTCCGTCGTTTTCGTCGAAAAGGTCATGGAGCATCGCCATGCCGAGACGGAGATTGTCCTCCGGCAAGACAAGGGACCAAATACGAATTTTCAAATTGCGAGCGATTTCGGCTGCTGTCGTCGGCATGAGTTGGGTGAGACCGACCGCCCCGGCCCCGCTCTTCGCGGCGGGATCGAACCAGCTCTCCGAGCGGATGAGGCCGTAGGCCGCCGATTCGGGGATGTCCGAGCCGTTCAAGGCCGCGCCGAGTTCTCTCTTCCAGGGCCGCGGGTAGAGAAGCTCGTAGAGATCCTTCGCGGGCAGACTGGCTCCCTCCGCGGACTTTTCGAGGCCCGCGTAGCCGGAACCCGAGCGAGCCGCGAGGCTGTTGGCGAAGCGCATCGAGGAGACGAAGGAGCCGGCCCTGGCGCTTTCCTTGGACAGTTCCGCGAGATCCTCGTCGCCGACGGCGTCCGAGGAGCCGTTGGCGAGGTTCCAGGCGATTCCGGGGAGGCCGAAATCCACGAGGGAACGCAGGGTTGCCGCGAGATCGTCCTTGCTCGCCGTCGGATCGAAAAGCCTGAAGCGCGAAGGGGGCCTTCCGGAATTCCAAGGCCTGATGTCGATCCCGAGCCTGGCCGAGGCGACGAGGATGTAATACCCCGGAGCCCCGCGTAGGCGGACAAGGCTATCGAAACGATTCTTGGCCACTTCTCCGTCAGGTTGGCGAGCGGGCCCATACTGAGGCGGAAAGGCGGGAAGAAGGATCATCGGGAGAGAAGGAGCGGCGTCGACGAGGCCGAGTTCCCGCGCCCTCGCCGATACGTAGAGGAGACGCGAGGCCAGAAAGGGGGAGGCGAAGGGTATGAGGCGCGAGGCGAAGGCGTCGACCTCGTTCCAATCGCCCTCGGCGACGAGATCGCGAAAGAGCGGCTCGATCAAGTCCGTATAGGTAGTGGGATCGCTCCAGCGTGGAGCTGATTCCTCTATGGCCTCGAGCCGCGCCTCGGCGAGGGCCTTGTCGCGGAGGGCTTTAGACGCCCATTTGCCGACCGGAACGACGGGCTTGTCGAGGGTCTTGAGGCGGGCGTCGAGGGCGTAATAAAGGCAGGAATCCATGTCCTTTTCGGATATCGCGCTGCCGCCCAGGGAGAGGAGTATGGTGGCCGCTTCTTCGGGCCGCGAAAGGGCGACGAGCATCCGAGCCTTGTAGAACAGGGCCGTCCATGCCGGCGACCCTCCCTCGACCTCGGTTCCGCCTGCCGCGGCGACCGAGTCCATGAGTGCCAGGCCTTCCTTCGACATGCCCGAAAAGAGCCAGGCCTTGCCGAAGGCGCCGACCAGGGCACGGGTCGGGCTCGCGCGTAATTCGGGAAGGGCCCCGAGAGAAGCCCGATAGGCTGCCGCGTAATCCCGCGCCTCGATCGCCTGGAATAGCCGGGCCTTGGCGAGGAAGAGCTCCGGCACGAGACCCGCGTTCTCGGACTCGGCGGCCAGATTGAGGGCCTTCGCGACCCAGGGGCCCTGCCCGAAGGCGAGGATTTCCGCGAGATCCTTGGCCGTTCCGGCGAGGCCCAGGCGACTGGCGGCGAGGCAGCGGGCATAAAGGGCGGCTTGATCGGTGGAAGAGGGTTCGCCGATGTCCGCGGTTAAAAGGGAATTGGCCGCCGCGAGAAGTTCCGGCCACCTTTCCATTCCCGCGAGGGCTTCGAGTCGCGCGGCCTCCACCTCCTGGCCCGAATCCGGTCCTGTCGAAGCGGCGAGCAGCTTTTCCCAGGCAGCTCGGCTTTCCGGACCCTGCGGAAGGGCGCGCGCCTTGTCGGCGAGGATTTCGACCTGTCGTCGCCGCGCGTCGTCGCGGACGAAACCCTGTGCTTGTTTCGCCGCCCGGTTGAAAAGATTCAAGGCAAGATCCACGTTCGGGGAGCCGCCGTTCAGGGAGCCGCTGTCCGCGGAGAGGGCGCCTTGCGAGTGACTGTCCCCGCCATTCCTCGCGTCGTCTTCGAGAAGCCAGAGGGCGGTAAAATACCAGGCGGAGGGTCCCGCGGGGCCGGGATTGTCGAAGGCTTGGGATGGAAGGGCGATAATGGCGGCGCGATCGTCGCGGTCGAGGATGCTGCGGAAGGCGGGTTCGGTAAGGCCGAAGGGGCCTCGCGCCTCGCACGACGACAGCCCGACAGTCAGAATCATGAGAATGAGAGTCGCGATTCTTCGCAAGGTGGAGGAGAGAAGGGGGCTGTGCATGCCCGCGGAAACTACCCGGCCCGGCGGGCGAAGGTCAAGCTATCAAGGATTCGGAATGACGATCCAGGCGCCGGAAAGAATGTGGTCCGGATTCCTGATGCCGTTGGCCTTGGCTATCCGCGGATAGAGCCAGGGGTCGCGGTAATAGACCCAGGCCAGATCCCACAGGGTATCGCCCCATTTGATTCGATAGCGCTTTCCGGTCGTTTTCGGCGCGACGGAGGTGGCGTCTACCTTCGTTCCGGCCTTTGCCGCCACGGCCTTGGGCGGGGGGGCTGCCGGGGTAGGTTCCGCAGCAGGGATCGGCGTCGTGGTTGTTACGCTGGTTGCGGGCGTCGGCGCGGTTTGAGCCGACGCGGCGGGCGCCGGCGATGTCGGAGCTTCGGGGGATGAAGATGGCGCCAAGGCTGCCGCGGTTCGGGCTATGTCCGTCTCACCGCCGGAGGCTGCCGCTTGCTGGCCCAGCGAATGGAAAAAGAAGAACCAACCGAGTAGGGCGATCGCGATGATGAGAACGATACCCGCGATGATCCAGGGCAGCAGTGGCTTTCGAGTCCTGCCCTCGAGGACTTCCTCGGCGGTCGCGAGGAGGCCGGCCCCTTCCTCCGGGCTCGTGGCGTCGTCCGGCAGATTGTCGGTCGGCTCCGAATCGCTTTCTTCGCCCTCATCCTCCCCGAGATCGAAATCGGGGATTTCGTAGGAATCTTCCTCGCCGAGGGTTTCGAGGGATACGCGCAGGCTTTGGGTGGCGCCCGTCTCCGCCTCGACCGCCGTGCATTTGAGCATGTCGGCTTCGTCGAGCTCGAGATCGAGCCTGATGTCCGGCTCGCCGGCCTTCCCCTCGGGAATATCCTCCACCACAAGACTGCCGACATAGGTGGCGTCGGTAATCATCGGACCTTCGCCTCTGTAAAGGTCGATTTGCACGCTTTTTTGGCTATCGTTGACCGTGGTGACGACGAGGCGCTTCCTCGCCGGTATCCCGTGATCGAGGATGGGGTAGAATTCGCTGTTCGCGAGCTTGATTCCGATCTTGTCCATGGCTTCCCTGCCCTCGCTGTCCGCCCTTTCGCGACCCATTTCCCCGGGGATGGTGGGACTCGGAGGACGTTCCGATATATCGACTTTCAGTCTGGACTCTCGCGGCGCTAAATGCAACCGTGGCGCCGCCGCGACTCTCTTCTTTAGCGCCTCGAGGCGAGGGCGACGAGGCTCCAGGCCTCATGGTCGTAAGGGATGCCCGCCATGTTGCCGAAGAACCGGAGTTCGCCGTCGAATCCGGCCTTTCTCAGGGCATCGCCCAACTCGACCGCCGAATAGAGTCGCTGCTTCCATCGTCGCTCGAAGATTCTTCCATCGGCTACGACGACCCAGCGATTGACGAGGTACTCCCAAGCGCCTTCGATGGCGTATTCGGAACAGGCGAGCCGATTCTCTCGCTCGAACCATTCGGTGGTGAGGAAGTCCCGCACCGCGCATTCCTTGCCCAAGACCTCGAGGGCGAAAAAGCCGCCGGGGCGCAAGGATTCCCGGACCCTGGCGAGGAAGGCGAGATCTTCCTCGCGAGTGTCGAAATAGCCGAAACTCGTGAAGAGGTTGAGGGCCAGGTCGAAGGCGCCGGGTCGCGAGAATTCGCGGACATCGCCATGGATGAATTCGACATCGAGACTCTCGGCTTCGGCGCTTTCCCGAGCCGCGTCGAGATAGGCTCCGGTGATGTCCACGCCGGTGACGAGGCAGCCTCGCCGGGCCAATTCGAGGGCATGGCGGCCCGGTCCGCAGCAGGAATCGTAGACCTTGAGGCCTTTTTGGATACGCGGCCCCCCCGCCTCGGCGAGCAGGGCATCGAGTCCGTCGATGATCGCGGGAACCTCGGCCCAACGCTTTCCGTCGAACATCAGGGGCGCGAAATTGGCCCAGAAGTCGTCCTCCTCGAACCAGCCGGCCACCTAGATTCGGCCCTTGTCGAGCACGAGCTGCATTACATAGGTAAGGAGGTCGAGATCGACGTCCCCGCCCGCGTCGGAAAAAGCTTCTCGCAGGCCGTCCCAATCGGATTCTTCGAGGGCCCCGCCATCGTAGTCCATGAGGAGGATGCTGCCGAGGGTCGCACAGCGGGCCTTTGCCCCCTCCCTGTCCGCGGCGAACCATGCTTCGACGCCTTCGAGAAGGGCGTCGAGGAGATCGCGGGGGAGAGCGCGGAAGCTGAGAGCGAAGTGCTCCCTGATCGCGGCGCCGAGCCTGGCCGAAGCCTGGGCACCCGCGAGGCTCCTATCGAGTCGGTCGAGACTCTGATCGAGTTCGCGCTTCCATCGGTCTATCGCTTGCATGGGCCGATCATACTAGGATCGCCGTACTAATTGCCACCTCTACCGCGCGGGACTCACCCTGAGTCTTCCATTTCAGGAGTACAGCAAGGCCATGATGACGACGAAATCATAGAGACCGTGCCCGAATCCGATCTCGTGCCAGCTCTTTGCCGTCTCCCAACGAAGGGCGAGGATGAGGCCGAGGAGGGTCGCGATAAAGGCCGCGGCGATTCCCTGGCTTGCCCCGTGCGAAAGTCCGAAGATCAGCGACGTGAGGACGACCCGCGCCGCCTTGCCGAAGCCGACCCTTTCAAGCCTGAACGATAGGTAGACCCGGAAATAGAGCTCTTCGACATAACCCGTGACGAGGGAGGAAGCGAGGATAATGGGAATCAGCAAATAGCCGCTCGTCGACGGCTTGGCAACCATGTCGAGGAGGGGATTGTCCAGCCAGGAGGGGAGGGGAGCCTTTCCCGCAAAGAGCCGGAGCAGGGCGTCGGGGAGAAAACCCGCGAAAAGGAGCAAGGCGAGGACGGCGAGTACTCCGGCGATCTCGACGCGGCGCGGTCGCCACCGAAGTCCGAAGGCGGCGAATCCCTCGCCGCGCCTCATCATCCAGAGGATCAAAAGGCCGGCGGGAACGAGATTGAGGAGGATGGCGAAATGCCAGGCCGGAGCGGCAAGCCCTCCGCCGGCTCCCACTGCCCCCGTGCCGAGGCCGGGGAAAAAGGCCCTGAGCCAGAATACCGAATAAAGGAGCCCCGCCTCGACGAGGCCCGGGGTCTGACCTCTGTCTCTCATCCTCATCCTTTCAGTCCGGCATGGTGGCATGCGCGGCTTCGATGCAAGTATACTGAGAGGCGAGGCCGCGCATCTTCCGGCCCGCGAACCGAAAAAGGAGATTACGAGGGTAATGCCCAGCCTTCTGCCCCTCATTATCATCGTCCTCATCCTTGGCGCGGTCTCGCTCGTCCTCCTCGCGCGGAGCGGCAAGCGGACGCCCTTTTTCGATTTCATCGGCAAGTCGCTGAGCTCAGGCTTCTCCTTCATGGAGGCCAGCCGGCTCCGCGAGGCGGCCAAGGCCGCGGGAATTAAAGACAATGGTCTCATATTTCATTCGACTCGAGATCTCGACAAGGTGATCGCGGCGATCGGGGGAGTCGACGGCGAACGAAGCAGGGAGGTCACGAGGCTCCTCGAAAAGCTTTTCGAACTCCGCAAGCGCCTCGAATTCGAGCAGCCCCGCTATCTCATGGGCATCCGTTCGAGCCGTCACCTCGCCCAAGGCCAGCGACTCCGCGTCCTTCTGCCGAGCATCGGCGTCTTCAATTCGACCCTCATCGACAACAACCCGCGCTTCATGGTGCTGTCCTGGCCCCTCGGCATCCACCTGCCCAAGGGCTTCGTGTGGAAGGGAAAAAAGGTGTCGGTCTATTTCTGGCGGCGCGACGACGCGGGCTACGTCTTCGACAGCTACGTGCTCGACGATCTCCGCATCAGGGATGTCCCGGTGATCCACGTCGCCCACTCCGAGTCGCTCCTGCGTACCCAAAAACGCAAGTCGGTCCGCACGAGGACGACGATTCCCGCCTACCTTTATCTCCTCAAGCGCATCGAGGGTGCCTTCGAAAAGCCGGAGCTCGAGCCCGGTCTCCGCTCGCGGATCGCCGACCTCTCGGAGGACGGTTTTGCCCTCACCATCGGCGGTAGGGCGAGGGTGGGGCTCCTCGTCAAGGCGCAGTTTTCGCTGGGGGCGAGGCAGATCGTGATGAGCGGCACGGTCAGGAGCGTCGACTACGACAGGACGACGAACCAATCGACGATGCATGTGGAGGCCGTCTCGCCGAGCCCGCGAATGCGCAACGCCCTTCGCTCCTATGTATACGGCAACAATGCGGGCAAGGGCGACTCGCGGATTGAAGCGGAAGGCTGAGGCGCGCGCGTATGGTTACGGGGGGTCGGATGAAAAGCAGGTTGACGTTTATCGCCGTGCTGGTCTTCGCGTCCGGGGCGGCCTTCGCCCAGGACGCGAGTTCGGTGCTTCTTACGTATCAGCGCAATTTCGTCCGTTCGAGCCTCGCTACCAAGCTCGAACTTCTCAAGGAGGCGAGCGGGACGGTCAAGGCGACGGACATCGCCCCGCTCTACGACACGGCGCTCCGTTTCGTCCTCAACAACGCGGGACTCTTGGCGGGCGACGCCCAGCTTCGCGATCTCGCCCTTCTCGCGGTCCAAAAGGCCGGGGAGAGCGGCTACACAAAGGCTTCCGACGACATTTGGAGCGTCTTCACCGTCTATGCAGGCGACGGGGAGCTTCGGGCCGCCGCTCTCGATGCCTATGCCCGGACGGGAATGGGCGACCCCAAGACGGTTACGGATATCGGCGGCTTTCTCGCCTCCCAGCTCAGCATCTATCGTTCGGGAATGCAGCCCGAATATCCTTCGATGGAAGCGGCCGTGGACGCCCTCGGCCTTCTGGCCAATTCGGACTCCTATACGGTGCTCTTCGCCGCCTATGTCGCGGCGCCCAATCCCGTCATCAAGGCCAAGGCCGCCGACGCCATCACGAAGCTCAAGGGCAACCTCGGCGCCTGGTTGCGCGGAATCGTCGCGAACAACCCGCCCCTCGAAAGGGCGGCCGCCTTCGAGCTCGGCCAGGGCGCGGGCCTGTCGGATGACGATCGCGGGGCCTTGGCGGAGGCCGCACTCAACGCCGCCCTCGACTGGACGGGCGATTCTCCCGTCGAGCAGGCTGCGATGTACAAGCTGCGGGTATCCGCCGACAAGGTGATCGGCGACCTCAAATGGCAGCGCGCCGCTTCCTCCGCGATCAAGCATTTCCGCCTGCTTTGGTCTGATTGGCAGAAGGGCAAGGGATCCAAGGACGACCTCGTCGCCGCGATCCAGACCCTGGGATCCATGGGTTCTACGGAAGCCGCCCAGGCCCTCGCGCTCAATCTCCAGCTCATCAATGCCCAGACGGAGCAGGGCAAACCCTGGGACGAGGATATCCTTCTCGCGATCATCGACGCCTTAGGCAATCTCGGGGACAAGGTAGCCTTCGATTATCTCCTTTATATCGGCTATCTCCAGTACCCCGATACCATCAAGTCCGCGGCGAAGGACGCCCTGCAGCAATTGAAGTGGTAGGTGCCTTCCGCTTCCCGACCCCCCTCGGGAGGCATGAATGTCGCGCTTTTTCGAGGCCGGACCCCGTCTCTTTTCCCCCGCCTGGCGCTTCTCTCTGGGCTTCGCCCTGGGCTTCTATCCCCTCGTACTGCCCTTGTTGTTTCGGGCTTTTCTCGGTCTGGGGCTTGGCATTTTCGCGGTCCTGCGCGCTGTCCCGCGCGCATCGAATCGCGGCGAGCTAGAACCCTCTTTCGCGGCTCGGTCTCCCCTCCTCGTCGCCGCCCTCGCCCTCGGCATTCTCGTCGGGTGCTTCTACTCGGCCTTCGGTTTCGGTCTCCCCGGAAAAGTCGGGAACCAGGGCGGGGGACCTCCAGAAAGGTCCTCAGGGGTCTTTGCGAGCCTCGATGTCGCGGGCCGGCGGCTCGAGCGCTTGGAGGTCGTCGGCCTCGCCGCCACCCTCGCCGCTGATTCTCGACCCGCCCGAGCCGGCCAGCGCCTGATGGATCTCGACGCGGAGAGGATCTTCGTCGAGGCGCCGGCGATGAGCGGCAGCTATACGTCCAAGGCGAAGGTCAGGGCCATCGTTCGAGACGGGCCTCCTCTTGCGGCGGGAGCGAAGATCGAGCTGATGGGCAGGCTCGCGGCTGATGGCAGCCCGATATTTTTCGCTCAGCGCCGCGATCTTCTTCTTCGCGACGAGGGAAGCCTACCTTCCCGGCTGCGTAACCTCGCCCATGAGGCCTTTCTCGCGAGCATCCTGTCGGCCCTCGGCCGGAGCCGCGAGGGAATAGATGCTGCGGTTGAAGCGGAGCCCGAGCTCGATGCGGCGGCCGGCCTCCTCCTCGCCCTTCTCGCAGGCTGGCAGGACGAGCTTTCGCCCGAAGATGCCGCTGCCTTCAAAGCGGCTGGCTGCACCCATATCCTCGCTCTGTCGGGGCAGCACCTCGCCCTCATCGCCGCCGGCCTGGTCTTCGCGCTACGTCCGCTGATCGGACCATTGCGCGCCTTGCCGCCCACCTTCGGCCTCGTCTGGCTCTATGTCATCGTCGTCGGTCCCGGTCCATCTTTGCTGCGAGCCCTCATCTCCTTCGGCTTCGTCGCCCTCGCGAGCCTTTCCGACAGGCCGCAGGACGGGCGGACAATACTCGGCCTCTGCTTTGCCGCCCACGCCCTTCTTTTCCCCGATCAACTCCGCGAGGCCGGTTTCGTCCTTTCCTATCTTGCGGTTGGCGGGCTTGTCATCCTGGCGCCGCGGATCGACTACCTCCTCGCCCCCTATGTTCCGCCCCCACTTTCGACCGCCTTGGCCGCTTCGCTCGCGGCCCAGATCGCCACTTCCCCCTGGATCGCGCTGTCCTTCGGCATCGTGCAACCCGTGGGCATCGTCGCCACCCTGGCGACGGCAACCCTGGTCGAGGCTGTTATGATCGGCGGCCTCCTCGCGGCCTTGGTGGTGGCCATCCTACCGCCGGTGGCTCTCGTGACAGCCCCCGTCGAGCTCTTTCTGCTCAGACTCCTCGAGGAGGCGATGCGGCTTTTTGCTGCCCTGCCTTCGATCAGACTCGCCAACCCTGCGGAAGTCTTGATCGCCGCCCTCTCGATAGTCCTTCTCGCCGCCTTCCTATATGCTGTCCCCCATGTCCGATTCCCCGGCCGCTCCGGTCAGGCCGCCGGCCCCCTCGATGGGTCGTCCCGAATATGATTCTCCCGCCTCCCTTTCCCGCCTCCTCGACACGGAGGGCCTCGCTATGTCGAAGCGCTTCGGCCAGAATTTCCTCGTCAATCGCGGGGCGAGGGAAAAGATCATGGCGACCCTCGGGGCCGTCGCCGGCGAGCGGGCCTGGGAAATCGGGCCGGGCATAGGCTCCATGACCGCTATGGCCCTCGACGCGGGCCTTTCCCTCAGCGCCTTCGAGATCGACCACGGCTTCGCGAGGCTCCTCGAGCGGGTTTTCGGCGTCGAGCCGAGTTTTCGCCTCGTCGAGGGCGACTTCCTCGACACCTGGAGGGGCGAACTCGAGGCGCGGGGCCTTCCCGACTTCATCTTCGGCAATCTGCCCTACAATGCCGCGGCGGCCATCATCGCCGCCCTCCTCGAATCGGGAACATTACCGCGAAGAATGATCTTCACGGTGCAGAGAGAGGCGGCCCTTCGCATGACCGCGAAACCCGACAGCAAGGACTATTCTTCCTTCACCGTGCTCTGCGCCTCTTCCTGCAAGGTGAAACTCGCCTTCGACCTCGGCGGAGGTTCCTTCTGGCCGCCGCCACGGGTGACGAGCTCGGTGGTCGTCCTCGAAGCCCTTCCCCGGCACCTCGTCGCCGAAGATCGGGCCGGCTTTTCGCGCTTCGTCCGCCACTCCTTCGCCTCCCGCCGCAAGACCCTCCGGAACAATCTCAAGGCCGCCGGCTGGGCTGAGGCGACGATCGACGCGGCCCTTGACGCTACCGCTTGCGACCGCGCCGTCCGCGCGGAGGCCCTCGGGCCCGAACGGCTGGCGGCCCTCTATGAACATGCTTGTCAGTCAGGGCCGCGAGCCTCTACTATCGAACAATCATGACGGAAGTCCAGATAAGCGCGATCGACGAGGAGTTGATCGATACGGTCATCGCCCAGGATGTCGAATTCAAGGGCGAAATGAACCTGCGGAAGCCCTTGATGATCAAGGGCAAGGTGACGGGATCCATCGTCTCCGCGAGCGATCTCCATATCGACGAAGGCGCCTATGTCGACGCCGACATCGAGGCCACGGTGGTCACGGTGAAGGGCGGGGTCCGGGGCAACATCATCGCCCTCGAGCGGATCGACCTCTTCTCCACTGCGGTCGTGGACGGCGACATCACTGCTCCCAAGATCACGATGGAGACGGGCTGTCGGCTCAACGGCGCCTGTCGGATGACGCAGGTCGGCGGTCTCGCGGCGAACCTGGTCTAGCCCGCGGGGCGGACATGCGGCTGCACCCTCTCCTTCCCCTATTCCTTCTCGTAGCCTGCCTTCCGCTAAGCGCGCAGAACCTGCGGGAAAAGGGCGACGCCCTCATCCAGGCTGGCCGCTTCAACGAAGCCAGGACCTTGGGGCTGACAGCCCTCAACGCCAACCCCGGCGACACCGAGGCGAGCATCCTCGTCTGCGAAAGCCTTCTCGGACTCTCGCTTCCCGAGGACGCGGCGAATTACGCGGCGAAGGCTTGGGACCTCCACAAGGACCCTCGCATCGCCGCCCTCCTCGGCGAGGCATATTTCGATACCGGCCGCAACGATGACGCCCTGACCTGGTTGCGTTACTATCTCACCGCACTCCCCGAAGGACCGCGGGCGGGGCTCGTCTACTATCTTACGGGGGAGATCTACCTCAGATTGGGACGTTATGGTCACGCCGATATGGCCATCGCCACGGCCATATATCACTCGCCGGGCAACGCGAGATGGTGGAGCCGACTCGGCTGGGCCCAGGAAAAGGCCGGCGATTACCGCCAGGCCCTCAAGTCCTACGAATCGGCCCTCGGCATCGATCCCCGCCTCGATGACGCCGTGATCGGGCGCCAAAGGATACTCGCCCGCCTCCGGGGCTGAGCGCGGCCTCGCTTTCCCATGGAACTCTCTGTCGTCTTTCATACCCTCGGCTGCAAACTCAACCAGCTCGAAACGGAGTCGCTTGCGGACGCCTTTCGCAAGGGCGGAGCGGCGATCCTCCGCGGTCCGGGAGGCGAAGGGGCAGACATCGTCGTTGTGAACACCTGTACGGTGACGGGCAAGGCCGAACAGAAGGCCCGTCATCTCGTGAGGCTCGCCCTCTCGCGCAATCCGGGGGCTGTGGCCATCGTCACCGGCTGCTACGCCCAGGTCGAGCCCGAGGCCCTCGCCGCCCTCCACGAGAGGGCTGTAGTCGTACCCGGCGACGAAAAATCCCGTCTCCTCGGGCTCGCCGCCTTTCTCTCCGAAGAATGGCAGGGCCACGGCGACCTTCTCGACGCGATTTTGCAGTGGAAACGCTCCGGCGAAGCCTCGGACGACGGCAGTCGCCTCGCTGCCGATCCCTTCGCCTTTCGCCCTGAGGAATTCGCCTTCCATTCGCGTCCCTCGCTCAAGATCGAAGATGGCTGCGACAATCGCTGCAGCTATTGTCGAGTGTGCATCGCGCGGGGGCCGGCCCGCAGCCTCGGAGCGAAGGAGGTGCTGACTCGCCTCCGCGCCCTCGAGGCCGCCGGGAAGTCCGAGTTCGTTCTCGCGGGCGTGAATCTTTTCCAGTACCGGGACGAAGGGCTCCGCCTCCCTGGCCTCCTTCGTTTTCTCATCGAAGGCACCGAGACTATCGCGATCCGCCTCTCCTCCTACGAGCCCGAAGGCGTCGACGCGGACTTCCTCGAGGTCTTCACCCATCCCCGAGTGCGACCCCACGTGCATCTTCCCGTGCAATCGGGCTCGGATGCCGTGCTCAGACGCATGGCCCGGGCCTACCGGCGCGAGAAGGTGATAGCCGCCTGCGAAACCCTGCGCAGGGTCAAAGGAGACCTCTTTATCGCCGCCGACCTCATCACAGGCTTCCCTGGAGAGAGCGAAGCGGACTTCGCGGACACCCTCGATCTCGCGCGCCGTTGCGACTTCGCCTGGATCCACGCCTTTCCCTTCTCCGCCCGTCCCGGCACCGCGGCCTGGGACATGGGGCCGAAGGTTCCAGAAAGAGTTGCCGGCGAGAGGGTCCGCGCCTTGGGCGAGCTCGCGCGTGCTGGCCGCCAGGCCTACATCGGCCGACAGGCGGGTCTCGAGGTGGATGCCGTTCTCGAGGGCTCGCGTCCCATCGCATCGGACGGGAAAGGCCATGCCACCTCGGCCAATTATCTCAAACTCCTAGTCGAAGGCCTTCCTGCCGGACTGTCCGGAGGAGCTGCGATCCGCTGTCGGCTCGAGGCCGATCCCGGCAGCTCCCAAAATGGGGAATCGGGAGAAGGGCACGAAATTGTCGATATTAAAGCTATTTATATCAACAGATTCGCTCATTAAGGCAACTTTACATGTTGATTAATCCCGGGTTTGCGCTACCTTTTTGTTAAGGCAAAAAGTGCTCGACGAAGCAGTCCGAGAAGGAGGAAATATGAAGAAGACCGCGCTGACGGCGGCACTCTTGGTTTTTGCGTCGGCACTCCTGCTGAGTTCCTGCGACGCGATGTTCAACACGAACTTATTCAAGGCCGCGGGGCTGGGGCAAGTTGATATCACTAAAGCCAGTACGCCGGCGGAGATAGCCGCCGCTGCAACCTCGCCTCAATTTTTTACCGATTTGAAATCGGACGCGACGACCAAGGACAACATGTTAACCACGCTCGTGCCGGGCTATTCGTCTGGGACGGTCCCTACAGCCATAGACCTTCAGGCCGCACTCACTTCTGGCACGGCGACAGCTGACAACCTCGTGCTCGCCTCCGCGATCATGATCAATACCACCGAAGCAGGTACGATTGTCAAGAATATCGCGCAGGAACTGCCATCAATTGCCAGTACAACGACTACCCTTGATGTTTCTGCAGTTATCAAGGCGATACTACCGGCTGACGTCCTTAGCGATCCCGTCGCTTTTTCCAATGCTATCACTGCGCTTTCAGATGCCTCCTCCAGCTTAACCGCAGTAGCTAACTACGTTGGCGCATCTGGCACACTCCCCTCCGTGCCAGGCGGGACTTCGCAGGACACGGCATATTACGGCCTTGTTGCCCTAGCGGTGTCCTCAGTTACGCCAACCACCACAAGCGGTTACGCGTCGACGGCAGATGCTCTTTATGCAATTGTGAATGGGAACGCCCCTGCGAGTGTGCTCAATCCGCCCGACGCGGCCGTTTTCGACATGAACAGTAGCACTTCAACCGCGAGCATTCTTCTAAGCGCCGCCGGCATCGATCTCGCGGCTCTGGCACAGTAAGGAGAAACCAGCATGAAGCGCACAACCTTCACTATACTCGGCTTTCTCCTCGCCGTCGTTTTCGCAGCCGCGCAGGTCACGCCGATGCCCCTCGTCGTCAAGGACGCTCGCAGCATCGCGATGGGAGGTGCCTTTACCGCACTTTCTTCGGGCTACCAGTCCCTCTACGGCAATCCCGCGGGCTTCGCTCTCGGCAGGGGCATGCTCACCCTCGCCAACGTGAGCACCTGGGGTTTCATACGACCGACAACTGATCAGATCGCCAGCCTGCAGTCGATGACTTCCTCGAGCGCGACGACTAGCGACTATCTGAAATTCGCCAACCAACTCATCACCGGCAACGGTCTCGGCGCAGGTGCCGCGGCGGGCCTCGGCTGGACAGGCGCCGGCCTCGGCCTCGGCGTGACGGCTGTTACCGAAGAGTACGCCCACGGCCTCACCCTCCTCGGAACCCAATTTCAGAGTGTGACCCAGATCAACGTGATAGCCGGCATGGCCATCACCCTTGGGCCCCAGGATTTCAACCTTAAAATCGGCGGTGACCTCCGACCCTTCATGAGGATCGACTCCACCTTCCCGGCTACCGATATGATCACCGCCCTCGCTACCGGAGGTGATCCGGGCGCTGTCATCAACAACGCCAATGCCCGCTTCGGTCTCGGCCTCGCGGCAGATCTCGGCGCCATCTTTACCATGGGGCCCCTTTCCGCGGGTCTTTCCATCCGCGATATCGCTCCCTCCTTCGCCTTTGGCCAGACGACCTTGGGTGACATCCTGTCGAGCGGGGGCAGCCCGACCTACACGACCTCGGACCAGGGCCAGTTCCTCCCCAACATCGCCTTCGGCCTCGGCTACTCGCCGCGTTTCATCCCCGGCATCATAGATCCCTCCCTTTACTTCGAGGTGCAAGATCCGATCAGGGTCCTGCAGGAAAATGACAGCTTCTGGAATGCCCTCCATGTCGGTGGCGAACTCAGGCTGCTCAGCTTCGTCTACCTCCGCGGCGGTATCAATCAGGGCTGGCTCACGGCAGGCCTCGGCGTCAATCTCCTCATACTCGAGATCGACGGCGCCCTCTTTACCGAGGAACTCGGCAGTCACCCCGGCGATTTTCCCCGTTCGGGCGTGGCAGCGAATATCAGGCTGCATCTCTAGGACCGGGCAGGCGTAGAACCGCGTTCGGGTCGGCGCATTCGGTGGTGGCGATCCACCCCCGATGAGCCGATAATCAAGGGGAGCCCCGCCTTCGGGCGGGGCTTTTTTCGGAGGTTGAGAAATCGTGTCCGGTAATAGTTTCAAGGTTTTCGCCATCGCTGGCCTCGTCGCCTCCCTCCTTTCGTTGGCTGGCTGCCAGCAGTTCTTCACCGCATCTCTCGCCAAGCCCCTTTCCCGGCCTCCGGTGACACTGACGAGCATTACGGCGGACCAAGCGGCAGCCCTCGTCGCGGCCAATCCGAACCAGGCCTTGGCAGCCTCTGCGGTCGGAGCCCTCGCGAGCCTCGTAACCTCGAATGCCGCGTCAGCGTCGGTCGTATCGAATGCGGCTCAGGTAGCGGTTGTCGCCACCGGCCTCGATACGGCCCTGACCCAGGCGATCGCCTCGGTCGACGTGAATGCTCTGATCAGCAATCCCTCATCGCTGACTTCGACCGACATCGCGACCCTCTCGAACCTGTTGACGACGGCTGCCGGCAACGTCAATTCCGGTACGACGACGATCTTCGACGCCCTCGCGACCCAGGCCTCGACCGCCTCCGGGGCGGCGGCCCTCGCGGCGAGCGGCACGAGCGCGCAGACCCTCGTGGTGGCCGCCGCCGCCATCGCGATCAACGACGCCACTTCTCAGTTGACTGCGGGGCAGACCCTGGCCGACGTCATAAACGGGACGGTGACTTACACACCGAGCGCCTCTGTCTCTGCGACGCTCACGAACCTCGCGTCCGGGGCGAACGCCATCGCCGCGGCCAGCGGTTCGACCAATCCGCTTCTCTCGACGCTCCAGGGCGCCCTCAACATCACGTTCTGACAAGGTAGGCGATGAAGCAGCACATCCTCGCGGTCCTCGCGCTCTCGACCCTCGCCATCCCAGCGCTCTCGGCCCTCGATGTCGAGCCCTTCGACATTCCCATCGCCCGCTTCGCCGCGATGGGCGGTCCGCACGCGGCCCTGGGCGACGACTGGAGCCTTCTCTTCGCCAACCCGGCCGGGCTAGCCGACGCCAAGCCCCAACTCCTCGCCTCGCAGCTCTCCGCGCGAATGACGGGGCCCCTCTTCGACATTGCCCTCGCGACCCTCGGCAACAGCTCCTTCGCGAGCAACGCCCTTATCAATAGTTTCGTCAAAGTGCTGGCGAACAACGGTTATCAGCTTTACACGGCCGCCGACGTCGCGGGGCCCCTTTCCTTCGGCTACGTCGGGGACGGGATCGGTTTCGGCCTTTTCAACAGGACACACGTGGTTGTCGACGCGGCGAGCATAACGAACATCGGCATCCTCGCGCAGGAGGACATTCTCCTCGTCGGCGGCTACGCCTATGGCATCAACCTGGGGAAATCGCATCGCATCGAGGCGGGGCTCCTCGCCAAGGGCTTCGCTCGCGGCGGCATTTCCACGACCACCGATGCCCTGTCGCTGGCTGATATCGTCACGAATTACATGAACCAACCCTTCGAACTCGAGACCGGCATCGGCATAGACCTCGGCCTGCGCTGGGTCTGGCTGCCCACCGGCCTTTCGGCCGCCCTCGTTTGCCGCGATGTCTACAGCCCCGTCCTCGTCAACTCCTATACCAGCGTCCAGGGCTTCATAAGCAATCCCCAAACCTCCGCGCTTGGAAGCGTCGCCGGGGAAATCCCCCGCAATCTCGATGTGGGCCTCGCCTGGTCGATGCCCCCCGGCGGACTCTGGGGCCTCGTCGATTCGTTGACGGTTGCCGTCGATTATGGTCACATCCTCGATCTCTGGACGCCTTTCTCCCGCAACCCCATCCTCGACCTCGGCCTCGGCGTGGAGACGCGATTCCTCGACATCGTGTCGCTCCGCGCCGGCATTTCCGAAGGCTACCCTAACGCCGGCGCCAGCCTCGACCTTTCGGTGATGAAGCTCAACCTCGCCGTGTGGGGCAGCGAGCTCGGGCTCGAGCCGGGCTCCCGTCCTGCCTTCAATCTGATGACGGGCTTCGAATTCAGTTACTAAGGTGCGCCCGCCCTCGATTGACAGGGCTCCTCGCATTTAGGTACTCTCGCATGTCTCGCCGCATGCGCGGCGTGGCAATCGCGGGCCGCTAGCTCAGTCGGTAGAGCAACGCCCTTTTAAGGCGTGGGTACCCGGATCGTAACCGGGGCGGCTCAAAATTAATTTTTATGCACCGCAGATTAATCCAAAATCGATGAAATGCTGTTTCGTTTTTAAAGATTCCGAATTACTATCCTTGGGAATGGCCTATCTTCGCAGGTCTGCTTTTTCTCAAGGAGGCAACATGAAGAAGTCTGCATTCCTCGTCGTCATCGCCCTCGTCCTGGGCGCTGCCGCCTTCGCGCAATCGACAAGCACGAAGGACATGAACGCGCTGATCGCCGCGGCCAAGGCCGAGGGTCAGCTCACGGTAATCGCCCTGCCCCACGACTGGGTCAACTACGGCGAGATGATCCAGAAGTTCTCCGACAAGTACGGCATCCAGGTCAACGAGCTCAATCCCAACGGCTCCTCCGCCGAGGAGATCGAGGCGATCAAGGCCAACAAGGACAACAAGGGACCCCAGGCTCCCGATGTCATCGATGTCGGCCTCAAGTTCGGGCCCGAGGCGGTCGCAGCCGGCCTCCTCTCGCCTTATAAGGTCCAGACCTGGAACAGCATTCCGAACGACGTCAAGGACAAGGAAGGCTACTGGTACGGCGACTACTACGGCGCCCTCGCCTTCGAAGTCAACACCGACATCATCAAGAATGTGCCGAAGTCCTGGGCCGACCTCCTCAAGCCCGAATACAAGGGCAAGTTCGCCCTCTCCGGCGATCCCCGCATTTCCGCCCAGGCTTACATGACCGTCATCGCGGCCTCCCTCGCCAACGGCGGCAGCCTCAACAATGTGGGCCCCGGCCTTCAGTACTTCGCCAAGATGAACAAGTCCGGCAACCTCGTGCCCCTCATCGCGGTCACCGGCACCCTCGCCTCGGGCGAGACTCCCATCACGATCGAGTGGGACTACAACGCCTTGGCCAACAGGGACAAGCTAGCCGGCAATCCGAATATCGCCGTCGTGGTTCCCTCCTCCGGCGTCGTAGCCGGCATCTACATCCAGGGCATCAGCGCCTACGCGCCCCACCCCAACGCAGCTCGCCTCTGGGAAGAGTTCCTCTATTCCGACGAGGGTCAGCTGATCTGGCTCAAGGGCTACGGACACCCGATCCGCTTTAACGACCTCGCGAAGCGCAACGCCGTTCCCGCCGACCTGGCCGCCAAGCTTCCGCCTTCCTCCGCCTATGCGAAGGCGGTCTTCCCCACCCTCGATCAGCAGGGCCAGCTCTCCAAGGCCATAGCCGAGGGTTGGGACAAGATCGTCGGCGCCAACATCCAGGCCAAGTAAGCGAAGGAATCCTATGACCGCTCATCCCGAGCGGGGGGTCCCGGCGACGGGACCCGGCGCGGCCCCGGAACGTCCTGGCGTCGTTCAGACGCCAGACGATCCGGGGCCGCGCGGCGCGATCGCGAAGCGCGCCCCGCGTAAATGGCCCCTCGCGTGGCTGGGCCTCGTCCCATTCCTCCTGTTCGTCTTCGCCTTCATGTTGCTGCCGACCTTTTCGATCGTCACGGGCAGCTTCGAGGACGGCAAGGGGAACTTCACGATGGACAATTTCGTCCATCTCTTCAGGCCCGACATCCTCGATTCCTACCTCATCACCATCAAGGTGAGCGGGGCCACCGCCCTGCTCGGCGGTCTTCTCGGCTTTCTCATCGCCTACGCCATCACCCTCGGCGGGCTTCCGAAGCCCTTCCGCTCCTTCATGGCGACCTTCTCGGGCGTCGCCTCCAACTTCGCCGGCGTCCCCCTCGCCTTCGCCTTCATCTCGACCCTCGGCAGGGTCGGTTTCGTCACGGTATTGCTGCGAACGGTCTTCGGCATCGATCTCTACGGCGCCGGATTCAACCTCTACAGCTTTTGGGGGCTCTCCCTCACCTACACCTATTTCCAGATTCCCCTCATGGTCCTCATCATCACGCCGGCCCTCGACGGGATGAAGAAGGAATGGCGGGAGGCGGCCGAGAATCTCGGGGCCTCGCCGCTGCAGTACTGGGCCCGCGTGGGCATCCCCGTCCTTTTGCCCTCCCTCCTCGCGGCCCTCATCCTCCTCTTCGGAAACGCCTTCGGCGCCTACGCGACGGCCTACGCCCTCACGGGCGGCCTCATCAACCTGGTGCCGATCCTCATAGGCGCGCAGATCCGCGGCAACGTCCTCCACGACTCGCAGCTCGGCTACGCGCTCGCCTTCGGAATGGTCATAGTTATGACGATAAGCATCCTCGCCTATTCGTGGCTCCAGAGGCTCTCGTCGAGGTGGGTCAAATGAGCAACCGCAAGACCCGGCACGGCACGGGGGTCCGAAAGGCCTTCTCGTGGCTGTGGATGATCATCGGGCTCGTGTATTTCTTCCTTCCCCTCGCGGCGACCTTCCTTTTTTCGCTCAAGGGAAAGAAGGGGGTGCTGAGCTTCGTCGCCTACCAGCACGTCTTCGCCGACCCGAAATTCCTCAAGACCTTCGGCTTTTCCCTCGAGATGTCGATCCTGACGGTCATCATCGGACTGGCGCTCATCGTGCCCACGGCGATCTGGATCCACCTCAAGTTGCCGAAGGCCAAGCCCGTCATCGAATTCTTCACACTGCTGCCCTTCGTCATCCCGCCGATCATCCTGGCCTTCGGCCTCATCAGGATCTACTCGCGGCCGCCCTTCGCGATCGTCTCGAGCCCCCTCCTCCTCGTGGCGGGCTACGTGATCATCGCCTTTCCCTACATCTATAAATCGGTGGACGCTGGCCTGCGCGCGATGGACCTGCGCGGGCTCACGGAGGCGGCGCAAAGTCTCGGCGCCGGCTGGCTGACCCTTCTCTTCCAGGTCATCCTGCCGAATCTCCGCACGGCCCTGCTTTCGGCGCTCTTCCTCACCTTCGCGATCGTGATCGGCGAGCTCACTCTCGCGGTCCTACTCGCCTGGCCCGCCTTCGGCCCCTACATGGCGCTGATGGGCCGCAATCTCGCCTACGAGCCGGCGGCGCTCGCGATCTTAAGCTTCGGCATGACCTGGGGGGCTATCGGCCTCATACAGGCCGTGAGCCGGGGCAGGCCCGGCCAGGGATCGAATCTCGGCGGAACTCACTGACAGGAGAACGGCGAATGGCTTTCCTCGAACTTCAAGGGGTTGTAAAGAACTTCGGGCGCAATACGGTGGTGCGCGGGCTCTCTCTGTCGGTGGAGAAGGGTGAGTTCGTCTCCTTCCTCGGCGGCTCGGGCTGCGGCAAGACCACGACGCTCCGGATGATAGCGGGCTTCGAAATGCCCTCGGAGGGCTCGATCCGTCTCGACGGGGCCGACCTCTCCCGCGTCTCCCCGAACCGGCGCAACCTCGGCATGGTCTTTCAGAACTATGCCCTTTTTCCCAACATGACCGTGGCGCGCAACATCGCCTTCGGCCTCAAGATCGCGGGGCAGAAAAAGGCCGCGATCGCCACCCGCGTCGAGGAGATGCTCGAGCTCATCCACATGGGCGAATACGCGGAGCGCTACCCGCACCAACTGTCCGGCGGTCAGCAGCAGCGCGTCGCCCTCGCCAGGGCGCTGGCGCGCAAGCCCCAGGCCCTCCTCCTCGACGAGCCCCTTTCGGCCCTCGACGCCAAGATCAGGGTCAGGCTCCGCGACGACATCCGGAGCATCCAGCGCAGCCTCGGGATCACGACGATCTACGTTACCCACGACCAGGAAGAGGCCCTGTCGATCTCCGACCGCGTCGCCATCATGCGCGACGGCCGCATCGAGCAGATCGGCGCCCCCTTCGAGATCTACAACGCTCCCGGCACGCCCTACGTGGAAACCTTCATCGGTACACTGAGCGTCCTCAAGGCGCGGGTGAAGGATCCCCGGCAGGGTATTCTCCTCGTCGACGGGCAGGAGGTCAGAACCGGCAAGCCGCTCGAAGCCGCAGCGGGGGAGGAACTCAGGCTTAGCCTCAGGCCGGAGGCCCTTTCGCTTGTCGCGGAGGAGGGGAACAAACTACGCGGCAAGGTGGTCAACGTCAAATTCCTCGGCTCGATCGTCCGCGTCGTGGCGAAGGTGGGCGAGAACGAGCTCTCGATGGACGCATTCAATCACCCGCGTCTGCCGCCTCCCGCGATCGGCAGGGAGATCGATCTCTACTTCGCGCCCGAGGCCTGCATGCTGTCGAAGCCCGATGCCGCCCTCCCCGTCGCCGCGATCGAGGAAGAGGACGAAGAGGGCTGAAGTAGCGCATGAGAGATGCCGCGGTTTCCTCGAGGTATCTGCGGTCTACTCTTCGTCCTCGAAGATCCCGTCGATGTCGGCGGCGGGTTTTCTCCCAAGCCCGCGAAGCCACAGGTAGAGAAGGGCCGCCAGCGCGTACATCGCCCCGAGGAAGGCGAGGGATGTCGCGTTCCGCCAGCTGATGCCGAAGAGATCGGCCGGATCGACGAGCCACTCGTAGAGGAGGAATCCCAAGAAGGCGGCGAAGACGAGGCCCGCGAGGCTGATGAGGGGCAGGGGCCCCAGCCGAAAGCGCGCGAGGGGTGAAGCCAGGTAAAGTTCCTTTTTCACGAAGGGGAAGAGGATCGCGGCGACGGCCGTGCCGAGGAAGGTGATAGCGATCACCGCCGTCGACATCAGGGTGAGGCTCGCGAAACCGAAGACATTCCACACGTAGAGTGCCGAGACGATGAGCCCGGGCACAACCATGAAAAGCAAAGCCTTGAAGGGCGACTTGGACTTCTCGTCGACTTGGGAGAGCCCCGCCGGCAGGAGACGATCGAAGGCCGCCGAGAAAATAATCCTCGTACTAGATAGATAGATCGTGCCGGCCCAGCCGAAGAACCAGGCCCCCATCGCGAGGAGGATGGCGACGCGGAGGAGGGTAGAGGGGATGGTCATGACCGCGAGGAGGGCAGGGTAGGGCCAATAGGGCTGGACGGCCGCCGCCTCGGGGTGGCTTCGACCGCTCCAGTAGGCTGCGTTCGCGTCCATATAGAAATTCCAGCCTATGCCGCGGTCGATGGCGAGGAGTACGAGGACGAGGAGGGCTGTCGTCGCAGCGAGGGCCCCGCCCATCGTCGCGACATTGCGCCTGAATTCGTGGGCGCCTCGTACCTCCCCCGAGAGGCTCGCGCCCGTATTGGGCCAGAGGTTGAAGAAGGCAAGGAAGGGGAGGAGAAGGAGTATCTGCCCCGGGTCGCCTCCCCAAAGAGGGGTCGTGGCGCCGGCCGCTTCGCCCGCGGCCCTCACCGCGTCGTACGCATTGGGTATTCCGAAAAGCTTGAGCGAGGCCAGGTCGAAGGCTGAATGGAAGTTCGCCTTGTCGCCCGCGAAAAGCACGATGGCGACGGCGAGGAGGCCGGCGTTCCCCGCCCAGAAGCAGAAACGCTGCACCTTCGCGTAAAAGGCCATCCCCTTCGCTATGACCACGAGGACGAAGAGGACCATGAGGAGGATGATGGCGAACCAGACGACCTTGCTCCCCGAGATCGTCAAGGCAACAGGCCCGAAGCCCAGGACGGCCGCGAGGGGCACGAGGACGACCTGTCTGAGAATGTCGCCGTATATCGGAGTCCAGAGCCAAAGGATGAAGCACCAGCCGGTGATGGCGAGAATGAATCCTGCAGCCTTGCCGAGAAGCCTGCTCTGCCAAAGATAGTCTCCGCCCGATCCCGGTATGGCCACGATCAGGGCCGCGTAGACGAGGACCTCCGAAAAGACGAGGAGGGCGCCGACGATGAGGGCGGGGATCATGCCGCCATGGAAGTACCAGGCCTGGCTGACGATGTAGAGGCCGAGGGTAACGAGGTTGATGGAAAAGAAGGAATAGATGAAGGCGTCGCGGCCCGACCAGGCCGGCGCGAGACGGGCCGCTCCTTGGGCTTCGGCGGCGCCAGATGAAGCTGACGCGCCGGCCGCATCCGCCTGGCCTGCAGGATGCGGTGAGGGCCCACCGCCCTTCGAGGGGAGTCGATCCTTTGCCGACATCTCAACGAACTAGTTGTGTTCTTCCGCCAACACTCGCACGAGGCGGTCGGGGAAGTCGGTGAAAAGGCCCGTCACGCCCCAGCCGATGAGCCTTCGCATGTCTTCAGGCCGGTTCACCGTCCACACGTTGACCCCGAAACCCGCCTCGCGCACGGCGCGGACATCGGCCTCGCGCAAGCCCTCGAGGCCCGGATGCCAGGCCGCGGCGCCGAGATAGCGTAGGAGGGCCACAATGTCGAAACCGGGAGGGAAGCGCGGGTCGCCCGGCTCGATGAGTGCTCCGAGGGGAAGGCCGGGCTCGGCCGCCTTACAGCGACGGAGGTACTCGTGGTTGAAGGATGAGATGAAGACATCCCCGACCATGCCGAGTTCGCGGACGAGCTCGACCGTGCGCTCGACGATCCAGGGATCGCAGGCCCTGCCGCTCGCGTCCTTGATCTCGACATTGACCTTCCAGCCTTCGGCCTTCGTGAACTCGAGGGCCGAGCGCAGTGTGGGGATTTTTTCGCCTTTATAGGAGGCGAGCTCTGAAGCGCCAACCTTCCCCTCGGCGATTTGGCCGAAGGGGTCCTTGTCACCGAACCAGGAGCCGGCGTCCAGTCGGCCCAACTCGTCCATCGTGAAATCGTAGACGCACCAGGGCTCGCGGTCCGGAAAGAGCCGCGCGGCATCGCTCGTCCTGACCAAGGTGTCGTCGTGGATGACGACGAGCTCCCCGTCGGAGCTCGCCGCAACGTCGAGCTCCCACCAGTCCGCCCCGATGGCGCGGCCGGCGCGGGCGGCTGCTAGGGTATTTTCAGGAGCGATGGCGCGAAAGCCCCTATGCGCGACGTTGAGCACGCTCTTATTTCCGCCCACTTCTCATTCCTTTCCGAGCACGGCCCTGCGCACGAGGCCCTTGAGGATCTGGATTTTGTAGCCGTTCGAGGCGAGGGGGAGGGCTCCCCGGACGGCGATGGCGGCGGCCTCCTCGGCGGTAGCCTCGTCCGGCCTCTTGCCGACGAGGAAGCGTTCGACCTCCTTCGCGCGGAGGGGGAGGGGAGCCACGGCGCCGAAGGCCAGGCGCGCCTCGACGATGGTTCCATTTTCGATCGAGATGTTCGAAGCAACACTGACGATCGGGAAATCGATAGATTTCCTGATCCTGAATTTCCGGTACGCGGAGCCGGTGCCCGATCCTTGGGGCGGAATCCGTATTTCCGTGACGATCTCTCCCGGCATAAGTCGCGTCGTGCTCTTGTTCCGAACGGCGAAGAAATCCTCGGCGTCGAGCCTCCGCCTCGTCGTGTGGATCGTCGCGCCGAGGGCGAGAAGGGCAGGCGCCATGTCAGAGGCGTTGACCGCCACGCAGCTGCAATCGAGGCAGCGGCCCGCCTCCTCTTGCGCCGCCTGGCCTTCGAGTGTGGCGACATCCTCCGCGTCGAGACAGCGCTTGTCGAGTGGAAGCTCGCGGGCCACGACCCGACCGCTGTGCTCGAACACCGCCGGCTTGATGCCGCGCAGCTCCCGCGTTCCCTCTTCCCCATCCTCCGCCGATTCGTCGCGAGCGACGAATCGTCCGCTACCGCCGAAGGCGATTTCGATGGACTTAGCTGCCCTTCTGCCCGCCGCGACGGCCTGGATGACGGAGGCCGGACCCGTCGTCGCGTCGCCGCCGGCGAAGATGCCATCGCTTCCCGTCGACTGGTCTTCCGCGTCGACAATGATCCTGCCCCTCTCGGATCGGATAGCCTCTCCGAGATAGCCGAGCTCCGCCGACTGGCCGATTGCGAGAATGACGCGAGCGGCGTCGAGCTTCATGGTCCGCGCCTCGTCGAAGACGGGTGCGAAACGGCCCTCCTTGTCGAATACCGAGGCGCAGGCGACGAACTCCATGCCGCCTAACCTGCCGCCCTGGAGGAGGGCTCGCTTGGGGCCCCAAGACGGAAGGAGGCCCACGCCCTCGCGGAGGGCCTCTTCTATTTCCTCGGGGAAGGCCGGCATCTCGTCGCGGGCCTCGAGGCAGACCATCGTCACTTTCTTGGCGCCCTGCCTTTTCGCGGTGATCGCGACGTCGACGGCGACATTGCCACCGCCCACGACGACGACCTCGGCGCCGGCGAGGGAGGTGCCGGGCCGGGTAGCGCTGCCTGTGTGGCTGCCACCGCCCGCGGCAGCGTCGCCACCGCCTGCGGCAGCGTCGCCACCGCCGGAGGCGGTGGCGAGAAAGTCGATGCCAGATTCGAGGACTTCCGAGCCTTCGATGCGGAGGCTCTTCTGTTCCCAGGCGCCGGTGGCGAGAAAAAGGGAATCGTATTCGCGCCTGAGGCTAGCGAGGCTGCGGCCGCCACTGGTCGCGTCCGCTCCAGCTTCCGCGCCGATTTCGACGCCGAGCTCGAAGACGATGCCTGCTCGCTCGAAGGAGGCGATGAGGGAGCGAAGCACCGCCGGCGGCAGCCTGTAGGCCGGAATGGAATAGCGGAGCATGCCGCCGGCCTCGGGGAAGCGATCGAAGACATGGACCTCGTGTCCGGCCTTCCGGAGATAGAAGGCCGCCGCCAGGCCAGCCGGTCCCGCCCCGACAACGGCTACCCTTTTCCCAGAAGCCGCCTTGGGCATTTCGTACAACCTGTCCGCGTTCTCGAGGATGTAGTCGCCGAGCCTTCGTTCTACGGCCCTGATCGAAACCGATTCGTCGAAGAGGTTCCGGTTGCAGCCTCGCTCGCAATAGTGGGGACAGACCCGGCCCGTCACGGCAGCGATGGGATTGCGATCGAGGAGTATGCGGGCCGCGCCGTCGAGGTCGCCCTCGCGGACGAGTCCCATGTAGGCCCTGATGTCGATGCCGTCGGGGCATTCATCCGAGCAACTGGGCCTGCCGACCCTGGCCGAGCCGAAGATCGAGTGGAAGCGGTTGTCGCCGAGGAGGGCCGCGCAGGCCCTGCCTCCCTTGCGCAGGCAGTCGAAACGATTGTCGGGATTGCGATAGTACCAACAGCGAGGTTCCTGGCAGATATTGCCGCCGATCGTGGCCATGTTCCTGATCTGCGGAGAGGCCACGGAGCGCGCGGCCTCGGCGAGGAGGCCGTAGCGCCCGCGCACGATCGGATTCGCGGCGATGTCGGCGAGACTCGTCATCGCGCCGATGCTGAGGTCGCCTCCCTCCTCGCGGATGAAGGCGAGGCCGGGTATCTGCTTGAGATCGACGATCCTCGCCGGATAGCGCTTGTGCACGCGATCTTTCAGGATGCCGAGGAGGTCCGTGCCGCCGGCGGTGAAGACTGCCGCGCCACCGGGAATGCTCGCGCCGTCCTTTTTGCCTTCGAAGGCAGCGGCGGCCTCCTCGAGGCTGCCGGCGCCAAGATGTTCGAAATTGCCAATTGTCATGATCGCCCCTCGCTTCCGGCCTTCGCTGCCAAACCCGTCGCGGCCGAGGCCGTCGCGGTCAAGGCCGTCGCGGCCAAGGCCGCGAGCACCTTCTCGGGCGTGGCGGGGATCTCGTCGACCCTGACCCCTATCGCGTTGTAGATGGCGTTGAGAATGGCGCGGGGCGTGCAGGTGACCGTGCCCTCGCCGATGCCGCAGGCCCCGTATTCGCCCGCGCCCTTCCAGACTTCCAGGAGGACGGGCTCGATGTCGGGCATGTCCGCCATCGTCGGGATGCGGTAGTCGATCCAGTTGAAATTGAGGGGCACGCCCGTGGCCTTGTCGTAGACGATCTCCTCGGTGAGGGTCTCGCCGAGTCCGATCACCTGTCCGCCGATCTGCTGGGCCTCGGCTCCGGAGGCGTACATCACGGTGCCGCAGTCGTTGATGACGACGAGCTTCAGCACCTCGACCTTGCCCGTTTCCTCGTCCACCTCGACCTCGGCGAAGTTGGCGATGTAGGGCACGCCCGTCTTCGTGGCCAGGGGGCTCCTGCTTTTCACCACCGTGATCGGCGCGAGGTCGCCCTGGAGGAGGATGTCCCTGACCGCCATCCGCGTGCCGGGCGCCGATTTCGCGAAGGCCTCGCCCGCGACGATTTCGACCTCGGACTCGGCGACGCCCAAAACGGGGGCGATGATTTCGGCCAATCTGGCCTTGAGGTCGATGGCGGCCACGGCCATCACCTCCGATTGGAGGAAGGAGACGGCGCTGTCGGTTTGCACGCAGTCCTTGAGGCCGATGGCCGTGTCGACCGTCGAGCCCCAGCGGATGTCCTCGAGGGCGACGCCGAGGAAGCGGAGGGCTTCCGCGCAGCCGAGGACGTTGCAGGTGTTGGAGCCGTTGCCCGTCTCGACGCTCGGCGCGTTGAGGAGGACCGTGCAATCGGGATTGAGGGTGATGGAGACCTGGACCTTGCCGCGCCTCACCTCCTGCCATTCGGCGTGCCAAGCGGGATGGAAGGAGAAGCCGACGCCGCGCCGCTTACGGTCGCCGAAGACCGGGCCCTTGCCGGGGGCGTGGCGCTTTTCCTTCCAGCCGATGCGCGAGGCGCCGGAGCCGAGGACGCTCGAAAGGCTCGCGTCGGGCAGGCTTTCCCACTCGTGGCCGAAATTGCGGATGGCGAGCTCGACGGGGTCCATGCCGAGCTTCTCCGCGAGGGCGTCGACGACCTGGCCGAAAATAAGGTTGAATTGTGAATTGCCGACGCCCCGCATCATGCAGGCGGGAAGCTTGTTCGTGTAGACGCCGCGGGTCTCGAAGCGCACGTTGGGTATGTGCGCGAGGGCCACCTCGGTGATCTCCTTGGGCGCGTACTTGAGGGCGAACATCGAATGGTCGGCGTAGGCCCCGGCGTTGCCCACCGACTTGAAGTGCATGGCCACGATCGTGCCGTCTCGCTTCGCGCCGATCCTCGCGGAGTAGTCGGCGGGCTGCCTGGAGTCGTGGAAGCTCTCGCGCCTCGTGTGCTTGAACTTGACGGGCCTGCCTGACCGCTTCGAGAGGATGGCTGTGAATAGGAAGAAGGGTTGGTCGCCCGTGTCGCCGCGACCGAACTGGCCGCCGACATAGGGGCTGACGGCCCTGACCCGATGAATCGGGAGACCGAGCATCTGGCTCACGTGCATCCTGGTCTGGTCGACCGCGTAGGAATTGGACCAGACGACGAGTTCCTCCTCCTTCCAATCGACGACGCAGCACCAGTTGTCGAGGGAGCCCTGGGTGGCGTTGTGATAGACCGAGCGGCACTCGATCCTCACCTCGGCCGTGGCGAGGCCCGCCACGACGTCGCCCTTGTCGACGAAAACCTCCTCTCCGCCGAAGGGGTCGGGGGGGAAGATGTTGTCCTGGGTGATGTCAGGATGGACGAGGGCCGCGCCCGGCTTCATCGCCTCGTAGGGATCGAGGACGAAGGGCAGGACTTCCCAATCTACCTTTATGAGCCTGAGCCCTTCCTCGGCTGCGAGTTCGCTTTCCGCGACGACGGCGGCGCCCACCTCGTCGCCCACCCAATTGGCCGTGTCGCCGAGGACGAAGCGGTCGCGGAAGGTGCCCCACATCATCTTGCGGTAGGAGACGGTATCGACTCCGTCCGTCCAGCCGGCATTCGTTTTCTTGAGCGAGGCCACGTCGGGATCGGCGTAGGTCAGGATGTCGACGACGCCGGGATAGGCCAGGGCGGCGCGGAGATCAAGGGAGCGGATCTTCGCGTGGGCGTAGGGGCTTCTCAAGACCTTCGCGTAAAGGAGGCCGGGGAATTTGCTTTTGAGCGAGAGGTCGTCGGCATAGACGGCCTTGCCCGAGGCCTTTTCGCGTCCGTCGACCTTGGGCCGGTACTTGCCGATGAACTGCCGATCGACGCGGGGGGTGAAGGGTACGATCATGTTCGGACCCTCCTCTTCTCGATCTTCTCGGCCGCGTGGAGCACGGCCTGGGCGATGGCCTGGTAGGAGCCGCAGCGGCAGATGTTGCCCGAGAGGGCTTCCTTCACTTCGGCGAGGCTGGGATGGGGATTCTCGTTGAGGAGGGCCCGTGTCGTCATCACGAAGCCCGGCGTGCAGTAGCCGCACTGGAGGGCCGTGCCGTGGCCCGGTTCGCTCTGCTCGGCGAAGGCCTCGACGACGGGATCGTCGGCGGGGAGGCCCTCGATGGTCAGGAAGTCATGGCCGTCGGCTTCGACCGCGAGGCTCATGCAGGAAAGGATTGCCTTGCCGTCGCGGAGCACCGTGCAGGCTCCGCAGGCGCCCTCGTCGCAGGACACCTTCAGGCCGGTAAGTCCCAGCTTTTCGCGCAGCACATACGACAGTGTCATCGAAGCCGTGAGCCCCGATTCGGGGCCGAGCGCGACCTCCTTGCCGTTGACGCGAAAGCGTATCGTGCCCATCGGCGCATCGGCCTGGGCTCCAGCCCGAACTTTCTCTGTCATGATTTCCCTCCCGGCCACGACTCAGACTCCCATTGCCCCGGTTCGCGGGCTGGAATATGTTCTGAATCGAACTACAGACGATCAGGGAGTATGCCCTCCCTTGCCTCAGCGGACAATCGTAAAAAAGCTGTTACGGTCGGCGAGATAGCTTCAGGGCGCCGCGGTCGGGCTCGTCGTCGGTGCCGGTGCGACCGTGGTTTCCCCCGCCGACGGAGTTGTCGTTTCCGCGACCTTCTTTTTTCCTTTAATTAAATTCCCTACCCAGCTCGCCGCTGAAGCAGGATCGACGGTCCACACCATGCCGAGGGTGGCCGTGAAAAGAAGGTCGCTCGTCGCGGGGCTGCGACCCGCCAAGTTGTCCATGCCGAAGGTGAAGACCGCATTGGTGAATTCGCCATAGACCTTGAGGTCCTCGGTCGCTTCGACGGTGATTTTGAGCCCGAGAATGGCGCTTCCGAGGCTGTCGGTCAGCGCGCTCGATTCCCAGTACTTCGATCGCAGTTCGTAGCCGAGGGTCGTCCTGAGCTGGTAGGGGATGTTCTTCTTGTAGATGTCGACGACGAGGGCGTAGCGGGTGAAATCGTCATCGATGAGCTTTCCCGCCGAATCCGTTTGCGAAAAACGCTTGCCGCTCAACTCTGCGGACACGATGGCGTTCGGCGTGTAAAAACCGGCCGAAAGCTCTGCTCGGGTCTGTGGCACCGAGGAAAGCCCGGCCACGAGCCCGAGGGCGAGGCCGCCGTCGGATTGCGCGGAAAGATAAGCGATGCCCGGCCATTGCACCTGCAGGGCTGTCGAGAGGCCGAAGCTCGCGATCCGGTTGTCCGAATTGAGGAAGCCGATGAAGGGGCCGACGCCGACGCTCGCGATGCCGCGATCGAAGCGGAAGAGGCTCGAGAGGACATTGCGGATGACGGGATCGGTTTCATAGCCGACGTGGATTTCGAAGTCCTCGCCCATGGGAATGTCGACCCAGGCGGCGGCCCCCTCGAACCAGCGAGTGATGTCGGATGACCAGGGAGTCGTTCCTGTCGTCTCGGTCGTCTGGTTCCAGGGGAATTGGAGGCTTCCCGCCCTCGCTTCCATGCCGATGTCCAGGGCTGCGAGGCCGCGGGCGGAGAGGAAGGCGAAAATGGCGAAGATGGCCGTGCCGGGTCTGTGCATCTCGTCTCGCCTTTCAAAAGGAAGTTTTTACGCCGACAAAGGGCTGGAAAATGCCATACCAGGTCGAGGGGAAGGGGAAGAGGTTCATGCCCAGTTTGAAACTCCAGGCGACTCCCGAAAGTATGGCCTCATAATAGGGAGAGAGGCTTGCGGTGAGGGGATGGGTCGCCACCGGCTTGAATTTAAGGTAACTTTCGACGCCGCCTTGCATCCCCGAATCGGCAAGTTGGCCAAATCGGAGATTGAAGCCCACATCGAGAGATCCGCCCTCGCCCGTCGCCTTTTGCTGGTAGTAGGCCGGATGATAGAAGACGGATAGCGCGAGCTGGCCCGAACTTCCGAAGTCGACGCGTGGCTCGAAAAGGAAGAAGATGTCGTTGACGCCGAAGGTCGTCGTCGGATCCCATTCCGGCACGCCGACCTGGGCGAAGAATTCGCCCAGGTTGCCCGGAGCGACATGGAAGAGGAGGCCGCCGCGGTAGAGGCCGTAGGCGTGGGAAGGATCCCAGGAGCCTCCCGCGAAGCTTTCGAGCTTTATCGCCCCGAAGTCGACCAGGCCGCGGAGGTCGCTCGACCAGTCGCCCGTTCCCGTGCCGAGATTCGAGTCTTGATAGACATAAAAATAGACATGGGAGCGATCGCCTGTCCTCCAACCCAGCCTGGCCCCGGTTCCATACACCGAGTAGATGCCATCCCAGGAGACAGTCGGATTGAGTGCTATGCCTTCGGGATAGACGAGGGGGCCGCGGAGCTCGGTGGCGAAGGGAGCGGCACCGAAAAGCGTGACGAAGTCGTCGCCGTTGCAGAAGGTGTCGAGATTGCCGAGAAAGTATTCCGCGTCGAGGGGGAGGCCGCCGATCCGCTTGGCGGTGACGGCGACGGTCTTGATGCCCAACCCCGGCGCGTTCGCCCTCGTGATGACATCCACGAGGGAGGCGGTCGAGGGAAGGGTGCCCTGCAAGGTCGCCAGATCGCTTTCGACCTGGGTCGAGAGGAAGTTGAGCCTGATGAGTCCCGCGAATTTCTCGCCGCCGCCCACCGAGAGGTCGAAGGCCAGCCGCGAGGTGACGGGGAACTTCCCCGTGGCCTCGTCGTAGTTGCCGTAGCTCACGAGTTCGAGGTTGTCGACGACGACGTTGGCGCCGAAGAGGGGCCCCGCGCTCGCGAAAAACGCCAATCCGAGAGCTGCGATCGGTAAAAGAGGCACGGGGGCTCGTCTATGCATCGCGGGGACTCCTGCTGCTTCGCTACGCTTCGTTTCGGTCGAATTCTATCGCCTATCCGTCGGCTTCTCAAATCATTATCGGCGATGCGCGCCTTCCATCATAGGGTCTTTGATCGGGCATTCGGTCCTTCCCCACCTTGACGCGACAGGCAGGGTAGATAATGCTGTAAGCCACGATGAGTGACTATCTCGACCCCAACAACGAGGAACTCCTCAAAGACTTCTTCGCCGAGGCTCAGTCCCAGGTGGAGACCCTCGAGCAGAGCATTCTCGTTCTCGAAAACGATACGGGCAACCGCGACGCGGTAGACGAGATATTCAGGGCTGCCCATACCCTCAAGGGCGGAGCCGGCACGGTCGAAATGACCGAGCTCGCCGATTTCACCCACATCGTCGAGGATGTTCTCGACGGCATTCGTTCGGGCAAGGCGAAGGTGAACGAGGAAGTCATCGACGCCCTCCTCGCCGCCATCGATGTCATCAAGGCGATGCTCGATGCCCGGGCCCAGGGTGGGGCCTACGACGGTGACGTCGATACCATCAAGACCCGACTGGCGCGCTTCCTTCCGGAGGGCTCCAAGGCCCACGCCAAGCTCGCCAAGGCCGCTGCGAGCCCTTCCGCGCCGGCCCCGGCCGCCAAGCCCGCCGCAGCCCCTGCATCGGCGAGTTCCTCGGTCTCGGGAAAGGCGGCCGCTGCACTCGAAGGCCTGACGGAATACGAACTCCTCGAGCTGCGCGAGGCCGCGGGCGAGGACAGGCGCATCTGGCGCCTCATTCTTTCCTTTAATCCCGACAATCTCATGAATACGGTTTCCGCGATCCATGCCTTCGCGGCCCTGCGCGACGTCGGAACCATCCTCAAGACCGTTCCCGATTTCGAGAAGCTCTACGAGGATGCCTTCTATCCCAAGGTCGAGTACTTCATCGCCTCGGACAAAGAAGAGGAAGCTCTGCGCCGAAAGGCCATGATCCCGGAAGTGGTCGATTCCATCGATCTCCTCGAAATCCCCCTCATCAAGCCGGAGGCGACTCCCGCGGCGGCCCCACCCAGCGCTCCGAAGCAAGCCCAGCCCGCTTCCGCCTCCCAAGCTCCCGCCCGACCGGCCGCGCAGACGGCTCCGGCTCCCCAGACCGCCCAGGCTACCAAGCCTGCCGCCGAGGTCCAAGCCTACCCCGGCTCTGACGTCGCCCTCGTGCCCGAGCATGCCGAAGAGGAAGGCGAGGTCCATGGAGCCCATCCCGACGCCCGCAAAGCGGCCGTCCAGCAGGGTTCGATCCTCCGCGTGGATTCACGGCGCATTGACAACCTCCTCAACCTCGTTTCCGAGACCGTCATCAACAAGGCCACCTTCAACCAAATTTCGACGCGCTTCGGCGAACTCCAGACCCTTCTCCAGAATTCGCAGACCAGGTTCCGCGAGGGGATCAAGGATCTCTTCGACGAACTTCCCGACATGCTCGATTCCATCCAGTCGGGCAAGTCGGCCAAGGAAATCAAGAAAGAGGTCACCGAGAAGTACGGGGTCCTCTATTCGACCTTCGATGGTTTCGAGGGCAACCTCAAGAACGACGTCGCCAAGTTCCGCTCCACCGCCCAGAACCTCGGCCGGATAACAGGCGAACTCCAGGAAGCCGTCATGAAGATCCGGATGGTGCCCATCAGCCAGATCTTCAGCCGCTTCCCCCGACTCGTGCGCGACCTCTCCAAAACCCTTTCCAAGAAGGTGAATCTCGTCATCGAGGGCGAGGATACCGAACTCGACAAATCGGTCATCGAGGATCTCCTCGATCCCTTGATGCATGCCGTCCGCAACGCCCTCGACCACGGAGTCGAGACTCCCGATGCCCGCCTCGCCGCCGGAAAGCCCGAGGAGGGTCGCATACTCCTCCGTGCCTCCAACGAGGGCAACATGATCATCATCGAGATCGCCGACGACGGAAAGGGCATCGACATCGACGCCATCCGCCAGAAGGCGGTCGAGCGTGGTCTCGTGCACCCCAGCAAGATCCTCACCGAGGTCGAGGCCTTCAACCTCATCTTCGACGCGGGCTTCTCCACGGCCAAGTCCGTCACCAACATCTCCGGCCGCGGCGTCGGCCTCGACGTCGTCAAGCGTCAGATAGAAAAGCTCAACGGCTCCGTCACCGTGTCGAGCCAACCCGGCAAGGGTACCCGCTTCACCATCAAACTGCCCCTCACCCTCGCCATCATCCAGGGTCTCCTCGTCCGCGTCGGCAGGGAGATCTACTCGATTCCCATCACGAGCGTCATCGAAAGCCATCGCATCAAGACCGCCGAGATACGGATGATCGACAACTACGAGGTCTTCAACATCCGCAACGACGTCGTCGCCCTCCTCAGGCTCAACCGGCTCTTCCGCATCGACACAGACGAGCAGAGGGAAAACGCCTTCATTGTCATAGTTGGTACGGCCGACAAGCGGGTCGGCCTCATGGTGGATTCGCTGATCGGCGAGGAAGACGTCGTCATCAAGCCGCTCCGCGACCAGTTCACCGTGTCGCCCGGCATCGCCGGCGCGTCGATCCTGGGCGACGGGTCGGTATGTCTCATCATAGACGTGAGCCAGCTCCTCGAGCTCGGCCAGAAGCGCGAACTCGAGGAACGCAGGCGTCTCGAGGGCAGTATCCGTTAACGCGAGCTGCGGAGCGCGGTAACATCAAGAATCAGCGAAGCGCAAGGACCGGAGGATAGGACCATGGCACAGAGCGAAACGACGGTCCAGGCCAACGCCGCGGAGATCAAGCGGGCGGCCGACAAGATCGATTTCAAGATGATCACCTTCTCGCTTGCCGGCAAGGAATACGGCATCGACATCATGAGCGTGAAGGAGATCGCCAAGGCCGGCCGGTTCACCTACGTGCCGAACGCCGCGGCCTATGTTCGCGGCGTGTACAACCTGCGCGGCGACATCATCTCGGTCATCGACCTCCGCACCTTCTTCCACCTTCCCTCGGAGCGCAAGATCGAGGATGCCCTCGAGAGCCTCCTCATCCTCCGCATCGAAGAGCACGTCTTCGGCGTCATCGTGGACGCCATCGACAAGGTCGTCGGCATAGCTGCCGCGGCCATCCAGCCGCCCCATCCGATCTTCGGCGACATCAACGTAAAGTACATAAAGGGCATCGTCGAGAACGGCGGAAAACTCTACATCATCCTCGATGTCGACAAGATCTTCGCCCCCGCGAAGGTCGAGGAGGAGGCGCCGCGGAGCGCCGCTGCCGGCCAGCCTTCGGTGGGAACCTCCCCCGCAGTCGCGAAGCCCGAACAGATAGCCATTTCCTCGAGTTCGAGCGGCGTCGAGGACATGGCGGCCGCCTTCATCCGCGAAAGCCTCGGCGCCCTGAAGAGCTTCCATGTCACGCCCGTGAACGAAGCCTGGTTCATGACTCGCTATGCCGAATGGCGCGGCGAGCACGGCGGCGACGTTCAAATCCGCGACCCCTCGGAGGCCGACAGCTTCCTCGAGGGCTTCTGGTCGCCGATGGCCGGGCGTCTCTGGGACGAGGAATACCTTTCCGCGGTGGTCTCCCTCCTCCCGAAGAACGAGAGCAAGAACATCAATGTCTGGAATCCCGGCTGCGGCAAGGGCTACGAAACTTGGTCGCTCTCCATCGGTCTCCGACGCGCCTATTCCGAGGCGAGGGTGAAGATCTGGGCCAACGATTCGGATCTGCTCGCCATCTCGATGGCGCCCAACATGGTTTTCTCCGATAATGTGCCAGATATCTATAGGCAATTCCTGGTAAAGGGCCGCAACGGACAATCCTTCATCCAGGAGATCAAGGATTCGATCTTCTTCGAGTTTCACGATGTCCTCAATTCGAACCCCCTGCCTCCTCTGGACCTCATCCTTTGCCGCGACCTCCTCTCGCTTTTATCGCCGGTTGACCAAAACCGGCTTTTGGACGATTTTTATGAAAAGCTCAAGCCGGCGGGCATCCTCATTCTCGGCGCCAATGAGGCTCCGGGGCAGGGATGGGCGACGGCGGGGGGCGCAGCGGGGTCCGTGCGGGCCTTCCGCAAGGACTAAAAAGCCGGCTTCACGCGGATTTAGGAGAAGGATATGCGAGTCGAATATATCAATCCCTTCGTAGAGTCGGCCTTCAACGTGCTCAAGGAAGTCCTTCAATCCGACGTCCACCGCGGAGAGCTCTACCTTAAGTCGACCGCGACCCCGGTGATGGGCGTGGCCGCCATCGTCGGTCTCGCCGGCGACGTCGAGGGCCGCGTCCTTTTCGACATGGACCGTCCCACCGCGCTCAAGATCGCCTCGGCGATGAACGCCGAAGAGCTCAACCAGCTCGACGACCTCGTCAAGGCCACCATCACCGAACTCGCCAACATGATCACCGCCCAGGCAGTTACCAAGCTCCACGACCTCGGCTTCCGCTTCGACCTCACGCCGCCGGCCATTTTCACCGGCGATAACATGGAAATCCACGACTCGGATGTCGAGGCCCTCATCGTTCCCATGGAGACAGGCTGCGGCAAGATCGAGATCAATGTCGCTATTCGCGAGCGCGCTTGATATCCTGCAACTGCGCTGAGATGTAAGACGGCCCGGCATCTGGTTTAGCCGGCGCAAGCCGGCGCGAAATCGGCGTCAGCCGGCAGGGAGGATGAGGCGGAAGGTCGAACCTCGGCCGATTTCGCTTTCGACTTCGATCGCGCCGCCCAGTTTTCGGGCGTATTCCTGAGAGAGGATGAGGCCGAAACCGTTGCCCTTCTCCCCCGCCGTACCGACGCTCCGAAGCCTTCCATCGATACGAAAGAGCCGCTCGATGGTCTCCGGCCCTATTCCGACACCCGAATCACTTACCACGAAGACGCAGGGATTCCCCTGAATCGAGACTCTCGTCGCGATTCTGCCGCCGATATGGCTGAATTTGATGGCGTTTTGGAGGAGGTTGCGCAGGATCGCCGAGAGCATGCTGTCGTCGCTCAGAAGGGACCCTGTTGCGGAGACCTCGACATCGATGCTCACGCTCTTGCTCTTCGCCGCCTCGGCGAGGAGGAGGATCTGCCGACGCAGCGCCTTTTCTCCGTCCAGAAGGGCGAGTCTTGGCACCATGGCCCCGCTCTGGCATCGCGCCCAACCGACGACATTTTCGACGAGGGTGAGCGTCGATGCCGCCGTCGCGGCTATCGTCGCAAGCATTTCGTCGAGCTCATCCTTCTCCAGACTCCCATGGTTCTTCGAAAGGAAGGCCGCGGCCGCCTGAATCCCTCCGACCGGGCTCTTGAGATCGTGCGACAGTACCGAGATGAAGCTGCTTTGGGTCGTGTCGGAAGGTGTCGGTTGCCGGTTCTTTTCGCCGGCGCGCGGGGAGAGGAGGCTCTGCGGCCTTTCGAGACCAGTGTTGATGACGGCCTTGGCGACGAAATAGAACGACAGGATCTTGAGGATATGGCCTGACATGTTCACCCAGGCATGATTGGAACTGGAGACGGTGAAGGCTAGCTCGGAGAGGAAGGCGGCCCCGATGGAAAGTTGCAGTCTGATATGGACATCGCGGGGATAGGGGGCTCGACGGACCCAGAGCGACAGGGTAGCCGCGATGAGGATCAGCATTATGCCGATTCCAGCGCCGATCCTGAAGGGCGTCTGCCCGAGACCCTCGGCGTAGCTGGCGGGGGAAATCCGGAAGACGAAGACCGCCGCGATTGCGGCCATCGTATAGAGCCCGGCCAGGATGAAAAGAACGGCGAGGGTGCGCCCCTTCGCGAGGCCAATGTAGGTAAAAAGGAGGAGGCTCGCCGCTTCGAGCGCGCTAGCCACGACCCAGAGCTGACTTGCCGCGAAATGGTAGCCGGGGAATACGCCCATGCCGACATAGGCGAGCATGTGGAACAGGTCGAGGATGGCCACGAACAGATAGGCGATGCCGAGGACGGCAATCGTGGGATTTTCGTTCAGCCTTCGCGTGTGCCACGCGATGACGAAGGAGGACGCCGCGACGCATATCCCGGCGAGTTCCGCCAGGCAGTGGAAGAGAAGATGGCCCCAGAGTTGGCTGGCGGCGATGATCGCGACGCCGAGGATGATGATGAGGCCCTCCGCAACTAGCCCGCGCGTAGCCATTCGGCTCGGCGGCGGCGCAGATACGGCGCTTGCGCTGGAGGACTGGGTTTCGGTCATCGATGCGGCCTCCTGGTCCATGGCGGCTCATTGTATATGGAGCGGAGCGGCAAGGGGAGCTCGGATTCTCTCGCGACATATTTCGAAAGTATTGACAAGGGCATCCGGTTTCCGCTATACAATTTCGCGATACGTTCGGGCGGTTAGCTCAGTTGGTTAGAGCACCAGTATGACACGCTGGGGGTCACAAGTTCGACTCTTGTATCGCCCATTATGAAAAGACCCGCTTCGGCGGGTCTTCTCATTTCCAGAGCGCAAGTCCCGAATGACCTCGCCCGCCGAAGCCTTTGGCGAAAGGGCGGGACGGCTGTCCGCGAATGCGAGCGGGCGAGAGCCGGGGCCACGCAGCCTGCGGCTCCGAGTGTCGATTCCGCCCGGCGGGAGCAGCGGCATCATCCTCTTCACAAGATGGCGCCCTCGCCGACCATGGGCTACAATACTGTCATGTATGAAAAGAAAAGTAAATTCGGCGGTTCGGGCGTTCGAGGCGGAGGGTTCGGGGAAAGGCTTCCGAAAATCGCGATTGCATGGTTTTTCGTCGCCTTTTTTTGCGTCTGCTTGTTCATCCTGAATTCCTGTTCGGAGGGAGACAAGCTGTTTCGCGGCAAGACGGTGACGGTCGTCGTGCCCTACGGCGCTGGAGGCATGGACGACTATGCGCGGGCTTTGGCTCCCTTCTTCCAAAAACACCTTTACGGATCGAGGGTCGTCGTCCGCAATATGCCGGGCGAGGGCGGTATCGTCGGCAAGAACTATGTTTACTCGGCGAAGGCTGACGGCCTGACTCTCTGCTTTGCGACAAGCGCCGCGTCGCTACTCGCGGAATGGGCCGGGCTGCCGGACCTTCATTTCAAGACATCCTCCTTTTCGTTTCTCGGTCGAATCGATGCCGACGACCACCTGCTCGTCGTATCCGCCAAATCCCGCTACGCGAGCTTCGCCGAGATACTGCGTGAGGGCAGGATCGAGATGGGGTTCTCTGGTCAAGGCTCCGACGACTATTTCGTCGCGCTGCTGACAGCCGACCTCCTCGGTCTCGCGCTGGACGCTCGCACCGACTTCGCGAGTTCGAATGACCTGACCCTCGCCTGCGTGAAAGGCGAAATCAACGGGTCCCTCCTTTCGACCTCCAATTTTCTCCCGCTTATAGAGGTCGGCACCGTCAGGCCCATGGTCGTCTTCAACACTGTCAGACTGGCCGCCTTGCCCTCGACGCCGACCATATTCGAGTTCATGCCTCCATCGCAAAAGGAGGTCATGGAATCGCTCATAGCCCTCTATTCTCTCGATCGCACCTTATTCGGTCCCCCCGGCATCGATCCCGAACGTCTCGGCATCTTGCGGAGGGCTCTCGACAGGGCGGCGGCGGACCCCGAGTTCCTGTCGAATATGGAACGACTCGGGCGTCCCGTCGACTATCTGTCGGGAGAGGGCACCCTAACCTTGCTCGCAAGGATTCTCAAGGAAGAAGGGACTCTTAAGCGACTGGTGCGCAAAGACGGAAAGGCCTTTCTCTGATGGAAAGCGGCCGTTCGTCCTCATCCATCCGTAGCCGACTTCTTTGGATCTTCGCACTCATTTCGCTGGCTCCGGCTCTCGTCATAATCCTTACCTCAGCCTTCTCCAGCTATCGCATCGCCGGCCAGCGCGGCTTCGATCAGCTTGATTCGGTGGTCGCGCTCCGGGCATCCGAGATCGAGGAATGGACGAGAGACATGACCGTCGATCTCGACACCTTATTGACCGAACGAGAGCAGGCGGAGTTCGTCGAGCCGCTGCTGGCGGAGTCGGGGTCTCAGGCGCTGAGACAATCGCTCCGCGACAGTCTGGTGGCCGGCTTCGAGGCCTCGATGGCGAAGACGAAGGTATTCAGGTGGGTAGCACTCCTCGATGAGCAGGGGAAGGTTCTCGCCGCTACCGACTCCGGGCTCGAAGGCGAGGACCTCGGCGCGGCCCCCTTCTTTCGCCAGGGCGTGCAGAGGAATTTCGTCTCCCCGCCCTATCGCGACGAGAGGGCGGGCTGGGGTACGGTGATCGTCGTCTCGCATCCGGTTGTCGCGCCCGGGCGAGGCGCGATCGGCGTGCTCGCCTCGGCGAGCGATATCGATGTCATCAACCGCATCCTTTCAGAACCCGCGGGGCTCGGTCGGACGGGCGAGAGTTTTCTCGCCGACTCGGACTATCGGGCTATCACGAACTTGCGCTTCTCGCGCGAACCGGGGCTTGCCTTCGCGCACGGAGGGGGGCTCAGGCTCGCGCTGGAAAGCAAATTGCGCGGGCACGGCACGAGCACCGATTCTCGCGGAGTGAGGGTACTGGAAAGCTACACTTGGCTGCCGACGCTGCAGGTGGCGCTCATCGTTCAGCAGGACGAGTCGGAAGTCTTCGGATCAATTACCTCATTCATCCTGATCGACGTCCTTATCGCCTTCGCCGCCCTTCTCGTCACCGCATTCGCCTCATCGATCCTCGCGCGGGGCATCTCCGCTCCTCTGGCGGATCTCTCCGCGGCGGCGGAACAAGTCGCCGGAGGCGATCTCGATCAAGTCGTCGAGGTCAGGGGCGGAAACGAGCTCCGCAGTCTCGCGATCGCGTTCAATCTGATGACGGGTCGTCTGCGCACGGTGGTCGGCCAGTTGCGCGCCGAACTCGCTGAACGGCGCAGCGCCGAGGAAAAGCTGCGCCACGAGCGGGAGAGGACGAATCAGTATTTCGAGAGCGCGGCGGTCCTCATGGTCGCGCTAGACCGCGACGCGAAGATCGCGCGGCTAAATCGGCGCGGCCGCGAGATCCTCGAATATGGCGAGGGAGAGCTCGAGGGCCGCGATTGGTTCGCGCTCTGCCTCCCCGAGGCGGCTCAGCGGGAAGTCCGCGAAATTCACATCAGGCTAATGGCGGGAGAAACGAGCGATGTCGAGGTCTATGAGAATTTCATCCTCACGAAGTCGGGGAAGGAAAGGCTTATCCGGTGGCACAATTCCTTCCTCAGGGACGCGAACGGGACGATCACCGGTCTCCTTAGTTCGGGCGAGGACATCACCGAGTGGAGAAGGGCGGAGGATCGGATCCAACGTTCGTTGGTGGAGAAGGAGGCCTTGCTTCGGGAGCTGCATCACCGAACCAAGAACAACATGGGCGTGATTATCGGGCTTCTCGACCTGCAAGCCGAAGGGACTCGCGACGACGGTCTGAGGTTGGCCTTCTCCGATATCCAGGATCGCATTCGCTCGATGGCCCTCGTTCACCAGAAGTTATACGAATCAGGAGATCTCTCTCGGATCAACTTGAGGGAATATATTGCGGATCTCGCGAATAGGCTCACCGCGAGCTATAGGGTGGACCAAGGGACGATAGCGATCGACACCGACATGGAGGATGTCTTCGTCCTCATCGACACGGCGATTCCCTGCGGACTCATCCTGAACGAGCTGATTTCGAACGCCCTCAAACACGCCTTCCCTCGCCAATCCTCTGGCACTCTGCTTCTCGGGCTCCGTCGACTCCCGGACGGCCTGATCCGGCTCGAGGTCGCCGATGACGGGATCGGACCCCCTCCCGGATTCGATCCGCGCGAGAACGGGAGGATGGGAATGCAAACCATCTTCGCCCTCGGAGAGGAGCAGTTGAAGGGTAAGATCACCTTCGAGACGGATCGAGGCTTTTCGTGCCGCCTGGCGTTTCGGGACGATGCGTTCCGCCCGAGTATCTAGCCGACAGGTCGTGCCTCACCCGTCTTCGCCATTGACCGCGCGCGGTGGCGGGTTTACCCTCCTGCAATCATATCGCTACCGATCTGGAGGTGCTTGATGTCGAGGAAGACGCTTATGTTCGCTTTCGCTCTCGCCGCGGCTATCGTCGTGCCGGCGAACATCGCGGCGCAGTCGTTGCAGGAGCTGAAGTCGAGCTACGAATCGGCGGTACGAGCCGCTTCCGCCGCTCCGGCCGACTACGCGGCGAACTGGAAGGCGGCGCAGGCGGCTCGAAAATACGGCGACCAGCTCGAGACCGACGAAGTGCAGGGCTGGAAGGACAGCGCTCGCGTCATCGCCAAGGACGGCATGAAATACGGCGAACTCGCCTTCAAGCTCAATCCGGCGGGAATTGAAGGTTGGTATTGGTATGGTCTCTGCGTCGGCACCTATTCCGACTGCGTGAGCATCTTTAGCGCATTGGCCGAGGGGCTCAAGGGCAAGACCCAGCAGGGTTTCGAGAACGCGTACAAATTCGACAAGATGTACGATAACGGGGGGCCGATCATCGCCCTCGGTCGCTTCTGGCAGTCGATCCCCGGAATCGCGGGTCAGGATCTCAAGAAGTCCGAGAAATTGTACAACGAGTACATAGGGCTTTTCGCGAATTCGAAAAATCCAAATTCCGATGCCTGGCTCTATCGTGGCGAACTATTTCGAGACACCGGCCGCAAGGACTATGCCCGAGCCGATTTCGAGAAGGCCGTTGCGATGGGAAATAAAAAGGCCGCCAAGGAGCTCCTGAATTTGAAGTAGGCGGGCGGCGCGGCGGTCGACCATACTTTGCGAACGGAGGATCTCGATGGAGTACCTGGTCTCGTCTCTTTTCGGGGCCGTGGCCCTCGTACCCTATTTCCTTTTCGCCCTCGCCCTGTTCGTCGCGGGCAAGTTCGTTTTCGACTGGTCGACCCCTCGTATCGAGGATGATCGGGAGCTAACCGAGCGGGACAACCCCGCATTCGGCGCCGTCTTCGCGGGCTACATGCTTGGCCTCGGCTTCGCGATGAGCGGGGCGCTCTCGGCCCTCGGGCCTTCGATCGGCGCGAACTTCCTCAATATCGGCGTGTCGGGTTTGGCCGGCATTCTTCTCATGCGGGCCAGCATGTTTCTCGGCGAACGACTGATCCTTCCGAAGCTCCGGTTCGAGACGGAAATCGTCGCGCATCGCAATCTCGGCGTCGGGTTCGCCTTCGCCGGCCTCTTCGTCGCCAACGGTCTCGTCATCATGGGTGTCATGACAGGTCGGAGCGACTCGCCGGCCGACCTCCTCATCGATATCTGCGTGTACTGGCTTACCAGCCAAGTCTTTCTCCTCGTCTCTTGGTATCTATTCATGGCGATCTCCCTCTACGATGCGAAGCGTGCCATCTCCGTGGACGATAATCCCGCCGCGGGCCTAAGCCTCGGTGGCTTTTTCATCGCGGTCGGCATCATTCTTCTCGCGGCTCTCCGTGGCGCGGGCAGCGATCGCGCGGCCGAACTCCTCGTCGCCATGGGTGTGGGGGCGGTCGGTCTCGCCCTCCTCTCCCTTTCGCGCCTTCTCGCCTCGGCCCTCCTCATCCGGAATGCGCGCATGAGCGCGGAGATTGGCGAGCAGAAGAACCTCGCCGCGGGGGCAGTTTCGGCCCTCGCGCCCATCGCCGTGGCTCTCCTGTACGCTGCCCTCGTCGGCGCCAGGTTGGGCTAGGCCGACGGGCCGTCATAATGCGTACCAATAGATCGTTCGGACGCCCTTTGTCGAAGAGGGTCGCGATCGTTGCCCTCGCCGTAGCGGCCTTCGTATTCTTCTGCGAAGGCGCGGCCTTCGCTCGCGGCGGCTTTTCGGGGGGCGGTTTCAGGAGCGCGCCCTCCTTTCGATCGACCTCGGCGCGGTCCTTCTCCATGCCGAAATTGTCGAGCCCGCGCTCAGGTTTCACCTGGGGTTCGCGTCAGCCCAAAGCCGCGACGGGCTTGCAGCCCTCCGGCAGCGCCGCCGTACCCCGATCCTTCGGCGCCTCGGGCGCCGCCTCGGCGCGGAGCGTCTACGACGCGGCGAGAAGCAAGGGCACTCTGTTCGCGAGCCGCGACGAGGCGACGACCTCCTTCGGGCGCAGCCTCGGCTCGCGCTACGGCTCGACCTTTTCGAGCGAGCCCTCGACGCGCCCGAACTGGATTCCGAATTCGTCCTTGATCGGAGGGCGGAGCGTCAACATCGTCTACAATCCGGCTCTGGGAGGTTATGGATATCTCGATCCAATTCTCGGTACCTGGTTGCTCTATGACGCGATGCGGGACGCAGCCATGATGGACCGACTCATGGCGGGCAACGGCTATTACTGGGGTCCGCCGCCCGTTTATGCGGCCTACGATCCCGGTTTCATCACCGTAGCAGCCGTGCTGCTCGTCGTCGTCATGCTGATCGCTTTCCGCGCCGGACGACGCCACGGGGGCTGGGGCCCATGATGGGATTGGGCGGGCACGCGAAGGCGCCGGAAACGCCCGGTGAGGGTCCCGCAACGTGGCTGTCGATCCAGCCCGGCGACTGGCTCTCATTCCGCGACGCGGGCAATTTCGTCGCCGGAGGCATGGGCGGCATGGACTATCGCGTGCGTTCGCTTCGCGCGATCGAGGCCCGCGACCGAGATTCAGGGAATCCGATAGCGACGTGGACCCTCTACGATCTCGAGGCTCCGGACCGCGGCGATTGCCGCTTCGCCGTCTTTGCTTCGGGCGAGGAATTCGAGCTCCGTTTCTATTTCGCGCCGGTTTTTTTCGCGCGGGGCACGCGCGACAATCTCGTCGATCGGGGACAGACCTGGTTTTTCCTCCCTCCCGCCGATCCGGAGGACTTCATCTCCTCGGAGCTCGAATGGGCACCCTGGCCCGACCTTCCGGCCTTCGACGCCGGCGACGGAGTGGAGCTGAAGAGGAACTGGGGGCCCGCCGGCTTCGGCCAGACGGTCTTCGGCTTCATGGTTGGAGAAGGGGGCGAGGACCTGCCGGTCCAGCTCGTCGAGTACGCGACCGAGGACGATTCGCCCAATTCCCTCCTTCTGCTCCTCGAGGAACGCTGGATGCGCCCCGACGGCGCGGTGCCGCGGGAGGGGGGCTACATCAGCCTCTTCGTGGGCAGACCGGTCGCCGAGGGCGACGTGACGCACCTTCCGTCCTAGCGCCCCTCGAGGGCCCTCGCCATCCTTTCGAGCCCCTCGGCGAGGAGGGATCGGGGACAGGCGAAGTTGAGCCGCGCGAAGCCCGCGCCTCCGGTTCCGAAGGCGGCTCCCTCGTTGAGGGCGACCTTGGCCTCGCGGAGAAAGAAGTCGGCTGGCGCCTCGACGCCGAGTCTCCTGCAATCGAGCCACATGAGGTGAGTGGCGTCGGGCCGCATCGCGCCGATCTCGGGCATGCGCTTCCCGATGAATTCGAGGGCGAAATCGCGGTTGGCGCGCAGGTAGGCGAGGGCTTCCGCCAGCCATTCGTCGCAGCTTCCCGAGAGGGCTTCTTCGGCGGCGACGAGGGAAAGGCTCGAGACGTGGAGGGTCATCCGCGCTTGCGCCTGCGCGAAGGCCGATCGGATTTCCGCGTTCGGGATGATCGCGAAACCGCAGAAAAGCCCGGCGATATTGAAGGTTTTCGAGGGCGAGACGAGGGTGACGCTCCGTGCGGCGAAGGCCGGATCGAGGGAGGCCAGGGGGACATGGGCCTCCCCGTCCAGGAGGAGCTCGGCGTGGATCTCGTCGGAGACGATGACCGCGCCGCTTTCGACCGCGATCTCGGCCATACGGCGCTGGGTCGCGCGGTCCCAGGCGATGCCGACGGGATTGTGGGGGTCGCAGAGGAGGAACATGGAGCTGCGCGCTCCCCTCGATCCGAAGGCCGCGGAAAAAACATCCCAATTGATAGAATATGTCGGGGCCCCGCCCGCGCGGCCTTCCTCGAGGGGCGCCTCCTGCCTGACGAGGCCGAGATGGGCGTCCAGGTCGTTGAAGGGCATGTAGACCGGCGGCTGGATGAGGTAGCCTTCGCCCGGCTTGCATACCGCGGCGGCCGCGGCGTTGAAGCCGCTCACGAGTCCCGTCGTCGAGACGACCCAATCGGGGTCTACCTTCCAACCGTAGAGCTTGTCCATGCGCGCGGCCACCGCGGCGCGCAGCGAAGGCGCGTCGCCGGGGTAGCCGAAGACGCCATGGTCGAGTGCTCGCCGCAATGCCTCGACGATGGGCTTGGGCGATCGGAAGTCCATGTCCGCGACCCATAGGGGAATCACGTCCGAATTATATCGATTCCATTTTACCGAATTTGAATTGCGACGATCGACGAGTTCATCAAAGTCGAATTTCATTTCAGACAGCCTTCTTTCCGCGTCAATCTAGCCGAGGAAGGCCGGGGAGGCAAGAACGAGGCTGTCGAAGGCGAAGGCACGAAGGCGCCGCGGGCATTCCGATACTTTTTTCTTGCGCGGTCTGTAAACGTGCCGTATACCTATATTGAAACCGGATTTCGTCAGCCGCAATCCTCACCGTCAGGCATCGCAGGAATTCTCGCTACATCTCGGTTCTCTCGGACCGCGCCGACGCGGCATGAGGCAGGCGGATTGATGGCTCCATACATAGCGCGCGCGCTTCGGCGGCGCGAAAAGCCCTTATTCAGGAGGACCGATACCATGGGCAGCGATTCGCTTTCCATCGTCGACAACAGGACAGGCCAGAAGTACGAGATCCCGATCGTCGACGGCACTATCCGAGCGATCGACCTTCGCGCGATCAAGAAAGATAAGGAAGATTTCGGCCTTCTCACCTACGACCCGGCCCTCCTCAACACGGCCACCGCGAAGTCGGCCATCACCTTCCTCGACGGGGAGAAGGGCATCCTTCGCTATCGCGGCTATCCGATCGAGCAGCTCGCCGAGCATTCCACCTTCATGGAGACGGCCTACCTCCTCATCTTCGGCCAGCTCCCCACGACGCCCCAGCTCGAGCAGTGGGAGTGGGACATCAGCCATCACTCTCTCCTCCACACGAACATGCAGAAGCTCATCGAGAGCTTCCGCCACTCGGCCCATCCCATGAGCGTGTTCATCGGTGCGATGAGCGCCCTCGGCTCCCTCTATCCCGACGCCCGCGACGCCTCCTGCGTCGAATGCCGCCTCCTCCAGGCACAGCGCATAATTGCGAAGGTCCCGACGATCGGCGCCTTCACCTACCGCCTCAACATGGGCTGGCCGATGAACTATCCGGACGACGAGCTCGGCTACGTCGGCAACTATCTCCGGATGATGTTCAAGATGACCGAGCACAAGTACGTGCCGAACCCCGTTCTCGAGCGGGCCCTCAACGTCCTCTTCATCCTTCACGCCGACCACGAGCAGAATTGCTCGACGAGCGCGATGCGTTTCATCGGCTCCTCCCACGCCGATCCCTACTCCTCCCTCGCCGGCGCCGCCGCCGCCCTCTACGGCCCTCTCCATGGCGGAGCCAACGAGGCAGTCCTCCTCATGCTCGAGCAGGTCGGCAGCGTGAAGAACGTGCCCGCCTACATCGACAAGGTGAAGAAGGGCGAGGCCAAGCTCATGGGTTTCGGCCATCGCGTCTATCGCAACTTCGACCCCCGCGGAAAGATCATCAAGGCCCTCGCCTACGATGTCTTCAAGGAGATGGGCGCGAATCCCCTCCTCGAGATCGCCCTCGAACTCGAGCGCATCGCCCTGAGCGACGAATACTTCATTTCGCGCAAGCTCTACCCGAACGTCGATTTCTACTCGGGCCTCATCTACCAGGCGATGAAGCTCCCCACGAACATCTTCACGGTCATGTTCGCGATTCCCCGATCGGTGGGTTGGATCGCCCAGTGGATGGAGATGATGCGTGACGAGGATCTCAAGATCGTCAGGCCGCGGCAGATCTACATCGGTGAGGCCGCCCGCGAATACGTTCCGATCGGGAGCCGCAAGGCATGAAATCCGGCCGGGGCGGCGTCGCTCGGCCCTCGAGCCGATGATACCGCCCTGGCTCTCGCGGCTCGGCTCCCTGCGCGACAGGGACCTCGCCGCCGAGGGGCTCGTGGTGGCCGAGGGGCGGTTGGTCGCGCAGCGACTGGCCGCTCGCTCCGACTTCGTGCCCCTCGCCCTCCTCGCGACGCCCGAGACGGCCACAGCCTTCGAGGGGCCGGGCTTCGAGTCCTGGCCCCTTTTCATTTCGAGCGAGGCCGAGCTTTCAACCTTCGCCGGTTTTCCCTTCCATCGCGGCGTCATCGCCCTCGCGAAAAGGCCCTCTCCTGCCTCGGTTGCGGCGTTCGCCGCCTCCCTCGAAGCGAAGGCCCTGCCCCCGCTTCTCGTCCTTCCCCAAACCCGCGATCCGGAGAATCTCGGCGCCCTCGCGAGGAGCGCGGCGGTCTTCGGTTTCGGCGCCCTGCTGGTCGGGCGGGCCTGCCCCGATTTTCTCTCTCGCAGGACGCTCAGGGTTTCGATGGGGGCCGTTCTCGACCTGCCGATGTTGCGCCTCGATTCGTCGGCCGACTGGCGGACCTTTTCCGAACGGGGCTATAGGCTTGCCGGCGCGGTTATCGACCCGGGCGCCAGCGACGCGGCGACCTGGGAGGTTCGGCAGCCCGCAGCCCTCGCCCTCGGCGACGAGTACGCCGGCCTTGACGACGACTGGCTCGCGCTCTGCGACGAAAAAATCACAATTACGATGGCCGCGGGACCCGATTCGCTCAACGTTGCCGCGGCCGGGGCGATCCTCATGTGGCGCGTCGCCGAAGGGCGACGCGAGCGCGGCCGCATCGCGTCTCGCGAGGCCTCCGGCCCGACCTGAGGCGCTCAACCGCAGCCCGGGCAGCGCCCCTTCGAAGCGCCCTTCGCTCCACCCTTCATGGCCGCACAACCCTCGCAGGCCTTCGCGCCGCTTCCCTTCGAAGGGCAGGATTCGCAGGCGCTTCCTCCCTTCTTGGCTCGGCGGAAGGCCCTGAGCCCGATCCAGAGCGCCGCGACTCCGACGATCAGGGCAACCGCGATCTCCTGGCCGATGGCGCCCATCAGGAGAAGCCCAGCCGTGTGCCGACCTGGAAGACGGCGAAGGCTACCAGCCAGCCGATGGCCAGTTGGAAGGCGATGGAAAATCCCAGCCAGCTCCAGCCGAGTTCGGCCCGAAGGGTCGCGAGGGCCGCGAAGCAGGGTGGTATGAGAAGGACGAAGAGCATGAGGGAGATCGCCGCGAGGGGGCTCCAGGAAGGATCGGCCGCCAGCTTGGCGCGGAGGCTCGTCGAGCCTCCGTCATCCGTTCCCACCCCATAAAGGATGCCGAAAGTCGACACGACCACCTCCTTTGCCGCGAAGCCCGTCACGGTGGCGATTCCGACCCTCCAATCGAAGCCGAGGGGCCTGATGAGGGGTTCGATCAGGTGACCGAAGCTGCCCGCGGCGCTCGCGGAGAGGGCCTTGCCGGCGAGGGCGGCGGCGACGCCGCGATCCAGGGCCGCCTGATCGGCACCGGGATGAGCCTTGCTCCAGGTGGCCGCCGCGGATTGTCTCTCGGTTGCCGTCGGCGAATAGGCGGGAAAATTGGTCACCGCCCAGATGAGGATCGAGGCCGCGAGGATGACGGTGCCGGCCTTGCGGGCGTAGGTCGCCGTCTTCTCGCCCACGTGCCAGAGGAGGCCGCGAAGGGTCGGTGCCCTCCAGGGCGGGAGCTCCATCACGAAGGGGGTCGGCTCGCCCCTGAGGATCGTGTTTCGCAGAACCAGGGAGGAAACGAGGGCGAGAACGACTCCCGTGCCGTAGACGGCCAACACCGCGGCCGCTGGATTCTTCGGAAAGAAGGCGGCGGCGAAGAGGACGTGAACAGGCAGTTTCGCCCCGCAGCTCATGAAGGGGATGGCGAGCACCGTGAGTATCCGGTCCCTGGGGCTCTTCAGCGTCCGCGCCGACATGATTGCCGGCACCGAGCAGCCGAAGCCGAGCATCAGGGGGAAGATCGACTGGCCGTGGAGCCCGAATCCGTGGAGGATCCTATCGGTGGCGAAGGCCGCCCGCGAGAGATAGCCGGTGTCTTCGAGGACGGAGAGGAGAAAGAAAAGAATAATTATGAGGGGAACGAAGGAGAGCACGCTCCCCACGCCGGCGATGACCCCGTCGATGAGGAGCGAATGCAGGGGCCCCATCGGGACGATCGCCGCGACCTGGGCCGAAAGCCAGCCGAAAAAGGCCTCGAGCCAGGCCATGGGCCAGGCGCCGATGCTGAAGGTGAGCTGGAAAATTCCCCAGAGGACGAAGATGAAAAAGGGAAGGGCGAAGACGGGGTGCATGACGACCCTGTCGATCCGTTCCGAAAGCGAAGGCGCGCCCTTCTCCTTTCTTTTAACCGCCTCGAGGCAGGCTCCGTGGATGTAGGCGTAGCGCTGTTCTGATATTACGATCTCGGAATCCTTGCCGAAATGCCTGCCGATCCAGTCGGAGGCCTTCTTCGCGAGGACGGCCACCTTGCCCGCCTCGCGATGGGCCTCGAGTCGGGCAAAGGCGTCCTCGTCCTTTTCCACGAGCTTTACCGCGAGCCAGCGGGGCGGATGGCGGCTCGCGAAATCGGCGTCCTCGGCGATGGCCTTTTCGATGGGCCCCAGCAGGGCTTCGATCTCCGAGCCGTAATCGAGGCTCCTGCCGTCGACCGCATTTCCCGAGACCGAAGCGTCGACGAGGTCGAGAAGGGCATCGAGTCCCTGCCCGTTGGTGGCCACTGTCCTCGCCATGGGAATGCCGAGGAGCTTTCCGAGGGCCGTCCCGTCGACCTCGATGCCTTTCGCCTTCGCCTCGTCGCTCATGTTCAGGGCTCCGACGACGGGGATCCCGAGTTCCTGGAACTGGAGGCAGAGGAAGAGATGGCGCTCGAGGTTCGTGGAATCGAGGACGTCGAGGATGAGGTCGGGCGGTTCGTCCAGGAGGCAATCGCGGGTGACGACCTCGTCGAGCGAATAGGCGGTGAGGCTGTAGATTCCCGGGAGGTCGAGGAAGCGATATTCCTTGTCGCCTCGCGCGCGCGAGCCCTCCCGCTTTTCCACCGTGACGCCGGGATAGTTGCCCACCTTGTGGTGGGCTCCCGTGAGGGCGTTGAAAAGGCTCGTCTTGCCGGCGTTGGGATTTCCCGCCAACGCGATGCGTACGAGCCTTCCAGTATTCTCAGACATGGGGGACCGCATCTTTCGATCTTTCGCGCACCTCGATCATCGCGGCTTCGCTCCGCCTGAGGATCACCTCGTAGCCCCTGATCTCGACGTGGAGGGGCCCGGACAGAAAGGCTTTGCGAAGCACCTTGCCGTCGGCACCCTCGGTGAATCCCATGTCCACGAGGCGCTTGCCGACCTCCCGCCCCGAAAGCACCCTCCCGACGACGAATTCCGCGCCGACCGGAAGCTCAGAAATATGCATGTAGTGGCTCCTTGCGAATATGGGCGGCTAACGAAGGGTTTCGGCCTGTCGCCGCGAAATTGCTTTTTTCCTGACGCATGAGGGGCAGATTCCGCGGAGTTCGAGTTGATGGGAGACGATCTCGAAACCCGAGGCTTCGTACACCCTGCGCTGGGCCTCCTCAATACCCTCGTCCATGAACTCAATCGTGCGTCCGCAGAGTACGCAGACGAGGTGATCGTGGTGTTCGTGATTGAAGGCATGCTCGTAGAGCCGCGAGCTGTCGTCCCGGCGAGCCTCTCTCGCCAGGCCCGAATCCTCGAGGAGCTTGATGGTCCTGAAGACCGTGGCTTGGCCGATGGTGGGATCGATGCGCCGGGCCGCCGCGAGGAGCTCGTCCGCGGACACGTGGCGCTCGAGCGACATAAAGGCCTTGAGGACGGCTTCGCGCGCCGTCGTCATCTTCAACCCACCCTTGCTGAGATAGGTCGAGAAAAGGCCGTATTCTTGGCTGAGGGAGAAATCGTTAGGCATAGGATAATGATTATCATTATCAAATGAAATGCGCAAGGGTCAATCGGAGCCCCGGCTCATCCCCTTGCCGAGAGAGGCCTTCCGATGGCTTCATGGTGGAGCGAGGTCAAAGCATGGAGCAGGGAAAAACGAAGGTTTGCCTGAGCGGTGAAGTAATATTCGCTGAGGGCGAAGTGGGCGAGCTCATGTACATCCTGCTCGAGGGCGTCATCGAGCTGCGCAAGAAGGTCGGGAAGGGGGAGACGGTGCTCAAGTCCGTCTCGACGGTCAACGACTTTTTCGGCGAAATGGCCCTCATAGACGGGAGGTCCCGCTCGGCCTCGGCCGTCGCCGTCAAGCCGACGCGTCTCCTCGTGATCGACGGTCCAACTTTCGAAAATATGATCCTCACGAACGGTAAATTCGCCCTCAAGATCATCAAGGTCCTGTCGGAGCGTATCCGCAACTCGAATTCGACCATCGAGTCGCTGCACGAGGTGACGCCGAAGGAACGCTTCATCCGCGGTCTTGTCGAATACGCCGCCTCGTCAGGCGAAAAGATCTTCGACGGCCGCGTCAAGGTGCCCTATGTCCAGTTCCGCAGCTGGGCCAATTCGCGCCTGGGCTTTTCGCTCGAGGAATGCGACGCGACCGCAGCCCGCCTCGCGAAGGCCAGCCTCCTCTCCTGGACGAAAGAAGGCGGCGACCTTCTCGTGTCCGACGCTATGCTGAAGGAATTTTCCGGCAAGGCGGAGGCGGGGCCGGAACGATGAAGGCCGGCGGGCAGGCCCTGTCGCCCCCGCGCCTCGCAATCCTGTCCATCGGGGTAGGCGAACCCTCGGAAACCATTCCCCTCGGGGCGGCCAGCGTGGCCGCGGCCCTTTCGAAGGCCTTTGGCGCGAGGCTCGTAGTCTCCCTTGCCGAAGCCTCTCCGACCGACGAAGCTGGGCTCGTCGCGTCTCGCCTTCTCGAAAAGCGGCCCGATTTCATAGGTCTTTCCGTCTATACCTGGAACAGAAGGAAGATGGCCGACGTCGTCGCGGCCCTCGGATCGAAGGGCTTCGCCGGTCCCCTATTCGCCGGAGGCCCCGAGGCGAGCGCCGAGCCCTTCGACATCATCGCCGAGCTCGGCCTCGATTTCACCGTCGTGGGCGAGGGTGAGGAGAGCAGCGTCGCGGCCTTCGAGGCCCTGCTCGGGCCAGAGCGCGGGCTTAGGCGAACGAAGGGGCGGATGGAGACGGACGCGTACCTCGATGGCTTGCCGGGGATCGCCTTGCCCGGGAAAAAGGAAGCCTTCAAGCGAAGGCAAGCGCCCGGTCCCGAATCCCTCGCCTCCCCCTGGCTCGCCGGGACGGCCTCGCCACGAGGCCGCGACGAGGTCGTCTGGGAGCTGTCGAGGGGTTGCGCCTTTCATTGTACCTATTGTTATGAAGGGAGGGGCGAAGGGGGCGTCCGCGTCTTTCCGAAGGACCGAATCGAGGCCGAGCTCGAACTCCTCGCCCGCGGCGGGGCGGAGAGGATCTTCGTCCTCGACCCGACCTTCAATTGGAAAAGAGAAAGGGCCCTCGACCTCCTCGCCCTTTTCGCCGCTCGCGGAAAGGGGATGGCCTGGAAATTCGAGGTCAGGGCCGAGCTTCTCGACCGCGCCCTCGCGCAGGCCTTCGCCCGCCTCGACGTCTCGATACAAATAGGCCTCCAGAGTTCGGATCCCCAAGTCCTCGCTAAGGTGGGTCGTCCCGGTTTCGACGCCGAACGTTTCGCCGCCAAGGTCGCCCTCCTCGACGCCGAAGGTCTGACCTGGGGTCTCGATCTCATCTACGGCCTGCCCGGCGATACCCTTCGAGGCTTCGCCAAAAGCGTCGATTACGCCCTCGGACTCGCCCCAAATCACCTGGATATCTTCCCCCTCACGGTTCTGCCGGGGACGGAGTTGGCCGAGGAGGCGGCAGGCTTCGGGCTCGGCGTCGACCGGGAGGCGCCCCATCTTCTCCTCGGGGCTCCGGGTTTTCCCGCTGAAGCTATGGCGAGGGCTCGCGACATCGCGATCGCCTGCGATCTTTTCTATTCGAAGGGAAGGGCCGTCGCTTGGTTTCTCCGAGCCCTCGCGCCGCTCAAGGCCAGGCCCTCCACCTTCCTCGCGCGCTTCGGCGATTGGCTTGGGCGCCAGGGCCCGAAAGCGGGAGCGCTTGGCGTGGCCGAAGAATCGAACCGGAGCGATCATCGCTCCATCGAAAGCCTGCAGCTCGCCTTCCTCGAGGCCGAGTATCGGGAGCGGAACCTGGAACCCCTGTGGCCCCTGCTCCGCGACAGCGTCCGCTTCGAGGGAGCCTGGACGCGTGCGGTCGCCGAGGGAGAGTCCTCCGTCCTCGAACTCGCCTACGGGCCCGACACCTTCGCCGATCCGCCCTGCGCGGAGCTGCGCGAACTCGCGAGGCTCTGCAAACCGCGGCCTTCCCGGATCAGGCTGCGGCCCGGCCGCTCGGGCCCCGCGATCGAAGTTCTGCGATAGCCGCCCACATCGATCGGTGCGCTGTTCCGCGGCTTTGCGGAATCGGCGGCGGCGCCGCCGATGATTTTGCGATTGCGCTCCCTATGACGACGTCGCATAATATCGCAACTGTGTCTCAGCGCGCCGAGATCACGGGAATTGGTGACGTCGGCCGAGCTTCCAAAAAGGGAAAAAATGGATAGGGCGAAGCGGGATCGACATGAAGATTCCCCGGTGTTGGTACCTCTCGATGTCATACGGTTCCGCCTCATCGCGATTGTGGCGGCGGCAAATCTACTCATCATTTCGCTCGCCGTGGCGCACCTCGGCCTTTCTCGATTCCAGGCGGAGCAGCACGCAGCTTCCATGGCGGAAAGCATAGCCGCGCTCAGCGAAACCAATCTCCTGGGCATCATCGGCAAGATCGACCTCGGCCTTCACGCCGTCGTGGACGAGGCCGAGGCCGAACTCTCCTCCGGCGCGATCGATCAACGGCGGCTCGACGCCTTCATCGTCCGCGAAGAAACGCGAATTCCCGAGATCCTGACCCTCAGGGCGGCGAATGCCGAAGGCCAGTCCATCTACGGCGCGGACCTGCCCGTAGTGACGACACGGAGCATCGTTCAAAGGGAGTATTACCAGTATTTGCGGGATACCAAGACCGACGAACTCGTCTTTTCAGATCCTCTCATCGGCGGCATCACGGGCAAATGGATGATGCTCATCGCCCGTCGCATCGACAGGCCCGACGGTTCCTTCGGGGGACTGAGCGCCGCGGGAGTGGGCCTCTTCTGGCTCACCAAGGACTTCGCCTCCTTCGACCTGGGAGAGCACAGCTCCATCGAGCTCAGGGATCACGCCTTCGCGGTCGTGGACGGCTACCCCATCGCCTCCGATTCCGCGCGTTCCGGAGATTCCAGCATCGGCAAGAACCTCGCCTCGCGAGTCGGCACGGGAGCGACCTCCGGTCATTTCACTCTGCCTCGCGGAAACGGAAACCCGGTGACGAAATTCGTATCGTACAAACAGGTTGGGACCTTTCCGCTTTTCGTGACCGTCGGACTGGCAAGGCGCGATTATCTACAGACTTGGTATCGATCGGCTCTTGCTGCGGTCGCGGCCGCCTTCGCTTTCCTCGCGGTGTCGATTCTCCTCGCCCTACTCTACTACCACGGCGCCCAACGCTCGCGGACCGCGGCGCGGGCCCTGGCCTCCCAGGAGCGGAAATACCGTACTATTGCGGACTATACATACGATTGGGAGTTCTGGATCGACGCGAATGGCGCCTATTTCTACGTTTCGCCTTCCTGCGAGAGGATCACCGGCTACAGGCCGTCGGAGTTCTACCTCGATCCGGCTTTTTTTGCGACGACGATCCTGTCCGAAGATCGCGAAATCTACAGGTCCCATCGGCATCTTTCGGAACCCGGCAACGACTTCGCGACGCTGAGCTTTCGCATTCGGAGGGCAGACGGGAAAATCAGATGGATCGAACATCTCTGCCGCCCCGTCTTTTCTGAGGAAGGCGCCTGGCTCGGCACCCGGGGCACGAATCGCGACATCACGGAAAGGCGGGAGGCCGAAGAGCGGATACGGGCGCTCCTCGAGGAGAAGGATCTCATCCTCAAGGAGGTCCATCATCGTATCAAGAACAACATGGCGGTCGTCGCGAGCCTTCTCGACATTCAGGCCGAGGCGGAACGGGAAGGTCCGGCGTCGCAGACTCTCCGCATAGCCTCGAACAGGGTGAAGAGCATGGCGGTGCTCTACGATAAGCTGTATCGGACCGAGGCGGGAAAGAGCGCGTCTCTCGGCGAGTATCTTTTCACTCTCCTGAAGGAAGTCCATGGCAGCTTCCCCGGCCATGAGCATATCGAGCTCAGCCTCGAACTCGAAGAAATCGAATTGGATTCCGAGAAGCTTTCGAGGCTCGGTATTCTTCTGAACGAGCTCCTTACCAATTCGATGAAGTACGCCTTCGCCGGCCGGTGCGGAGGCTCGATCCGCGTCAGGGCATATCGCGACGGCGCAAGGCTCGAAATGCATTACGAAGATAACGGCATCGGCCTCTCGAGCGCTCGAGATGTGTCGGGGACCGGCTTCGGCATGACCCTGATCGCCGCGCTGGCGAAACAGCTCGGCGGCGTCTCGACCATGGGCGGCGAAGAGGGCTTTTCCTATGCCCTCTCCCTCGAGGTTTAGGCGGAGCCCGCCGCCTCCCAATCGAGAAGGCGGCGCTGACCGGAGAGCGCTCGGATCCCCGTGGCGTCCTGGCTTCCCTCGAGTGTGCCGAGATAGCGACCCGAGGCGTCCCTGACGGCGAAATACTCAATTATGATGAACTTGCCGCCCATCTCGATCCAGAAGCGGGCTTCGTCCTTCTTTCCCTCTCGGAATTCGCGGAGGATGCGCTCCACGACGGCGAGGCTCTTCGGCGGATGGCAATTGCGCACGTCCCTGCCGATGACGCCGGGGCTGCGCGGAAAGAGGCGATCGGGACTGTCGGAATACCAGGCAACCTTGTCCTCCGCGTCGACGAAGGAAAGATCGATAGGAAGGCGCTTCATGATCAGGTTGATGACCTCGGCCGACAGGGAACCCACCTCGAGAGGGATTGCGCCTTTTTCCGCTGCGGTTGCCGCGATGTCTCGAGGTCCAGGAGCGCCGGCAGCCTGGTCATATTGCCCTGGGCTGGCCTTTGCGATGAGTTCGGAGAGGCTGGGTGCAGGTTTGCCTCCCAGGCCCGGAGAGGCCTTGCCTCCGGCAAATGCGGGATCCCACACGGCGCCCGGCTCGATCCAGGCGAAACCGATGGCATCCTCACCGCGACGGATATCGGCCCAATCGGACTCGGATAGGCGAGCCACCGCGTTGGGAATGAGTATGCGCTCCTCCATGAAGATCATGCGACGCATCCTGCCCGCGAGATCGCGGGATGCCGCCCGGAATGCCTTCGCCTTTCGACGCGTTTCGGCACTCCCTTGGTCGCCCGCGACGCCCTTGCCCGCGACTACGGCGTCCAGAGCTTCTCGCGTCGCCTTGAACTGTGCCCTGATTTCGTCGTGCTTGCCCCACATCACCTTGGATGGTCCGGTGAAGCCGCTGCGCTCGAGCCAGGGGAAGAGCTGGTTCTCCTTGCGCGCGTAGTGCACGAGGATGAGCGAAAGCTCGTCGAGGGCCGAGCGCGCTGCCTCGGGGCTTCCGACGCCCCAGGCGAGGGATCGGGCCTCGCGGAGAAGCCCTGCGATGCGCGCCTTGGCGGCGCGGTTTTCGGCGAGGTAGCTATGGACCGGATGGCCTGGAAGATTCTTGGATTTGGCGCCTTTGCGAAGTTCACCCTGGAACACCTCGACATGGACATCGCAGAGGCGCTGGACCTCCTCGACGGGCATGCCCCCATCGATGAGGGACTGTTCCATGGCGGCTATCTCGGGCGCCGAGACTCCGGCGATCAGTTTCGCGAAATCCTTGCGGACGATTTCCGGCGCCTCGCCCTGATGGAGCCTCTTGATGATGGCGGCAAGCCCCGCCTGCCTTTCCGGATCGATGACGACTGATTCGGCCACGAAAACCTCCCGACTGCAGTAGCTTGGTCCAATATCGGGAGTTTATACGAAAACGACTGTAACGTCAGTTACATTTCTTTGATTCTTTGTAAAGGAGCCTCAGGCGGCGAGGTCCCAGACCATATTCGCGTCGGCGATCCTATTGCAAAAATCGATAAAGCCGCGCTCGTCGAGGGGCTTGGCGAAGAGAAAACCCTGAAAGCCCTTGCAGCCCATTTCCCACAGCATTTTAACCGCCTCTGAGGTTTCCACACCCTCGGCGACGAGGGCCAATTTCATTCCCGTGGCTATCGAGACGAGGGACCGGACGATGACCCGGTCGTCGCTCGAGGAGTCGAGGTGCTCCACGAACTGCTTGTCGATCTTTATTTCATGCAGGGGAAAGCGGTGGAGGTGGGAGAGGGATGAATAGCCCGTGCCGAAGTCGTCCATCGAAATTCTGACGCCGAGTTCCTTGAACCTGGCGATGGTGCGCGCGGCGGCCTGCGGATCGTCGAAAAACCCGGTTTCCGTAAGCTCGATGGTGAGGTCTTCGGCCTGGGCCCCAGAGCGGGCGAGGGCCGTCGCCAGAATTCGCGTGGCGTCGTCGCTATGGAACTGCCGGGCAGACAGATTGATCGACATTCCCGAGCAGATGCGCGCGGCCGCCCTCGTCGAGACGAGCTTTCGGGTGCTCTGGTAGATGAGCCACTTACCGAGGGGCATGATGAGTCCCGTTTCTTCGGCGAGGGGGATGAAGTCGTCAGGTTGGATGACGCCACGCTCGGGGTGCTTCCATCGGATGAGGACCTCGGCTTCAACGGTGTTGATGCGCAGACGGTTGCCTTCGAGCTCGCTCACGAAGATCTTGGGCTGGAAAAGGAGGAAGAATTGCTCGTCGATGTTCTCGAAGGCCTTGGTGATGGCATTTTGGAGCTCGACCTTCTCGACGGCCCGGGCGAGAAGCGAGGGATTGAAAAGCGAGAATCCGCGATGCCGGACGCGGGAGTCGCCTGCGGCTATGTCCGCGCTCTGGAGTATCTGGTGACGGCCTTCGCCGTGTTCGGGCCAGTAGGCCGCCCCGGCCGTGACCTTGAGGGCGATATTGAGCCCCGCGAAAATATGGGCTTCGGAAAGGCGCGTGAGAAAGGGTCGAAGGAAGGAGCCCAATTCCGGCCCCTTGAGGCCCATGAGGGCGACGACGAACTCGTTTTCGTGGGTATGGAACAGAAGATCCTGGGGCCGAAGCATGCCCGCCATTCGCATCCCTGTCTGATAGAGGATCCATTCGCTGACGCTGGCCTTGAGGGTCTTGCGGATGTTGGTATAGTCGTCCCCGAGCTGGAGGATGAGGAGGGTGAAGCCCCTCTTGTCTTCTTCCACCCGAAGCCTATCGATGAGTTCGTCGAGCTCGATTTCCAGTCTGTAGCGCGAGGGAAGACCGGTCTGGGGTTGAATGGCTATGCGATGCTCGAGGTCGGCAATCCTGCCGCGCTGATTTTCGCACTCGGCCTTGAGATCGAGGATCTCCTGGAGCATCGCCTGCGCGTCCAGTTGGCTTGGGTTTTCGCCTTGCATGCACATCCCTTGTCGTGTCGCTGCCGTTTCGAATACCGCCGCAATGCCGGGAAATCGATCCGAAACGGACGAACCTGAGGCCACGGGAGGAGAGCGCAGCGAAGAATAGTCGCAGCACTATATGCCAACACCGAGAAAAAAACAAAGAAAGAAAAAGATTCGTTCGGGAAAAACCTGCACAAAGTGCAAAAGTTGCTATGCAACGACGGCTAAAACGAGAGTGGGCGGCGTGATGCCATCTTCATGCTTCGGGTAAATATTGCCCATATATGGGCAAACTTGGCCCAATACCCTAGCCCGCGTGACCGACAATTAGCTATAAAGTCTTTACCTTCTTGGGTTTAGCTCGCGCGCGATATTTGGCACGAAAATTGCATGTCTTCTATCGCGCAGGAAGCACTTTGCCTGATCGATAGGTTGATCGACTCGCGCGTCGGCGAATAGTGCTTGCGCAATAATTTCTCTGGAGGATTCTTCGTGAAGATCAAGATCACCGCCCTTTCTCTCGCCTTGACCGGATTGGCCCTCTTTCAAGGTTCGGCCGAAGCGGCCAATGCAGTCTCCGCCGATTTGATACCCGCCATGGTCGTCGTCGACAAGGCTTACATTCCGGCCCTCGCCTTGTCGGGGCAGCCGGATCAGGCGGCCAAGGCGAAGGAGGCCCTCGCGGGGTTCATCACTGCATGGAAGGGGTTCAAGGATGGCCCGGCAGCGGGTCCCGGCTTCGACGAGAAATGGAGTCGGGACCTCGAGGAGGTCGACGGTGCCATCGCCTCGGCAACCGACGCGCTCAAAGTCGAAGGAGATGGCGCCAAGGCCCACGAAGCCCTCGAGGCGGTGCGCATCACCCTCCTCGAAGCGCGACAACGCATGAAGGTCCCCTACTTCCTCGACTACGTGACGCTCTATCACAATTCCATGGAAGACATTCTGAACGGCAGGCCGGCGAAATCCATCAAGGACTGGAGCGCTGCCGAAAGACTTTCCTTCGTCTCCGACCTCGATATCGGCATCGCGCGCTGGAACAAGGTGAAGGCGATGGAGGGCCTCCTCCCCGAGGCCGGGCTCTCTTCCAAGGCCCTCGCGGCCTACTCCTCGCAGTGGCAGGTGGTCGCTTCGACCATGACGGAGATTCGCGGGGCCCTCGACGCAGGCGACGACAAGGCCCTCGGCGACCTTCTCGGCCGGCTCAAGCCCAGCTTCACCAAGACCTTTTTCCTTTTCGGGGCCTTTCCCCAGTAGGGCGGAAGGGGCGCGGGTTGGCGGAAGTCCAAGTTTCCGCGAGGCGCCGAGTTTGACAGGGCGGGCGCCTGCCTTTAACATCCAATGAGGCGGGCGCATTCCGGTCGCGCCGCCGGAGGATCATGAAAAGTAAGCCTCTCGCGTATAGGCTGATACTCGCCGGCTCTGGCCTCGCCCTGGTCGCCCTCGTTTGTTTTTCCCTTCTCTCGTTTCGGGCTCCGGAGGCCGAAGCCTGGGGGCCGCTGATGATAGGGGGCGTCGGAGGGCTCTTCTTCTTGATCTTCGCGATGGCGCTACTTGGTCGCAAGGCCCCTGTCTACGGCGCCGATTTCGTGGCCCTCGAGAAAAAGCCCGCGGAGTACGAGCAGGCCCTCGCGAGTCTCGGGGCCACACCCCTCGATTCCCTTATAATCTACCTTTTGCTCGGTCTCGCCTATGTCGGCGGGGTCTCCCTGGCCGGGGATACCGCGGGGATGCCGAAGAGCGACAGAGCGGCCCTCATCCTTTTCCTCGTGTCCATCGCCATGCTGAGCTCCGCCTTCCTCTACGTCCTTTCCGACAGGCTCACGCTCACGACCCTCCTCGGCCGCAATCTCCTCCGCTACCCGGCGAGCCTGAAAGAGGGGCGCCAACAGAGGAAGAACTTCATAATTCCACTCTTCATGGCCTTCATGTCCCTGATTTTCGCCTTCTCCACCGCCTTCATCCTCGCGGGAAGGGCGCCGCAAACGGCCATGGAGGTCGGGCGCTTCGGCTGGTTCATCCCGCGCATCCTCGGTTTGAGCGGGGCCTTCTTCGCGGTGATCATAGCGCTGATGATCAGCTGGAACTCGAGCACCTCCCTTCTGTTCCGCTCGGTGCTGGCGCAGCTCGACAGGCTTTCGTCGGCGGACAAGGACCTATCCGGCCGCATTTCCATAGCCTCGGTCGACGAGATCGCCTCGATCGCGGGCATGGTGAACGCATTCAGCGACGCGCTTTCCCAAAGCATGCGCGAGATCGGGGCCATCTACGGGGAGCTTTCGAGCCTGCAGACGAGACTTTTCGCCGGTATCGCGACCTCCTCGAGCTCGGCGGGGGACATCGCCGATGGCCTCGACAAGGTCCTCGGCATGATGGATCGCGAGGACGAGGCGATTCGGGGCGGCCTCGAGAGCGCTCGCGGATTGTCGGTGCACGCCGCGGGCCTCTCCACCGCTGCGAGGGATCAATCGGCCAGCCTGTCGGGTTCGGTCGAGCGGGTGCAGACGGCGATGGATGCCGTCGGCAGGCTGGGCGGCGAATCCGAGGCGGTGAGGACGAGGACCTCGGAACTCGTGACCACCTTCCGAGCGGGAGAGGCCGATATCTCGACGGCCATCGAATCGGTGGGTGCCGTGGCGAGCCGATCGACCGACCTCGTCGAAATCAACAAGCTCATCGCGGCGGTGGCCTCGAAGACCAATCTCCTCGCGATGAACGCCTCGATCGAGGCGGCCCACGCCGGAGACTACGGACGCGGCTTCAGCGTCGTGGCCGACGAGATCAGGACCCTGGCCGAATCGACGGCCGTTCACACGAGGCGCAGCAAGGAAAGTCTCAACGAGATTCTCGGCCTCATCGCCAAGGCCCTCGATTCGGCGAAATCCATCGGCTCCACCTTTTCGCGGATCAGGCAGTCGGTGGAGGAACTCAACCGCGTTGCCTCGGCTATCGCCGATTCGATGGGCGAGCAGGGGCGCAAGAACGCCGAGATCCTCGGCCTTCTCGGCGACACGGAAAAGCTCGCAACTTCAGTGTCGGAGACGGCTCGGGCAGTGGACGGCATCGCGGCCGCGATGGCAGACCAGCTCGGCGAGGCCGCCGAGGACGCCCGGGAGGCGAGCGGCCTTTCCAGGGCCATGCGCGAACGCAACGCCGAGCTTCGCGCGGCGGTGGGCGAAGTCGACGGGCTTTCGGCCAAGGCAGCCGACCTAAACGCGCGAGTGGCGAATCTCATAGGCGCTTTCAGGACTTGAAACCGGATTCGGGGGAGTTTTGATGGAACAGACGTGGGATTACGTGATCGTCGGATCGGGTTTCGGCGGCAGCGTGTCGGCGATGAGGCTCGCGGAAAAAGGTTATTCGGTCCTCGTTCTCGAAAAGGGGAAGCGCTTGGGCGATCGGGATTTCGCCCGATCGAACCTGGCCTTCTGGAAATATCTCTGGGCACCCAAGCTCGGCTGCCACGGAGTCCTCGAGATCAGCCTCCTCAAGGGCATGATGGTGCTGCACGGCACGGGAGTAGGCGGCGGAAGCCTCGGCTACGCCAACGTCCTTGAGGTGCCGAACGCCGCGACCTTCGCGACGCCGGCCTGGAACGCGCCCCTTCCCTGGGGCGAGGTTCTCGCGGAGCATTACGCCACGGCCAAGAGGATGCTCGGCGTCACGCGGAATCCGAAGCTCTGGAAGGCGGACGAAACCCTGCGCGACATCGCCGTTTCGCTGGGCCGAGGGGACAGCTTCCGAGCCACGGAGGTCGGGTCGTGGTTCGGCGAAGCCGGCGTTCGCGTTCCCGACCCCTACTTCGGCGGCGAGGGCCCCGAGCGCGAGGGTTGCACCCACTGCGGCGGCTGCATGGTCGGCTGCCGTCACAATGCCAAGAACACCCTGCCCAAGAACTATCTCTGGTTCGCCGAGCGCCTCGGCGCGAAGATCAGGCATGGCGCCAAGGTGCTCGATGTCCGGCCCCTCGCCGAAGGCCGGGGCCCGGCCGGAGCTCAAGTGGGCGGTGATGAGCGCTATGAGGTGATCTGGCGCCCCTCGATGCGTCCGTCCCTCGCACCGCGCCGGGTGCGGGCCCGCAATGTCATTTTCGCGGCGGGAGTCCTCGGCACGATGGGACTCCTCCTCAAGCTGCGCGACGTCAAGCGTTCGCTGCCCGACCTATCGCCCAGGCTCGGCGAAAAGGTGCGCACCAACAGCGAATCCCTCCTCGGCTCCGTCGCCCGCTCGGGGGAGACAGACTGGTCCGAGGGCGTGGCGATCTCCTCCATCTTCAACGCCGATGAGGTGACGCGGGTCGAACCGGTGCGCTATCCGGCGGGCTCCGATCTGATGCGATTCATCGGCGCCCCCCTCATCTCGGACGCTACCAGCGTGCCGGCCCGCCTCCTGCGGACTTTCGCCTGGGTCTTCACCAATCCCCTCGATTTCCTCCGCGCGATCGTCCTCCCCGGCTGGGCCAAGCGCGCGACGATACTCCTCATAATGCAGAACGTCGACAACGGCCTCAGATTGAAAACCGGGCGCAGCTGGTTGACCGGCTGGCGGCGGGGCCTCGTGGCGGAGCAGTACGGACAGGCGGAAGACGGCACGACCGGCCTGGCCGCCCGCGTAGAGACGGGGCACCAGGTCACGCGCGAGTTCTCGAAGAGGATCGGGGGCGTAAATCTCGGCTCCGTGGCGGAGAACGCCTTCAACCTACCGACGACCGCCCACATCCTCGGCGGCGCACCCATCGGCGCCGGAGCCTCGGAGGGCGCGGTCGACGAGCGCTTCAACCTTCACAATTACCCCGGCTTGATGGTGGTCGACGGCTCGATCATCCCAGCCAATCCAGGCGTCAATCCCTCGCTGTCGATCGCGGCGCTCGCGGAATACGCCATGTCGGCCATCCTGCCAAAGGGCGGTGCCTGAGACCGGGGCGCCGCGGGCGGCCTGGCGCGAGGGGCGCCCTTGCGGAGCGATGCCCGATGCGCAATAGTGACGCATTCGCTCTCCCGTGGAGGCTGTCATGAAACGATTCGCCCTTGCCCTGCCCGCTGTGGTTCTCGCCGCCCTGCTATCCGGATGCGCCTCGATCCTCGCGGTCAAGGCACCCGACAACATGTTTTTTTCGACAGGCGACTATGTCCCAGGGATCAAGACCCAGGGCATCATCCAGGTTCACCAGATGACCTGGACTCCCCTTCTCGTTCTCTACGACGCGGGCAAGGTTCGGGATTCCCTTTACAAGCAATTGATCGACAAGGCCTCGGGCACCCCGGGTGTGGACGGGATCACAAATATCACCTTCTACTGGAAGCCTTCGGTCTGGTCCGTTCTCGCTCCCGTCTCATTCGGACTGGGCATTTGGGTGGACAACTACGCGGAAGGCGTCGTCATCTCGAAGAAATAGGGATTCGCTCCCCCGGCCACACGGAGATCAGGGTGAGCTTTGGTAGGCCTGCTTCGCGATGAGATAGCGCTGGTAGAGCCTCTCCTCCGGCGTGGTGGAGAAGAGGCTCGTCAGGCCTGCGGCGATGGACCAGGAGGAGGAGCCGAGGGATTGAAGGAGTCCATCGCTCCAGGTCTTGTCCTGCGAAAGGTTGAGGCCCACCTGGATGCCGCCCGTCAGCACGGGGACCAGGAAGGAGCTGATAAAGGACGCGACGCGCCTTTCCTTCCCTTGCTGGGCCAGGGATCGGAGCGCAGAAACGGCCATCGCTTCTCGGAGGTCCGCATTGTTTTCCTCAAAGACATCGGCCCAGGCGAGGTGGGGATCCTGGATGGGAATGGCCGCGACGAGGGCGCCGGCACCGACGAGGGCCAGACCTCCTGCCCCGAGGCCGAGGGAAAGATTGAGTTTGAGGTCGCTGTTCATGGCTGTGCCTGAGAATTCGCGCGAAATCGCGTCGCCTGCGAACCAAGTCAGGGCGGCCGAACCGACCATGAGACCGCCGCTCCCCGCCAAAACCCCGGCAGCAATCGCCTTGCCGCGCCAGGCGTCGGCATAGCCCTTGTCCGCCCAGGTCGCAAGAAGCCGATAGGCGATCTGGGTGGAATCGGCGCCGTTTTGCGCAGCGCCTTCTTGTACGGCGGCGGAAAGCAGGGCCAGGATGCAGAAGAGCGAAAGGCTGCCACGTTTCATCGTCGATTCTCCAATTAAAGGATATCAATATTTTATCACGTTCGCCTTCCGATTCCGGAATGCGACCGATGAGAACTTTACGGAATCGGTTCAATGGGTGTATGGCTGTTGTGTTGCCTCGCCCTTTTTCGGACATGGTAACGGCAACAAGGGAGATGCGATGAAATGAGCAGCAAACTCCGGGCATCCGGAATCCTCTTCGCCGCGGTCTTTTCCCTGGGCTACCTGCTCAATGTCGCCTTGGGCCTGGAGCGTGGCCGTTCGCCGTGGTGGATATTTTTTAACATCACCCAATTGAGCCTCCTGGCAAGCATCGCCCTCTTCGGATTGAGCGCCATTTTCGCGTCGTTGCGTTGGATCCAACCCGCGGTATTTCTCGCCTTGGGCCCTGTTGCGGTCATCCAGAATTATGAGGACATCTATGGATTGGGCTTTTTCATCATGGGAGGGCTGCTGCTCGAGAGAGCGGGGTTTTTCCAGCGCCATCGATTCCTCAAGGTGATGGGCTTCATTTCGTACTTATTGGCGATCGAGATCGCGGCCGCTGTCGTATCAAGGCAGCCGATGACGAAGGCGGTAGGACCGACCTTTTTCATCACCGCCTTCGGCGTCTTTCTCTGGTTCCTCTACAAAGATCGGCTCGTCGTTTCGCTCAAGGAGCCGAAGGCCAGGGTGTCCCTGTCGGCAAGGGGTTTGACCCATGCCGAACGGGCATATTCACTCGCCATGATCGAAGGCAAGTCGGTCAAGGAAATCGCCTTCGATTACGAGGTCAGCGAATCGACGGTGCGGAACACGATCGCCCGAGCCTGCAAGAAGCTCGCGGTAGAGGACTCGACCGGCCTCGCCGTCCTCGCGGCTACTCATGAAATAGTGGTCTGAAGGACGGCGGCGGGTTGCGCGGGCTGAGCGGCTGGGGTCCAGCCGGCGACGCTGCCTACTTGAACAGGACGGCGTCGAGGGAAATGGCGCCCGGGCCTGTCAGGGCCAGGGCCAGTGCGCCGGCGATGACGAGGAGGGGGTATTCATAGCCGCCATTGGTGTTCCAGAGACCTTTCTTTATATGAACGCTAGCGATCGCCACGAGCATGACGATGATGACTCCCGCCGCGGCGATGGGGGTGAGTAGTCCGACTGCGACCCCGAGTCCGCCGAGGAATTCGCCGAGGCCCGCGAAGGTGGCGAAGAGGGCGCCCGGTTTGATGCCGATGGACTCCATCCATCCGCCTGTGCCCTTGATGCCAAAGCCGCCGAACATGCCGAAGAGCTTCTGCGAACCATGGGCTGCGAGGACAAGGCCGAGCACGAGGCGAAGAATCAACAGGCCGATTGAAGAAAGCGCCATAAGAACCTCCAAAGTTCTGCAAAGCGATTGTGGATTGCCAGCATCGCTTCGCATTTGAATAAGTTGCTTACTTTCAGTAAGCTATAAGCAGAAGGTAGATATGGAACTTACAGAAGTCAAGCAGGTTATTAATAGTAAGTCGATAAGAGTGGCTGAAATCGAAGAAGCCGCGCCACGTCCCAGTCCTCAGGTCTGTGAGGTTTTTCATCGTGCGGTAGAACTAATCGGTCGCCGGTGGACGGGGGCGGTGATTCAAGTAATGCTAGCCGGAGCGCAGCGGTTTTCCGAAATTAGGGCGTCCATTCCGGGCATTAGCGACAGACTTCTCGCCGAAAGGCTGAAGGAGCTTGAAGATGAACGGATGCTCTCTCGGGAGGTGCAGGGGGGCAGGCCGCCGCAGGTCTTCTATCGACTGACCGACAAAGGAAGAGGGCTTGCTCCCGTTCTCGATTCGATTTCTGCCTGGGCTCATCGCTGGAATGCAGGCGAATAGATGGAGCCGCTGGCCGAAAACCCTAAAAATGGACCGAGGGCGTCCCCGTCAGGACGCCCTCGACCTTTTTTACCTCCCCGCTTTTTTACCTGCTCTCTTTTTTTACTTCCAGATTTTTTTACCTTGCCTTTTTTTGCATTCCTACTTTTTCCTTCATTTTTCATTCTTTTTACTTTTGTTCGCCGAACGACGGCCTTCGTTCGTGCTCACAAAAGGAGGCTAGACCTGCTCGAAGTACTTATCAAGCGTTAAGTGGCCAAAAGCTTGTAGATATTCGTCTAATCGATAATATATGGACGAAATACTTGCTGGAACACGGGATTTTATCCCGGGAAAGTGCGATGCATCCACGCGAAGCCCGTACTTGTCGGTTTTTAGCTCTTGGATCAATACTACAATGTCCTTTGCCGCAGCAAGGCGACAAGCTCGTCTCTGGAGTCAGTCATGCCCCTATGGTTTCGAAGTTTTTTCTTCAGTCTTGTTCTGGCGCTCGCCGCCGTTCCTTTTTTCGGTCAAACCGATCCTGAAGCCTCGTTGACCCAACCGGCTCGCATTGCCCAGGCCGCCCAGACGGATTCGACTTCTTCAGGCGGCCAGACCGTCGGCACCGGCTCCGTCATCCAGACCCAGACCTCCGGAACTTCGGGACAGAAGGCCGACGCTCTCCTTCTCTTTCGCCAAGGCCGCGATCTGGATGCCGCCGGCAAAACCGACGAGGCGAAGGCGCTCTACGTCAAATCGATCGCGATCTGCGACGGGGAAATAGCGGCCGATCCCCGGAGAATGGACGCCTACGCGGTCAAGTGCTGGTCTCTTTTCAGAATGAATCGCCACCAGGATGTCATCGCCACAGGCACGACAGCCCTGAAGATCGTCTTCGACGCTCGAATCGTCGAGGCCATGGGCGAATCCTATTATTTCCTCGGGAAGGATGATCTCGCCATCCAGTCTTTCACGAAATACCTGGAATCCGGCCAGTTCGGCGACCGGATCTCCACGGCCTATTTCTTCCTCGGGGAAATCTATCTTCGGATGCATAAATGGTCGCATGCCGACATCGCCTATACCACGGCCGTGAAGCTCGAGCCCTCGATGGCGCGATGGTGGTACCGCCTCGGCCAGGTCTGCGAGAATCTCGGCGACTGGCGACGGGCGGTCGACGACTACACCAAGGCTCTCTCTCTGTCCCCGGGCATGCAAGAGGCGACGGCGGGATTGGCCCGGGCCAAGGCGGAGGCGACTCCCTAGTCGCGGCTGGCCTTGCGACGCTCCTTGCGCATGACCCCGTACCAGCGGGGCTGCCTCCGGCCTCCCTCGGCGGCGATCATGTTGTCGGCGGAGTCGAGGCCTGTCCTACGCAGTATCCAGAGGGTGACGAAGCCGGTGACGACGAGGAATCCGAGGAATATCGGATAGGAAAGCCAAAAGGGAATGCCCGTTGTCATCGCGGAGAACTCGGACATTCCGCCGACGCCCGCGAGGACGTTCATTGGCATGAACACGATCGACACGATAGTGAGACGTTTCATCAGTATCGATAGGTTGTTGTTCACCACCGAGCCGCGGGCGTCCATGAGGCCGGTCAGGATGTTGGAATAGATTTCCGCTTGCTTGCCGCACTGCTGATTCTCGATGACGATATCATCGAGGAGGTCGATCTCCTCCACCGGGCGGCCGGTTTTCTGGGCGTTGGCGCGCAGTTTTTCAAGAACGGTCTCATTCGAGGCGATGGCGTTGACGAAGTAGACGAGGCTCTTTTCGAGGGTGAACATGTCGAGGAGGTAGCGGTTGCCCATCGAGGCGTTGACCCGCTTCTCGAGGGCCTCCTGCAGCATGTTGATGACCTTGAGATGACCGAGGAAATGGCCGATCGCGCCGTAGAAGATCTTGAGCATCGCGTCGCGGGGGCTGCGGACCGTTTTCATCACGCGGTCTTCGAAGAGGTCGGCGTCATCCGTCGTCACCACGAGGAGGCGGCCGGGTGAGAGGAAGAGTCCCGCGGAGGTGACGGTGAAGAGAAGCTGGTTCTCCGAGGTGAAATTCCGGGGCAGCTTCATGATGATGTTGAGATTCTCGCCGTCGACTTCGATGCGGCCGAGTTCGTCGGGGTCGAGGGCGCTCCCGAGATCGTGGGGGTCGACACCCAGGCTTTCCACGAGTTCCTTTTTCTCCCCCGCGTCCGGCGAAATGAACGTGATGATGCGGCCTTCGTCCTCGTGAGCCGAGCCCTCGCCGGGCCGGCCCTCGCGAGGCGAGTCCTCACGGGCGACGATCTTGCCGTCGACTATATCGTAGTGCTGTTTCATGGCGGCTCCCCCCTTCGAAGTGTAGTCGGGAGGCATGCCCCGCGCCATGGGAATTGCGGAGCGTGAGGCTTCCCCGCCTTCGATCAGGAGGTCGAGCCGATATCGGCGAGCCTTTCGCGCATCGCGACGAGGGGATCTGACTTGGCCTTGGCTAATTTCGTCATGTCGAGGACAAAAGCCTTGAGATCCCCATGATCGACTTTGTCGTACCAATCCTCGTAAAGGGCCGGTTCCCCTTCGTAGAGGCGGTAGAGATCGAGCCAGGCGTTGTTGATCTTTTCCATCGCGACTTTGCGGTAGCGGTCGGAGAGGAAGAGCTTGTCGTAGTCGGATTTGTAGAGCGCGGCGCGGGCGGCGATTATTTCGGCCTTGGCCTTTCGCTTTTCATCGGCGCTCTTTGTCGAGGAATAGACGAGCTCGAGCTGTCGCGCGGTCTCGCGGAGGAAGGCCGAAAAGGTTTCCGCGTCCTTCCGGGCGGCGACGGCGTCGGCGACTTCGTGCGAACCCTCACCGTATCTCGATTCGAGCCAGAGGAGGGAACCCTGGCGACCGACGAAGGTCGCGATGCCCTCGTTCCAATCGTCGGAACCACCCCTAAACGCGGTCGCGTGCATGGATTCGTGAAGGATGAGATCGGCGAGATCGGCCTCGCTGTAATCGGCCATGAAGGACCACAGCGGGTCGGAAAGCCAGCCCAGGGTCGAAAAGGCGTCTGCGTCGCGGACGATGACATCGAGACCCTGGGCCCGAAGGCGGGCCGCTTCCTTTTCCGCCCCGACTAGGTCGAAGTAGCCGCGGTAGGGGAGCTTGCCGACAAGTGGGTAGCTCCAAAGATAGCGGTCGAAGGAAAGGGAGGCGCAGGCCTGGACGACATGGACGAGGGTGTCGCCCTGGATCTCGACGAGTTTGCGGAAGTTGCGGGTCGGTCTTTCGCCGAGGGTCTTTTGGCCGAAATCCTCGATGTCCTCAGCGTTCCGAAGGAGGATCTTCGTCGCCGCAGGGCTGGAGGGATCGGCGAGAACCTTCGTGATCGGCCGCCCTTTTGCGAGAAGGCCGAGATAATGGAATCCTTCGTTCGTGATGTAACAGGATGTGAGAAGGAAGGGGAGGGCCGCGAGGGCAAGGAAGCTTGGTTTGCGCACATCGAGAAGGTAATCGCGACGGGACTTCGAGGCAAAGGCCTGCTGCGGCGAGGCCCTCTTTTCGGGTAGGATCGCCCCATGACGACCACCTTTTTCGAAGCCGATCCCGGGGTCGCCGGCCCAGAATTCTTTTCGTTGCTGCCGGCATCCTGCCGCTTTCTTCTCGTGCGCCATGGGCAGAGCGAGGGCAACGCTCGTCAGATCGTCCAGGGCAGGCTCGACCTTCCCCTCGATCAGAAGGGAAGGTCCCAGGCCGGGGCCCTCGCTCCCTGGATAGGGGCGCAAGAGCCTGCGGTCATTCTCGCCTCCCCCCTCGTCCGAGCGGATGAGACTGCGCGTATTCTTCTCGGCGGTTGTTCGCCGAGGCCCCGTTTCCGAAATGAGGCCCTCCTTGCGGAGCTGGATACAGGACCCTTCACCGGGCTTTCCCTCGATGAGGCTGCTCTCCGTCATCCCGAGGCTCACGCCAATTTCCTTCGCGAAAGCTGGGACGGGGTTCCCGGGGCAGAGGCTTCGGTCGAGCTTTATGCCCGTGCGCTCCGCGTTTGGGAGCTTCTCAGAGAGGAAGCCCTCGGCGGGGCGAGCACGGTCGTCGTCGTCACCCACGGCGGCTTTCTGCAATGGCTCATCAAGGCGACGATGGGTGTGCGGGGATGGATGCCGCTTTTCCCGATGAGCAACTGCGGCGTAAGCGAATTCGACGCGACGCCCCAGCCGGGGGGCGGCGTCCTTTTGAACTGGCGACGTATCGACTGGCAGGCGCCTGGAGTCGCCGCGGCGGTAGCGCCGCTTTTTTGAGGAATTCTGCCTCCGTTTTGAAGCATTCGCGCCTCCCGAGGACGTAGGGTCCGCAGGAGGTGCTCATGAAAAGAGCATTGTTTCTTTCTCTCGTTTGCGCCTGGGGCCTGGCACTGAGCGCAACCACTCCCGCGGCCGTCGCCTTCGGTTACCCCCCGATGGCGGCGCTCTTTTCCACCGGACTTCCCGGCGCCCCGCTTTCGGCGGTCGAGGCTTCGAGCATCGCCGGAGGCGATGTCTTCATGGAGCTGAACGCCGAGAGGACGAGGCTAAGGGTAAAGGTCTACACCAACGACGACGAACTCAGGCGCCTCAAGCCGACGCCGATCAAGACCTTCGAGGTCGATGCGCACAATCGGATCGTAGAAACGACAAAGGCGCCCTATATGCCCGCACCTGGCGCCGCCAAGGCGAACGGGTCGAATCTCACCTCGAAACCCGCCCAATTCCCCTCGGGAACCTCGAACGTGTCCGCCATCACCAAAACCTCAGGCAAGTACGGTCCCAACATGATTTCCACCGATGCCGTCGGCAGGGTCGAAGTCTACGCGAAAGGAAAGTCTGTAGGCACCTACAGCGACGTCGGATACGCGATCCATTCGAACGTGAACGACTTTTCGGTTTCCAGGTCGAACGGCTGCGTCATCGTGTCGAAGACCGCCAACTCGGCGATTGCAGGCGTACTCCGCGCCGATCGCGAAGACGCGTCGAACAACAGGCCAAGCGGGCGCTCCGTCCAATTGTTCCATGTGTGGGAAAGGCCCTGATCGCCGGCTAAGGCCGGCATGACGAGGCGACCGGCACGCGCCGGTCGCATTTCAAAGGAGGTATCCATGATCTCTAAGTCTTCATCGCGAACTAGAACAATCGTAGCAATTATTGCATTCTTCGTTGCCGCGACGATGGCCCAAGCGGCCGTTCCCGGGCCCGAGGAACCCTGGCTCGACGCCGGCGCGAACGGCTTTCATTTGGGCGGGGATATCGCGTCGAGCGAGGCCACGGTGGCGATGGCAGGATGGCGCGACGCCGGCGCGAGCGCGGAGCCGGCCGAGGCCGCCCTCGCCGCCGCCCGCTGGGAGGCGTGGAAGTCGGGGGCGACGATGTCGGCGGAATGGCAATCGCAGAAGCTCAGCGATTACGCGGATTCCCCCTTCAACACCTGGCTTCTCGTGTTCAATCAGGGGAAGGAGGGGATCGAGTCGATCACTGAATATGTCCGCGGTAAGACCCCTCCCCGGGAGCTGGCCAGCTACCTATTTATGCGCGGCAAGGACCTCATCATCGTCTCGAGGCAACAGACCGGGGCCGATGATTTCGCCGTGCCTATAGCCACACTCGTTCGATCGGGCGATGCCTGGATCGCGAAAACCGTCGGATCCGAGGATACCTATCGACAGGCTCCCGACGGTGGACTCGCGATCGACCGGGAGATTTACGGCGGTCGCCATTCCGAACGCTACCAGCCAAATGGCCAGGCTGTCTTCACGGACGAGGACCTGGTCGTCAGGCGAGGGGCCTTCGAGACCAAGCCCGAATATGGGGTCGCCCAGTGGAGCGAAAAGCCGACCGCCGCCTCCGATGACGTGGACTATGCGTATTGGTTCAATAGCGTCAAGGATAGCGACCTGTCCTTTAGCATAGGCAACGCGGAGCCCATAGCCGACGCCCGTTTTGTCGGGCTGTCAGCCCTCACCGCCGGGCCGACGGGGCTCGAGAATCTCGCCATAGCCGATGTCGTCTTCGGCTCGACACGTAGGGCGACACCCGTGCTCGCCTGGGCCTATCTGGGAAGGCTTCCGCAGCGGAACGCGAACTGAGGCGGCCGATCGGCGCCGACGGCGAGGCGGCTTCGGCCCTAGTTGCGGCTATCGGACCGGGCCCTTCGTCGAAGGTTTCGATCGCGGCGCTCAGGCTTCCGTGAAGGCTGCCCAGAGCGGCTCGGTCGCGGGGAAGGGAGCAAGGATCGAAAGATTTTCCCGACTTTTCGGTTGGACGAACTCGAGCCTTCTCGCGTGGAGCATGATGAGGCCGTTGCGGGTCGTGCGCCTGGCCCCGTATTTGACATCTCCGCGTATGGGGCAGGCGGCCGCCGCGAGCTGGGCCCTGATCTGGTGGTGGCGGCCGGTTATGAGTTCGATCTCGAGGAAGAAATACCGTTCCGATCGGCAGACGAGGCGGTAGTCGAGACGAGCCTCCCCGGGTTCCATGCCCGCGGCCTCGAAATCGACGGGGTAGGCTCGAACGACGTTGCGTCGACGATCCCAGGCAAGTCGGTTTCGGAGGGAGCCGGCCGCTTCGGGGGGCTCTTTTTCGACACAGGCGATGTAGCGCTTCGAGACGCGACGCTCGCGGAAATCGGCTTCGAGGGTCTCGAGGGCGCGCCGCGTTTTCGAGAAAATGATCGCCCCGCTGGCGCGCCTGTCTATGCGATGAGCAGCCTCGAGTTGACCGGCCGCCTCGGTTTCCCCGCGTTCGGCAAGCTTTGCGCGAAGGATGTCCTGCAGGGCGGGGTCGCCCGACTTTTCCGTCTGCACGGGCAAGGGTGCGAGCTTGTCGACTACCATGATGTCGGCGTCCTCGTGGAGGATGAGCCAGGATTCGGGAGATTCTTCCATCAAAATGAAGGTAGCACGAGGAGGACTGACTCGTCGCCCCGCTATTGCCCCTCGGCATGCCAGGAAGTATCCTGGAAAAGATGGCTATCTCAGCCGTTTCTTCAGCTACCTCGCTTGGAGCCTTACCGGCCGTGGGGCCGGTCCTCATGTGGGCAAAGATCGGGCGCATAGCCCCACTTCGATCCGTCGAGGCGGTCTTTCGCGATTTCGGCGAAAAACCGGAGCAGGCGGTTAATCGCGAAAATGGTGATACTGCGGTTCAAGGAAGATCGGCGCCGGCCCTCGACAGGCGCTCCGCCGAGAGCATCATCGGCCGCGATCGACTAAACCCAGCGGGCCTCGATCTTGGGCCCGCCGGAGCGGCAGCCCTTGCGGCGGGACGGAAGGATGCCCAGAGCCAAGAACCCCAAGTGGGGCCTGCCGCATCGTCCTCATCCAAAGCTCTCGACGCCCAGGGCCAGCAGAAACCCAGTCGGAATAAGATTGAGGATAGGTTAGCCCAACTCGAGGCCGAAAAGGGAGCGCAGGAGAGGGAAAAGACCAGCGCGGCCGCGGGGAGGAATGCCGAGCAGGCGGCCGTGATTTCCCAGCTCAAGGCTCGCGACGGCGAGGTGAAAGCCCATGAAGCCGCCCATATCGCCGCCGGGGGGCGGTATATCACGGGGGGAGCGAGCTATAGCTATCAGCGAGGCCCCGATGGCGCCAGCTATGCCATCGGGGGCGAGGTCGGCATCGATTCTTCCCCCGTTCCCGGCAAGCCCGAAGAAACCATCGCCAAGATGACGATTGTCCGGGCCGCTGCCCTCGCTCCCGCCGATCCCTCAGGAGCCGACCTTTCGGTGGCCGGAGCCGCGGCCCAGGCCATGTCACAAGCGATGGCCGAAATAGCGGATGATAGAGCGAAGGCTTCAGAAACGGGAGCATCGGCTGAGTCGACAGCCCCCCAGAATAATGCCCCTGCTTCGACGAAGGCCTCTACCGATCCCTTCGACCAGGCAGGCAAAGCGGAGCCCGGCGCAAGGATCGACCTCGTTGCATGAGGGCGCATGGGAAGGCGACCATAAGTTTGGCCATAGCCGATTCCGTGACGGCCTTTTGTCTGGCATACTAAGCCCCCAGTCGGGCGATCCGGCCGCTACATCCAGGCCCGATCGCCGAGCGCAAGGAGCACACGCATGAGCATTCACATCGCCGCGGGCAAGGGTGACATCGCCGAATCCATTCTGCTTCCGGGGGATCCGCTTCGAGCTAAATTCATCGCCGAAAACTGGTTCGAGGAGCCAGTCCGCTTCAATGAGATTCGAAACATGTTCGGCTACACAGGCCACTACAAAGGCGAGCGCATATCGGTGATGGGGACGGGCATGGGCATGCCGAGCCTCTCGATCTACGTCAACGAGCTCCTCAGGGAATACGGGGTGAGACGTCTCGTGCGCGTCGGCACCTGCGGCGGTCTCACCGAGAAGGTGAAGGTCCGCGACCTCGTGCTCGGCATCGCCGCCTCGACGGATTCGGCCGTGAACAAAGTCAGGTTCGCTGGCATGGACTACGCTCCTGCGGCTTCTTTCACGCTGCTTTCCGCTGCCTACGAGGCGGCGAAGGCTGCGGGCCTGTCGGCCCACGTCGGCCCCATCGTCTCGAGCGATTCCTTCTATACCGAGGATCCCGACCAGTGGAAACTCTGGGCCCGCTTCGGGATCGTCGCCGTGGAAATGGAAAGCGCCGAGCTCTATACCCTGGCCGCCAAGTTCGGCGCCGAGGCCCTCGCCATTCTCACGGTGAGCGACCATCTCGTCACGGGCGAGGCCACCCCCGCTTCGGAGCGCGAGACTCGCTTCAAGGCGATGGTCGAGGTGGGGCTGAAGACTCTGATTCCCTGATCGGGAGCTGTGGCGGCCGAGTCTTTGCGAAAGACGGCCGCCCTGGTTTTTTCACTGTGGCGGAAGGGCGAGTCCGTAGGCGACACCCGGCAGTCTTGAGTAAGGGGCGAGCAGGTCCACGCGTGTTCCGTTCTTCCAATAGCAGGGTACATTATATCCCCAGCTATCCATCGTCATTCCGGCAAGATAGGTATCGGTTCCTGACATGATCATGCCTTCAACTTCACCTCCCTTTGTTGCGTCGAGCATGGGGAGGTCGCTGCGGTTGCCATCCAACCAGTAGCAGGGGACGGATACTCCCGAGGAGGAGCCATTTCGACCGGCGACTATGATATGCGCTCCATCGAGGATAATTCCGCCTGTCGCTTCGCCGCCCTGCGTGCCATCCAGCACCGTCAACGTGGTCGGAACGCCGCTGCCGTCCCAGTAGCAGGGCGTAGTCACGCCTCCGGAGGTGACTACGGCTCCTGCCGCATAGACGTTTCCACTGCTGTCCAGCGTCAGTCCATCGATCCACGAGCCCGTAGAGCCGATGGGTGGCGGCAGTTGTATCAGGCTGCTATTTTTCCAGTAGCAAGCCACCGTGACCCCGCTCGCATCTATCACGTTTCCCCATACATAGATGTCGCTTCCAGAAACTAGGACGCCCTTGGCCTGGCCGCCTTTATTCGTATCGATGACGGGGAGATCTGCCCAGCTGGCGTTGGTGCCGAGGCATGGATGCGCGATATTCGAGGAATCGATGTAATAGCCTGAGGTATAAACCGAGCCGCCCGACACCGCCAATCCGGCTTCCCAGCCTCCCGCGCTGCTGGAAGCCGGCAACGAAATATCCGTCCTGACCCCATCCTTCCAATAGCATGGAACCCTGGCCCCGGAAGTATTGCATGTGTATCCGGAAATATAGGTGGAGCCGCCGGTATTGACGATCGCGTAGGCTTGGCCGGGTTTTGAAGCATCCAGGACATTTATAAGCGTGTATTCCTGGCCATAGGCCCAGAAACATGGAATTGAGACATTTCCGCGAGCTGAGCTATAGCCGGCGACATAGATACTATCCCCCACGGTTTGTGTATCCGATAGGCCGGTGCAGCTTATGAGCAGATAAGTCGCTGCAAGGCCGGCAAACAGGCGCAGGCCCTTTGTAATTCTTCGTTTCATCTTCACTACCTCGCTATTGTTCGTCAGTGCAAGAACATATGAGTCGGATCGATGTACGACGCCGAGGTTTCGATCAGTTTTTCGCGCCCAGTTCGAGAATCAACTCCACCTCACCGCGGGAAATCTTGACCGTTCGGGCGATTTCGTCCGCGCTCCAGCCCTGCCTCGCGAGCTTTCGCACGGTGTCCTGGACGCTGCCGGGAGGGGCGCCGCGTCCGCGCTTGTCCCCGCCTTCGTCCTTGAGCAGGGTGGACATGAGCTTGAGCTGCTCCTCGACCTGCCGATTGATCTCTTCGAGCCTGGTTTCCGAGCGCGCGAGCCACTCCCGCACCTTCTGGGCCTCGGCGATACGGCGCTCGGCGTCGGCCATCACCGAATCGAGTTCGCCCAACTTGCGGGCGGCTTCGTCGGCTCTTTCCTTGCCAGCGGAGAGGGCCACGAGGCCGCGCTCGACCTCGGCCAGGCGATCGGGCAGGCGCTTGAGCTCCGCGCCGAGACTGGTGACGCCCTTCTCTATGTCCGCGACGTTGCGGAAATTCTTGTCGACCATCTCCACCGTGGCGTCGATGACCTCCCCCTTCTTTTCGAGGCGGTCATATTTGGCCTCCGCCTCGGAGGAGAGTTCGAGGAGCCTGCGGATTCGCGCCTGGGCCTCGGTGAGGGCGTCGCCCTGGCCGGTGATGTCGGCCAACTTGCGATCGACGCCCTCCGAGACGGTCGCGAGCCTCGCGAAGCCCTCTTCCAACGAATCGACCCGCTTCTTCTCGGACAGGAATTTCGCGATGCGCTGGCCGAGATCCTCCTCGAGGCGTCTGACCTTGGTCAGGCGATCGTCGATCTCGGCGAGCTCTTGCCTCTTGGCGTCGAGGGCGGAAAGCTCGCCCTTCATCGATTCGATGGCGGTAGAGAGTTTGGCCACGAGCTCGTCGCTCCGCTCGAAGATGCGCGTCTGGGCCACGAAGGCCTTCTGCTCGCGATCGATGTCCGCCACGACCTTCGCGAGCCGCTTCGCCTCGGAATCGATCTGCCCGAGGGCCTCGGCCACGCGCCGGTCGAGGCTGTCCCCCAGCTCCCTGGAGCGGGAGAGGAGGGTTTCGATGTCCTTGCGGATTCCGTCGCGTTCCTGGATGGCACGCCCGATCCAGGCTTCGTGCTGCTGTTCGTAGTCCGATTTCGCGGTGGAGACGAGGGCCTCGAGGCCGCTTTTCAAGGAGCCGATCTCGGCGCCGAGCCGCTCTTCCGCCGCGCGGCGCGACTCCTCGAGGTCGCGACCGAGTCGCTCTCCGAGGGAGGCGATGCCGGCTTCGGCCGCTTTGCGGATCCCCTCTTCCTCCTTGGCGAAGGCCTTGCCGAGCTCGGCCAGGGCGGCGTCGCGTTCGGTCTTCCAGGACGCGAGGGCCGCGTCGGCGCCTTCCTTGCGCGTGCGGAGGTCGGCGAAGAACTCGTCTTCGAAGACCTTGAGCTTTTGCGCGACATTGTCGTAGGCCCGCGATTTGAGGGCGTCGAGTTCGGTTTCCAGCGAACGCATCGAATCGGAAAGGCGTCCGGCTTCCTTCGCGAAGCCGCCTTCGAACTCCGCCTGCCGCGCGGTGAGTGCCCGGCCCCAGGACAGGAACTCCCCTTCGATGCGGCCGCTCGCGTCGGCCATCGCCCCGCGCAGTGCGCCTTCGAGGACGCCGATGTCGACGTTGACCGCCTCCAGCCTGCGGAACTTGGATTCGACTTCGGTGCCGTAGTCGTCGAGGCGTCGCTCGACGGCGGCGAGGACCTCGAGGCTGCGCGATTCCCCTTCCTGTGCGAGGCGGGCTCCGATGGCGGCAGCCTCTTCCTTGGCCGCGGCGATGGCGGCCATGAGCCCCGTCTCGAGGGCCTGCCTTTCCGCCGTGGCGGTCTCGAAGGCCTGTCTGAGTTCGGCGAGGGCGGAGCTTCGGATGTCCTTCGCCTCGTCGACGCCGGCCTTGAGCTCTGCGATGGCGGCGGCTTGGGCAGCCTTCGCGTCGGCTGCGCGTTGGGCGAAATCCTCCTTCTGGGAGGAAAGAAGGGTCTTGAGTTTTTCGCCGAGACCGAGGGCCACCTCGTCGGCCTTTTTCGCGAGAATGCCGAGGCGCTGCTCGACGACTCCCTCGACAGCGCCGAGCCTCGTTTCGATCTCGGTCGCGGAGGCTTCGGCCTTTTCGGCGACGGCCCTGAGCCGCGCTTCGGTCGAGGCCATCGCCGCCGCGGCCAGGTTCTCCGCGCGATCGCGGGCCGTTTCGAGGGAGCCTGCCAGGGAAGCCAGTCCGGCCCCGGTAGCCGCCACCTTCCCGTCGAGGACCTCGAGAGCCTTGGCGCTTTTTTCGGAAGCCGCCTCCGTCTCCGCGGCCAGGGCGGCCTTGAAAGCTGCCACGAGCCCTTCCGATTCGGCCTTCCACTCGGCCTTGAAGGATCGGGCGAGAGCCTGGGTTTCCGCGGCCCTGTCCTTGGCCAGCTGACCGATTTGGGCGAATTTGTCCTCGACGGTTTCCTTGAGCTTGGCGGCCTTGGCTTCGGAGGCCTGGCGGAGCTTCTCGAAGGTGACGTCCTCGAGCTTTTCCGATTCCGAGCGCGCCCTCTCGAAGGCCTTGGCGAACTCGCGTTCCGCCTCGCGCTTGGCCGCGGCCGCGTTCGACACGGTGAGTTCGGCGTCGGCCTCGGCCTTGACGAGGAGCTCACGGATGCCGGCGATTCGCGTTTCGGTGTCAGCGAAGAGCCCCTCGCGGACCGTCTCCAAGGCCGCGAGGTTGTCGCGGGCGAAATCGTCGCGGAGGACGGCGATGTTCGCCTCCACGCCCGCCAGGGATTTCGAGGCCGCCTCGATCTTGCGGGCGACCCCGTCGGTGAATTCGCTTTCGGCCTGGATGCGTGCGAGGTTTTCGTCGACCCGGGCGCTCATGTCCATGAGGCGGGCGAGGGCCTCGTCGTACTCGCCGATGCGGGTCCCGATGGTCGCGATGTCCGCCGCGCGGGCGTTGAGCCCCTCCTCGGCCGATTGGAGGCGACGGAGCACCTCCTTCGCCGACTTGTTCCGCACGTCGAGATCGATGGCGTATTGCTTGAGGTCCTCGGCCCTTCGGTCGACATAGGCGCCGAGCTCGCCCTGGAGCCTATCCCCGAGTTTTTTTACCTTTTCGAGACTTCGGTTGTCGCGGTCGAGGAAGCGCCAGGCGACGAGGGTCGCGATGACGATTCCGAGGGTTAGCAGGTCTCCGACAGTGAAGGGCATCAGGGCTCCCCAAATTTGGCCGAATATGCCGCCGAGTCTAGCGTACTTGGGCGATGAACGGAAGAGACGCCAGATTTTCCCCGGGCTTCTCCAATAAATGGGCGCGTCGGGGGGGAGGGAACCTCGTTCCCTCCCCCCCGACCGGGCTCTCCGCGAGTATCTTCAGGCGCCTGCGCGCCTGAAGGATACTCGCTACGATCCCTCGCGCTCTAAAGACCCTTTCAAGTGCCGAGGCGCGGACGCATTTTCTTCACCATTGTTCGAAGAAGGCGAGTTCGACCCGGGTTGGCAGATGAAGTGCCCGTCTCGATTGCAGATCCCCAGGTTGCGCTGCGATCGGGAGAATGCAGCATAGAGCGATAGTTGAAGCAGGAAGTCATATGCAAGTTCAGCTCTTATGGGAGGGAGCCTCGGAGGGACAGTCCTCTTCTTGAAGCGTCTCCCTGTCCCCCGGGCGTTCTCGGTTCGGGAGGCCTTCATGAAAACAGGCATCGACCCGACCAACGACTTCGCCTTCAAGAAAATCTTCGGCCAGCCGAGCCACGCGGGGCTCACCTTGAGCCTCGTAAATTCCATATTGCCTCTAGTGGGAAGAAAGCCAGCCTCGTTCCTCAGGATCCAAAATCCCTTCGTGCTTTCGGATTTTGCGGGAGGCAAGGAGGTCATCCTCGATCTCCGGCTCGAGGACTCCGAGGGCAGGGACATCCAGGTCGAGATGCAAGTGAAAACGGGCGGGCCCCTCGAGCGCCGAATGCTCGACAACTGGGCGCGGGTCTACGCGGAACAGCTGCCGAAGGGCGATGGCTATGAAGTTCACCGACCTGTCATTTCGATCTGGATTTTGAAGGAAGAGCTTTTTCGGGACGACGCATGGCTTCATCTCGTCGAGGCCCGAGTCAGCCCGGGGGGTGGGCTATTCTCGGAAGACTTTCTCGTCGTGGTGCTAGGGCTTGGTGACTTTCGGCGCTCCCTGGTGGGGGCGAGCCAGGCTGGTATCGACGAAGGGGTTGGGAAGTGGCTATCTTTTCTCTGTGAAGGCGAGGGGCTCGATCCTGAAGGGGAGCCGGACGCGGAGCGCAAGGAGGCCTTGATGATCATGGAAGAGATCAACATGAGCAAGGAAGAACGGGCTATCTACCTGAGCCGCTTCGACGCCCAGGCCTGGCGGATCTCGGAAATCCATGCCGCCCAGGCGGAGGGTCTGGCCAAGGGGCTGGAAGAGGGGCGGGCAAAAGGGCTCGAAGAGGGCTTGGCCGAAGGGCGGGCCAAAGGGCGGACCGAAGGGGCAAAGGCCAAGGCGGTTGAAGACGCGCGCAACCTGAAGCGTCTCGGGGTGTCGCTCACCGTCATCGCCGAGGCGACCGGTCTCGATGCGGAGCTGGTAGAAGGGCTGTAGGCTAGGGACAGGCCCCGATATACTCGCCGCGTGCGCATCATTTTTTTCCTACGCTCCAGCATCGTCGTGGCCTCGCTTGCACTTGTCGCATCGTTAGCCCCTTCCTCTGCCCAGGACGCCCAGCTGAAGCCGCCTCAGCCGGCTCTCGTCCTCCAGGCATCCTCCGTCAGGCAGGGCGATCCCATTTTCGCCGAGTGTGTCGCCGAGGAGCCTGTCACGGATCCGGTTTTCGAACTGAGGGACTCTCGCGGCTTCATCCTCGCCCGAGGCAAGTTATTCGCCCTTTTCTCCGCGACGCCCGGCACCCATTGGGGAGCTGTCACGGGCATCGCATGGAATGTCGCAGCCGGGCCTGCCGTGGCGGAGCTGCGAGGCCAAGAGGAGGGCAGGCCCTTTATCGTCACGGCGCCGCTTCTCATCGAGGCGAGGGAATTCGCCCTCGAAGAAATTCCCCTCGACAAGGCGAATACCGAAATCCGCGCCGTTCCCGATCCGGAAAAAACGGCCGAGGCCCTCGCGATTTGGGCCATCTATGCGCGGACGGACCCTGGCGCCCTCTGGGCTTCCCTTCCCTTCGTCGCGCCCGTGGGAAAGGCCAGAAGATCGGCAGGCTTCGGCGACCGGCGACGCTATCTGTACGCGGGAGGCGGCTCCGACACGGCGTGGCACTCGGGCATCGACTTCGCGGTGCCCGTGGGCACGCCCGTCCATGCGCCTGCCGCCGGGCGGATCATATTCTCCGGACCGCGGATCGTCACGGGCTACACGATGGTGATCGAGCATGATCCGGGCCTCTATTCCATTCTCATGCACCTCTCCAAGGGCATCGCGGCCGAGGGAAGCATGGTGAAGGCGGGCGACGTCGTAGCCCTGTCGGGGGCGACCGGATTCGCCACCGGCCCCCATCTCCACTGGGAGGTCAGGGCGGGGGAGGTGCCTGTCGATCCGGATTTCTTCCTCGCTGCGGGGATGCCCCCCTTCCCCTGGCTTGACACATCGACACCCCCTCTGCGATGATTGGTCGATTTTGAAGGGAGGTGATTTCAATCAGGCAAATAGTCGTGGACGAGAGCGAGCCCCTCGAGAAGGCCATCAAGCGTTTCAAGCGAATGGTCGAGAAAGAGGGCATTATCCGCGAGTGGAAAAAGAGGGAATATTTCGAGAAGCCTTCCACCATCAAGAACCGCAAGAAGAAGGCCCTCGCGCGGAAGCTCCTCAAGAAAGCCCGCAAGCCCCGCGATTCCAGGGGCGGCTACTGATCCCTTCGAATCCCGAATCGGGTAGAATGACCGCAGGCCCAGGGCCTGCGGTTTTTTTTGATGCGCCCGGCGGCGCGGACCCGCTTGCGGCAAGCCGATCGAGCGCGCCGGGCGCACGGTCTTGCCGGGCCGGCGGAACAACAATGCAAGGATGAGTGCGAATATGCGTCTAATTGGAAGAATATCGGTCACGTTGCTGGCCGTGGCGACCATGGCCATGTCGGCCTGCGCGGGCTCGGGCAAGGACGCCAACGGCATCCCCACCTCGCCGAACCCGACGCTGAAGACGGCGACCTTCAAGATCGGTTCCGCGAGCATCACGGCCGAACTCGCCCTGACGGCCGACCAGCGCGAGAGGGGCCTCATGTTCCGGAAATCCCTCGCCGACGGCAAGGGCATGCTCTTCGTCTTCGACGACGACCAGGTCCTCACCTTCTGGATGAAGAACACCTACGTCCCTCTTTCCATCGCCTGGATAGGTTTCGACGGGATCGTCAAGGGCCTCGCCGACATGGATGCCCTTTCTCTCGGGCCCGTGGGTTCGGATCGCTCGGTGCGCTACGCCCTCGAGGTGCCCCGGGGTTGGTTCGACCGGGCCGGGGTCAAGGTCGGCGACAAGGTCGAACTTCCGTCCGGTCTGGCTGCGCCCTGAGCCCTCGGGTTTCCCAAACCTGGCGTTGACCGGGAGAGCCGCGGCCTGTACCTTTGAAAGGGCGGTCTGCGCCCGCGATACCGATCCATTCCGGAGTCCCCCATGCTCGATATAGTTACCCTCGGCACTGAAGTTGAGGATGCGATCCTCCATACGAAGGCCTCGCCCGTAAGCGAGATCGGCCCCGACATCAGGGCCCTCATCGAGGGCATGCACGAAGCAATGCTCCACGGCAAGGGCATAGGCCTCGCCGGCCCCCAGGTCGACCGGCCCCTTCGCCTCTTCGTCACCCACGTGGAGGGCGACCAGCCCCGCGCCTTCATCAATCCCGAGGTTATCATGACCTCGCCGGAGGAATCGGATTACGAGGAAGGCTGCCTGTCGATCCCCGGGCTTTATACGAACGTGCGCCGCCCGGCCTCACTGCGCATCCAGGCTTGGAACGAGCGCGGGAGGCCCTTCACCCTCGAGGCGAGCGATCTTCTGGCGCGGGTCATCCTCCATGAGTACGACCACCTCGACGGGATACTCTTCGTCGACCGCCTGAGCGCGGCGCGGCGCGAACGAGCCCTGGCCGCCTATCTCAAGAAAATCAGGATGTAGGTGCCCGATGCGCGTCCTCTTCGCCGGAAGCCCCGAGATCGCGGTGCCGAGCCTTCGCGCCGTCGCCGAGTCGGCGAAACTCGTCGGTGTCCTCACCAATCCCGAGAGCCAGAAGGGCAGAGGGCTCGCGGCCTCCGCGACGCCCGTGGCCCTCGCCGCGGCCGATCGGGAGATCGGCAATGGCGTACCGATCCTCGCCTTCGACCATTTGGGCAGCGAGGCCAGGGAGTCGGTCGCCGCACTTTTCCCCGACCTTCTCGTCAGCTTCGCCTATGGCCGCATTTTCGGGCCGAAATTCCTCGCGCTGTTCCCGCTCGGAGGCATCAATGTCCATCCGAGCCTCCTTCCACGGTGGAGGGGCCCGACACCCATTCCCGCTGCCATCCTTCATCACGACAGCGAAAGCGGCGTGAGCGTGCAGCGCCTCGCCCTGGCCGGCGCCGATGGGCCGGGGGTCGACTCGGGTGACCTCTTGGCGGTGGAAAGGATCCCGATCGAGGAGCGAGAGACGACGGCCAGTCTTTCCCGAAAGGCCGCCGAGGTCGGCGCCCGATTGCTTGCCGGTGTTCTGAAGGCGATCGCCGAGGGAAGGGCCGTCGACAGGCCTCAGGAGGGGGAGCCGAGCTATTCTGCCTTGCTCATGAAAGATGACGGCCTGATCGACTGGAGCCGCCCCGTCGCTGAAATCGACGCCCTCGTACGGGCCTTCGATCCCTGGCCGGGCGCCTTTACGCGCTTGCGTGGACTCCGGTTGGCCGTTCTCGAGGCCGTCGGCTACCCGGGAAGATCTTGGCAACCGGCGACGCAAAGGGTTGAAGGAGCTGGAAATCCAGCTTCAGAGGTAGCTCCGGGGCATATCCTCGGTATGGACAAGTCCTTGGGGCTGGTGGTACAAGGTCGTGATGGCCTCGTAGCCCTAAGGCGCCTCCAGCTCCAGCAAAAGAAGGCCCTCGCCTGGCGCGAGTTCGCGAACGGGATGCGGGACCTAGCGGGAGAACGGCTCGGCTGATCGGGCGGGGCTCCCTTCCGTTCCGAAGGCATGGATGCCACGTCTTGGGGACGGTTACGCCGACGCGATCCGAGGAACCTTTCGATGAAGATGCCTTTCAAGCTTCCCAGAATCTCGATTTCCTGGTCGGGTATCCGCGACGCCGGATCCAGGGCCTGGACCGCGATACGCGAATTCCGCCTTCCCCTCGATCTCAAGGAAGTCGAAAATCTCGACCGTCGCTACTACCGCATGATGGTGATCGGCCTCGTCGCCGTCTTGGCCCTCATGCTGTTCGTCGGCCTTATCGTCTTCGGACTCGCCCTCAGGGGCAGCGAGCAGACCCTCGTGCCCGACGTGCGCGGCATCGAACTGGCCCAGGCCCTCGTCACCCTGCAGGAAAAGGAACTCTATCCGCGCATAGCCCTCCGCATAACGGACAACGCAGCGGATCGCGGAACCATCCTCGAGCAAAGACCCCTGCCGGGTTCCATCGTCAAGGCGGGCAGGCGGATCAATCTCGTCGTTTCCCGGGGACCCATCATCGACCGCGTGGGCAACTACGTCGGGCAGGACCTCGGCGACCTTCGCGCACAGCTCCAGACCCTCTACGCCTCGGGTCGCCCCCTCGTTACGGTGAGGGATCCTCCGATTTACGTCTTCGACAAGGCCGCGCCCGGCATCGTCCTCGAGCAGAAGCCCCTGCCGGACAGCGAGATAACCGGGCCGATCGAGCTCGAACTCGTGGTGAGCCGCGGTCCCGAAAAGGCCAAGACCCAGGTGCCCAAGCTCCAGGGCCTCGATTTCGCCTCGGCCTACGCCCTGATCGAGCAATCGGACCTGCCTATCGTCGCAACTATGAGGAATGCGCAGCGAGGCGAGAAGCCAGGGACCATCGTGAGCCAGAGCCCCGCCGCGGGGATGGAGGTTCCGGCCGCCTCGACGCTGAACATCGTCGCGACCCCGCCCGCCGCCGACCAGAACCTCGTGGCGGGGGTCTTCCGTCAGGACCTCCCGACCTATCCCTATCCGCTCAAGATGAGCATCGAGGCGGTCAAGCCCACGGGCGAACGCGGCGTCATCTTCCGCGTCGCGACACCGGGCGGCAAGATCGCCGTACCATATGCCGTGCAGGACGGGACCGTCCTCATCATGTCCGTGCTCGGCCACGAAGTGACGCGCATCGAGGTGCGCAAGCAATGAGCGGTCTCGCTGGCTCGCCTCGTACGCCCCGGCCGCGCAGGACTCCTGCGCCGAGCCGCAGCCCGAAAGAGACAGCGAAGCCCGTCCGCCGCGGCGTTGGAACCGCGCGCGGCGCCCAGTCGCGCGCGAAGTCCGGCATCAAGCCCGAACTCCTTTCCGAGATCGTCTTCTACCATCTCTTCGATGTCGGCCGTTCGGTCGACTTGCGCAAGGTCGCGGCCCTCATTCCGGCGAACGAGGACTTCGACATCGTCAAGCGACGAGACACGCCCGCCTCGCTCAAGCTCCCGCGGCCACTGACCCTCGCCTTAGGAGATGGGGACTGCCTCGAAAACAGCGATCTCGATTGCTTTTCCGCGCACGCGAAGATCTACGAGGAAGGCGCGATCGTCCTCCTCGTCCGCGTCAAGCTCCGGGTGGCCTTCGGGGATCTTTCCGCCGTCCGGGGAACCATCATCGTGAGCGGCGACCGCCATCTCAGTCTGGAATCCTGGGCCGAGGAAGGTTTTCGCAAGACCTTCGCGGCGATCAAGCCGGCGATCGACAATCCCCGCGACATCGAGGAATGCGATCGCGAATTCTACGCGGCCTGGTGCCTCCTCGAGTGCCCGGGCGATCCTGCGGCCTTCGTCGAGACGCATCGCGAGGCGGCTGCAGCTTTTCTCATAGGCGAGGCCGACGGCGCCGACCTCCATCCGAGCCAGATACTCGAGACCCTCGGCCATCCCCTCTCGTATCACCGCGACGACCTCGCGATCTTCGATCTCGACCGTTGCCTCATCATCGACCCTGGGCGGGATTACGAGGATCTCCTCCTGATCATCGAACACGCCAATTGGCAGCTCCTCGAGCTCAGGGTCCTCGACAAGCTCCTCGATCGCTGGCTGGACGAGGCCGAAGACGAGGTGCAGGGTCTCAGGTCGGGCAAGGCGAAGCGCCGGGCGGCCCGGGGGAGGGCGAGCGCGGCCCAGGCCAAGCTGGCACGCCTCCAATCGCTCCGCTTCGACGCCCTCTTCATCCTCGAGAACCTCGAGAATTCCTCGAAGATAATCGGCGATTACTACCTCGGCCAAGTCTATTCGCAATTATGCGATATTTTCAATACCGACGGCTGGAAATGGTCCGTCGAGAGACGCCTCGACATCCTCGAAAACGTCTACGACATGGTCAAGACGGCCTCGAACGAGCGCGTCATCCTTACCCTCGAGATCGTCTTCATCGTCGTCTGCATCGTCTTTCCCGTCATCCAGATCATGCAGGTATTCCTCATCAAATAGCCCCTAATAGGAGCCGTCATGACAGATCCGCGCATCCGAAAGCTCGCGCACATCCTCGTCGCCTATTCAGTCAAGGCCAAGAAGGGCGAGAAGGTCCTCGTACAGGACACGAACGCGGAACCCGAGTTCGTCCGCGCCCTCGTCGAAGAGATCCACGACGCCGGCGCCCTGCCCTTCGTGACCCTCCGCGACCGCACGGTTGATCGGGCCCTCTTCGCCCGGGCGAGCGACGAGCAGCTCGAGCTCCAGGCCCGTTTCGAGGCCGAACGAATGAAGGAGATGGACTGCTACATCGGCTTTACCTCCCTGCGCAACCAATTCGCCTGGGCAGACGTTCCCGGGGACAGGGCGGACGCCTACAACCGCATTGTGCAGAAGAAGGTGCATCACGATGTTCGAGTGCCGAAGACCCGCTGGGTAGTCCTCCGCTATCCCTCGCCGGCTTTCGCCCAGCTCGCCTCGATGAGCGAAGAGGCCTTCGAGAATTGGTATTTCGACGTGTGCACGATGAACTACGCGAAAATGTCCCTGGCGATGGATTCCCTGGTCGAGGCGATGGCGAAGACGGATCGGGTCAGGCTCGTCGGTCCCGGCACCGACCTTTCGTTCTCCATAAAGGGGCTGTCGCCCATCAAGTGCGACGGCTCGATGAACATCCCCGACGGGGAAGTCTACACGGCGCCTGTCCGCGATTCGGTGGACGGCACGATTTCGTACAACGCGCCCTCCGAGCGTGACGGCTTCACCTTCGAGCGGATCAGGTTCGAGTTCGCCAAGGGGAAGATCGTGAAGGCGACGGCCAACGACGAGGAGCGGATCAATCGCATCCTCGATCTCGACGAGGGAGCTCGCTACGTCGGCGAGTTCGCCATAGGTGTCAATCCCTTCATAACTAAACCGATGAAGGAGACCCTCTTCGACGAGAAGATCGCCGGATCGATCCATTTTACCCCGGGCAACTCCTACGACGACTGCTTCAACGGTAACCGATCCGCCCTCCACTGGGATCTCGTCCTCATCCAGACGCCCGAGTGGGGCGGCGGCGAGATTTGGTTCGACGGCCGCCTCGTCAGGAAGGACGGGCGTTTCGTCGTGCCCGAGCTTGCGGGGCTCAATCCGGAAAATCTCCGGTAAGCCGGAAGGCCCACGGCGCTTCCCTTGCAGGCCATGGCGGCTATATTATTATAGCAAGTCTTTCGGAGGGTTTTCATGCTGGCAATGATGTTGGTCACGGTTCTGGGGCTCGCGCTGTTCGAGACGGTCTCGAGCATCGACAACGCCATCATCAACGCCGAGGTTCTCGGCACGATGGGGCAGAAGGCCCGGCGATGGTTCCTCACCTGGGGCATCTTCTTCGCCGTATTTCTCGTCCGCGGGCTCATGCCTTGGCTCATCATTTGGCTCGCGACGCCGGGCATCGGGCCGATCGAGGCCCTGTTCGCGGCTTTTTCCAACGATCATCGCGTCCTGACCGCGGTGGAAGAGGCCCGTCCCGCCCTCCTCATGGCGGGCGGCGTCTTCCTCGTCTTCCTCTTCCTCCACTGGCTCTTCCTCGAGGAGAAACACTTCGGCCTGCCCGGAGAGCGATTCATTTCGAGACAGGGAGCCTGGTTTTACGCGATCGGGTCGGTGGGCCTTCTCTCCCTCGTCTGGTTCGCCCAGCTGCGGTCGGGTAGTCTCGCCTTCGCCGCCGTCCTCGGCTCGACCGCCTTCTTCATAATTCATGGTTTCAAGGAGACTGCGGAACGGCAGGAGTCGGGGCTCGCCGGATCGGCCCTCTCCGATCTTTCGAAACTCCTCTACCTCGAGGCCATCGACCTCACCTTCAGCATCGACGGTGTCCTCGGCGCCTTCGCCTTCACCCTTTCCGTGCCCCTCATCCTCCTGGGCAACGGCCTCGGAGCCGTGGTCGTGCGTCAGCTCACGGTCGGCAACATCGAGCGGATCAAAAAGCTCATATATATCAAGAACGGAGCCATGTACTCGATCCTCGGTCTCGGCGGGGTGATGGTCGCCGAAGCCTTCGGCGTCGAGCTGCCGGAGTGGCTTACGCCCCTTCTCACCTTCGCGGTGGTCGGTTGGTTCTTCGCAAAGTCCCTGAGGGCTAACAAGGCCAAGGGATAGAGGGTTGGTGGCCGGCCCGGCGCGGGCTTCGTCGATCGCCTAGGCCATCTTGCGCGACCCGGGCTTGACGATGGGGAGGGCCTGTTTGCAGAGGGGGCACTCCACGGCCTCCCAGCTCGCGGCGGGTAGGGTGGCGGCCGCGAAGATCGGCCACTCGACCTCGACTCCCTTGGCTCGCCGATCGACGACACAGGCCAGGGCGACGACCTTGCCTCCGGCAGCCTCGAGGGAGCGCGCGCATTCGCCGGAGGATTTGCCCGTCGTGACCACGTCTTCGACAATCAGGATCTTCTGCCCTGGCCGCAGCTCGAAGCCGCGCCGAAGGCTCATTTTCTGTTCGTCGTCGCGCTCGGTGAAGATGGCGGGAAGGCCGAGGGCCTTTCCGACGACGAAGGCCGGCAGGATGCCCCCCATGGCCGGCCCGACGACGAGGTCGAAATCGAGGCGGCCGGCTTCGCGTTCGACGGCGAGGCGCCGGACGACCTCGGCCATGGCCTCCTCCGCCCGGTCCGGGTGCTGGAAGAGGCGGGCGCACTGGAAATAGCGGTCCGAATGGCGGCCCGAACTCAGGAGGAAGTGGCCTTCCAGCATGGCCTCGGAGTCCCTGAGCAATTCGACGATTCTCTGCATACTGATCTCCTTTTAATCGCGGGCCGATCCGGCCTCGGGCGGCATGGAATCCGCGATGCCCTTATCGAGGGCTCGCAGCCTTTCTCGCGAGCCCTCGGAGCTCTGCAAGCGAGCCGAATCCGCGAACCCTCATGAAAGTCGTCATATCTATGATGATGTCGCGCATCGCGTTCGGGTTCGGGAAGGTGGCCGTCCCGACCTCGACGGCGACCGCACCGGCCATGATGAATTCGATGGCGTCGCGCGCCGTCGCGATGCCGCCCATGCCGACGACGGGGATTTCGACTGCCCCTACGACCTCCCAGACCATGCGCAGGGCGATGGGCCTGATCGCCGGTCCCGATAGTCCGGCCGTCACGTTGTCGAAGACGGGGCGGGCGCGGTCGATGTCGATGGCCATGGCCTTGAAAGTATTGACGAGACTGAGGGCATCGGCCCCAGCCTCCTCGCAGGCCTTCGCCACCGCGAGGAGGTCGGGGGCGTTGGGCGAAAGCTTGACCACAAGGGGCTTGGCGCTCCGCGCGCGGACGAGGCGAACCACCTCGGCGGCGACGTCAGGATCGAGACCGAAGTTCATGCCGCCATGTCGCACGTTGGGGCAGGAGACGTTGAGCTCGATGGCGTCGACCCCCTCCGCCGCGTCGAGGAGGGCCGCGCCTTCTTCGTATCCCTCGAGGCTTCCGCCCGAAAGATTGGCGAACACGACGGTGCCGAGCCTTCGCAGACCGGGGAGTTCCTTTTCGACAAAGGCGGGAATGCCCGGGTTCTCGAGGCCGATGGAATTGATGAGGCCGGCGGGCGTCTCATGGAGCCGCTCTCCTTTATTGCCCCCCCTCGCTTCGAGGGTGAGGCCCTTGGTTGCGATGCCGCCAAGTGCCGAGGCGTCGACGAGGCCGTCGTATTCATGGCCATAGCCGAAGGTGCCCGAGGCCGCTATCACCGGGTTTTTCAGCCTCAAACCGGCGAAGGAAACCGACAGGTCGGGAAGGGGAGGCGCCTCCGCTTGGGAGGGGGAAGGGGAAAGATCATTCATCGAAGATCACCTCCTCGGCGAGGAAGACGGGTCCCTCGACGCAGGCCCGGCGATTGCCGCCCCTGCATCGCACCGTGCAGCCCAGGCAGGCGCCCGCCCCGCAGGCCATGCGCCGTTCGAGGCTGATCCAGGCGGGAACCCCGGCGTCCTTCGCGATTCCCGCGAGAGCGCGGAGCATGGGTTCGGGGCCGCAGGCGTAAATGCCCGCGTAATTGGATGGATCGAAGCCGTCGAGGACGCGGCCTCGGACGCCGAGGCTTCCGTCTTCGGTGAAGACGCGAAGTTCGCGCGGCGAGAGTCCGTCGAGGCCCCAGGCGCCGGAGCGAAAACCGGCGAATAGGTCGAATGACCCTGCGCGTAGGCCTCGGGCGAGAAAGGCGATGGGCGCGAGGCCGATGCCTCCTCCGAGAAGAGCGAGGGGAGGGCCTGCCCGCGAGGTGCCGGGTTTTTCAAACGCTGCTGTTTCCCAGGCGCTTCCGAGAGGTCCTTCGAGCAGTATGCCGTCCCCCTCGCGCAGCTCTCCGAGCTCTCGTGTTCCGGAGCCCCTCTCCGCGACGACGAAGGAGAGCGCCCTGTCGTCGGCAGCGAAAACCGAAATCGGCCTGCCGAGAAGGACTGCGGAGCGTTCGGCGCGAAGCATGTAGAATTGGCCCGGCTCCGGCCTCGGTCCCTCCCATGCGACGGCGAGCTCGAAAATATCCCTGCCGAGCCGCCTGGTGGATACGATTTCGCAACGCCGGTAGAGGCGCTCGCGGCAGCTCACGGCTTCCCTGTCCGGCTCGACGCCTCAGAATCGCGGATCGCCTTTGCTAGCGCGTCGCGCATCGAGCGCGCAGCCTCACGGGCAGCGGCGGCGGCCTCATCGAGGCCGATCGAACCTGCGGGAAGGCCGGAGACGGCCCAGGCCTTGAGGATGGAACGGCTCGCGTTGACGACCCCGCCGTTGCCATCTTTGAGGAGAAGGACCGCATCCTCCGCCCCTCCTCCCTGGGCTCCGTAGCCGGGGATGAGGATGAAGACGCCGGAAAGACGCTCGCGAAGGGCGGCGGCCTCTTCGCGCTCCGTGCAGCCGACCACGGCTCCGAGGGCCCCGTAGCCCCTTATGCCGCGACCCCGGTCCGAGAGACTCGCGACGCGTCGGGCCACCTCGTCGTAGACGCGGCCGCCCTTTTGGAGCTCGAGCCCCTCGAAGTCGCGCATACCCGGATTGGAGGTGCGCACGAGGGCGAAGAGACCCTTGCCCAGGCTTTCGGCGACCTCGAGCCAAGGCTCGATGGAATCGAGGCCCATGTAAGGATTGATGGTCACGCAGTCGGCCTCGAATTCGCCCGAGAAGTGGGCGCGGACATAGCGGGAAGCCGTGTCGGCGATATCGCCCCGTTTGATGTCGGCTATCGCGATATGGCCTGCCGCGCGAATGGCGGCGAGGGTCTGGGCGTAGGTTTGGAGGCCCTCGAGCCCCAGTTCTTCGTAGTAGGCGATCTGCACCTTGAAGCAGGCGGCATAGTCGGCCGTCGATGCGATGAGGGCCTTGTTGTAGGCCAGTACCGCCTTCGCAGGCGAGGAGAAGGCGGTTCGGACCGCCGGCGGAAGGTGCTCGAGGGCCGTGTCGAGGCCGACGCAGACGGGGCCCTTGGCGGCCACTGCGTCGAAGAGTCTGTCATAATTGGTCATAAACGATCCTTCCCTCATGGATGGTCATGAGGACGCGGCCGCGGAGAAGGCGGCCTTCGAGGAGGCTGTTCCTTCCTCGGGAGAGGAAGCGGGAGCTGTCGACCCTCCATTCGGCCTCCGGATCGACGAGGACGAGGTCGGCGCGAAGGCCGATTGCCAGTCGCCCTCGGTCCTTCAGACCCAGGATCGAGGCGGGGGCGGCGCTCATGAGTGTCGACAACTTGCCGAGGCCGAGCTTTCCGAGGCCGGTATGGGCCAGGGCGAAGGCGGTTTCAAGACCGGAGAAACCCGGGGCTCCGCCTGCCTTGTCCGCGATCCCGTGCGGAGCGTGGTCGGTGGCGATGGCGGCAATCGTGCCGTCACGCAGTCCTTCGAGGAGGGCGAGGCGATCGTCTTCCTCTCTTAGCCAGGGATTGACGCGACCGGCCCCAGCGGCGCCAGCTGCCCGCGCTTCCGCCGCACCGAGGGCGAGGTGGTGGGGCGTGACCTCGCAGCTCAACCGGAAGGCTCCGCCTTCGTCGATGGCGCGGCGCTTTTCCCGTCGAACGAGTTCGACCGATTCCCGCGTCGAAAGGTGGCAGAGATGGAGGGCGCAGCCGGACACCTTTGCGAGGCGAATCGCGCGCCCGACGCCGCGGATTTCGGCCGACCTGTCGGCTTCCATTCCTTCGGGTGAGGAATACCACCCGGATGCCTCGTGGCCAGGAGGCAGGCCGAAGGCTCCCCTTTCGCAATGACAGGCGACGAGGAGGCCGAGGTCGGCGGCCTTCCTCATCGCGGCCAAGAGGGTCGCGTCATCGGCGGCGTCGCGGCCGTCGTCCGAAATGACGCGAAGCCAGATCCGAGCTCGATCTTCATAGTGCGGAGCTTCGGGCTGTGAGGGGTCGGCGGCAAGGAAGGCCTCGAGCGCGTCGAGGTGGGAGACGTCGTGGCCCTCGAGGCCCCTGGTCGCGGCGATCGCCGGAAGATAATCGATGAGTCCCAGGGCTAGGGCCCGGACCCTGGCGTCGCGGGCGAGGTTCGGGTCGTCCGTCGCAGGCTTGGTGTTGGCCATGGCGACGACCGTGCCGAAGCCTCCCGCGGCGGCGGCGAGGCAACCGGATTCAATTGTTTCCTTTTCCGGAAAGCCTGGATCTCGGAAATGGGCGTGGAGATCGATGAAGGCGGGCATGAGGACGAGGGGGCCGCTTCCCGAGCCGGACTTTGCGCAATCGATGGAGAGGACGGGCGAGGCCCTCTCCGGCGAGGCCCTCGACGGCGAGGTTTCCGCGCGCGAGGCGGCACCAGGGCCGAGGTCGGCGATGCGGCCGTCCTCGACGAGGAGGTCGCCCGTCGCCTCGGACTCGTCGGGCGGGAGGCCGACGAGCCGCGCATTCCGGAAGAGCAGCCTCACCTGAGGTCGATCTCCCCGCGGGCCTCGTCGCAGTACTCGCAGCGATAGACGCCCTTCGTCCGGTCAGACAGCACGAAGACCTGGGGGGCCGACTTCTCGACCTGCGTGATGCAGCGAGGATTCTTGCAAACGAGGACGTTCTCGACGCGGTCCGGGAGGGTCATGTGGATCTTCTCGGTGATGACCTCGTTCTCGATGACGTTGACCGTGATGTTGTGGTCGATGAGGCCGAGGACGTCGTAGTCGATCGCGATGGTCTCGTCTATCTTGAGCATGTCCTTGGCTCCCATTTCCTTCGACGGGGCGTTGACGATGAAGGCCACGGGGACCCCGGCCTTGTCGAGGCCGAGCCAGTTGAAGATGCGGATTCCGAAGCCCGCCCTGATGTGATCGATGACGAGGCCGTTCCTGATCTTGGCGATGTTCAGCATTATGCCACTCCCAGAATCGAGGCGAAGAGTGCCATCCGCGCGAACATGCCATATCGCACCTGGGCGAAGTAGGCGGCGCGCGGGTCGGAGTCGACTTCCACCGCGATCTCGTTGACGCGGGGGAGGGGATGGAGGACGGCGAGATCGGTCTTGGCGAGGCGGAGCTTCGCGCCGTCGAGGATGAAGCTGTCCTTCAGCCTGAGGTAATCCTCCTCGTTGAAGAAGCGTTCCTTCTGCACCCTCGTCATGTAGAGGATATCGAGTTGAGGCAGGGCCGTCTCGAAATTTTCGGTCTCGATGTACTCGATGCCCTCCTTCTCGAATACCTCCTTCGTGATGAAGTCTGGCACCCTGAGCTCGGGGGGCGAGACGAGGATGAAGCGGTTGCCCGGATAGCGCGCGAGGCCCTGGGCGAGGGAATGCACCGTTCTCCCGAACTTGAGGTCGCCGCAGAAGCCGATCGTGAGGCCTTCGGTCCTCCCCTTGATGTTGCGGATCGTGAGGAGGTCGGTGAGGGTCTGCGTAGGATGGTGATGGCCGCCGTCGCCTCCGTTGACGACGGGCGAGGTCGAGAAGCGGGAGGCGAGGAGGGCGGCTCCTTCCTTGGGATTGCGCATCGCGATCACGTCGGCATAGGCGGAGACGGTGCGGATCGTGTCGGCGAGGCTTTCGCCCTTCGCAGCCGAACTCGAGCCGGGTTCGGCGAAGCCGATCACCGAACCGCCGAGCCGGAGCATCGCGGCCTCGAAGGAGAGCCTCGTCCGCGTGCTCGGCTCGAAGAAGAGGGAGGCGAGGAGCATCCCCTTGGCCGCGTCCAGCCAGTCGCGGGGCTTTTCCTCCATGCGCCTGGCGAGGATGAAGAGTCCCTCGAGCTCATCGACGGTGAAGTCCCTCGGTCCGATGAGGTGTCTTCCTTTCAGCATTGTGTCCTCCTGGGGGTTGGGGGCTCGGGCGAAAAAAAAGCCGCCCGAATGGGCGGCGTCAATGACGAATTGCAAAAATGGCGGCGGCGGGGGCGGCCTCCGGAAATACCGGAAGGTCGATCCCCTCGGAACAATGGCGTGGTCGCGTGACCGATCATCCTCCGGCGCCTCCTTCTTGGGGCGGGACTCTAGCATAGGCGGAGGGGAGTCGCAAGGGGGGGATCGGGGCGGTCTTGCCGATCGCCTTCGATGCAGAGGCCGGGGAAAAGCGCTAGACTTGAGCCTGTCGCACAAGGAGGAAGTCATGGGAGGTCGCCTCGTCGGTCTGCTGGCCCTCTTGCTCGCGCCTTTTGTCTTTCCTTTCGGCCTCGCGGCCCAGGCACGGCCGGTATACACCGTATCCACGGTCGGGGAGCTCCTCGACCGCCTCGGACCGGATCGCACGATCATCCTCCAGAAGGGCGACTACTCCCTCCCCTCGGTCTACGGGAGGAGCGGGCCCGGCTTCGATTGGCTCCAGGGGGAGGACGGCGCGGAACTCATGGTCATCGGCGCCGACAATCTCGCGCTCAGGGGGATGGACGGCGCGCGGATCCTGACCGATTCCCTCAAGAGCTATCTCATCGGTTTCTATAAATCCTCGAAAATAACAATTGATAATATCTCTTTCCTGCGGGATGCGGGGGAGGGAACGGTGCCCGAGGCCGGGCTCCTTTACGCCGAATCCGTGGCGGACCTCTCCCTTTCGCGCGCGGCCCTCGGCGGTCCTTCGGGCCTCCCCCTCGAGCTTTGGGACTGCGGCAAGGTCTCGCTCGAAGACGTGGCCCTCAGCGGCGGCCGCGACGGTGCGATGGGCATCGGCAAGGTGGGGGACCTTTCGGTAACCGGTGGATCGGTGCGGGAGATCGCGGGTTTTCCCCTCATCTATGCCGAACAGAGCGGCCCGATCCTTTTCCAAGGCACCGAGTTCGCCGACAACAGCGGCGGGAATTTTTTCGAGAATTGGCCGGCCGAGGACGGGGGCGAGACGGCGAGCGTGCGCTTCGTCCGCTGCAGCTTCATTGACGAGGACTTCGACAATTTCGTCGGCAACTCGAATTTGCCCGAAACGATCGATTGCCAGTGGAAGTCGAGCAGCTTCGACGAATCCTGGGCCCTCGACTCGGTCGACCGGAGCTCGGATCAGAGCTACGGGTCCTACGACGCATCGACGGAGACCCATATCGACGATGCCTCTGGCCTGAGCTTCGACTATCCCGGCGAATGGGAATTCCAGGATGGGCCCGTCCAGGGGCAGGCCCTGGTATACGGCGCCGACGACGATTCCATAGTGTTCTTCGCAAAGTCCCTCGACCTATCGCAGCGCTTCGATCGAAGTCGCGACTCCTCGACCCTGATGGCGAAGGGCTTTGCTTCCTTCAAGGAGCTCCTCTCCAGTCAGGCCGGGCTGAACTTCGACGCCAGCCAGACCCTGCCCCTCGCCGATTGGGAAGACTGGCAGCTTGCCGAGTATGGAGGCAACCTGAGCGCGGCGGACGGCAGCAGCGCCCCCGCCCGCCTCAGGCTCGTGCTCGAGGATGGAGGGGTCTGGGGACTTCTCGTTCTTTCGTCGGACGATTCGAAATTGACCGAAGGGGGGGAGCTCGACGGGGTCCTTCGGTCTTTGACTAGCGGCGGCATGGGCGATTGAGGCGCCTGCGGCAGGCGCGCTTCGAAATCCAATTCGTGCTTTTATGCTCGCTTGCCGTATTGAAGCTCGTCGCCGCTCGATGTTACCGTAGCTTTGCTGTCCTAAGGACAAGGAGCTTTCATGGTTATCCTAACGCTCAATTGCGGTTCTTCTTCGGTCAAATATCAGGTCTATGATTGGGATTCGCGCAACATCCTCGCGACGGGCCTCGTCGAGCGCGTCACCCTCGGCAACTCCTCCATCAGCCACAAGCCGCGGCTCCACGCCAACCTCGCCGCCCAGGGCAAGAGCCCCGAGTTTCCTATGGAGGAATACGCGGCCTCCTACGAGTGCCCGACCCACACGACGGCCATCGAGCTGATCCTCAAGACCATCACCCATCCCGAGCACGGCGTCATCGACGACATGAGCACCATCAAGGCAGTCGGGCATCGCATTGTCCACGGCGGTCCCAAATACGCCAACTCCGTCCTCATCGATGACGAGGCGATGGCGACCTTCCGCCAGATCAGCGATCTGGCGCCTCTGCACAATCCGGCCAACCTCATGGGCATCGAGGCCGCCCAGGCGGTCATGCCCGGCGTGCCCCAATGCGCGGTCATGGACACGGCCTGGCACCAGACCATGCCGCCGATGGCCTACACCTACGCCGTGCCGCGCGAGTGGTCGGAGAAATTCATGGTGCGCCGCTACGGCTTTCACGGCACGAGCTTCCTGTACAACACGAAGCGCGCGGCAGTCCTCCTCGGCAAGGCGCCCACCGACGTCAATCTCGTGATCTGCCACATCGGCAACGGCGCCTCGGTGAACGCCGTGAAGAACGGCATTTCCTTCGATACCTCGATGGGCCTCACTCCCCTCGAGGGCCTCGTGATGGGCACGCGCTCTGGCGACATCGATCCGGGCATCGTCTTCCATCTGATGCGCTCCCAGGGCATGAAGGCCTCGGAGGTCGAGAAGAAACTCAACAGGGAATCGGGGGTCCTGGGCATCACGGGGCGCTGGGCCGATCGCCGCGACATCGAGATGGCGGCCGAGAAGGGCGACGAGAATGCCAAGCTCTGCCAGGAGATCGAAAGCTACCGCATCAAGAAATACATCGGCTCCTACATGGCCGCCCTCGGGCACATCGACGCGATCGTCTTCACCGCCGGCGTCGGCGAAATGGGACCGATGACGCGCAGGCTCGCCATCGAAGGCCTCCAGGAGTTCGGCATCGAGATCGACACGATGAAGAACGAGCTTGCGAAGTGCCGCAACGCCGAGCTGGACGTCACCTCCGTCCGCTCCAAGGTCAAGATATTCGTCATCCCCACCGACGAGGAGCTCGTCATCACCGAGGATTCCTACGCGCTGATGGCCGGCTGCTACGACGTTCATACTAGATATAACTATATTTTCCAGACCAGGGACTATTCGAACAAGTCCCGCGCCGAAGGCCTCGCCCGCGACCTGGAAAGAAAGCCCTATTTGAAGGAAATGATAGCGAAGGTCCCTTGACGAAGCGCTGCGCGCTTCGTCTGGCCAATCGCTTCGCGATTGGCGAAGCGGAATAAAATGCGCTTAGCGCTTCGTCAATTCCGGTGGAGGCAATGATGAAAGTTGGGGAGCTCGACGCTTGGTTTCGTTCCCTTCTCGACCCCGACGCACTTTCGGGCGTCGACGACTCCCTTAACGGCATGCAGGTGGCTCGAGCAGGAGCCGAGGTGACGAAGGTGGCCTTCGCCGTCGATGCCAGCCTCGAGGCGATCCGCCGCGCGGCCCAGGGCGGCGCCCAGCTCCTCTTCGTTCACCACGGCCTCTTTTGGGGAAAGGCAGTTCGCATCGAGGGTTTCATGCGGGAGCGCATCAAATTCCTTCTCGATTCGGACCTGGCCCTCTGGGCCTGCCACCTTCCCCTCGATCGGCATCCGGAGATCGGCAACAACGTCGTCCTCGCCGACATGCTTGGGTTGGTCGACCGCGAGCCCTTCGGCGCTTACCACGGCGCGAAGCTCGGCTTTTCGGGGCGCTTTGCCCAACCCATCGATCTGGCGACGGCGCTCGCGCGGATCAATCCCGACGGCAGTCCCGCCGCCTGCGTCATCCCCTCGGGACCGGCGGCAATAAATACCGCAGCCGTCATTTCGGGAGGGGGCGCCTTCGAGGTCAACCAGGCCATCGCTGCAGGCATCGACCTCTACGTCACCGGCGAGGCGAGCCACGCGGTCTATGGGGCCGTCGTCGAGAGCCGCACGAGCTTCGTGGCGGCCGGCCACTATCGGACCGAGGTGCATGGAGTGAAAGCCGTCGCCGCCAGGCTCGCAAGGGAAACGGGCCTCGGGACCTTCTTCGTGGAACTGCCGACGGGGCTCTGACCCTTACCCAGTCGGCGTCCTTCGGGTATAGTACTGCCCTCGCCGGCCTTCCCCAGGATGACCGCCGCGTCAGTTCAGACTCAAGGATGCGACATGTCGAATTCACGCAAGTCTCTCCTCCCCTTCGTCATGAGCCTCGCCATCGTGATCCTCGACCAGGTTACGAAGGCCCTCATCGTCGCCAATATCAAGCTCGGGACCATAGCCTGGACGGCCCTGGGCGACTTCTTCTGGCTCGTGCGCCAGCAGAACACGGGCGTGGCCTTCTCCATGGGCGACAGCCTCGGGGTGCAGCTGCGGACTGCCCTCTTCATCGCCCTACCACTCATCCTCGTGGTGGGCCTCGTCATCTATTATTTCCGCTCCGACGAACCGACGGCCTTCCAACGCTGGCTCATCGCCGGCATCGTCGCGGGGGGCCTCGGCAACCTCATCGACAGGATCTTCAGGCCGCTCGGCGTGGTGGATTTCCTTTCCTTCAAATTCTACGGCCTCTTCGGCCTCGAGCGCTGGCCCACCTTCAACGTGGCCGACATGAGCACCTTCTGCTCGGTAATACTCCTCGCGATAACCCTCGTCTTCATGAAGGACGAGGGAATCGGCAAAAGAAAGGCGTGAACATGGGAACGAACGAAACCTTCGCGAAGCTCGGAGTCCGCGTACCCGAGCTTCTTCTCCCCGCCGAGGGAAGCGATATGAACAAGTGGGCCGTCGTGGCCTGCGACCAGTACTCCTCGGAGCGCGAGTACTGGGAGAAGGCGGCCTCGGCCGTCGGCTCCTCCCCCTCGACCCTCAATCTCATCTATCCCGAGTGCTATCTCGAGGACGCGGACAAGGGAGAGCGGGTCGGCCGCATCCAGGCGGCGATGCGCGACTACCTCGCCCGCGGAATCCTTTCTTCCCGCGGGACGGGCCTCGTCCTCGTCGAGCGCTTTACGCCCTACGAAAAGGAGCCCCGCAAGGGCCTCGTGATGGCCGTCGATCTCGAAAAGTACCAATACGGAAAGGATTCGAAATCCCTTATCAGGCCGACCGAGGGCACGATCGTCGAGCGCCTGCCCCCCCGCATGGACATCCGCCGCGGCGCCCCGGTCGAACTGCCCCACATCATGCTCCTCGTCGACGATCCCTCGCGCAGCGTGATCGAGCCTCTGTACGCTCGCCGCGAGCGCCTGCCCAAGCTCTACGACTTCGACCTCATGCTCGGCTCGGGGCGGATCAGGGGCTGGCAGGTCAAGGACGAGGCGAGCCTCGCCGGCATCGCCGCCGCCCTCGACAAGCTTGCCGACCTCGAGGCCTTCCGCGCCAAATACGGAACGGACGATGTCCTCCTCTTCGCCGTGGGCGACGGCAATCATTCCCTCGCCACGGCCAAGGCGATCTGGGAGGAGACGAAGGCCAAACTGCCGGCCGGCGACCCCCTCCGCGAGAATCACCCCGCGCGCTTCGCCCTCGTCGAACTCGTCAACATCTACGACGAGGGACTGCCCTTCCATCCCATCCACCGCGTGCTTTTCGGCGCCGGCATCCCCTTCATCCATGACGGTCTCACGAAATGGCATGTCTCCCACGAAGGCGAGCGCCTGCCCTCACCGGCGGCCGTCTTCGAGCGGGTCGACGCGCCTGGCAAGCCCGGGACGCACAAGATCGGCGTCGTCACGCAGAACGTGAACATCTGCATCACCTTCACCAATCCGACGCATCGCCTCGCCGCGGGCACAATCCAGGAATTCCTCGACTCGAGGCTCAAGGAGGTTCCCGGCGTGGCTATCGACTACATCCACGGCACAGGCAGCCTTGAGGCTCTCGCCACGAAGGAAGGCAACCTCGGCCTCTACCTTCCCCCCATCGACAAGTCGAGCTTCTTCGCCACCGTCATCCGCGACGGCGTCATGCCCCGCAAGACCTTCTCGATGGGCGAAGCCCCCGAAAAGCGCTTTTATGTTGAAGCTCGGCGCATAATTATTTAAGCGCCGAGCTGATGAGTTGCAAGGCGCATCATTGTCTAGGCCCCGGGCTGTTGAGTTGCTCGGCCCGCGCCAGCTTTAGGTTGCGCTTGTTTTGAATATTGAAACCAGGTTTCGATATTCAAACTTGACACCCTAGGGCCTTGTGATACAATGGTTGCGTTTCCGCTCATGGCCGAATCGGGCGCGACCGGGGACTCGGGCGCTGATCCGCTCTTCATACGCAATCGGGAGGATTCCATGGTCATTCTGCTTCCAGACGCCTTCGCGGAGGATCTGCCGGGGAGGCTTTCGTCCTTCGGCGAGGTCACTATGGACATGGCGCGATTAGCCGAGGCCGAGGTGATAATCGTCAGGTCCAAGACCCGGGTGGACAAGGCCATGATCGACAAGGCTCCGAAGCTCCGCTACATCATTCGAGGCGGAGTCGGCGTCGACACCATCGACGTGGAATACGCCAAGGCCAAGGGCATCGAGGTCGACAACACGCCGGAGGCTTCGAGCGTGGCCGTTGCAGAACTCGCCTTCGCGATGATGATCGCCATGCCTTCGCATATCGTCGAGGCAGACACCTCGATGAAACAGGGCAAGTGGCTCAAGAAGGATCTCGAGCGCACGGAGCTCAACGGAAAGACCCTCGGCCTCATCGGCATCGGTCGCATCGCCCGCGAGCTGGCCGTCAGGGCCCGCGCCTTCGGGATGCGCGTGATCGCCTACGACCGCTTCGTCTCGTCCTGCTCCGACACCGACGAGATGTGCGATCTCGACGGGCTTTACGAGCGCTCGGACTACATCTCCCTCCACGTGCCCCTCACCCCCGAGACGAAGGGCATGATCAACGCCGGGGCCATCGCGAAAATGAAGAAGGGCGTCTATATCGTCAATACTTGCCGCGGCCAGGTCATCGTCGAGGAGGATGTGGCCTCCGCCCTCAACGAGGGCAGGATCGGCGGCTACGCGACCGACGTCTATCTCAAGGAGCCGCCCGAGGGCTCGCCCCTCCTCACCGCCCCCCGCGTCCTCCTCACGCCCCATCTCGGCGCCTCGACGGAAGAAAATCTCCTCCGCCTCGGCGACTCGATCGTCTCCCGGCTCGCGAAATACGCCGGAAAATGAAGGAGAATACCGAATGAAACGCGTCATCAATTTCTCGGCCGGCCCGGCTGCCATCCCCGTCGAGGTCCTCGAGCAGGCACGCGACGAGATGCTCGACTGGCAGGGCACCGGCTGCTCGGTGATGGAAGTCTCGCACCGCGGCAAGGAATACGATGCCCTCCATCACGGGGCAATGGACCTCTTTCGCGAGCTCGCCGGCATGGGCCCCGAGTGGAAGATCCTCTTCACCACGGGCGGAGCTTCCACCCAGTTCCTCATGCTCCCGATGAACTACCTCGGCCTCCTCGGCGCCGCCGACGGAAAGCAGGCCGACTACATCAATACGGGCAATTGGTCGAAGGCCGCGATCAAGGAAGCCAAGCGTTTCGGCGCGATCAGCTTCCCCGCCAACATGGAGCGCGAAGGCGGGGCGCCCAACGCCATCCCGAAGCAGGCCGAGCTCAAGCTCAACCCGGCCGCCGAGTACCTCCACTACACGACGAACAACACCATCGAGGGCACGGAGTTCCACTACACCCCCGACCCCAAGGGCAAGCCCCTCGTCGCCGACATGTCGAGCGACATCTTCTCGAGGCCGATGGAGTTCAACAAGCACGCGCTGGTCTACGCCGGGGCGCAGAAGAACCTCGGCCCCTCGGGCGTCACCGTCGTCGCCATCAAGGAGGACTTCCTCGCCCGCGCGAAAGAAGACCTACCTACGATGATGTCGTACAAGGTCTTCAACGAGCACGACTCGATGTTCAACACCCCGCCCTGTTTCTCGATCTACATCCTCGACCTCGTCCTCCGCTGGCTCAAGAAGAACGGCGGCCTCGAGGCCATGGGCAGGGTGAACGACGCCAAGCAGAAGGCCCTCTACTCGGCCATCGACGGCTCGGGCGGCTACTACTCCTGCCCCGTGGCACCCGGCGACCGCTCCTGGATGAACGTGGTCTTCAAGCTGCCCACGCCCGAGCTCGATGACAAGTTCGTCAAGGACGCCAAGGCAGCGGGCATCATCCAAGTCAAGGGCTACCGCACCGTGGGCGGCATCAGGCTCTCGGCCTACAACGCGGTGACCCTCGACGCCGTGAAGACGACCGTGCAGTTCATGGAAGACTTCAAGAAAAAGAACGGTTAGTCGAAGGCGAGGGAAATGCCCGCGAAAAGCGACATGACGGGGCTTCCAGCGAGTACGTAGGAAAAGCGCGTCGGAATCCCGAGCCGGGCGTTTCCGATACGCCCGGCGTCGAGCGAAAGTCCGAGGGCAGCCGAGGCCGCGGTGACTCCCCCCGCTCCGATAGTTGCGGAGCCATCCAGGCTTCCATAAACGGGGCCGACCGCGGCGTAGAGGGAGGCCGCGCCGACGAGGCTATCGGTTGCCGAACTGCCGGCCATGGCTCTGCTCCAGCCTGCGGCGAAGGCCGCCGAAATGGGGAGGCCGGGGTACCACGACAGACCGAGGCCCGGCAGGAAGGTCCAGGTAGTCGTGCCCTGATCCGCGAAGGAGGCCGAGGCGTCGAAGCGGGGCTTGAGGAGGAACTCGCCCGCAACGAAAGATGCGCCGAGGCCTGAGGTGGCAAGGGTGGAGAGAACCCCGAGGTCGGAACGTCTCTCGAGGCCTGCCTTGAAATCGGCTGAAAGGTCGAGACCATCGAGGGTGAGGGCCAACGATCCCGAGCCGCGCCAGGAAAGTGCCGTCGAGTCGCCTCCCGACGCCCCTCCCTCGACGACGAGGAGGGATGAAATGCCTCCGGGCGTCCACGAGAATTCGCCGCGGCCCTCGGCGGAACCATACATCCCCGTGTTCGCCCTGCCTTGAAGGGTGCAGGAAGCGCGGAAGGCGGTGAAGTTCCCGGTCTTTTCGAAGGCGGCCGAGAGCGAACTTGCGGCTGCCGGACTCAGATCGAGGAGTGCCCCTCCCGCTTCCATCGAAACCTGGGTCGAACTCTGGGCTCCGATACCTGTCGCGGCTGCAAGGGCGATGAGAAGCGCCGCGCAGGGTCTACCCCACTTTATGTTCTTTCCCATCACCTTGCGGCCCTCCTCGAGATTTCACGATCGAGGGCGTCGATCGAGGCGCCCTTTTCGAGTCCGTTCGCCAGAATGGCGACTGTCGCGTCGGGTTGTAGGCCGAGTCCCCTGGCGCGGGTGAGCATTGAAAGTACGGCTTCGAAGCGAAGCTCCGGCAGGATCGAGGCGGCCAAGGCCTCGCCGAGGCTGAGACGGGAGGCGGGCGAGAGTCCGAAGCGAATGGAGGCGTCGAGGCTCACCGCAGCTGCGTTGACGGCCCTCGCTGCAATATCCATGGAAGATCGCGTCTTGTTCCGACCTGCGGCCTCTGATCTTGCCTTCGCGAAGATGCTCGCGAGCTCCGAATCCTGAAAACCGGCTCGAAGCATAATCGCGCCTTGGCGGAGGAGGGAACTCAAGGCCGCATGATCTCCGGGCCGGGCTCCGTCCGGGACGATCATGGTGAGGATGGTCGCGAAGCGTCCGACATCCTGAGCGATGACCATCGCGAGCTGCTGCGGCGGAACGCGCTTGAGCGCCCCCTCGTCCAGTCGCTCCACGAGGAGGCGCTCCGGAACCCCGAGGGAACGCGCTCGGGCACCCAGGTCGAGGAGCTCGGCGCCGATGCTGCTATAGGGGGCGGCGATGGGCGTCGCAAGCCATTCGGCGATGCTCGCCTTGACCTCGGCCGTCGCCGACGCGAGGCCGAGGCAGAGCATTGCCGCGATCAGAAGCGCCCGTGCGCGGTTCATCTGTGTCGCCTCATCCGTCTCGTCAATGCGACCCGCCGTTCTTGCCCGATCCCGCGCCTGTTGGGGAGCCGGATCCGCCCATACCCGAGGCTCCCGGGGTTTGCGAGGCTGGGCCGATGCCGGACAGACCGCCGGCCGCCGATCCCGTCGACCAGGAGAGGCGTCCCAGGCCAGGGCCGATGAATCCCGCTCCCCTTTCCGGTCCGCCGAAGCCGTTTCCCGGGAATCGAGCGCGCATGGATTCCTCGTGCATCAGGCGCGCCATGCCTTCTGCTACCATCCCTTGCCTCTCGGCGATAATCGAAATCCGCCTTACCATCAAACCGGCCTCCTGCGGGGAGGTTCCGAAACGGATAGCCATATCGGCCTCTGATACGAGGCTATAGGTCTCGTCTTGATTGGCGAGGGCATCTTTCAATGAATAGCGGAGGACGAGACGATAGGCGAACTGGCTCGGTGTCGCTTCGCCGGCTTTCTGCGCCATCGCCACGATCTCCTCGTAAGGCGGAGGCGCATCCGCGGCGAAGGCCGCCGTCGCAGCCCATGAGGCTATCAGCGCCAGCAAGCCGGTTCGACGAATTCGCGATGTCTTCATGACTGACCTCCTAGAGTCTGAGGAGGGCGCTTGACCCTCCGAATCCGTCGTCTACTTTTTCGAGGGCTGCTGGATCGACGGTCCATTTCGTGCCGTCCACGATGAAATTGTACAGATATACCTTGCCCCTTTGGAGGGGCACATCGATTTCCCAGACCCGGCCGGAGGCATCGGCATGCATCAAATAATTCGAGGAGGCCTTCCAGTCGGTAAAATCGCCGACGAGACTGACCGACCGCGCCGTGGGCTCGGCGACGATGAATCGCACAACCACCTTGTCGCCGCTCCTTGTCATCGTCGGGACGAACCAAAGAAGGGCGAGTGCGGCGGCGGCCGCCGCGGCGATCAAGGGAATCCTTCGGCGAAGCGGGGTGCCTCGCGAAACCATCCGGAGATCCGGCTTGGGCGGGGCAACTTCGCCGCCGAGTATCGCGTCCATGACCCCGTCGGCGATTTCGAGGGCGGCCTTCGAGGGCCCCTTCCTCCTTGCGGTCTCGGAATCCCTCCCCATAAGGGGAAGAAGTCGGCCAAAGCGGGACCCGCAAGGTCCGCAGGTCGCAACATGAGTCTCGAGGAAGACCATGTCGGCGGAGGAGGGCGCGTCGCCTTCCTCCCAGGCTTTGACCAGGGCCTCGGCCCTATCACAGGCGTTCATCATGAAGCGATACCCCCATCGACCCCGCGAGGTTGCTCGTGATATTCGGATTCGAGGAGGGAGCGGAGTCTTTTCCGCGCCCGGAAGAGCCTCGACTTCACGGCCTCCTCTCCTAGGCCGAGAACCTTTGTCACCTCGACGACGGAGAGCTCCGCGAAATAGTAGAGTTCCACGACGCTCCGCTGCTCGGCGGGCAGGGTCGCCACGGCCTTTCGCACCGCCTCGGCCTCGAAGGCCCTTTCGGCTTCGGCGAGGGCGTCCGGGCCTTCCCTCGCCCCTTCTTCGGCGGCGACCGCCTCAATCTTCCTTTCTTCGCTGCTCCGTTTGCTGCCGCGTGATCGAAGCCTATTGGCCGCGATGGCGAAGAGCCATGAAGGGAAGCTCTCGCCGAGCCTGAAGCTGCCGAGGGAGCGGAATGCTCGCAGGAAGACATCTTGGACGACATCGGCGGCCTCGTCTTCGTCGAGCCTGCGCGATCGGCAAAATGCGAGGACCCTGTCCGCGTAACGCTCGACGATGGGCCTGAAGGCGCGGCTGTCCCCCGCGAGCACGCGATGGATGTCGGCGAGGTCGGCAAGGGCGTCACGATCTTCCACGGCCCCCGATTATATCCCGCGCGGCTCGAAGATGTCGGGCTGCGATTCGCGAAATTTGGCGGAAAATCGGCGCAACCCCGACAAGGCGCGGGGGGTAGCCCTTCGTGAAAGCCCGGCGTGGATTGGCTGGGCCCGCCTCCGGGCCGAGGCTTTCGCAGCTCTCTTTTTCCGATCCAAGGAGGATTTTTTATGAGAATACTTAAGATTCTTGCCGCGGTCGCCGCGGTCTCCCTCGCCCTCGCCGGCTGCACGAGCGCCACGAGCGGCGCGACGTCGACGGTTTCCTTCAATTTGACGGACGCGCCTGTCGCCGCCTCGACCATCAGCCATGTCTATGTGACCTTCGGAGGTCTAGCGATCAACGAGTCGGACAGCGCCGCGGACAGCGCCGCATCCTGGATAACCGTGCCCATCGACTCGACGCAGCGCTACGATCTCCTCGCGCTGAGCGACGGTGTGAGCGCCCTTCTCGGCAACGTGCCCTTGACGGCCGGGACGCAGATCAATCAGATCAGGTTCACCGATCCGACCGTGTCCATCGTCGAGACGGCCAATCCGACAACCGAACTCACCTGTACGGTCAATTCCAGTAGTCTCAAGATCGTGAATTCCTTCGCCGTTCCCCTCACGGGGACCCTTTCGCTCACCGTGGATTTCAACGTGGGCAAATCCCTTGTCTATGCGACAGGCACTGGCTACAAGATGCTGCCCGTCCTTCGCGCCGTCGTCGATAACGAAGCCGGAAAGATTCTCGGCAGCTTCGTCGCGACGACGAATGCGTCCGACAGCTATGCGATCTACGCCTATACCGCCGGCACCTACACCGACGCGGAGGCGACCGCCACCGCGGGCGGCACCTCTTTCACCAACGCCATCACGAGTGCCGCGGTCAAGTCCGACGGCGCGGGCGGCTACACGTATACCCTCGCCTTCCTTGAGGCCGGGACCTACGATCTCGTCGTCGTCGATACGACCGCGGCGACCGTGGTCAGCAGCCCGACCTCCGCAAGTCCGACGCCTACCTACACCGGCGTCATCGTCCAGAGCGCAAAGGAAACAACTGAGAACATCAGCCTGCCCTGAGGCCACGGCAGACTCGATCCGGCCGTCCGCCACCCTCCCCGGCGGACGGCCTTTTTTGTCCTTCGGTCCGGCCCTTCCCCCTTGAGCTGCGATCTTTTCAGAGGGTCGCGACGAAGGCCGCTGCCCTCTCCTTGAGAGCGGCCATCTCCTTTCGCGTCTTGAGGACGAAGGGATTGCGCTCGGCGGTGCCGACGACGGCGTCCTGCTCCGATTGGCTGCGGAAGGTGGTCTTGCGGAAATGGTTGTCGTGGTCCTTTTTCCGCGATTTCCAGACTTCGTCGGCTACCTTGTCGCAGAGCCGCGAAAAGGTATCTATCGATTCGCGGAGGTCGGCGGCGACGAGATCTGCCGGCGCCTTCCCGAGGAGCCAGGCGAGGATGGCCCAGGCGTGCTGGGCCTTGTCGAGTGCGTAATCGCGGGCGAAGCCTTCGTAGGCGGCGTGCATGTCGTCCCAGGTGGGCAATCGGCCTTCACGGGCCTCCGCGAGAAGGGCCTTCACCTTGGCGTTCGGCACGAGCTGCCCGCCGAGGTTTTCCCAATCGCTTTCGCGCGGAGCCCCGCCGAGGCGGAGCGACAGCGAGGCAAAGGGCTCGGGGTCGAGCGACGAAAGGGTCGAGGCGGCGTACCAGAGGAGAATTTCGCGGTAGGCTTTCCATGCCCTCGCGGGTTTCGTGACGACGACGCGGCGACGAGAGTTCTCGACGCCGCTCGCGTCTATTTCGGCGGGTGCGGCGAAGCGAGGATCGGCGAGGGCCGCGCGGCCGGCGTTCCGCAAGGCATCCCTCCCGAGCCCGGCCGTGTCGCGGCCTTCATTGCGCAGGGCCCAGGCACCGAGCCATTCCTCGAGGAGGCCGATCGCGGCGACGCTTTCCTCGGCGGTGTCGGGCGCGAAGGGGGAAAACTCGATCGGCAGGGTCTTCGAGACGCGATGGTCGCGCGCCTGGAATTTGGCCTCGTTGCGCATCAGCGCGTACATGTTGCTCGTCCACCACCAGGCGGGAGCGAGCACGAGTCGGTCCAGCGTCCGGTCGTCGTCGACGAGGCAGAAGGGGAGGGGGACGTCGAGTTCGAAACGGAAATCGCCCTTCGCGAGAAGGCAGTACGAGGCGAAGCGCGAGGAATGCTTGACCGAGGTCGAAAGCCCCGGCCAGAAACCGCGGCCCGCCTCGATCTCGCCGTCGTTGGAGCGCGAGTTGTGGTTCGAGCCGATGGTGGCGCCTGCCGCCATGTTGGACTGTCCGCGCACGAGGCTCGCGATGAGAAAGCTCGTATTGTGATGTTGTTCGTGGGCGGGGAAGATGAGGTTGTTGAGGATCTCGCAGCAGGAGACGGTGGAGTTCTCGCCGAGCACCGAATGGATGAGGCGTGCCCCGTACTTGAGGGCCGAGTTGTCGCCCATGACGAAGCGCACGGCCTTGCAGCCATAAAAGACCCGGGAGCCGTAGCCGACGATGCCGTTGACGAGCTCGACGCCCTCGCCGATCTGCGTGCGCGCGGCGTCGCTCGAGCGTATCGTGAGATTCTTGAGCTTGTTGGTGCCCTTGATGTAGGCGCAGGGACCGATGGCGACGTCCTTGATGATGCCGTTGGACTTGAGCACCGAGTAGGCGCCGATGCTGGCGTAGCGCCCGCGGCGATGGTCGAACATCGCGTCGGTCATCGAGCGAAAGGCCGTCATGAGTCGCGCGTCGCCGCGGTGGCGGGCCCAGAGATAGGCGTCGGCTCCGAGCATGCCGACGAAGGGCAGGATCGAGCGGCCGCCCGCCTCGTTCATCACGTCGAGCTCCACGCGGACCTCTTCCGCCTCCCCTTCCATGACGATGCCGTTGCCGAATTTGGCGTGGTTGGAGCACTCGATCTCGTCGTTGTTGAGGAGGATGCAGCCGTCGCCGATCACCTGGTGGGCGACGTAGGCGCAATCGAGTATGGCGCAGTCGTCGCCGATGTCGCAGGCGATGATGCGCGAGCGGTAGATGCCCACGGGCACCTTCGTGTCGTGATGCTCGAGCACTGCGCGTTCGAGACGGCCTATCCTGACGAGACCGTCGAAGGAAGATTGCCTGACGAGTTCGGGATTGAAGGGTTCGGTCACGAGGAGGGAGTTCCAGTCCGGGCAGCTGTTTTCGTTTTTGACGAGGCTCTCGATTTCGTAAGGACGGAGCCTGCGATAGGCGGAAGGCGATTTGCCGGTTTCGGCGAGCTGGGAATCGCGAATCGCGTATTCGTCGCGGTCGGGGCCGAGGGACCCGGGACCGACGAAGCCCGTGCCGATCGCGTCCGCGGGGAGGAGCCGTATGTCGTTCATGTTGGGCGAAGCCTACCCGCGTCCCGGCCTTCGCGCAAGGAGCGCCGGAACAGTTCCCGCCCCCCCAGTTTCGCCCTGATCCGCCCCGACCCGCGAGCGCCGCCGACTTGACAAGGAACTTCGCTTCGGGACATGGTACGCCATGGCGCTGCCAGATTTCGCGACGGACGAAAAACTCGTTACCGAGGCCGAAAAACCGGCCTTCGAGGCCTTTGCGCGTCTCGTCGCCGCGAAATCCCCCGACGAGCTCGCGGCGGCGGCGATCGAGTTCGCCGACATCCTCGGCAATCCAGGGGAATTCAAGCAATACGCCCAGGGTCGCATGGCCGATCGCCTCGCCCGCATCGACCATCTTCTCAAGATTTTCCTCGAAAACTCCGCCCTCCTCGTGCACAAGACCTGGGTCGAGAAGAGCGACGACAAACGCAAGGAAAGGTTGATCGAGGAAATCGTGGCCTTCGAGCGCGAGTTTCGCGAAGGGGACATCAAGGCATCTTTCCGCCGTTTCGTGTTGCTCTGTCATTCCATCGCCCATCTGCTTTTCGGCGCTCAGAGCCGGGCGGACGACTTTCTCGCCTGGACCTTCCGCATCGATCCGAAGCTCGGTCTCTTCTTCTGGTTCGTGGAGGAGATCGAAGAGCAGGTTCGCGCCGATGCCGGTTCCGATGAGCTTCTCACCATCGAGACGGTGATCGGCATGTACGTCCTTTCCTGCTTCTAGCCCGATCCCAGCGTCGCTTTCGGTCCTGTCAGTTTAACCCCCAATTATCCCGGCTTTTACATTTTTAACTAGGTTCTTTCCCCATCGATCATTATGATCGTGGCATGTCCGTGAAAACCATCTGCGCAGCCATTTGCGCCCTGAGCCTTGCGGTCGCGGCGGCCGCCGATACCGGAACGGTAGGCGCGAACTCCGGCAACTTGGCGCCCGCCTCCTCGATTGAATCGGCGGCGCAGGCGAGCCTTCTCCCGGCTTTGCCCTCCTCCGAGGCGGGGAGCCGGGTGATCACCTTCGACGAGGCCATATCCGCGGCCATGGCGGGGAACGACGATCTCGCGATCGCCGCGGGCAATCTCGCCGCCGCAAAGGCGACGCACGAGGCCAATCTGGCGAAGAACGAGCCGAGCCTGTCGGCGAACGGCCAGGCCGGCATAACCGACGGCTTCACAGACCAGACGATGGCGAAGGCCACGGGCGCCAGCGGCCTCGGACTCGGCGAGTCCTTCACCGGGGGCTTGAGTTTCGGCATCGGCACGGCGAATGCGACCTCAGGCACAAGGATAGGGATAAGCGCCACGCAGACGGTTCCCGTGAGTCCCCAGATATCAGCAAGCGGCTCGGGCAGCGTGGCCGTGCCCCAAACGACGGTCGTCGCGGCGACAATCAGCCAGACAGTTTGGGACGGCTATGTCGGCGGCCAGACCCAAGCCCTGGTCGATCAGAGCATTCTGACCCTCAAAGGCAAGGAGCTCGCGGCCCGACAGGCCCGATCCGCAGCCTCCACGAAGGTGAAACAAGCCTATATCACGGCCCTCGTCGCCCAGCGGACCCTCGCCCTTCGTCTGGGCATCCTCGACAAGTTAAATTCCCTCTATAAGCAATTGCAGGCCACCTATGCCATCAAGCAGGCGAGCGCCATCGACCTCCAGACCGCTGAGATCAACGCGAAAAGCGCCGGACTCGACGTCGAGACGAGCCGACACGATTATTCGCTCGCGCGCCAGCGTCTCGCCCTTCTGATCGGCCTCGCGCCCGATGCCAATTACAGGGTCGCCGAGATCGACGTCCCGAAGCTCCCCGCCGCCTCCCTCGACGACGCGATCGCCCAGGGCCTCGCGAAGCGAGCGGACATCGCCCAATACGACATCGCCCAGCGCTCGGCCTTGATAAGCGCCGCCGTTGCCGGCGGCTCGGCCCAGCCCTCGCTCTTGGCGACCGGCGGAATCGGGGTTGGTTTGAATTGGGGCGCCTCCGCCGATCCCTCGCAAAGCGTCAAGTCAGTCGACGCGACGACCGGTCAGTCCATCAGCCTCGGTCTCAAGCTCGGGTTGCCGATCCTCGACTCCGGAGCGGCCAAGGCCGCCGAGGATGCGGCGAAGGCCACGGCCCGGGTCGCCGCGACCCAGGCGGCCCAGCTGCGCAAGAGCGTCGCCGCCGATATCCGAGACGCCTGGTGGAACCTCCAGATCCTCGCCGAGCGCAGCGACCTCGCGGCCCAGAGCGTCGATCTCGCCGAGAGCCAGTTCGCGCTCATGCAGGCCCAGGTCAAATTCGGCACCGCCACCAATCAGGACATGCTGACCGCCTCGGTCAACGCCGCCAACGCCGAGGTCGCATGGCTTACGGCGAAAAGCAATCAATTGCTCGCGGAGCTCACGCTCGAGACCGCGATGGGACTATGACGCGGCCCCCGAGGGCTTCGCAGGAGCAGATGATGAATAAGATACGAATTGTTGCAATCGGAATTCTGGGAGCGGCGGCCCTCCTTTCCTTCGCTGGCTGCTCCAAGGCTCAAGGCGGAGCCGCCCAGGGGGCGCGGACCGGCGGCCAGTCGGGACAATACGGCGGGCAGGGCGGAACGAGAGCGGGCGGGGCGGCGGGCGGCGGTTCCTATGGTGGCCGCCGTTCCGCGGTCATCCCCGTCCAAGCCACCGCCGTGAAGGTCGGCCCGCTTGATGCCGACCGGACGACGGCCGGCGTCATCGTTCCCCTCGTCCAGAGCCAGGTGGCCACCCAGGTAGCCGGCTTCGTGGCCAAGGTTCCGAAGCTCGTCGGCGATTGGGTCAAACAGGGCGATGTCGTCGTGCAGCTCGACGACTCGCAGCTCAAGCTGACCGCGGCGACCGCTGCGGCCGCCCTCGAAAACGCGAAGATCAATCTGTCGGTGGGCCAGGATACCTCGAACCAGGCCAATCCCAAGCTCGCCCTCCAGGTCCAGTCGGCCCAAGCCGCCTACGATTCGGCCAAGAAGAATTACGACGCGCAGAAAGCCCTTTTCGATCTCGGCGGCATTTCGGCCTCGGCTCTCGACACGGCCAACAGCAATCTAGCCGCGGCCCAGGCCAATCTCGAAGGCGCGAAGACCTCCCTCGATCAGAACAACAATTCCGGCGACCAGACGATAGCCCAGCTCAAGATCGCCGTGCAGCAGGCGCAGAACAACAGTGATCAGGCCCAACTCAACCTTCGGAACGCAAGCATCAGGGCTCCCTTCGACGGGCAGATTTCCGCTATCAACGTGCAGCCTGGCATGGCTGCCAGCGTGAGCAGCCCGGTCTTCACCCTCGTGAGCGCGGGCAAGCAGATATCGTTCAACGTGCCGCCTTCCGACGCTCCCTTCCTCAGGCCGGGGATGCCGATCGTCTTCAACTTCCAGGGAACAAACCACACCGTGCGCATCAGCCAGGCTCCAGCCGCGCCGATTTCCGGCGTCCTTCCCATGATGGCCTCTGCCGCGGGGCTCAATCTGCAATATGGAACGGTCGGCGAGATCAATTATCGAATACCCCTCGCCAGGGGCGCCATCGTTCCCCTCGCCTCCCTCGGCACCCTTGAGAACCAGAACTTCGTCTACGTCATCGAGAACGACAAGGTCACGATGAGGACCGTGACGATAGCCGCCGAGTCGGGGACGACGGCGGCGGTCGAAGGCATTTCGGATGGAGAGGTCATCGTCGTGAGCCCGCCGCCCGGCCTCCTCGCCGGATCGCAGGTGCAGGCGACGATGATCGCCGCCGATGGCTCCGTCGGGGCGCCTGCCCCCGCCGCTCAGCAGCCGGGCAGCCCGCAGGGCGGCATGGGAACGGGCGGCCAAAAGGGCAGCGGCCAATATTCAGGCCAGCGCCAGGGAGGGAGCGGAAACTATTCCGGAAGCGGAACCTACTCGGGACAGAGACAGGGCACCGCTTCGTCGTACCAGACCTCGGGCGCGAACGCTAACTCCTCCTCGGGCACGGGGAGCGCCAAGCCATGAGCGACGGTAACGGAAAGCTTCCGGTGAAGCGGGAGAAAGCCGGGGATGCAGAGGTCCCCTCGACTTCGGTGCGGAATTTCGAGAGCAAGATCTTCACGCGGGTAAATCCCGCCGTAAAATTCTCGGTGACACGCTACGTGCTGGCCATCGGCATTTTCGTCGCAATTGTTGCCTTCGGCCTCGTGAGCACCTCGCAGCTCGGCGTGGATCTCATGCCCACCGTCAACATTCCCGTCGTCGCCGTCTTCACCACCTACTCCGGTTCCGATCCCACGGTCGTCGACCAGCAGGTGACTCAGATAATCGAAAACGCCGTCTCGACGGTGTCGGGCATCACGGACATAAACTCGACGAGCTCTCTCGGGGTGAGCCGGGTGGTGCTGTCGTTCGACACGAGCGTCGACAAGAATGTCGTGCTCCAGCAGGTGGCGGCAGTGGTCAACGCCACGGTTCGCCGCCTTCCCTCGGGCGTTCAGACGCCCGTGGTCCGCTCCTTCGACCCGAACGCCCAACCCGTGCTCGAATTCGGCGTTGCCGGCGGCGGGGCTTCCCTTTCGGACGTCAACGACTACGTACAGAACAGCCTCGCGCCCCTCATCGAGCGTGTCGACGGCGTGGCGAACATCAATGTCTCGGGAGCCCCCGCCCGGGAATTCCAGGTCCTGCTAGATCCCAACAAACTCAAGTTCTACTCGCTGAGCCCGAGCCAGGTGGTCAACGCCATAGTCGGGAACGCCTTCAACCAACCTATCGGAACAATTACGACGAATCGCACGTCGCTCACCTTCTCGACGAGCAACACCCCCTCGGACGTTGGCTCGATCTCGCGAATCCTTGTCGATTCGACTCGAGGGGTCTCGGTTGGCGATATAGCGGCGGTGCGCGACGTCGCCACGGACCAAGATTACGTCAGGGTGAACGGCATTCCCGTCGTCCAGCTCTCGATCCAACGGACCACCGACTCGAACGCCATTTCCGTCGTCGACGGCGTCAGGAAGCTTCTCGCGAGGACGCCCTTGCCGAAGGGCTACGACATCCTGATCGGGAACGACACGACGGGCTCGATCAGGGCTTCGGTATCCAACACTTTCAATGAGCTCTTCATGACCCTCATCGTCGTGGCGATCATCGTCCTTCTTTTCATCGGCAAGCCGAACATGGCCTTTTCAGTCATCCTCGCGGTGCCCATCGCCATTTCGGCATCTCCTATTCTCTACAAGCTCGCGGGCTTTTCCTTCAATCTCGTCTCCCTCCTCGCGATGGTCACCGCCATCGGCATCGTCGTCGATGATTCAATCGTCATCGCGGAAAACGTCGATCGTTACAGGGCTATGGGCTTTTCGCTCAAGGAGGCCGTGCTCAAGGGCGCGAGCGAGGTCTTCAGCGCCGTCATAGCGGCCTCGCTTTCGCTCCTGTCGGTCCTGATGCCGGTCAGCTTCATCGGCGGCTTCATCGGGATGTACATCCAGCAATTCTCCCTCGGACTGGCTGCCGCTGTCGTGCTCTCCCTCCTCGAGGCCGTCCTCTTCCTCACTGTCCGCCTCGCCTACACCCCCGACGCGAGCGACCTCCATTGGAAGGATTTCTTCCGGAGCTTCGGACGCTTCGGCGAGGCTATGAAGTGGGGTCTCAAGGCCTGGAGGAAGGGACCAGGAATCATCCTCGCCCTCGCCCTCGCCGGAGCCATGGTGGTCACCAAGCACCCGATCTGGCTTCCCTCCCTCCTCCTCTATCCACTCGCCCTCGGTCTTGCTAATTATGTCATCTTCATGGGCCTGAGCCTCTTCGAGTCGATTTCGGAGACCCTCCACGGCTGGACCGAACGCTTCGTGGAGTTCGTGCGCGACCATTACGTCAACGTCCTCGGCAGGATGCTCAGATGGAGCGCCGTCGTCCTCGGCGTTGCGGGAGCGGGCTTCATCACCATCATCGTGATCGTCGCGCCGCACATCTCCTTCAATTTCGTTCCCAATTCGGACTCCGGCACCATGTCGGTCAACGTCTTCTTTCCGCCGGGGAGCTCGCAATACACCGCCAACCAGGTCGCTGCCAAGGTGGAAGCTTACCTTCGGACGCGCCCCGAGGTCGCGTCCGTCCAATCCGAAATCAGCAATCGCGTGAGCGAGACCCTGACCCTCGTGCCCATCGAACATAGACCTGGCGTCGCGCAACTCTCGCAAATGTACCGAGCCGCCCTCGCGCCCCTCATCATGAAGGAATTCCCCACGGCGCGACTTTCCGTGGGCACCGGCGGCTTCGGCGGCGGCGGGCCGGGGGGAGGCTTCGGCGGCTCCTCGATCTCGCTCAGCGTCGTGGCCTTCAGCATGGACCTTCTCCTCAAGGCCAATTCGGAGATCGTCTCCGCGATCCAGGCCAATCCCTATGTCGCCGACGTGACTTCGAGCCTTTCGGACACCTCCCTCGAAAACGATTTCGTCCCCGATCCCTCCAAGCTTTCGGGAACGGGCATCACCTCGCAAAGCATCGCCAACGCGCTCCAGACCTATACCTCGGGAACCCAGGCCTCGAACGTCGTCACAAACGGCCTGAGCTATCCGATCATGGTGCAGATCGACCCAACTGTGATCAATGGAAGCCAGACCCTCCTGGATCTGCCCATCTATTCGTCCGTGCTTCAGACAAATCTACAGGTCGGTCAGCTCGGGACCTTCGTGCTGAACGAGAAGCCGACCTCGATCTCCCGCTATAATCGCCAATACACGGGCTCTCTCACCATCAACCTCAAGCCCAACGCCCCGACCGTCCTCGAGGTGCAGAAGTCCATCATCAAGGATCTCACGGACAAGGGCCTCCTCGACAATGGCATCTCCATTTCCACGGGCAGCCGGTTCAATACGATCGCCTTGGCAGCCCAGCTGCAGACCCAGGGCGCGGTGGTCTTCCTCCTCGCCTTCTTCCTCGCCTATCTCGTGATGGCGGCGCAGTTCAATTCCTGGCGTTATCCTATCTACCTGTTGCTTCCGGTGCCCCTCGCCATCGCCGGCGCCCTCCTCGTCGTCGGAATCGTCGGAGGTGGCCTCGACATCTTCGGCGTCATGGGCATGCTGATGCTCATCGGGTTGTCGGCCAAGAACGCCATCCTCTATCTCGACTTCGTCGTGGAGCGCCTCGGAAAGATGCCCATCCGCGACGCCCTATTGGACGCGGCCAAGCTACGATTCAGACCAATTGTCATGACCACGCTGACGGTGCTCGTCATCTCGGGCCCGCTCGTGTTCTCGCACGGCCAGGGCGCTGAGTTCGGCCAACGCATGGGCATCGTCATGTTCGGCGGCATCTTATTCTCCGCCATACTCACTTTCTTCGTGGTGCCGGCGGCATTTTTCCTCTTCGAGAGGAACAGGCAGGTGGATTTCAACGCGGCGCGCGCGGAGATCGACCATGCGGTGGAGGATGTCGAGCAAGGGATACTGCCTTCGTCTTCAGTCGCCATGACCATGGTGGAGGGCGACGAGCCCGAACCGAAGCCAGTCTTGCCCCTCAGCCCGTGAGGCCCTGCGAGCGCCGACCTCTTAGCGCCACGTGGGAGAGTTCGGCGGTGTCGAGGACGAGGACAAGCGAACCATCGCCGAGTGTCGCGCTACCCGCGATGCCCGGCGAATCGCTGAGCTTTCGCTCGAGGGGGCGGACCGCCGCCGAGAGGGTTTCGCCCACCTCGTCGACGATGAGGATGCTCTGCGATCCCGAATCCTCGAGTACCACTCCTATTCTTTTTCCGCCTCGGTTGGCGGCTTCGCCGCCCTCTTCGAAGAGGATGCGGAGGTCGATGGCGGGAATGAGGCGTCCCATCCAGGGGACCGTTCGCCAGGCGCCATCCTTCCGGTCGCCTTCCTCGAATTCGAAACAGGCTTGTGTCGCGTCGAAGGGGATGAGGAGGTCCAGGGAGCCGACCCGGGCGACGAAACCCTCGACGAGGGAGAGGGCGAGGGGGAGTCGAACGACGATGGCCGAGCCTTGCCCGTGCGTCGATTCGATGCGCACGGTTCCGCGCATGCCGGCCACCGATTTCTTGACCACGTCGAGACCGACCCCGCGACCCGACCAGCGCGTGACTTCCGTGGTGAGCGAAAAGCCCGGTTCGAAGAGGAGCTCGAAGAGTTCTTCGTCGTCGAGGCGCTCGTCCTCGCCGATCCTGCCCCGCTTGATGGCCGCGGCCCTTATGAGTGCCGGGTCGATGCCCGCACCGTCGTCCTCGACGCGGAGGGTCAGCAATCCCGACTCCCTCTTGGCTCGGACCGCGACGAGGCCCTCGGGATTCTTGCCCGCGGCGAGTCGACGTTCGGGCTTCTCGATGCCGTGATCGGCCGCGTTGCGTACGAGATGGAGGAGGGGTTCGACCATGCGATCGGCGAGGCTTTTGTCGATTTCGGTGTCGGCTCCGGCAAGGGCGAAACGTATCTTCGTTCCCCTGTCCCTCGCGATCTCCTCGACGGCCCTGACGAAGCGTCCGGCTATGTCTCCGAAGGGCACCATCCGCGCCTCGAGGACGGTGCGATACAGGGACGCGGCGAGGGATTCGACGGCCGCGAGTTCGTAGGCGAGATTTGACGAGCCCGTGGCGCGGGCGCTCAGCGCAAAGTTGGAAAGGGCGACGACTATTTCGCTTGAATAGCTCTGGATCTTTTCGAGCTTCGACGCGGGGACGCGCGCCAAGGCGTCGGATACCAAGGCCTTGTCCTCGGCGTTCGCGGAGCGCGTCTTTTCGCGAAGCGCCTTTATTCGCTCGGCGGCTCCCGCCTTGGGATCGACCAAGGTCGCGTCGAGGGCCTCGAGCACGCGCGCGTCGCTTTCCGCCTCCTCGGCTCCGATGGCAGCCCTCTGGCGAGGAACCTTGGCTCCGATCGCCGGCCGAGCCCCGTCGATGATCGAGCCGACATGCGAGCGGCAGACCTCGAGGGCCCCGAAGGAAGAGGGACCGAAGCGCGCCTGTCCCTGGCGCACCCTGCCAAGCCGCGTTTCCCACGCGTGGGCGAAGGCCTCGAGCCGCGGCAGGCCGACGATTCCCGCGGAACCTTTGATCGTATGGATGAAGCGGAAAAGGGCGTCGACGGCCCCATCGTTCCCTCCCTCGAGATCGGCGATCGCCTGGTCGATGCCGTCGAGTATCTCCCTCGTCTCCGAGGCGAAGGCTTCGAGGATGTCCTCGGCCATCAGTCCCGCCCTTTTTTCATGAGCCCTCTCGAAAGGGCGTCGCGGACGATGCTCGGATCGGCAGGTTTGCGGACGATGTCGAAGCCGCCCGCTTCGCGGACCTCTTCCCTCGTCCTATCCTGGAGATCGGCGGTGACGATGACGACGGGGAGTCCCGGCATTGCGGCGACGAGGCGTTTGAGGGTCGCGATGCCCCCCAATCCCGGCATCGTGAGATCGAGAAAGACGAGGTCGGGAGCGTAACCGCCATCGAGAAGGGAAAGCGCCTCCTCCCCGCTTCGTGCCTCGGTCGTTTCGACGCCGAGCTCGCGGAGCGTGGATTTGAGCGACATGCGTGCGACGATCGAATCGTCGATCACGAGAACCTTCGCGTCCATGAAGGAAGTATAGCCCAGGCCGATGCGCCGCGACAGGGCGCTTCGGTTATGGCCTCGGCGTCGGCTTATGGATATAATACCGGGATGAACGATGTGTCAGGGAGCGGTGCCCAGGTGTCGGCGACCGGAGCGCCAGCCACGGGGAATTGGCGATTGGGCTTGGCCGTCAATTCGGCCTTATTCATGGCGGTGAGTCTTTTCGCCCAGAAGTTGCTCAATGATTTCGCCTATCTGATCGCCTACCGGACCTTCGACGCCCGTGTCTTCTTCGGAGCCCTCGGCCGGCACGGTGCCTTCGTGGTGCTTCCGGCCGTGGCCATGGCGATCATCGTCCTCCAGTTCTGGATGCGGCCCTTCGCGCATGCGGTGAGGGATATCGAATCGGGGCGAAAGATCAGCGTTGAAGCTTTTAAGCGCGCCCTCGGCGCGGTCGTGAGCCTGCCCTGGGTCATCATCGCCTTCAATGTCGTCGCCTTCTCCGCGGGATTGCTCGTCAGCATGCGCGGAGCCATGTTGAGCGGCTCCCGCATCGGCGTCTTCATTCTTCAATATTTATCGGGCGCTATCGTCTGCGCCTACGTCCAGATCGTCGTGGGGAATCTCCTCCTCGCCGAGCCGCGCGCCTTGCTGCGCGTTCGTTTCGTCGGCACCTATAGAGAATGGAGCGAAGGCCAACGCTCGATGATCGTGACGATCGCCCTCGCCTTCTACACCATGTTCACCGTCGTCGGCGTGGGTCAGGCGATCAACGACGCGACCCTGATGCGCGAGCATATCTACGTTTCGATCGCGAAGGACGGCAAGGATTTTGCCGCGGCTTCCGCCGACTACCAGACGGCCGTCGCCGCCTTCCTCGGGGTCTCCGCCGACAAGATAGACGTCGACGAGGCCTCCGTCGGCCGACAGGTCAATCCCTTTATTATCTACCTTCCGATTCTCGCCTTCCTCGTAGGCCTAGCGATTTTCATCCAGCTGGCCTCGAGCCGCTACCGGAAGATGCAGTACGCATCTTTGCAGGACAAGCTCCGGAGCATTATCGCGGGAAAGGCCGATCTGACGCAGCGCCTCGTCATCGCCCAGTTCGACGAGATCGGCGCCCTCGCGGACACGATCAATGTCTTCATCGAGAAGTTGAAGGATCTCTTCGCGCAGTTCGCCGAGGCGGGAGAGCGGGTCGCCAAATCATCGATTTCCCTTCGCGACGTCCTTTCCGAGACCATGGCCACGACGGAGATGATGGTCGAGTCGATCGACGGCACGAGCTCGGAGGCATCGGGCCAGTCGGGTCTCGTGAGCGAAGCCTCGGCCTCCCTGGGCCACACCCTCGATTCGCTGCGCAAGATTTCGGAGCATGTCGACGCCCAGGCGAGCGCGGTGGAGCAGACCTCGGCGGCCGTGTCGGAAATGGCCGCGAACATCCAGTCGGTGGCGAATGCAACCGCCCGCGCAAACCAGGTTGCCGCGGGCCTCGCCACCGTCGCCGAGGGCGGCAACAAGGCGGTGGATGCCGCGGGCCTGGCGATCCGCGACGTCGAGGCGGCCTCGCTCCGCGTCGCCTCCATCGTCGAGGTCATTTCGAAAATAGCCTCACAGACCAATCTTCTCGCGATGAACGCCGCCATCGAGGCGGCTCACGCCGGGGAGGCCGGCTCGGGTTTCGCCGTCGTGGCTACGGAGGTCAGGAATCTCGCTGAATCGAGCGCGAGGAGCGCGAAGGACATCGGCGCCCAGATCCGCGAGATGCGCGCCCTCATCGTCGAGGACGTACGATTAGCGGCGGAGGCGAGCGAGGCGCTCAATCGCATCGCGAACGATGTCGGCGGCACGACCTCCCTCATCGACCAGATCGCCGCGGGCATGCGCGAACAGGGCGAAGGTGCGAACGAGATCGTCAGCGCCATGTCCTCCCTCGTCGAGGAGAGCCAAGGCATCAGGACGATAGCCGAGTCGCAGAAGGCCGAGGGAGAGGCGATGCGCGCCATCATCGAGCGACTCGTCGATGTCTTCGACAGGATCGTCGCCGCCACCGCGAGGCAGGCCGAGGGAAATCGCGGCATCATCGAGGGGATCAGGCATCTCGAATCGGTGACCAACGAGAACAAGCGGGTGGTGGACGGGCTCCAAGAGCTCCTTCACGGCTTCGTGCTCTCCGGCGCCGACCAGACCGTCATAGATAAGAAGAAATAGAAAAGGCGAAGGGACCGTCGCGGTCTCCTTCGCCTTCGCGTCTTCGAGCGCGGCTCCTGCGTCCGATGCGCGGGCCGCGCCCATGCCCGGCCATTAGCGCTTGGCGCCGCCCGCTCCCGCTCCGGAGCCAGCCCCGCCCGCTGATCCCGCTCCGCCGCCTTCGCCCTTGCCGCCCGGCTCCCGGCCGGGCATCTCCCTGCCGGTTCCTTCCTTGTCACCCGCTCCCATGCTGGCAGTAGCGGGTTTGTTTTTGGCCACCCGGTACTGCTCGGAGTTTTTCGCCATCGTCTTCACGAGGGCGGTGAATTCCTTCGAACCTGGCTTGAGTCCGAGGGTCTGGGCGACGAGGCCCCAGCCGTGGCCGGACTTGCCCTCCGCCAAGGCGATGACGTCGGAAAGGCTCTTGCCCGAAGCCTTCGCCAGCTCCAGCGCCAACCAGACCTCGCCGGGCTTGTAGCCCTGGGCGAGGAGTCCGTCGAGGGTGGTCGTCGAGACCTTGAACTCGAGGGAGAGTTTCGCCATGAGGGCGGTGGGATCGGCCACGGCGCCAGAATTGACCATCGCCACCTCGGTGTCGAGTTGGACGCTGCCAGTGGTCGCGATGCCGCCCGAAGTCGTCGTCTGGGCGAAGAGGCCAGAGCCTATCGCGAGGGAAAGGACGAGCGCAACCGTGCCCGTCATGGGAAATCGTTTCATCCGTTGCTCCTTCGATCGGCCTTCCCGAAATCATCGGGATCATCGCCGACCACTTGGGTATATCCGGTCGATCGATTCGGGGTTGCGCTCGCCGCGCGCTTTTCCGCCGCCACGCCTCGGATTGCCTCCTTTTGTATGGATGAAAGCCGACAATGCCGATAGATTTCTCGTAATGACCGAAGCCTCTTCCCTCGATGATCTCATTCTCCGCGCCCGCGACGGCGACGACGAAGCCTTTCGCCGAATCGTCGATTCCTGGGCGCCCCGAGTTCTGGCCTTCATGAGATCGCGACTGGGATCGGAGGAAGATGCCCTCGACGCTACTCAGGAGGTCTTCGTCCGGGTGTGGTCGGCCCTGGGGCGCTTCAGGATAGGGGAGAGTTTCTCGCCTTGGCTTTTTTCGATAGCGGCCAATCTCGCGCGGAGCCGCTGGAGATCGCGGTACCTCGACAGCAAAAAGACCGCCGCTGCCGCCGCCGAGCTCGCCGTCGCTCCCGTGGCCGATCCGTCTGAGGAGGCCAACGACGAAATGCGCGCCGAGGAATTGAGGCGCGCGGTAGCCACCCTGAGCCCGGAATTCCGCCGCCCGGTCGAACTCTATTATTTCGGAGGCCTCGATATACGCGAGACGGCCGCATCCCTGGGCCTCGGGGAAGAAGCCGTTAAGTCCCGGCTTTTCCGGGCTCGAGCAAAATTGCGGAATGCGCTCGAAAAGCCGCAACCGGCAGCGAGGAGCTGATGTACTATAACGTGATGGATTGTTCAGGAGTAGAAACCCTCATCCGTACCTGGGAGTCGGGGGGGCAAACGGAGGCGGACGCCCGTGCCGCCGCCCGCAAGCATGCTGATTCTTGCGAGGAATGTAGCGCGCGCTTTTCGACAATTCTCGATTTCGTCGAAAGGGATTCCATCGAGGGCTCTGCCTCGGTGATCGATGCCCCTCCCTTGCCTGCCGGCTTCTCGGATCGCGTACTGGGCAGGATAGCGGAGCGGCGCAGGGCGGGCCGCGGGGCGTTTATCGGAAGGCGATTCATCGGCCTCGCGGCGGCAGCCGCCCTCTTTTTCGTGGGCGTCGGCTTCGGCGCCCGCGTCTTCGTCCCCGCCCATGGCAAGGTAGTCTCCGTGCTCTTCATACTCGACGCCCCTTCGGCGAAATCGGTTTCCCTCGTCGGGGATTTCAACAAATGGAACCCCGCCGTCCACGTGCTCAAGCGCTCCGAACCGGGCAAGCCCTGGGAGCTCAGAGTCGATCTGCAACGCGGCAAGATGTATGTCTACGATTTCGTGATCGACGGCAAGCATTGGGTTCCCGATCCTACCGTCGAGACTAAGGTGGAAGACGGCTTCGGCGGATCGGGGAGTCTGCTCAGGCTATGAGAAGGAGCGGTAGGCGCGCGATCCTCGCGCTGGCTGTCATGCTCGGTTTCGCGAGCGGCTCTGCCCTTGCGGCCCAGGAGGTTTCCTCCTGGTTCGATCGCTCGCCGGACGCTGCCGCCTATGCGGCGGTCAAGCAGGACCTTCTCGCCCTTGCTGCCCGGTCGATTAGCGGCATGCATAGCGACCGGCCCCTCGCCGAAAGGCTGGCCGAAGGGGCGCGCAAGCGGGTGGCCCCCGATCGCCTCCTCGCCGCCCTCGGCACCGAAACGGATCGTCTCCTGTCCGCTGCCGCCGAAATCGACAAGCGTGGACTTTTGCCCACGGATTCGCGTTCGGCGGGCACGATGATGGCGCAGGTGGGCATCGCCCTTCGCGCCGGCCTCGAGCCCAATGACATAGGTGCTGCCTTCGATGGGGCCTCGGCCCGCCTCGGCGTGAGCCCCGCCGCGCGCGACAGGGCCCTCGCCGTCATTTCGGCCATGACGGGCCTGTCCCTCGATGCGAAGCAACGCTCCGCCCTGATAGCCGCCCTTGCAGCGAGCCAACTACCCACCGTGCGCTTTCGCGGCGTCCGCGGCGCCCTCGCCGAACTCCTTGCCCGACATTTGACGCCCGAACAGGCGACCCAATCCCTTATCGACTCGTTTTCCGCCCAGGCCACGGTTTCGGTCGAGCCGCGGCGAGAGCGCGAGGGCGATTCCGTCGCCAGGCCATCGGCCGGCGGAGGCTCCTCGCATGAGGGCGAAGGCGGCGGCGGCGACGATTGACCGGATCGGGTGGCGGCCTCACCTGAATCCATGAATGGCCTTTCCAAGCCTTGATGTATAAATATACAAGAAGATGCATAAATTCGACGCGAACCCCTTGAGCAAGACCTTGCTTTAGCATAACTTCTGCCCAGCCTCCGGCGACGGAATCCAGGCGCGCCGGAGAACGGCCGCGCCATTTGCGGCTCAGGAGGTCTCGTGAAAGGAAGACGACGCAGGGCCACCCTCCTCCTCGAGGATGGAACGGCGTACGACGGATGGTCCTTCGGCGCCCCCATGCCGCGCGCGGGGGAGCTAGTCTTCTCCACCGGCATGACCGGCTATCCCCAATCTCTGACCGACCCCTCCTATCGTGGACAGATCCTCTGCCTCGCCTGGCCCCTGGTCGGGAATTACGGCGTGCCCCTCGACAAAAAGGGAAGGCCCCGCCTCGATGCGCGCGGTCTTCCGATCGAACTCGAATCGGAACGGATACAGGTTTCGGGCCTCGTCGTCTCGGAGGCATGCGTTGAGCCGAGCCATCGTGACGCGAGCTCGAACCTCTCCGACTGGCTCTCGGGCGAGGGCGTTCCCGGTATTTCGGGCATCGACACGAGGAGCCTGATCAGGCACCTGCGCGAACGAGGCACGATGCGGGGCGCCATCCTCGTCGAGGGCGAAGTCGAGGTCGATCTCCGCTCGGGCGACCTCGCCCATCCCGTCTCCCTGGTTTCGCCCGCCGAGGCCCGCGTCTACGAGGCGCCACCCGGGCGGGATGGCAGGCCGGCGCCGCGCATCGCCCTGATCGACTGCGGCGCCAAGGCGAACATCCTCCGCGTCCTCCTCGGCAGGGGCGCCACCGTGATCCGCCTCCCCTGGGACCATGACCTCGAAAGTATCAACTATGACGGTATTTTCCTCTCGAACGGACCCGGCGACCCCAAGGCCTGCGGCAAGACCATCGCTACCCTCAGGCGAAAGCTCAAGGAGGAGGACCCCGTCTTCGGCATCTGCCTCGGCAACCAGCTGATGGCCCTCGCGGCGGGAGCCGACACCTACAAGCTGCCCTACGGCCATCGCAGCCAGAACCAACCCTGCGTCGAGGTCGGCACGAAGCGCTGCGCGATCACGAGCCAGAACCACGGCTGGGCCGTGAGGGAGGAGAGCATGCCGCGGGACTGGGCGCCATGGTTCGTCAACGCCAACGATGGAAGCGTCGAGGGCGTCCGCGCTCGAAGAGGGCCCTACCGCGCGGTGCAGTTCCACCCCGAAGGTTGCCCTGGTCCGAGGGACACCGAGGTGCTGATCGACGGCTTCCTCGCCGACGTGGAAGCCTCAAGGAGGGCGCGATGAGCGATGACATCAGGCGGCCCAACAAGGTCATCGTCCTCGGTTCGGGCGGTCTCCGCATCGGCCAGGCCGGCGAGTTCGACTACTCGGGCTCCCAGGCCCTCAAGGCCCTTCGCGAGGAGGGGATCGCGACGATCCTCGTCAATCCCAACATCGCGACCATCCAGACGAGCGAGGGCATGGCCGACGCGACCTACTTTCTTCCCGTGACGCCCGAGTTCGTAAGGAAGGTCATCGAGAAGGAGAGACCCGACGGCATCCTCCTCTCCTTCGGCGGCCAGACGGCCCTCAACTGCGGCATAGCCCTCGATCGCGACGGGACCCTCGCGGAGTTCGGCGTCACCGTCCTCGGCACCCCTGTGCGGGCCATCGAGCTCACCGAGGACCGCGAACTCTTCGCGAAGACCCTGGGCGAGATCGGCATCGACACGCCGCGGAGCGAGGCTGCCACCGATCTCGAAGGGGCTCTCGCCGCGGCCGGGCGCATCGGCTATCCGGTGATGCTCCGCGCCGCCTACGCCCTCGGCGGTTCCGGTTCGGGCATGTGCCGCGACGAGGCGGTACTTCGCAAGCGTTGCGCCCGCGCCCTGGCCGTCGCTCCCCAGGTCCTCGTCGAGGAATGGCTCGGCGGCTGGAAGGAGATCGAGTACGAGGTGATGCGCGACGCCTACGACAACTGCATCACCGTCTGCAATATGGAAAATTTCGATCCTCTGGGCATCCACACCGGCGAGAGCATCGTCGTGGCGCCTTCGCAGACCCTGAACGACGCCGAGTATCAGCTCCTCCGCTCGGTGTCGATTCGCCTCGTGCGCCACCTCGGTATCGTCGGAGAGTGCAACGTCCAGTTCGCCCTCGATCCCCTTTCGGATTCCTACAGGGTCATCGAGGTGAACGCGCGCCTGTCGCGAAGCTCGGCCCTCGCGTCGAAGGCGACGGGCTTTCCCCTTGCCTTCGTCGCGGCCAAGCTCGGCCTGGGCCATGCCCTCATCGAAATCGAGAACCGTATGACGGGCGCCACGAAATCCTGCTTCGAGCCCGCCCTCGACTACTGCGTGGTCAAGGTGCCGCGCTGGGACCTGGGCAAGTTCCCCGAGGCCGACCGGGCCATAGGCAGCGAAATGAAGTCGGTGGGCGAGGTCATGTCGATCGGCCGCAGCTTCGAGGAGGCCCTGCAGAAGGCCCTCAGGATGACGGAGATCGGCGTGCCGGGCCTCGTCGCCGACGAGACCGTCCCCGCGGGTCCGCAATTGAGGGCGGCCCTCCGGACCCCGACCGACCGGCGCATCTTCGCGGTGTACAAGGCCCTCGCCGAGGGGATGAGCGTCGACAAACTACACGCAATTACGAAGATCGACCGCTGGTTCCTCTCGAAGATGGCCGGGGTTCTCGCCGTGGAGCGCCGCCTCGCCCTGGTCGGGGCGGGCGGAGGTGGCGACGCGCAGGGGGGAGCTGCAAGGCTCGATGCCGAGCTTCTTCGAGATGCGAAACGTTCGGGCTTCTCCGACGCCCGCATCGGCGAGCTCTCGGGCATGAGCGAGACCTCAGTTCGATCGTTGCGCGAAAGCTTCGGCATCCGGCCGCTGGTGCGACAGATCGACACCCTCGCAGCCGAGTTCCCGGCTCGTACCAATTATCTCTACATGACGTATGCCGATCTCGCGGGGGACGGCGAAGCTTATTCGAACGCGAGCGGTCGCGGCGACGTCGAGCCCTCGGGCCGCGGCGTCATGGTCCTGGGGTCGGGGCCCTACCGGATCGGCTCGAGCGTCGAGTTCGACTGGTGCTGCGTCAACGCCGTGGAGACGGCGCGGAAGTCGGGCCGCCACACCATCATGGTCAACTGCAATCCCGAGACGGTGAGCACGGACTGGGACGTCTGCGACCGGCTCTACTTCGAAGAGCTTTCCCTCGAGCGCGTCCTCGACATCCGCGACTTCGAGCGCCCCGAGGGCCTCGTGCTTTCGATGGGTGGACAGATCCCGAACAACCTGGCACTCGCCCTCGACGCCGCGGGCACCGTCATCCTCGGGACGCCGGCATCTTCCATCGATAGGGCGGAGAATCGGCACAAGTTCTCGGCCCTTTGCGATGAGCTCGGCATCCGCCAGCCGGCCTGGAAGGAACTCACCACCAGGGCCGACGCCCTCGCCTTCGCCAACGAGGTCGGCTACCCGGTCCTCATCCGTCCTAGTTATGTCCTTTCCGGGGCGGCGATGAAGGTCGCCTGGGACGACGCGAGCCTCGGCGAGGCCCTCGACCTCGCGGCGGGCCTCTCCTCCGAGCACCCGGTGGTCGTCACGAAATTCATCGAGGGGGCCAAGGAGGTCGAGATCGACGCTGTCGCGAAGCGGGGGGAGATCCTCTTCCACACGCTGACCGAGCACGTCGAAAACGCCGGCATCCATTCGGGCGACGCAACCGTCGTCCTTCCGGCCCAGCGCATCTATCTCGCCACGGCCCGCAAGGCCCGCGACATAGCCGCGAGTCTCGCCGCCGCCCTCGACATCACGGGGCCCTTCAACATCCAGTTCCTCGCCCAGGACAATCGGGTGAGCGTCATCGAGCTCAACCTCCGCGCGAGCCGGAGCTTCCCCTTCTGCTCGAAGGTGGCTCGCGTCAACATGATCGAGCTCGCGACCAAGGCCATCCTCGGCGAGAAGGCGGCCCGCGTCGAGGCTTCGGCCCTCGACCTGGGCTGGGTCGGGGTCAAGGCCGCCCAGTTCAGCTTCGCTCGCATCCATGGGGCGGACCCGGTGAGCGGGGTGGAGATGGCGAGCACGGGCGAGGTCGGCTGCATCGGCACGAGCCTCGACGACGCCTTCCTCAAGGCCATGCTGTCTGTCGGTTATCGTCGGCCCCTCCGCAAGGTGCTCCTCTCCACGGGACCCATCGCGGACAAGGTCGAGTTCCTCGATAGCGCTCGCGCATTGCACGACATGGGCTGCGCCCTCTTCGCCTCGAAGGGTACGGCCTCGTTCCTCGAGGCCAATGGGGTTCCGGCGACGGCTCTCCACTGGCCCCTCGAGGGGCGGGAGCCCAACATCGAAACCTGGGTCCGCGAGCGGGCCTTCGATCTCGTCATCAACGTGCCCAAGAACAATCGCGAGCGGGAGCTCCGCAACGACGGCATCATCCGCCGTCTCGCCGTGGACTTCGACATTCCCCTCATAACTAATATAAAGATAGCGAGGCGCTTCATCAGATCCCTGGCCCGCGAGCGAGAGAACGGGCTCGAGATCAGGGCCTGGGAGGAGTACCGATAGGGCTGTCGCGGCCCGGCCGATTCCCCTTCTCGCAGCCTGTCGGGCGTCGGTCGGGCGATTGCGCGTGCGAGGACTTCCCGCCTCGAAGTGCTTCGCGATACAGTGGCGCATGATACGGCTAACTTCCGCGGCCCTCCTCGGGGCCCTCCTCGCCGCGGCGATACCCGCGGCGGCTCAGACCGCGCCGAGCCCGGCGACGGCTTCACCCTTCGCCCTCGACCCCATCGTTGACGGCTCCCTCGCCGCGGCCACCATCGGCGGCTACGGCGCCTCGCTCTGGCTCAAGTCGATCAAGCCCAAACCGGCTCCGACGACGCCCGATCCCTCGGCGATTCCCTTTTTCGACAAGGCCTACGCGGACAAACTCGACGCGACCCAGAGCACGGTGACCGATGTCCTTCTTGTGACGACCTTCGCGACTCCCGCCTTCGTCCTTCCCGGCAGGAGCCTCGACGATCTTCTCGTACTGGGGACCATGTATCTGGAAACGGAGCTCCTCGCCTACACGTCGAGCGAGATCGTCAAGCAGGCCGTGGTGCGTTGGCGACCCTATGCCTACGGCACCTCGGACGTCGCCGCGCTCTCCGATCCCGACGCTTCGAGTTCCTTCCCCTCGCGGCATTCGACGATGGCCTTCGCCGCGGCGGTCTTCGCCGGCAGGGTCTTCGACGCCTACGAACCCGGCTCGGCCTGGTCCCCCCTCGTCTGGGGAACGGGCTTGAGTCTCGCCACAGTGACCGCGGCCATGCGCGTCACCTCGGGCAATCATTTCTTGAGCGATATCGTCGCGGGCGCCGTCCTCGGCTCAAGCCTCGGCTTCCTCGTGCCGGAACTGCACAGAAAACGCGGGACCTCGAGCGGCTCGACGGCTCCGGCTCCCCTCGCGCTCTCGCCCCTACCCGGCGGGCTCGGGCTGACCCTTCGCTACTGAGGCGAGGCCGAGGCGAAGCGGCCCTCGAACCAGCCGAAGAGGGCCGTCGCCCGGTTCGCGAAGGATTCGCCGATGCGCTGGGCGAGGAAGCCTATCGAGATGGCGTCGCTCTCCACGTAGAAGACGATGCCGTCGCTCGCCTGCATGACGATGAGACGCGACACGAGGACCCCCGGCGCGATGACGGGGATGATCGAAATGCTCATCCAGGTTTGGTTCTTGGACGTCACCTTGACCGCGCCGGGGAAGCCCTGGAAGTCGTAGGTATAGACGTTGGCGCCGAAGCTGAGATCCTTCTGGAAGACGTGATAACTCTGGGGCGCGTCGATGGACTGCGGGTCGGGTGCGGGAGGATCGGGAATCCTGGTCTTGCCGTCCCGGCCGTCGACGGCGTAGGACTCGACGTAGAGGGTCCGCATTCCGCCATGGGTGATCGAGAAGTAGCGGACTCCTCGCAGGGACGAGAAAGATCGTAACAATGCGTTGATTTTGATGAGCTCGGCCTCGCGACCCGCCCGATCCGAGGGCGCCTTCCGCTTTAGGACGAAGACCGTCTCGACCAGGATGCCCGGTTTCTTGGCGGCGATCTCCTCCGAAACGCCTCGGGTCGATTCGTGACGCGGGAGGATGGAGGTTATCGCGTCGACGCTCGTCCTCATGACCTGGCCCTTGGCCAGGAGCTCCTTGGCGACATCTTCACCCAAAAGCTGCGCGATAGTGGGGAGGGGAGGCTCGGCGGTTGAGCCCCCCTGGGCGAAGAGGCGGAAGATCAGGAAGAAGGGTAGGCTGAGGATGAGGAGGGTTTTTCGGGCGGTGCTAGGCATGGCGGGACAATATACCGAAGCGCGATCGATTTCCAAGGCGGGAAAGGCGCACTAAAGGGGGAGTTCGGGCAATAGTCTTTTTTGTATAGAGCAAATGATATTTATATATTTACATTCATTACCCCTTCGGCTAGAGTAAATGAGACCTTCCAACGAGGGTCTTACAGGGCCGTTTTGCCCAAAACTTGAAGGGGGAATCCATGAAACGAACGATGGTCGTCGCAGCCGCAATGTTGTTCGCGGGGATGGGGGCGTCCGCTGCAGACGAAGGGTGCATAACCTGCCACGGCGACGCCGCCATGATGAAGGCCCTGTACCAGCCGCCCTCGGTCGCCGCGACCGAGGCAGAGGGCTGAGCTGGCTCTCCTCCCCCGGTTCGGGCGGATGAAATGTACAAGGGATTTGTCATAGACCTTTCCCTTTTGAATAGCGATCCTCATCTCAGCCAAGGTTGCACGACCTGTCACAAGGGCGACGATAAGGCGACCGACAGGACGAAGGCCCATAGCGGGCTCGTAAAGCGTCCTTCGGACGACCCCGAGCTCTGCGCCGTCTGCCATCCCGATGTCGCCGCGAACTACAGCCTGTCCCTGCACTACACCACGGCCGGTTTCAAGAACGGCGTCCGCCCTCGGTTCTCCGAGTCCGAGGCGGCGATCTACGATAAGAAGGTTTTCGAGCAATCCTGCCGTTCCTGCCACGCGAGCTGCGGCGATTGCCACGTCAAGAGCCCGACCATTTCCGGCGTCGATATCGGCCTGCTCTCGGGCCACAAATTCGTCCGCAAGGACGAGGCCAAGACCTGCGCCCTCTGCCACGGCGGCCGGGTCTATCCGGAGTTCAACGGCGACTACGGCGGCAACGCCGACGTCCATTACCAAAAAGGTATGAGTTGCGTCGATTGCCACAAGGCCGCCGGGCTGCACGGCAACGGCGTCGCCTATCCGGACATGCGAGCCGTTGCGGAAAAACCGACCTGCGTCGGCTGTCATCCCGCCGGCGCGGAGGCTTCCGACAAGGCCAAGCAAGCCCATGCCGTTCATGGAGATAAGGTTTCCTGCTCGGCCTGCCACTCGTCGGCCGAGTACCGCGGCTGCTCTTCCTGCCATCTCGGCGAGGGGGCGACTGACGCTCCGATGTTCGTCCTGGGGCGGAATCCGCGGATGCCCGGGCAACTCACGACCCTCAGGCTCGTGCCCACCGTCCGAGATACCTTCGCTAAGGCGGGCATCGCCCAGGCCAACTATGATGCCGTGCAGAATCTCTGGGACAGCGTGCCGCACAATACTAAGAAGCGAACCGATCGCACCCGCGATTGCGCGACCTGCCACGACCAGCAGGCGCATTTCCTCACCGTGGACAGCCTGCCTGTCGGCGGGGCGGAAGCCAACAAAGCGCTCATTTTCAACTTCAGGAAGTAAGAGGAGGGTAGTATGAAGAGGATTCTCGCACTCGTGATCGCGCTCGCCGCCATCGCCCCGGCAGCGATGGCTCGCGACATCGCTCCCATCGTCGACGTCGCCTGGCTTCAGGCCAACCAGTCCGATCCGATGCTGGTCGTGATGGACATGCGCAAGGCCGAGGACTACAAGGCCGGGCACATACCGGGCGCCGTCAACGTCATCGGAGCCAGCGTCTACGTCAAGAACGGCGACATCAACAACGAAGTTCCCGCGGCGGACGACCTGACCGACGTCCTTCGGGCCGCCGGAGTGAAGGCCGATTCCCGCATCGTCGTCGTCGAAAGCGACGGGGGCCGCTTCGCCTGGGCCACACGCGTCGGCTGGACCCTGGTGTATGCCGGGCTCCAGAACGTCGCCATCCTCGACGGGGGCTATGCCGCCTGGACCAAGGCTGGCAAGACGGTGCAAACCGACCGGCCCTCGGTGGCGGCCGGAGACTTCGAGGTGAAATGGGTGCCCGGCGTCTTCGCGGACAAGGCCTACCTCCTCGCGGCGAAGAATGCGCAGATAATCGACACGAGAGCCTACGACAGCTATTTCGGAGTCACGAAGCAGGCCTTCGTCGCGCAATTCGGGCACTTCCCCGGCGCCTGGCCCCTCCCCAACAACTGGATACTCAACGCCGACGGCCTCGTGAAACCCGCGGCGGAACTCGGAGTAATTGCGACGAAACTCGGCCTCGATCCGAGAATCGAAACGATTACCTACTGCGATTCCGGCGTCCTCGCCACCACGTGGTGGTGGATCTTCTCGGAGGTCCTCGGCTGGCCGAACGTGCGGAGCTTCGACGGCTCCTCGCAGGTTCTCGCCGCCGATCCCTCGGTGAAGTACGTAGCGGAAACCTGGAGGTAAGGTAGGGCCGATGCCCGGGGCGGGCAGCAGACCCCCGGGCATCGGGTCGCGGAGCGAAGAAGAAAATATCATCAGTACTGCACTTTTATGGAAGCTGAAGGGGTCTGGTGGCTCCCGCGGTCTTCAAAACCGTAGGCCGCGCTCGGCGCGGCGGCAGGTTCGATTCCTGCCTCTTCCGTATGGAATCCAGGTCAGAGTCGCATCTTCCTGCCGTCGGGCGTCTCCTCGCCAGGCAGGAAATCGCCGCCTTCGTGCCCATCCTCTCCCGGCCCCTCGTGACGCGGGCGCTGCGCGAAACAGTCGCCGAGTTACGCGAAGGCATGAGATCGGGAGCGGTGTCGATCGATGCGAAGGCTCTTGTCGAGGAGGAGGCCACTCGATCGGCCATCCAAAGGCTCGAGGCCCTGGCCAGGCGTCGTATCCGCCCCGTGCTCAACGGCACGGGGGTGATCCTTCACACCAACCTCGGAAGGAGCCCCCTCGACGCGGAGATTTGGGACGCCGCGAAAAGATCCAACTCGGGCTATTGCAGCATCGAGATGGACCTCGAGAGCGGCGAAAGGGGTCGACGCGGGGGACTGGCCCCGATGCTCGCGGCCGAGCTCGCGGGGACGGAATCGGCGATCATCCTCAACAACAATGCGGGGGCAGTCCTACTCGCCCTGCGCGCGATCGCGGCGGGCCGGGAGGTCGTCGTCTCCAGGGGAGAGCAGGTGCAGATCGGCGGGGGCTTTCGCATTCCCGAAATCCTTGCGCTATCCGGCGCCCGCCTCGTCGAGGTGGGCACGACTAATGTCACCACGGTCGATGATTATTTGGCCGCGCTGACTCCGGCGACCGCCTGCGTCCTCCTCGTGCACGGCTCCAATTTCGTCATTCGCGGTTTCGCATCGAAGCCCCGCTTTGCCGAACTCGCCGCCGCCCTTCCTCCGACTCTGCCCATCGTCGTCGACCAGGGCTCGGGTTGCTGGAGGGAGGGCATTGAAGGCGAAACGCCTCTATCCCGTTATGCGCGGGAGGGGGCGGCCCTGGTCTGCTTCTCCGGCGACAAGCTCCTCGGCGGTCCCCAGGCAGGCATCGCGGCGGGGAGGAAGGCCATTGTCGAAGCCATGGGTCGCGATCCTCTCGCCCGCGCTCTCAGGCCGGGCAAGACCGTGCAGAGCCTCCTCGAGGAGCGACTCGTGCGCCTTCTCAACGGCGATGCGGGGCGCACGGAACGGCCCGAGCTATCGCGCCTCGAAGCCTTCGGGAAGGCTGTCAGCCGAATCTTGCCACGCGGTTCCTTCGCCCTCCTTCCCTCGCGAGCCACGACGGGCGGGGGAAGCGCACCGGACGAAAGCTTCGAATCTTTCGCGCTAGTCGCATCTGGAAGCCTGGCCGAGGCAGCGGGGGGCGTAATCGCCCTGGCCTCCCGCCTGCGCTCGGGAGAGCCGCCCCTCGTCGCGATCGCCCGCGATGGTAGGCTGGCGATCGACCTCGCCTGCCTCTGTCGCGAGGACGCCGGGCTGGTCGCCGGGGTCCTTCGCGCAGCCCTCTATCCCGGGAGCGGCGAGCCTGCGCGACGGGAGGATTGAGGATGCCTGTCATCGGAACGGCCGGCCATGTCGACCATGGCAAGACGGCCCTCATCGCCGCCCTCACGGGCATGGACACGGACAGGCTCCCCGAGGAGAAGGCCAGGGGCATGACGACGGACCTCGGCTTCGCGCATTTCACCGAGGGAAGCCTCCGCGTCGGCGTCATCGACGTGCCCGGCCACGAACGCTACATACGCAACATGGTCGCGGGGGCCTCGGGCATCGACGGGGCCCTCCTCGTCGTCGCGGCCGACGACGGCTGGATGGAGCAGACGGGCAGACATGCGGCCGTCCTCCGCGCCTTGGGCGTGCCGATACTATTACTAGTTATTACAAAAGCGGACATCGTGCCGCCCGAGCGCCCCCGCCTCGTCGCAAAGGATGCCTTATCGCGCTTGGCCGCGATGCAGGTCCGAGGCGGCGGCTACGGCGAGCTGCCTCAGCACGACGCCGTCCCTCCCGCCGGCGTCATACCGCATACTCCCGCGGCCCCGTGGACCGGCGCTATCCCTTGGACCGCCGCGATCCCCTGGATCGCGGTCGACTCGATCGGAGGGCGAGGCATCCCCGAGCTACGAGACCAGCTTTGCCGAATCCTCGGCGGCCCGGGCGAATCCTCGGCTGGAGGAGGCGGATCGTCTTCGCCTGTTGTGCCGCTTTCCTCGGCGCCATCGCGTGGACCCAACCTCATCGTCGACCGGGCCTTCGAACTCCCCGGCCTTGGCCGCGTTGTGGCGGGCAGCCTTCGCGGCGCCGAGCTTTCGGTGGGCGACGAACTCCTTCTTCTCCCCCAGGCCGAAAGCCTCCGCGTCCGTTCGCTGCAACGCTACGGCGAAGCCGTCGCGAGGGCCGAGGCGGGCTGTCGGGTCGCCGTCTCCTTCATCAAATCCCGCGCGACGATCCGTCGAGGCGACTGCCTTGTCGGAGAGGGAAGCGGCTTCGAAACGACGAGCTCATTCTACATGCTTCTCGATGGGTATTCGTCATCGTTCAAGCCGAGGCCGGGACTAAGCGCCGAGCTCGCCCTGGGCTCGGGGCACAGGGAAGCCATGGTCTATCCGGTGAAATGTCCCGGTTTCCTCCGCGTGACCGTCGAGGCTCCGATCGCTGCCCTTCCCGGCCAGAAGTTCGTACTACTTATGAAGGGCGGCGCCGACGTTCTCGCCGCAGGCTCCGTCTTCGCCTTCGGTGGACACGAAGCTCGGGAGCGCCTTGCCCTCGAACCGGCCCTGCGCGCGGCAGCCTCCGCCCTCCCTTCTTCGGTCGAGGCGCGGCAGGTTTTCGAGCTCGAGCGCGCGGGCTGCCTGCGGCTCGGAGCCGAAATTCGGCCTCCATCCGGCGCGGTACGGGCGGGGGATTGGATATTCCCCGAGCCGCGATGGCGAAGGGCGCGAGCGCTCTTCGAGGCCGCGGCGGCGGAACCCGGAGGCTTCCCCGAAATCGGCATGGCGGGCCGCCTCGGCCTTCCGCGCGAGGCGACTTTGGCGATAGCCCGCCGCCTCGCGGAAGAAAACATCATAACACTGAACAATGGTTCGATACTCCCGCCGCGAGTCGCCCAGGAGGGGGACGGCGGAAACGTTTCGGCGCTGCCCAAGGCCCTCGTCGAACTCGCGAAGCGGCTCGAGAGGGCGGGGGAGGCCGGTCTCGATCTCGCGGCGGAATCGGTCCCAGGCCTCAAGCGCGATCTAGCCGCCCTTTGCCGGGCGGGCTTGGCGACCAGCCTCGACGGAAGGCTCCATGTGGCTCCGCGGGTCTACGCGAAATTCGTGGATAGCATCGTGGGGCCGCGCAGCCCCGGCTCGACCCTAGCCTTGGGGGAGGCCAAGGCCGCGACGGGTCTTTCGCGCAAATGGATCATTCCCCTCCTCAATCGGATGGAGCACGACGGTTATTTGAGGCGCGTCGGCGACGAGCGGGAGATACTCGGGAAGCTGAAGACCGTCGTCGATTCGTAGACCTCGCCGGGTCGCAGCACGATCGAGGGGAATTCGGGGCGGTTGGGGGAATCGGGAAATCGCTGGGTCTCGAGGCAGAAGCCGCCGCGCCAGCCGTAGGGCCTTCCGCCCTTGCCGATCAGCGGCCGGCCCGATCCCGGCCGAGGCAGGAAATTGCCCGTATAAAACTGCACTCCGGGCTCGGTAGTCCAGACCTCGAGGACGCGGCCGCTCGAGGGGGCGACCACCCTTGCGGCACGCCGCAAGGTTCCGGCCTTCCCATTAAGCACCCAATTGTGATCATATCCTCCCGCGAGGCGCAGTTGCTCGTCGGCCGAGTCAATCCGTTCGCCTATTGCCCGCGGACTCGTGAAATCGAAGGGCGTGCCTGCGACCGCCCGGAGCTCGCCGGTCGGGATGAGGGTGGAATCGACCGGCGTGAATCGATCCGCATCGATGAGGGCGAGATGGCCGAGGATGTCGCCATTCCCCTCGCCTTCGAGATTGAAATAACTGTGATTGGTGAGATTGACGGGCGTCGGGGCGTCGGCGACGGCCCGATAATCCATCCTGAGGGAGTTGTCTGCCGAGAGGGTGTACAGCACCGTCGTCTCGAGGTTGCCGGGGAAGCCCTCTTCCCCGTCCTTGCTGACGTAGCGCAGCTGGAGCGACGAGGAGGCTTGGTCCGGGCTCGTGCCCTCCTCGCGATATTCCTCTGCCTCCCAAACCACCTTGTCGAAGCCTCGAAGGCCTCCATGGAGGGAATTGGGACCGTCATTCTTCGCCAAGACGTAGGTCGTGCCGTCGAGCGTGAACGATCCCTTCGCGATGCGATTGCCGACGCGGCCGATGATGCTCCCGAAATAGGGCGAGCGCCCGGGCTCGAGATAGTCGGAGAGATTCGAGTAGCCCAGCACGACATCGGCGAATCGGCCCTCGCCGTCCGGCGCGGTGAGTCGGACGACGGTTCCGCCGAAGTCCGCGATGTCCACCTCCATGCCGGAGGCGTTCGCGAGACTGTAGAGATGGACCTCGCGACCCTCGAGGGTCTGACCCCAGACTTTCATGCCTGCTCCTCCTGCCTTGTTCGTGATTTCCAACCTAGACCGGAAAGGGGCGGCAGTCAAAGGGGCTGGAGCGAAAGTCAATGTGAGCCGGAGCGAAAGGGGAGGTGTGCCGAAGCGCTGGGGGAAATGGTTGACATATCAACTAAAAAACCGTAACTTCGATTTGTGAAGAAAAATGGGGCTTCGGTCCGGAGATCGGAAGGTGGGCATTTCGGCCGCTATATCTCGCAGCTCTACTGGCGAACCCAGGCACACCTAACCCGCGAACTTCGATCTCTCGGCGTCAGCGCCCGGACCTACCCCATCCTCCTATCGCTTTTCCATGGAGATGGTCGGAGCCAAGAGGAACTGGCGCGGAACATCGGGGTCGACAAGGCTGCCGTCAAACGCGCCGTCGACGAACTCGTCGCGGACGGCTTCGCGGTGCGGGACGAGCACGAATCGGACGGGCGAGCCTATCGCGTGCGCCTCACCGAAAAGGCGAGGACGATCGAGACCGACGTGGAAGGCGCCCTCGACGAATGGGAAGGGCATCTGCTCGGCTCCCTGTCGGGACCGGAGCGAGAGGCGATTGGGAGACTGCTTGCGAAAATGGCCGCGAACGCGGCCTCGGCGACCGTACCGCCGGAAAGATGACAAGGAAAGGAGCAATTATGGCTATTCATGGAGCCCATGGCCGCGGGGGCTTGAGCGCGGAAACCAAGGCGTCCATCGCGGATCGCCTTCTCGAGACGATGCAGCCGGGAGCCGACGACCTGGTATTCGACGTCGGTTCCGGCGACGGTTACTATTCCTCGCGCTTCGCCGAGCGCTGCGGGAAGGTCATCGCCGTCGACGCCTATCCGGAGGTTTTCGAGGGGGAGTTCTACCGCCGCGCCAACATCGAGACCCAAGGAGTGGATGTCTGCTCCCGGCTCGGGGATCTCGGCTGGTCATCTGCCGCCCACGTGTTCTTCTCGAATTCCTTCCACGACATGGAATGCCAGGACGAGATCCTCTCGACCCTTTCGCGCGAACTCCGCGATGGAGGCTGCCTCGACCTCATCGAGTTCCATCCGGATACTCCCTTCGGACCCCCGCGGCAGGTCCGTTTTTCCAAGGAAGCGCTCAAGGCAAAAGTGGAACCCTACGGCTTCAGGGAGAAGGCTTTCTTCGATCTCGGGACCCACTACTTCGTCTCTTTCGAGAGGACGCGGCGGGCCTGAACCCAGGTTATTCCAGTTTGAAGCGCGACACGATGGCGGCGAGGCTACGGACCGTTTCGTCGTTCCGGAGCCCGACGTCCTTCACGCGCGTGCCCGCCTCGTCGATCGATGAGACTGCCGACTCGATATCGCCCATCCCGTTCCGGAGCTCCTCGGAGGCGCTCGCAAGGTTGCGCATCTCGCCGCCGATGCTCTTCGAACCCTCCATGATTTCCGCGGCGCCGTGGCGGACGTTGACCGTGGCGACGTTGATCTCGCCGATGGCCTCGAGTATCTGCTTCGAGCCCTCGTTCTGTTCGTCCATGGCCTGTCGGATCTCCCGCTCGAAGCGGCTCACGGTCTCGAGGTGCTCCATCACGATGGAAAATGCGCTGTCGGTTGCCTCGGAGGATTTGGACACGGAATCGATCAGACCCTTGATGGCCTTGATGTCGCCCGCGATCTCCTTCGAGCGCTTGGCCGAGTTGACCGCGAGACTGCGGATTTCGTCGGCCACGACGGCGAACCCGAGGCCCGAGTCGCCGGCATGGGCGGCCTCGATGGCCGCGTTCATCGCGAGGAGGTTGGTCTGGCTCGCGATGGCGCTGATGGCGCCGTTGGCCTCGTAGAGCTTCTCGGACTGCTCGGCGACGCTCTTCGTCATGTCGACCATCGCGCGAAGCTTGGATCTTCCGTCCTCGGAGGCTTCCTGGAGCTTGGCGAAATAGCCCGCCATCTGCTCGACGGTCTTGGTGACGGCTTGGATGTTTGCTACCATCTCCTCGATCGAGGCGGAGGACTGGGTGACGCTCGCGGCCTGGCCTTCGATCTGGTCATTGAGATTGCCGATGTTGCGGATGATGGCGTCTATCGTCGCCGAGGTCTCGGTTACGCTGGAGCTCTGGTAGATCACGCGGTCTCGGGCGCCCTCGACGGCCTTGACTATGCCGCCCACGCTTTCGACCGTCTTCCCCGTCGCCTCGGCGAGTTCCGTGCCCACCCCCGAAAGATCGCGCGAACCGGCTTCGATGCGGCGAATGTGCTCGCCGAGTTGGACGCGCATCGCCTCGATCGTCTTTGAAAGGCTGCCGATCTCGTCGCCCCTCGAAGTGAGGTGGCTGTCGGTGGCATCGGCGAGGTTGCCCTCAGCGACGGCCGTGGCCGTCTTTCCGAGGGCGGCGAGGGGACGCACGATCGATCGCGTCGTGAGAAGACCGCTGACAATGGAAAAGATGATGGCGCCGAGCATGATGGCGATCGAGAGTCGGAGGGCGAGGTCGGCAATTCTGAGCGAATGGGCGGACATGGTATCCACCTTGTTCATGTTGAGGGTGACGAGGCTCTGGAAGGCCTTTTCGAGCTCTCCTCCGATCCGCGTAGTGCCGCGGGAGTTGAGCGCGACGGCCTGTGCGTGCTGGCCCCCGGTCGCGAGGGCGATGATCGATTGGGAGTTCATGACGAAGGCAGGCATCAAGCGGTCATAGTCGGCGAGGAGCTTGCGCTCGGCGTCGCTGCCTGCCAGGGGGCGGTAAGCCTCGACCGCCTTTGAAAGGGCGCCGTGATGGTCCTCGAGCTGTCCAGTCATTCCCTGCTCGCCCGTGCTGTCGGTGGCGAGGGACTGGAGGAGGATCGTCTCCATCTTCAGGAATTCCTGCTGCGCAGTCGAGAGATCCATCATCGATGGGACGACGACGCTCTTGACGTAGCTGAAGTCGGCGCGCACCTGCATGAGCGTGACGATGCCGTAGACGCTGACGCCGACTACGACGATGGTGATGGCGAGAAAGCGGAGCATGAGCTTCGCTCCGAGTTTCGCATTGCGGAACATGGTCCCTCCAGGCTGCCTTTGCACCGGCGCGAGCCGGGGATGGACGATGACGCAAGGTCATCGCAGACTTTCTGTAATCCCGCTGTGAAGCAGTGTATATGAGAAAGCGCGGAGGCGCCACGGGGGGCGTGATCGTGGTATCACTGAAAAGCTCCATGAATAATCTGACTGGGAGGGGCATTCGGCTCCGGAAAGGGGACATGACATGATTTCCAGCAATGCTGAACGGACGGCCCACTTCGTTTTCGACGGCTGCGATACCGTCGATCTGGCGCGGATCTACGGGACGCCCCTCTATGTGATGTCGGAGACGATGATCCGCTCCCGCCTTCGCGAGATTCGCGAGAGCTTTCTCGAAAGACATCCGAACACCTTCGCGGTCTACGCGAGCAAAGCCTTCCAGACCCTCGAGATATGCAAGATCGTCGAATCGGAAGGCATCGGCCTCGACGTGGTCTCCGGCGGGGAGCTGTATGCCGCGAAGCGGGCCGACTTTCCGATGGACAGGATCTTCTTCCACGGCAACAGCAAGACGCCCGCGGAACTCGAGATGGCCGTCGATTTCGGCGTCGGTCGGGTGGTCGTGGACAACCTCGATGAGCTACGGATCCTCGACGGCCTTGCGCGATCTCGCGGCCGACGCGTCCCCATCATCTTCCGCCTGACGCCGGGCGTCGACAGCCATACGCATGAGTACGTATCGACGGGGCGCCTCGATTCCAAGTTCGGCATCCCCCTCGACCCGAAGGTTCGCGACGCCTACGTCGGCGCCGCCCTCGCGATGAAGGGCGTGGAGCTCAAGGGTTTCCACTTCCATGTCGGCTCCCAGATTCTCGTGAGAGACTCGCATCTCAAGGCCCTCGAAATCGTCCTCGGCTTCATGGGGGAGGTGAAGAGGGACTACGGCTTCGAGGCTTCGGACCTCAACCTGGGCGGGGGTTTCGGAGTGCATTATACGGAACAGGACGCGCCGGAGCCCATCGCGCATTTCACCGACGCAATGGTCGCGGCCGTGGATTCGGGTTGCTCCAGGCTCGGCCTCGCGCGTCCGCGTCTCATCATTGAGCCTGGGCGCTGGATAGTAGCCGAGGCCGGGATCACCCTCTATACGATCGGATCGGTGAAGGAAATTCCCGGCATCAAAACCTATGTCGGCGTGGACGGGGGGATGCCTGACAATCCGCGTCCGGCCCTCTACGGAGCCCGCTACGAGGCACTCATCGCCAACAAGGCGGATGCGGCCCCGGCCGGCACCTACACCATAGCGGGCAAATGCTGCGAGACGGGCGACATCCTCATTCGCGACATCGCCCTGCCTGCGCCCGAGGCGGGCGACATAGTCGCCGTCTCCACGACGGGGGCCTACAACCACTCGATGGCGAGCAACTACAATCGGCTGCCCCGCCCCGCGGTGGTAATGACGGCGGCGGGGCGACATAGGCTATCGGTGCGCAGGGAGAGCTTCGAGGACCTGATAGCGAGGGAGCTGGGCTGAAGCAGGACGATTCCGCCCTCGCATGACCTTCTCAACCGCAGATGTCCTTGAGCACGCGCAGCCAGTTTCCCCCCATGACCTTCGCGACATCCGCCCGGGAATGACCGCGGGCCAGCAGGTTCTCGGTGATCCATGGAAGCTCCGCTGCCGAGCCGAAGGCGATGCCGTACTTTTCGGTAAAGCCGTCGAAGTCCGAGCCAAGCCCGACATGATCCGGTCCGACGACGGAAAGTAAGTGCTCGAGATGCTCGAGCACCCGTTCCTTCGTCACCTTGGCCGGCTCGGGATCGACGAATACTCCGGCGAAGGTTATGCCGATCAGGCCCCCCGTCTTCGCGATGCGCTCAGCCTGGGCGTCCTCGAGATTGCGCCGATGGGGTACGAGGGCGCGGCTGTTCGAGTGCGAGGCGACGACGGGTCGTTCGGCCACGGCCAGGAGATCGTCGAGGGCCTCGTCCGATAGATGCGAGGCATCGACTACCATGCCGAGTCGTTCCATTTCCTTGACGACCTTGCGGCCGAAATCCGTGAGGCCACCCCTCCCGTCGGCCGCCGTGCCCGTGCCTGCTCCGCGGCCCAAGGCGTTGCGCCGGTTCCAGGTCAAGCCCATGAGGCGGACGCCGCGCGCGAAAAAGGCGCGGAGTTCGTCGAGGCTCTCGCCTATCGCCTCGCCCCCCTCGATGGAAAGCATGCCGGCCCGTTTTCCCGCCGCCCTCGCCTCGAGTATCTCGCTCGCCTTCGTCGCGAGGACGATGCCCCTATCGGCCTTGAGCTGCGCCTCCATCGTTTCGAGGAGGCGCCAGGTATGCGCTTTCGCCTCGGCGACCAGCTCGTCGTCCGTAAAGAGGGCGAAGATCTGGCAGCCCACGTTGCCCTCGACGAGCCTGGGAAAATCGATGTGTCCATGGTCCCCCCTCGCGAAAAAGTCGCGGGGCTTGTCCTTCGGTCGCGAATAGGAGAGGCCGGCGAGGTCCAGGACGGTGTCCGCGTGGCCGTCGATCACGAGGAGCGAGTCATGGAAGGCTCGCGCCGAGGCCGACGCAGCTCCCCGTTCCGAAACTGTGTTAAGCATTAGTTCCTCCAATTGCGATGAGACGCCGCGGCGCGAGATCGATTCCCGACCGTGATCGGGGCGCCGGGCGATGCTTCGGCCGGTCCGCGGCGCATCCGTGACGATTTACCAAAATAGCGCGAAAGGCTAGAATGCGCAGCATGAAAGCACGCATAGGAATCACCTCGTTCGTGGACAAGCCCGGCGTGAAGGGCCAGTACGCGAGCCTCAACATGAATTATCCCCGCTCCGTCGCCATGGCGGGCGGTCTCCCCTTCCTTCTCCCCGTCTCGCCGGAGGCGGGCGATCCGACGGCCTTCCTCGACGGCATCGACGGGCTTCTCATGACGGGTGGCGTCGATATCTCGCCCTTCCTCTATGGCGAGGAACCCGTCCGCGGCCTCGGGTCGATCGGCAAGGCGCGCGACGACTTCGAGATCGCCCTCGCCCAGGAGGCCGTGCGCAGGGGAATGCCTGTCTTCGGCATCTGCCGCGGACATCAAATGGTCAACGTCGCCCTTGGGGGCAGCCTCTGGCAGGATCTGGGCTCCCAGTATGCCGGGGCCCTCGACCATTCCCCGCCCGAGGGTCAGGCCATGGACGAGCTCAGGCATTCCATTACGATCCTCCCGGGCGCACGTCGCCTCCGCCTCGCGAGCGAGGGCGGCAAGCTCCTCGTGAATTCCTTCCACCATCAAGCGGTGAAAAAGCTCGCTCCCGGCCTCGTCGAAATCGCCCGAGCTCCCGACGGCGTCAACGAGGCCTTCGAGGGCGAGGGCGAAGGCTGGCTCGTCGGCGTCCAGTTCCACCCGGAGGCCCTGACCCTGCGATGGCCCGCCTTTCTCTCCCTCTTCGAGGCGCACGTGGAGGCGGCGACGCTTTTCGCGAAACGCTGATTCGTAGCTACTAGGACTATCGATCACGCCGTGGCCGCTTCGATGACTACGATAGCCGGATCGTCTCCGTCGATCTCGACTTCGACTCCGAGGGGGAGGCAGAGGTTGGGCTTGCAATGGCCGGCGGCCAGATTCGCGAGGATCGGCTTGCCCGTCGGCGTGAGGAGCTCTTCGAGGACCTCGTCGACGGTGAGAGATCCCTTGCCTTCCTCGGGCCCGCAATCGTTCCAGTCGCCGACGATAAAGCCTGCCGCCTCCGCCAGTTTTCCGGCCAGCCTGAGCTGGGTCAGCATCCTGTCGATGCGATAGGGGCGTTCGCCGATATCTTCTATAAATAGGATGCGGTCGCGAGTGTCGATTTCCCAAGGAGTTCCCATCGTGGCGGCGATGAGCGAGAGGTTGCCGCCTACGAGGCGTCCGCGCGCCCGTCCGCCGGAGAGGGCGATCAGGGCTCGGTCGCCGGGATTGGCGATGGGACCCTTTCCTCCCTCCTGCCCGATGCAGGCGAGGAGCCGCGCCTTCGAGGCGTCATCCCAAGGCGGGCCCTTCTCCGAATAGGGCATGGGGCCGTGGAAGGTGACGAGACCGCATTCGCGGCCCAGGGCCAGATGGGTGCCCGTGATGTCGCTGTAACCGACGAAGACCTTGGGGTTGGCGCGAATCATCGCGTAGTCGAGGCGGTCGAGGATGCGCGGGGTGCCGTAGCCTCCCTTCATGCAGAAGATGCCCTGGATGCCTGGATCGGCGAAGAATGCGTTCATATCGGCGGCTCGCGAGGCATCCTGCCCGGCCAGGTAGCCGTGGACTTCCCTGCAGCTCATGCCTACGACGACCTCGTACCCGAGTTCGCCCAAAGCCTCTCGGGCCGCGTCGACGCGCTCCCCGCCGGCTGCAGGGCCCGAGGGGGCGACGAGTCCGACCCGGGAACCGGCGACGAGGGCCTTTGGTTTAATTGGTTTCATGTTCCGCCCTACAGCACGAAATAAAGGAAGCGGATGACTTCGAACCACTCCTTCGTCTCGAAGGCCACTTCGAGGGGTCCGATTTTCCGGGCGCCGGGAAAGAAAGAGGCCTTGTGGGCCATATTGTGCTGGCGGTAGAGGATGCTGAGCTCGAAGCGGTCAGGCATGCCGGGAAGGGGGGCCGGCGAGTCGAGGGCCTTTCGCATCGCGTCGGCGATCTGCCTTCGGGCCAGCCTTGGATGGATGGAGATCGAGGCGTTGCCGCGTCCTTCGCTTACGGGAACGGAGAGGATGCCGGGCACCGTCGAGGCGGCGCTCTCGCAGAGGAGGCGGTCGCCCGCGACGAGGAGGGAGGGCACGCCGACGCTGGCAGCCGTCAGGGCGTTCAGCCTGAACTCGCTCGTGAGCTCCCCGTTGATCAGCACATGGACGTTGGTCGTGTCCATCGTGTGCGCCAGCGGGTTGCCGTCGCTTCCTCCGGCGGAATGGTAACCGACATAGACGGCGCCGCCGAAGCTGGCGTCGATGCCCGCCATCATGGACCAGGGGTCGTTCGTCCAGGCACGCATGATGCGCACGTTTTCGGGCAGCTTCGAAGGATCCATGTTGCGACCGCTTCCGTGCGCGTCCTTCACGAATATCTCCTCGACGCCCGATTCGTTGGCAGCCTCGCAGACCGCGGCCACTTCCTGGGTCATCTCCTCGCGGAAATAGGCGCCCTGGGCCTCGTCGACGTTTGTTTCCTTCCAATCCACGATGCCGCAGATCCCCTCGATGTCGGCGCTGATGTAGAGCTTCCTGATCATGTCGCGTTTCCTTCCTTCATCATTTCGAGAATGGCGGCCGCCTGCACGGCGACGCCGATGGGCAGGCATTTTTCGTCGAGCAGGAAGGCGCCGCTGTGAAGGCCGGCACGATCCGCCTTGGGTCCCAGACCGCAGCCGAGGTGCCAGAAGGCCCCGGGAACTTCCTTGAGATAGAACGAAAAATCCTCGACACCGAGGCTGGGCTTTTCCTTCCAGTGAACCGCGCCCTTTCCGAGCAGCTCCTCGGCGACCTTTGCCACGATATCCACCTCGCGGTCGTGGTTGACGAGGGCGGCATAGCCGTATTCGACTTCGAGCCTCCCCCGGCCCCCGAGGCTCTCGGGAATGCCCTCGACCACGGCGCGGGCGCGATCGACGAGGAGATCGCGGACGGCCTCGCTGGTCGTCCGCATCGTGGCCGACATGAGGACCTCGTCGGCGATTATGTTGGCGCGCGATCCGCCGTTGATCGTTCCAATTGTGATGACGGCTTCCTCGAGCGGCGACACGTAGCGCGACACGAGATGATGGAGGGCCTGGATGACGTGCGAGGCGATCAGGATGGCGTCGACGCCCAGTTCCGGATAGGCGCCGTGCGCGCCCTTGCCCGAAATTCGCATCCGGAGATTGGTGCTCGCTCCGTTGAGCGCCCCCTTCTTGATCTCGATCTCGCCGGGATCGAGGTAGGGCATGACATGGAGGCCGAGGATGCGATCGACGCCCTCGAGGGCTCCCGCCTCGATGAGGGGCAGCGCTCCGCCGTCGCCCTCCTCGTCGGGCTGGAAAAGGAAGACCAGGCTGCCCGCGAGTTCGGAGCGCCGTTCCGAAAAGAATCGGGCCACGCCGAGGGCTATGGCCGCGTGGGCGTCATGACCGCAGGCGTGCATCACGCCCGGTCTTCGCGACCGGAAGTCGAGGGAATTCGTCTCCTCGACGGGGAGGGCGTCTATGTCGGCCCGAAGGGCGATCCCGGGTCCCGGCCTCGTTCCATCGAGGCGGCCGACGAGGCCCGTGCCTATCCTGCGGAAGGGAAGCCCCAGTTCCGATAGCCGCGATTCGATGTAGGCGGCCGTTTCGAATTCCATCTTTCCAAGCTCGGGCACCTCGTGGATATGGCGCCGCGTTTCGATGAGCCAGGGAGCGATCGCTTGGGCCCCGGATAGAATCTCAGCATTGGTCATGTAGCGTTTCCTCTCCGAGCACGTAATCGACGTGGCCGGCGCCGCGACCATCGCGGCGATAGACGCGGGGCACGCGCCTCGAGATCGAGGCGATCAGATCGTTCCTGTTGGTGGAGGCCAACTTCGATGTCTCGAGGAGGGGGATTCCCGAGTCGATGCCCCCTCCCTCGCCCGCGCCGAAGAGCAGCACCTCGTCGCCCTCGGCGACGCCGGGGACGGAGCTCGCATCGACGGTCAGCTGGTCCATGCAGACGAGGCCCACGACGGGGGCCCGCCTACCGCGGATGAGGACCTCACCGACATTCGAGAGATTCCTCGGATAACCGTCGGCATAGCCCGCGGGGACGGTCGCGAGGAGGGCGCCCCCCCTCGGCGCCTTCCAGCTGAAGTCGTAACCGACGCCTTCACCCGCGTCGAGGGTCCGGAGACGCGATATGCGCGAGCGGAAGGAGAGGGGAAGCCTGAAATCGCGGCCATCGAGGAGTGGGGCCCTGTTGGGCACGATGCCCCAGAGTATCGCTCCGGGACGCACGAGGTCGAGGCGAAACTCGGGATAGCGGGCGAGGCCGATCGAATCGCAGACATGGCGGTAGCGAAAGCGGAGGCCCCTGGCTTGGGCCCCATCGACGAGTTCCATGAAGCGGGAGAATTGCAGGCGATCGGAGTCCTCGTTGTCGAGGGCGAGGTGGGTGAATATGCCTTCGACGTCGAGGCCGGGTTCCCCTGCGATGGCGAGCAGGATTCCGAGGGCGTCGGAACCGGTCTTGATGCCGAGGCGATTCATGCCGCTGTCTATCTTGGCGTGAACCCGCGCCCTTCGCCCGATCGCGAGGGCCGCGCGAGAGAGGGCCCTCGCCTGGGTTTCGTCGAAAATCGTGGCAATTATGTTGTGTCTGACGAGTTCGGGGAACTGGTCCGACGGGCTGTGTCCCATGACGAGGATGTCCATGTCGCGAAGGACTCGCCTGATTTCGATGGCCTCGGAGAGGCAGGCGACGGCGAGGAGGTCGACTCCCTCGTCCGCGAGGAGGGAGGCGACCCTCGTGGCCCCGAGACCGTAGGCATCGGCCTTGAGAACGGCGGCGATGCGCGGAGCCTTCCCGCCGATAGGCGGACCGGAGTCGAGCAGGGCTCGGAGTTCGCGAAGGTTATGCGCGATGAGGTCAAGGTCGACGAGAAGGCGGGTATCCCTCAACATGCAAGGCCCCAGGCGACCGCGAACTCGGGGGAGAAGGCGCCTTCGCAGACTTTTCCGACCGGACCGGTCAGGTGGGCCCTTCCCTCGACGAAGTCCACCGAAAGGACGCCGCCCGGAGTCGACACCCTCAGCCTGTCGTCGACGAGGCCGAGCCTCCGCGCGACGGCGGCAGCGGCACAGCTGGAACTGCCCGACGAGAGGGTATAGCCCGCCCCCCGCTCCCATATTTCAATGCGTATCTCGTCGCGCGCGAGCACCTCGAGCAATTGGACATTGGTGCGATTCGGGAAGCGCGGATCATTCTCCACGATGGGGCCAATGCGTCGCGCGTTCGACTCGTCGACGAGGAGACCTCGGAGGACGCAATGCGGATTGCCCATCGATACGCGGCTCATGAGGACTGGCCGGCCGTCGAACTCGGCGGCCATGTCGATGATTTCGCCCTCTCCGCCGAAGTCGGGCATTCCCATGTCCACCCGCACGAGGCTCCCGTCGTCGGCGAGAATGGAGATACCCGCCAGTCCGCCCTTGGTCGCGATGGAGAAGCGCCTCGGATGCCTGGGGTTGGTCTCGAAGACGTGACGGGCGAAGATGCGCAATCCGTTCCCGCTCTTCTCTGCCTCGCTGCCGTCGGGATTGAAGATCCTCAGGACGAAGGTTTCCTCGTCTGCGTCGCCAAAGAAATCCCCGCCGGCCTTGTCGAGGCCGAGTCCTTCGCCGACGAGGATCCCATCTCCACCGATCCCGAAATGTCGGTCGCAAATCGCGCGGAGGGTTGGGCGGAGAGAAAGGGCTGCTGGACTCTCGCCAAAGGGATAGCCCTTGTCGGCGGCATGATCGGCGAAAACACCACTACCGAAAATGCCTGCATCTATTACGAGATAGTCGTTGCCGAGGGCCTGGTATTTGAAGAAATGAGGGTCCATATAATTGCCACCTGGCCTTACGCGATTGGCGCAGCGGTCGCGCCCTGCTCTGGCCGCCGAGAGCGATCGCAAAGCCAATTTCAAAGGCAGCCGTCTTTGGAATTGGCTCGGGATATTTTCCGGAACGCCTCAGAGTAACCTTGGCGATGGGCGACCGCAAGCGGTAGTTGAAATTTTCGTTTGACGCCAGGTCTTCCAAGTGAAATACTGCTTCAGGTTTCGGCCTGGGTGGGGCCAAGCCACTCAAATTCAAATGGAGGAAGTAAAGAGATGAAGATGCGCAGTCTTATCGCCGCCAGTCTGGTTGCTGGATTGGCTCTTTTCTCGGTTGCTGCCGCGGACAAAAAATCGGCCGACTATGTCAATGTGTATTCAGGGGAAATATCAACTCTGAACTATCTTGTAAGCGGTTCGACTACCGATCAGGAAATGTCGGCAAACATGGTCGACACCCTCGTGGAGTACGATCGCTTCGGAATCCTGAGGCCCGCCCTCGCTTCCTCCTGGACCAAGTCGGCCGACGGCCTCACCTGGACCTTCAAGCTGAAACAGGGCGTCAAATGGGTAGACTATAAGGGCAAGGAAGTCGACGATGTCACCGCCCAGGATTGGGTCGACGCGGCGAAGTACGTGATGACGGCCGCGAACGCCTCCCAAATCGCCGACAATCTCACGAGCGTCGTGAAGGGCGGCAAGGACTTCTTCGCCGGTAAGCTTGACGACTTCTCGCAGGTGGGCGTGAAGGCCAAGGGCAAATACGAACTCGAGTACACGCTCGCCAAGCCCGTCCCTTATTTCCTCAGCATGCTTACCTATGCCTCTTTCCTTCCGGTGAACGGCAAATTTCTCGCCGCCCAGGGATCGTCCTTCGGCACCGACAACACGGCCATCCTCTACAACGGCGCCTATACCATGACGGACTTCGAGCCCCAGTCCTCGCGCGTGCTCACGAAGAACGCGAAGTATTGGGACGCGGCGAACGTCTACATCCCGCGCCTCGTCTACAAGTATAATAAGGAAGCCGCTACTCTCGGGCCGGAACTCTTTCTGCGCGGCGACGTCAGCTACAGCCCCATTCCCTCGTCGCTTCTCGATTCCTGGATGAAGGATGCTTCGAAAAAGGCCCAAATCCATCCTGCCCGTACCAATACATATAGCTATTTCTACGCGCTCAACTTCAACCCGAAATTCGCCGCCGAGTTCGAACCCGATAATTGGAAGACGGCGGTGAACAACCTCGCTTTCCGCAAGTCGCTTTTCGATGCCCTCGATCGCAAGGCAGCCCTCCTCACCGAGGAGCCCTACGCGCCCGAGCGCCGCATGCAGAACACCGTCACGCCCCGCGGTTTCGTGAACGCCGGAGGCAAGGACTATGTCGACATGGGCGATCTCGCCGCCATCACCAAGCGAGATTCCTTCGACAAGGCGGCCGCCCTCAAGTGGAAGGCGCAGGCCATGAAGGAACTCGCCGGCAAGGTCAGCTTCCCCGTCAAGATCCCCATGCCCTACAATTCCGGATCGACCGAATGGACCAATCGCGCCCAGGTCATCCAACAGCAGATCGAAGGCCTACTCGGCACCGATTATATCAAGGTTATCCCCGAGGCCTTCCCTCCCACCGGATTCCTGGGCGCGACGCGCCGCGCGGGCAACTATGCGCTGCAGGAATGCAATTGGGGTCCCGATTACGCCGACCCCCAGACCTACACGGATCCCTTCACCACGGGCGCCAACTACAACTGGCCCGAACTGGCGACGGGCTACGGCACGTCGGGCAATCCGACCTACGAGAGCCTCGCGCAGGCCGCGATAGCCGAAACCGGTGACATGGCCAAACGCTATGCCCTTTTCGCCAAGGCGGAGGCCTATCTCATCAATCAAGCGATGATCATCCCCTACAAGAACGGCGGCGGCGGCTGGGAGGCTTCGAAGCTCGAGCCCTTCGCCTCGGCCTGGGCCCCCTTCGGCATGTCCGAGCTCAAGTTCAAGGGCCAGATCGTTCTCGCGAAGCCCGTTTCCACGGAGGAATTCGCGAGTCTCGAGAAGAAGTGGAACGCCGAGCGCGTGGCCGCGCTCTCAAAGATCAAGTAAAGCGCGCGGGGCCGCCCGAAAGGGTGGCCCTCGCCGAAAACGATGTTTCTATATGCGATCAAACGGCTCCTGCAGTCGTTATTCACTCTTTTCATAGTCGTGTCGCTCGTCTTCCTCCTCATGCGTCTCCTGCCCATCGAAGGCTATTTCGGCGACCGCTTCCAGAAGATGAGCGTCGGCGAGGTTCAGGCCAGCCTCGGGAAGATGGGACTCCTCGATCCATGGTACCTGCAGCTCGCCAGGTTTTACGCCGGCGTCGCGAGGGGCGATCTCGGCGTCTCCTTCGTGTATCGCCGAGACGTTCCAATAGTGAAGATCATCGCCCCTCGCATCCCCTATTCCATGGGATTCGGACTTACCGCCGTGGCGATCGCGATGGCCACAGGGCTCGCGATGGGCGTGGGGATGGCGAGAAGCAAGGGCAAGTTCGCGGATAGGGCGGGCACCGTCTACATCGTCTTCGTCAATGCCGTGCCGCTCGCCGTGTATCTGTTGTTCGTCCAGCTTTATGGTTCGAGCTTCTTCCACCTCCCGATACTCTTCGACAAGTACGATCCCAAGAGCTGGATATTGCCGGCGATTTCGATGTCGCTCAACGGCATCGCCTTCTACGCCATGTGGATGCGACGCTACATGGTCGACGAGCTCAACAAGGACTACATCAAGCTCGCACGCGCGAAGGGCTTGTCGAATCGGACCGTCATGGTTCGCCATGTCATGCGCAACGCCTACGTGCCGATGGCGCAGTATCTGCCCGCGGCGATTCTCGCGACGATAGGCGGTTCGATCTACATCGAGAGTCTCTACTCGATCCCCGGCATGGGCGGACTTCTCGTCGACGTCATCCAACGGCAGGACAACGCGATGGTCCAGGCCCTGGTGCTCATCTTCTCGTCGGTGGGCATCGTCGGCCTCTTTCTCGGCGATCTCCTCATGGCCCTTGTCGACCCGCGCATCAAGCTCGTGAAGAGCGAAGGGGCCCGGTGATGAAGATCCCCGACATGGCCGCGTCGGCCGCCGTCGCGGATGCCGGCATCGATCGAGCTCTTTTCGAATTCGCCGACTATGACGCCGGGGCGGGGGAGCGCGGCGGCTATTCCAATTACTCCTATTGGCGCTCGACCTTCAGGATGTTCCTGGCCAACAAGGTCGCGCTGTTCTTTCTCGCCCTTCTCGGATCCCTCCTCCTCTTCACCATCGTGCAGCCCTTCCTTCCGGGCCAGCTCAGTCCCACGAAGATCTTCAACGATCCCGAGACGGGCATGCAGTACCGGAATCTCCCCCCGGGAGACCGTTTCTGGCTGGGGACCAACTCGATTGGCCAGGATCTCTGGTCGCGAATCTGGAGCGGAACGCGGACGAGCCTCCTCATCGGACTCAGCGTCGGGCTTGCGGAGATGCTCATCGGCATAGTCTTCGGCGCGATATGGGGCTACGTACGGCGCCTCGATCGCGTGATGACCGAGATCTACAATGTCATGGACAACGTGCCGAGCACGGTTCTCCTCATGCTTTTCGCCTATATCATGAAACCGGGTTTCAGGACCATGGTCATCGCCATGTGCGCCGTCGGTTGGCTCGGCCTCGCGCGTTTCGTCAGAAATCAAATCATAATTATAAGGGATCGCGAGTACAACCTCGCGTCGCGATGCCTTGGGACGCCGGCTCGCCGGATCGTGACGCGGAACATCCTGCCCTACCTCGTGTCGGTGATCATGCTCCAGACTGCCCTGTCGATACCGGGGACGATCGGATGGGAGGTGTTCCTCACCTACATCGGGCTCGGCTTGCCGGTGTCCATCCCCTCGCTCGGCAATCTCGTCAATGAAGGAAGGATGATCATGATGGCTCCCGAGCTCCGCTATCAGCTGATCTTCCCGACCGTGGTGCTCTCCCTCATCACGATCTCCTTCTATGTGCTCGGAAACGCCTTTTCCGACGCCTCCGATCCCCGGAACCACGTATAGGAATCCCGATGTCCGATACAGGAAGCTTGCTCGAGGTCAGGGACCTCGTGATCAGATTCTCGCTGCGCGGAAGGATGCTGACCGCCATCAGGGGAGCGAGCCTTTCGCTCGCGGAGGGCGAGACCCTCGCCATTGTCGGCGAATCGGGTTCGGGCAAGTCCGTGCTGACGAAGAGCTTCATCGGCATGCTCGACCAAAACGGCAGAATCGATTCGGGCAGCATCCTTTTCGACGGCCAAGACCTCGCGGCCTTTCGCGGAGAGGAAGACTGGTTGCCCCTCCGCGGCAAGAAGATCGCGATGGTCTTCCAGGACCCGATGACCTCCCTCAATCCCCTCCTCACGGTGGGAAGGCAGATTCGCGAAGTCATAGAACTCCATCGCGGCCTTTCGGGAAGGAAGGCCGAGCTCGCCACGGTCGAGATGCTCGACAAGGTCGGCATAGTCGATCCCGAAAGGAGAGCCGATCAGTATCCCCACGAATTTTCCGGGGGTATGCGGCAGCGCGCTGTCATCGCGATCGCGATCGCCTGCCGCCCCCGCATCCTCATTTGCGACGAGCCCACGACGGCCCTCGACGTCACCATCCAGGCCCAGATTCTCGGACTGATAAAGGCCCTTCAGAGGGATTTCGCATTCACGACGATCTACATCACCCACGATCTCGGCGTCGTCGCCAACGTAGCCGACAAGGTAGCGGTGATGTACGCGGGCAAGATCGTCGAAACGGGCACGACCGAGGACATCTTCTACGATGCGCGGCATCCCTATACGTGGGCCCTGCTTTCTTCCTTGCCTCAATTAGGAGTGAAAGGAAGCCCCCTCTACTCCATTTCGGGAACGCCGCCGAGCCTATTCAAGGAAATAAAAGGCGACGCCTTCGCGCCGCGAAATCCGCACGCTCTCAAGATCGATTTCGAAAGGGAGCCTCCCATGTTCACGGTGAGCCCCACCCATAGGGCCGCTACCTGGCTCCTCGATCCGCGAGCTCCCCGCGTCGATCCCCCCGAAGCCATACGGGCGATGCGCGAAAAGTACCTCGGGGCGACGATATGAATTGGGACGAGTCGCTGGAACCCCTCCTCGAAATCCGCGATCTCGGCGTCGATTTCAGGCTGAAAGGTGGGGCGGTGCTCCATGCCGTGAGAGGCGCCAGCTTCGCGATAGGCAAGGGGGAGACCTTCGGCCTTGTCGGAGAGTCCGGTTCGGGAAAGACGACGATAGGTCGGGCGATTCTGCGCATCAACGAGGTTTCGAGCGGCTCCGTCGTCTTCAAAGGAAGGAAGATAAGCGGGAATATCGATGCTTCCCTCGACCGCGAGGTCGTCCAGAAAATCCAGATGATCTTCCAGGATCCCATGTCCTCGCTGAACGAGAGGGCGAAGGTCGATTACATCGTTTCCGAGGGTCTCTACAACCTGAGAAAGGGCTTGGGGGAAGCGGAACGATCGAGGCTCGTACAGAAGGTACTCCTCGAGGTCGGTCTCCTTCCCGAATTCGCCTCCCGTTTTCCCCACGAGTTTTCCGGAGGGCAGCGCCAACGAATCGGCATCGCGCGGGCACTCATCATGGAGCCCGAGCTGGTCGTCTGCGACGAACCCATCTCGGCCCTCGATGTCTCCATCCGGGCCCAGGTGATCAATCTCCTATCGGCGCTGCAGAAGGAAAAGGGTCTCACCTATCTGTTCATCGCCCACGATCTTTCGGTCGTGCGATTCATCACGGATAGAGTCGCCGTCATCAATCGGGGACAGATCGTCGAACTCGCCGAGACCGAGGAGCTCTTCGCGCGCCCCCTGCACGGATACACGCAGGCCCTGCTCTCGGCCATACCCATCCCCGATCCGCGCCGCGAACGCGCTCGAGTCCCCCTCGTCTACGACTCGTCGACGCGCGATTATTCGGGGGCTGCGCCGGAGTGGAGAGAGGTCTTTCCCGGGCACTTCGTCCTCGCAGACGAGGCGGAGGAAGAGGCGATCAGGAAAAAATACATTTAGTAGGTACGTCCGACGCCCGCGAAGGAATAGAGGATGGCCGCCAGGGCGAGGAGTTCGGCGGCCGCCCAAACGAGGGCATGGCGCGATCGCGACGGGCCGCGGGCGGGTTTGTCGCGCTTCTCATCGCCGGGGCGCTCGTCGGCTTTTCTTCCGAAACCGTCGCCTCGCAGATAGAGGAACCAGGCGACGCCGATGAAGAAAAGCGCCCCCGCGGGCAAGAGGCTGGCGAGGGGCCAACTTCGCTTGAAACCGAAAACCGCGAGGGCGAGGGAGGCGAGGGCCCAGACGGCGGCCGCGAGGCTGCCTGCGCCGAGGCCGATGGAGGCCCTGCGCGCGATTGCTGTCGCAATCGTCACCGGATATTTGGACCGATCGCGGCTTCGCATGCGGGAGATCTTAGAAAGCAGGGTCTTGGCCTGTCAATGACGCGGTGCCGGAGAATGGAGGCGGATCGTGGATGCATCGGCTTTGGGAAGGCGCCTCGGCGCAGTGATGTCCATGCCTCAGGCGCCTCTTTCGGGGATGGCCGCGATCGGACTACGCGATGGGAAAGTCGTTTATGAGGGAGCCTGGGGTTTGCGCCACATCGGCCACGCTCGCCGCGATGTCGACGATGAAGGCGATGTCGGCGATGAAAGCGACGCCGGCCCGGGGAATCTCGATCTCCCCGTGACTCCCGACACGAAGTTCAGGGTGGCTTCGATTTCCAAGACGACCGTGGCTCTGGCGGCGATGCGACTCGTCGAAAGGGGCCAACTCGAGCTCGATCGGGACGTTTCCGAGTATCTGGGCTGGCGACTGCGCAATCCGCATTGGCTCGAAACGCCGATTACGAGTGCGATGCTCCTGTCGCATTGCTCCTCCCTCCGCGATGGAGACAATTATAATCTTCCCTTGCCCCGGCGTATCGAGGATTTCTTCCGCGAGGGAACCGATGTCTATGAGGGCGGAGCGCACTACGCGCGGCCCGAAAAGGACAGGGATCTGGCGCCCGGCCGTTTCTTCGCCTATTGCAACCTCAATACGGGCATCATGGGAACCATCCTGGAGCGGGTAACGCGCAAGCGCTTCGACCTCTTCATGGGCGACGAGCTGTTCTCACCCCTCGGCCTCGATGCCGCCTTCAACCCCAACCTCCTCTCCGATGGGGCCTTCGCTTCATTGGCGACCCTCTATCGCAAGGGCTTCGATGAAACGCATTGGGATTCTTCGGGGCCCTGGGTTCCGCAGTTCGATGATCACCGAGGCAAGCGCCCGGCTTCTCCCTGCAGGCTTTCTCCGGGCTTGGGGCCGGATGCCCTCGATGCCTACGAGATAGGCTCGAACGGCAGCCTGTTTTCGCCGCAGGGAGGACTCCGTGCCTCCATCAGGGATCTCGGCGTCCTAATTGGGCTCTTTCTTGGCGATGGCGCGATAGACGGGAAGCGCCTTCTCTCGAGAGAGAGCATACGAGCGATGACCACGGGCCGATGGATCTGGAATCCCGAAGCGAGGAACGGGGATTTCGAGGGTACGCCGGTTCGCGAGATGGGGCTCGGCCTCATGCGCATCGGGTCGTACAGCGACGCCGCCGGCTCCGATAGACTCCTTCCAGATGGCGGCCCCTCTCTTTGGGCGCACTCCGCAGAGGCCTATGGTCTCCTCGGCGGCATGGCCTTCGACAAGGACTCCGGGTCGGGCTACGCCTATCTCATCGGAGGTACAGGACGGGATCCCCGGAACTTCAAGGGAGAATATTCCTCCCGCTCCCGCTGGGAAGAGGCCATTCACGGGGCCTTCGTCGAGGAGTTATCAATTGGAAAGGCTTGAGCGGCTGCTCCGCTTCGGTGTCTAGGCCCATCCGGCATTCGGTCCGACAATGTAGGTGGCTCCCCCCGAGGCTTCGAGCCAGCGAGCCTCGAATTCGGCTCGATGATACACGCGGCGAACCGAGGCGTCGTCGGGCGATGCGGGCTCGTTCACGATCGGATTGCCCTTCTCGTCGAAGCCCACCAGGACCTCGAGGTGGCCCCTGCTGCGAGCCAGGGGCGCGCCGAAGAGCGTCCTTCCCGCCTCGTTGTCCCACGACAGGCTCAGGATGATGGGGCTGCCGCCGGCGACGATGGGCTCGAGTTCCGAAAGGCTCGAGAACCGCCGAACGCTCGCGGAAAAGCCGCGCTCCCCGGCCCAGGCGACATTGAAGGACCAATTGCCATGACCTTGGTATTCGGCGTCGAAGACGCCGGCGACCGTCATTCTGATGAAGGTCTCCTCGTCGGGGTGGGTTCCGCCGGCTCGGTTGATCCAGTAGGCCATGACCATGGACAGGGAGGTCGGGCTGCACCATACGTTGCCGCCGTCGGGGTAGATCATCTGGGACCAGGCGGGCACCCCTTCGATGAGATATCCACGGAAGGCAGGAGCGCTCGTCTCAGGAGCGATGGCCGGCTTGGGCGAGGACCAGGCGAGGGAAAGGGAGCCGAGGCCGGGGGCCTTCGCCCCTTCCATCGCGAAGAGCCTGATCCTCACGCGGAAGGCCTGGGCCGGCCTCGAGAGAATGAGGGTGTCGGTCGCGACGCGACCGGGATCGCCGAGGGTTTTCGTTCCCGTGGCGACGCCGGGCTGGGAGTTGGCCGCCGACCTGGCTTCGATCGTGGAAGGAGATGTCGACCAGATCCCGTGGTCGTACCAACGACTCCAGACGCCATCCATCCGTGCCGAGACCTCGATGGTCGCCCAGCTTCCCTCGGCAGTCCTTGAGTTCCAGGAAGGGATCGCCTCGAAAGCTGGAAAGCCAGTCGTGATGTCCGGACTCAGGATCTCACAATACTTAAGCTTTTGCTTCTCGCGGGACGGGAGGCCTTGGGGCGCCGGCCCGCTCGTCGTCGCCGTCGCCGGATCGAAGACCAAGGCCGTCGAACCGCGGACGAAGCCCGAACCAAGAAGCCCTGCGAGGGGCATCGCCTCTTTGTCAGAGGCGGCCCAGCGGGCGAAGCCCGTTTGATAAACCATCGTCGATCCTCTTTCCGAAGTCTTGCATGCGGCCTCCCAGTATGCGGTTCTCGATCGCCCCGGGCAAGCTTCACGGAGTCTGCTGAAGCTCGCCTCGAGGTTTGGCACGATCCATTCGGAACCCAAAAATGACTTTGCTCCATTGCCGCAATAGTAAAGTGGGATGAAAGTCAGCCCTTGCGCTCCTGATATATCAGTGGTATATTTGGCCTATGGTCGATTCCAAGGAAGGGGAGGAAGGCTTCTCCCTCGCCGGGCTCGTCTACACCGAGCTCAAACTCAGGCTGAACCGGGGCGAACTCAGGCCCGGCGACTTCCTCGACCAGGCTGCCCTCGGGGTCGAACTCGGCATGAGCCGCGCTCCGCTCCGGGACGCCCTCATCCGCCTGGAACTAGAAGGCTTCGTCACCGTCTACCCGCGGCGCGGGGTGATGGTCCGCCCCCTCGACCTCGCGAGCATTCGCAATATCTATGAGATTCTCGGGGCCCTCGAGGCCGCGGCCGCCGAACACGCGGGCGGAGCCTTCGGCGCCGCCGAAGACGAACGGATGGCCGATCTCATCGGAGCCATGGACGCGAGCCTGGAGCGCGACGATTTCGACGCCTACTATTCGGCCAACGTCGGCTTCCATGACGTCTACATAGCCCTGTCGACCAACGCCGAGCTCAAGAGGCAGGTGGGCATCCTGAAGGAAAGGCTCTACGATTTCCCGAGGCGTTCCGCCTTCGTAAAGGAATGGGAGCTCGCCTCGATGGACGAGCATCGCGAGCTCGCCGCGCGCTTCGCCAGGCGGGACTTCGTCGGGGCCGCAACCTGGGTCCGCGAGGTGCATTGGAGCTACGCGGTCCAGGAACGCTTCGTGCGCGCCTACTACGCCGAGGGCGGGCTCGGTGTCGCCCAACGCGCCATGTCCGCAGCGGGAGCCCTTCGATGAGCGCGGGCCTCGTCTTCGACATCCGCAAGTTCTCGGTGCACGACGGCCCGGGAATCCGCACCGCCGTGTTCCTGAAAGGCTGCCCCCTCGACTGCCCCTGGTGCCACAATCCCGAGGGGCGCGACCCACGGCCCGCCATCCTGCGAAGGCCGGAGCGCTGCGTGCTCTGCCACGCCTGCGACAAGGCCTGCCCCCTCGGTCTCGATCCGCGACAGGAGGCGGGCGGCCCCGACTGCGCCGCCTGCCCGGACTTCGGCGCCTGCGCAAGGGCCTGCCCCGCCGAGTCCCTCCAGGAGGTCGGCCGCCGGATGACGGTCGAGGCCCTCATGGGGGAACTCAGAAAAGATCGTACCTTTTATGATGAATCGGGGGGAGGCGTCACCTTCACCGGCGGCGAACCCCTCTCGCAGCCGGGCTTTCTCGGCGAGCTCCTCGATGCCTGCCGCGCCGAGGGCATCCGCACGGCCGTCGAGACCTCGGGCTATGCGAAACGGAGCGTCCTTCTCGACATCGCCCTGAGAACCGACCTCCTCCTCTTCGATCTCAAGATCCCCGCCGCGGAGCGGGCCACGAAGGTCCTCGGCGTCGACTATCGCGTCTGCCTCGACAATCTGGGGGCGGCGGCGCTCGCGGCAGCTGCCGATGCGGCCGATGGCGTTGCGGGCGGCGGAGCCGCGTACGAGGCCGGATGGATCGCTTTTCGGCGCCGTTCGGCGCCCGTCATCGTCCGCATGCCCTTCGTGCCCGGCTACAACGACTCGGCGGCCGATCTCGCGGCCGTTTCCGATTTCGTGAGAGAAGTGGGGCCGGGCGTCCTAGGCATCCATCTCCTGCCCTACCACGCGAGCGCGAGGGGCAAGTACAAGCTTTGGAACATCGAATATCGCCTGGCCTCCCTCGAGGCCCCGGGCGATGCCGCCATCGACGCGGCGCTTACCGTGCTGTCCGCGGGGGGAGTGCCCGCGCGGAGGGGAGGCTGACATGAACGAGAGAATCGCGGAACTCAGGCGGGAGAGCTTCGAGACGAAGCCCTCCTTTTCGGCGGAACGGGCCGTGCTCACCACCGCCTTCTACGAGGAGTGGCAGGGCAGGGTTTCGACGCCTGTTCTCCGAGCGATGAACTTTCGCAATCTCTGCGAGAAGAAGACGATCTATATCGGGCCCGGCGAACTCATCGTCGGAGAGCGGGGTCCGCGCCCCAAGGCCGTTTCCTCATTCCCGGAACTCACCTGCCATTCGGAGGAGGACCTCCGCATCCTCGACACGAGGCCGATGACGAGCTATCGCGTGCCCGAGGAGGACATCCTCGCCTATCGCGAGAAGGTCATCCCTTACTGGCAAGGCCGCAGCATGCGCGAGAGGGCTTTCGCCGACATACCCCAGGCCTGGAAGGATCTCTACGAGGCTGGGGTCTTCACCGAGTTCATGGAGCAGCGAGCGCCGGGCCACACCTCCCTCGACGGGAAGATCTACCACAAGGGGATGAAGGATTTTCGCGCCGACATCGAGCGCTCCCGCCGGGCCATCGACTGGCAAAACGATCCGGAGGCCTTGAGCAAGGAGGAAGAGCTCAAGGCGATGGACATCTCCTGCGAGGCGGCCATCATCTTCGCCGAACGCCACGCGGCCTTGGCCGAGACCATGATGGCTTCCGAGAAGGACGCTCGCCGTCGCGCCGAGCTCGCGAAAATAGCCGAGGTGTGCCGCCGCGTGCCAGCCGAGGCCCCCCGCGACTTCCATGAGGCCCTCCAGATGTACTGGTTCGTCCATCTCGGCACGATCACCGAGCTGAACGGTTGGGACGCCATGAGCCCCGGCCACCTCGACCAGCATCTCGGTCCCTTCTACGCGGCAGACCTCGCCAAGGGTAAGCTCGACCGCGAGCGCGCCAAAGAGCTCCTGGCTTGTTTCTGGATCAAGGTGAACAACACGCCCGCGCCGCCCAAGGTGGGTGTCACGGCGGCCGAAAGTGGTACTTATAACGACTTTACCAACATCAACCTCGGCGGCCTCGACCGCGAGGGGAGGGAGGCCTCCAACGAGGTCTCCTTCATCACCCTCGAGGTCCTCGACGAGCTCCAGCTCCTCCAGCCCCAGGCCAACGTCCAGGTCAGCGAGAAGACGCCCGAGGCCCTCCTCGAGGCGGCCGCCCGCGTCATAAGGCGCGGCTCGGGCTATCCCTCCCTCTTCAACGCCGACGAGGTCGTGAAGGCCCTGACCGGTATGGGCAAAAAGGTCGAGGATGCCCGCGAAGGCGGTACCTCGGGTTGCATCGAGACGGGTGCATTCGGCAAGGAGGCCTATCTCCTCCATGGCTACCTCAATCTGCCCAAGGTCCTCGAACTGGCCCTCAACGACGGCGTCGACCCTCTGAGCGGCAAGCGCATTGGCTCTCCGACCGGAGCCCCCGGGGCCTTGAAGGATTTCGAGGCCCTCTACGTCGCCTTCGAGAAGGAACTCGCCTACGTCGTCGACCTCAAGATACGAGTGTCCAATTACCTCGATCGCCTCTTCGCGCGCGACGCTCCGGCGCCCTTCCTCTCCGTCTTCATCGACGACTGCATCGGGCGGGGCAAGGACTACTATGACGGCGGGGCCCGCTACAATACCGATTACATCCAGTGCTGCGGCATCGGCACCGTCACCGATTCGCTGTCGGCGATAAAGAATCACGTGTTCGACGAGGCGAAGACCACGCTCCGGGAGCTCGGTGCGGCCCTCGCGGGCAACTGGAACGGCAGCGAGGCCCTCCGCCTCCTCATGACCAACAAGACCCCCCGCTACGGCAACGATGACGATCGCGCCGATTCGATAGCGCAGAGGGTTTTTGAGACGGCCATTTCCGCCATCGACGGCGGGCCCTCGCCGAGGGGCGCCACGTCCGGCGCTGCAAGCGCCGGACGCTGGCACATTGACATCCTCTCCACGACCTGCCACGTGTACTTCGGGCTGCGCACCGGGGCGACGCCAGACGGGCGCAAGGCCCACCTCCCGATCTCCGACGGGGCTTCGCCGGCCCATGGCGCCGACCGTCACGGCCCGACGGCCGTCATGAAGTCCCTCACGAAGCTCGACATTTCCAGGACCGGGGGCTCCCTCCTCAACCAGCGTTTCCTCCCCGCTACGCTCGAGGGGGAGGAGGGAATTAGGCATCTGTCGCAATTGGTACGAAGTTATTTCCGCCTGGGCGGCCACCACGTGCAGTTCAACGTCGTCGACACGGAGACCCTGCGCGAGGCCCAGCGGAAGCCCGAGGACCATCGCGACCTTCTCGTCCGCGTGGCCGGCTATTCGGACTATTTCGTCGACCTCGACCGCAACCACCAAGAAGAAATAATAGCGAGAACCGCCCAAGAAGGATTTTAAGGGCGGTTCTCGCCCGCGACGGCCGACGGGCCGTCGCGACGCCCAAGAAGGATTCTGAGGGCGGTTCTCGCCCGCGACGGCCGAGGGACAGTCGCGGGACGGTGAGCGGGCTCGCGATTTTACGACCCTCCCGGGGCGCGGCGACTATCTTTGGAGTATACTGCCTCCGAGATAGGCCCGCGTTTTCGGGAGGTTAGTCGTGTCCAATGGTCCAAGGTCCTTCGTCGTCGCGATAGCGGTCGCGTCGCTCGTAGCGCTTGTCGGTTGCCAGTCGGCGCCACCCCGCCCCGATCCGACCGAGCCGAGTTCGATCAAGGCGCTTTCCGAGGGCTTTTCGCCCACGGGCTCCCAGGCCTCCTCCGCAATCAAATTTTCGCTATCCTTCGGCGATCGCGCGGCGGTGCAATCCTGGAGCGTAAAGATCGCGACGGGCTCCGTCGTGCTAAAGGAATTCTCCGGCGTCGGCGGCGCCGATCTCCCCGATACCCTGAGCTGGGACGGAAGGAATTCGGCGGGCATGATCTGGCCCGAGGGGCAGTACTATGCCTTTCTCGATGTGGGCTACGGCGATGCATACAATCCCGCTACGATCTCCTGGGCTCAGTTCAATCTCGTCTCATCGCCACCCACGGTGAAAGCCGAGGCCACGCCCACGGGCTTTACGCCAGCCGTTTCAGGCATGGAGGCTCCCCTCACCTTGAGCCTCTCGGGCTCCTCCCGTTTCGCGCAGGTAAAAGGTTTCGAGGCGGATATCCTTGGGCCCGATGGAACGCAGGTCAGGAGCTTCACGGCCGAGGGCTCCGCCGCCACGATACTCTGGGACGGCAAGACCGACGACGGAGCCTGGGTCGAGCCTTCACGGACCTATACGGCCCTTCTGCGCGCCTTCGACCAGTACGGGAACGTGGGAGAGACCAAGCTGTCCATAGCGGTGGCGGGCCAGCCGAACGCGCCTGAGCGAAGCGTCATCAGCGCCTCGTCGGCAGGCTTTTCGCCAACGGGCGACCCCTCACGCCGCAGCATGAATTTCGCGCTGACCTTCGGCAATGTCTCCTCCATGCGTTCCTGGGCCGTCGAAATTCTCTCAGGCACCGTCGTGCTCAAGCGCTTCGAAGGAGGAGCGGCCAAGCCGCCTTCCAGCCTTGCCTGGGACGGCAAGTCCGCCACGGGGGCCTTCTGGCCCGAAGGCGAGTATCAGGCCGCCCTTTCGATAGACTATGGGACGACCTTCAATCCCGTCCGCGTCCTCAGCCAGAAATTCAAATTGGTCGCTTCGACTCCCGCACTCAAGCTATCCGCCGATCCGGCCTTCTTCACCCCCGCAGGTCAGGGTATGAGGGAGCCCCTCGCCATCAAGCTTGCGGCGAGCTCTCCCCTGGCCTCGATTGTCGGCTGGACCCTAGACCTTCGAAACAAGGCTGGCTCCCTCGTACGCAGCTTCGGCGGTTCGGGTGCCCTGGCTTCCATTTCATGGGATGGCAAGCTCGCCGATGGAACTTGGGCCGAACCCGGATTCGACTACAAGGCCGATGCCGTCGCGGTCGACGAATATGGCAACAGAGGCCTGGCCACCCTCACGCTTCCCGTTCGTCCCAGTCCGCTGGCGCCCGAGGCCAGTCTCGTCGAGACCGAGGCGAAGGGCTTCTCCCCCGCCGTGGCCAGGAACGGCGGGGCCCTCGCCCTCTCGGTGAAGATCGGTGATGCTTCGGACCTCGCTACATGGAAGCTTTCGATAATCGGCGCCTCCGGTCCCGTCAGGACCTGGTCGGGCGATTCCACGAACCCGCCCTCCGACATCGCATGGGACGGTTCGGACGACGCGAAGGCCCCGGCGCCGGAGGGAAGCTATTTCGCGCAACTCGTCGTCGACTACGGGCGGACCTGGCAGCGGGCTACCGCGCGGAGCACGAGTTTCGTCCTCGCGACGACAGCTCCCGTGGCGAGCCTGGCGGTCGCGCCCGACCACTTCACTCCCTCCGAGTCGGGCGTGAGCGCGCCTCTCGCCCTCATCCTCGACGCGAAGCCTGGCCTCGGCGCCCTCCTCGGCTGGAATCTCGACATCCTCGACTCGCAAGGCAGCATTGTGAAGACATTTTCTCGGGATTGGCCTGCCAACCAGATCCTGTGGGACGGCTCCCTCGACGGAGGGGGCTGGGTCGCGCCCGCGAGCTCCTATATCGCGCGGGCCACCCTGACCGACGAATACGGCAATGTCGCGATTGCTAACGCGAAGGTGGCCGTGGCCGACATCCCCTCCGCCACGGAGCCCAGCGTCATCGAGCCCCGATCGGCGGGCTTCTCGCCGCAGGCCATATCGCGACAGAAGACCATCGACTTCCTTCTCGTCGCCGGCAACCGCGATCGTATGAAGTCGTGGAAGATCGTCTTTTCTCATTCCGAAAGGGGGGCGCAGCGCAGCCTCCAGGGTGACGCGAGCTCCTTCCCGAAGAGTCTCGACTGGGATGGCATGACCGACGCCGGGACACTCGCTCCGGACGGCGGTTATTTCGCGACGCTCACCATCGATTACGGCAAGACCTTCAAGCCGGCCATGGTTCGGAGCTCCTCCTTCGCCCTCCAGTCCGCGCCGCCCGAGGCCTCGATAGCTCTTTCCCCCTCAGGTCTGACGCCCAAGGCCGGAGCCTTCGCCAAGCCCGTGACCATCGACCTCAAGGCGAGTTCGCGCTATTCAACGATCGAGGGATGGACCGTATCCATCCTCGACCCGGCGGGCAAAACGGTACGCTTCTACAGGACCGGAGCCTCGCCCAAGCTTTCCTGGGATGGAATGACTGCGGCGGGAACGCCGGCCGAGCCCTCTACCAACTACACCGTTCTCGCCGAAGTCACGGACAGCTACGGCAATCTGGGCACGGTGAAGGCCTATCTTCCCGTTGCCGATCTTCCGCCTTCACCGGGCGAAAACGCCATCCTACCTTCGGCAGCCGGATTCTCCCCCAACGGCGACGGCGTGATGGACAGCATCGACCTCGCGATGACCGTCACGAACCAGAAGGCCGTCAAGAATTGGAAAGTCGTCATAACACAGACGGACAAGGGTCTGGAGAAGACCTTCTCGGGCGACGCGTCGACCTTGCCGGCGAAGGTCACCTGGCAGGGCCGCGACGACTCGGGAGGCCCCGCGCCAGAGGGTTCCTATGTCGCGACCATGACGATCGACTACGGCGCGACATACAAGGCCTCCACGGTCGCGAGCAGGCGGTTCGCGCTGAGCCTCACGCCGCCCGCGGGCAGTCTTTCCATCGAGCCGCGACAGGTCGTGCCTGACGAGAAGGGACTCGTGGCGCCGGCCATCATCGGTCTGGACGCGAAGCCGGGCTTGGCGCGCGTCGCCACGTGGCGCATCGATATTCTCGACGCGGCGGGCGCGGCCATCGATTCCTACCAAGGCGACTGGCCTCAGGCCCCGGTTTCGTGGGATGGCGTGGGATCGGACGGAAAGATCGTCGAGCCCGGCACCAGCTACACGGTCGTGGGCAGCCTTCGCGACGAATTCGGCGTGACGAGCCAGCTGCGCGACAAGATCGAGGTAGGCGCCCTGCCCGCCGCAACCGAGCCAAGCTCCGTGCAGGCCCTCGCCAAAGGCTTCTCGCCGGCGGCAAAAAACGCGATGAAGTTCTCGCTCGCCTTCGGGAATTCCAATCTCATCAAATCATGGAGCGTCTCGATAGAAAGGGACGACAACACCGTTCGGCTCGATTTCCCCGGAGGCCCCGGCAAGCTTCCCAGCACCTTCAGTTGGGACGGAAAACTCCAAGATGGAACCGTCGCCCCCGATGGCAACTACATCGCGACCCTGTCGATCGACTACGGCCGGGTCTACGCAAAAACACTGGTGAAGAGCGCCGCCTTCGTCCTGGCCTCGACGCCGCCCGAGGGCGCGGTGACGGTCAGTCCCCCCCTCTTTTCGCCCGACGGCGACGGCGTGGCCGAGACCTGTTCGATCGCCCTCGCCGCGAGTTCGCGTTGGGCCGCGGTCAAGGATTGGAGCCTCGACATCTACGATCCGGCCGGGAATCTGTTCCGGAGCTTCCGTGGGAATTGGCCGGCGTCGACCATCGTCTGGGACGGAAAGAACCAGAAGGGCGACACCGTGGAATCGGCCGAGGACTATCCGGTCGTGGCGCGGGTCCGCGACGAATTCGGGAATACCTCCGACTTCAAGTCGACGATCCACGTCGACATACTCGTCGTGAAGGTGGGCGACGGCTATCGCATCCGCGTCGCGAGCATCGTGTTCAAGGCCTTCACCGCCGATTGGACCGACGTTCCCCCCGATCGCGCCCAGCGCAACGTCACCACCCTCAACCTCCTCGCCGAAAAGCTCAAGAAGTTCCCCGGATATCAGATCAGGATGGTGGGTCACGCCGTAATGATCAATTGGGATGATCCGGTCAAGGGGAGGGCCGAGCAGACCGAGGTCCTCGTGCCTCTCTCGAAGGCCAGGGCAGAGGCGATCAGGCAGGCTCTCATCGAGCGCGGCATCGAGGCCTCGAGGATGAGCGCCGAGGGGCAGGGCGCCCTCGATCCGATCGTGCCCGACAGCGATTTCGAGAATCGCTGGAAGAACCGACGCGTCGAGTTCTTCCTGCAGAAGAAGGACTGATTCGAGACGGCTTCCGCGGTCCATCCGGACCGCGGCGGCCTCCCGCCGGTGGCTGAATCCGAGACCTTGCCGCCTATGCGGGCTATGACCGGCGCGCCTTGTCCGTAATATCGATATTAAGTATGACGATCCTGTCGACTTTTCCGGCGGCGTTGAAGAGCGGCTTGTAATTCACGTTGAACAGCCTTCTGCCTCCGACCACCTCGAAGTATATGTCATAGGAGGTTTCCCTCCCCGAACGGGCGGCCTCGATGTAAGGCAGGGCGAGGGCGAAGCTCTCCTCGCCGAGCAGCTTCCTGACGGTCGTTCCGATGATCCGGTCCCTTGTCATGCCGAAGGCCCTTTCGTAGTTGGCATTGACGAAGGTATAGGTCAGATCGGCGGCGTCGATCATCGCTATCAGGGCCGGGACGCTATCCGCTATCTCCTTCAGCCCGGCGTCGAGGCTTTCGAGGAGGCTCAGGTCCTTGGTGATGGCGAGGACGCAGGGCTCTCCTCCGATCTCCACGCGCGTCGCCGACATCAATCCCATCATGGCGGAGCCGTCCTTCTTTCGAAACTGGGCCCTGAAATCGGGAACATAGCCGCGGCGGGCTATTTCCCCCGCGAGTCTCATCGGCGCGTCCGCCTCGGCCCAGATGTCGATTCCTCCCTTGCGCGAGGTTCTCCCGAGGCATTCCTCTCTCGTATAGCCGGTGATCCGCGCAAAACCCTCGTTCACATCGAGGTAGGTCCCGTCCGTGGCGCGCGTGATGGTGATCGCGTCGGGATTGAGATAGAAGGCCTTGGCGAGCATGTCCTCCGAGCGGGCGAGCCTCTCGTTGGATACCTGCAGGGATTCGAGGCTGACGCGTAATTCCTCGTTGGCGCGTTCGAATTCCATATTGAGCTCGCCCAGCTTCCTCTGCGCCTCGAAAAGCTTGAAGGCCATCTTGATCGAGGCGTCGAGGACCGTGATGCTCGAATTCTTGACGACATAGCCGTAATTGGTGATTTGTTCCGTCTTCTGGACGATCTCCTTCTCGGTGTGCGACGAGAGGAAGAGGAGGGGGAGGTCGTGACGCGAGAGAATCCTTTGCGCGGCCTCGGTGCCGTCCATGCCCTCGCCGAGATTGATGTCCATGAGCACGAGATCGATGTCGCGTTTGGCGCCGACGGTCTCGATGGCCGTCTCGCCGTCGGTCACGAGGATCACCTCGTAGCCCTCGGCCTTGAGCTTCTTGCTTTCAGCCATGCCGATGATGGCTTCGTCCTCGACGAGGAGCAGTGTCTTGACTTCCCCCATGCCCGTCTCCTCCCTGCGTAACTTCGGCGCTGGGATCCTTACCTGCCGGGCCTGATCCTTCCGTATGGCATTCGCGCTGTCAGTTATTCAAGATACCCAAGGCTTCTTTCGGGCGCAACGGGATTTTTCATGATTTTCCCTTGAAGAACCAGGGACGTGAGGGCGGTTTGCGGCGCTTTACGCTTTCCGATCGGGTGTTTCGGCCAACTTCCTCGCCGGCATAGTAAGCCTGAAGAGGGCGCCGCCGAGCCGCGATTCGCCGATCTCGATGGAGGCCCCGTGGGCCCGCGCTATTTCGAGCGAAATGGAGAGGCCGAGCCCGCGGCCGCCGCTGTCGCGGGAGCGGGAGCGATCCATCCGGTAGAAGCGCTCGAAGACGCGGTCGCGCTCCTCCGGAGGGATGCCGGGACCCGAGTCCGCTACCTCGATGACGAAAGCTCCGTCGCCGCTTCCCTGCGAGGAAGCGGTGGGGGAGCCGATCCCGCGCACGGCTATCTCCACCCTTCCGCCCGCGGGCGTGTACTTGACCGCGTTGGCCACGAGATTGTGAAGGATCTCCCCGAGCCGCAGGGCATCGGCCCTGGCCCCTGTGACCGGCTCGCCCATAGCCGTAATAGTTAGTCCCTTTTCCCTGGCCGCGTGGGCGAAGAGGCTGGCCGCCTTCTTCGCGATCTCGAGGGGCTCGACAACGCCTATGTCGAGGACGAGCTCGCCCTCGTCGATCGCCTCGAGCTCGCGGAGCATGTCGATGAGCCTCGAGAGCCTGAGGGTCTCCTCGTGGAGGGATTCGAGGTTGGCCCGATCCGCCGGAAAGATGCCGTCGATCATCGCCTCGACCGCGCCCCTGATGAGGGTGACGGGGGTCCTGAGTTCGTGCGCGGAATCCGCGATGATGCGGCGCCTGGCCTCCTCGAGGCGGAGGAGCTCCTCGGTCATCCGATTGAACGAGGCCGCGAGTTCGGCCACCTCGTCCTTGCCCTCGATGTCGACGCTCGCCGCGAGTTCGCCCGCCGCGACCTTGCCCGCGGCGGTGTTGAGTATGGCCAGCCTCCCCGTCATGCGGCGCGTTAGCGCGAGGCCGAGGATGAATGCGAGTCCTCCGGAGAGGAGGGTGGCCAGCGCGAGGGAGGAGCCGAGGGAGTCGACGAAGCTCCCGCCCGCCCCGGTGAAGGTGGGGTCTATCATGGAGCCGACGAGAACCGTACCAACTCGTTTGAATTCGGCCATCACGGGGATGCCGTGCTCGAGATGCTTGGCGGGGTGCACCGTGCCGAGAATGGCGCCGGCCGTGTCGGCGACGATGCGGCCGTCGGCGTCGGCGAGGGCCACTCGGTCGGAGAGGAGCCTGGCGAAGGTGTCGGCGGAGAAGGAGGCGACGAGGCCCTTCGTGGAATGCGCATAGAGATCGCCCGCGAGGCTGTCGTACATCGTGCGCGGCAGGCCGGTGAGGTAGTCCTGCACCCCGGCCCAGGAGCCTCGCTCGCGGTACCAGTCGCCGAGGATGCCGGCGTAGGTGCGCGCCTTTTGCGCGTCGCCCTCGAAGACCCAGGTGCGAAAGTGGCTTTCGGTCGTCGATCGCACGAGCACGAAAGTCAGGAGTGCCGACAGGGCGATCACGGCGAGGAAAGCGAGGGCGAGGCGGTTTGCGAGCTTCATGGCTTCTGTTCGATGAAACGATAGCCGACGCCGCGCACCGTCCCGATGAATCGCGGCTCCTCCGGGTCGTCGCCGAGGGCCTTGCGGATGTTCTTGATGTGGGCGTCGATCGTGCGCTCGTAGCCTTCGAAGTCGGTGCCGGAGGCCGCTTCAAGGATGGCGGCGCGGGGAAAAACCCGCCCGGGCTCCTTCGCGAGGAGGGCGAGTATGTCGAACTGCACGGCCGTCAGGGGCCGAGGCGCCCCATCGACCAGGACCTCCCGCCGCTTGAAGTCGAGGCTGAGGCCGCCGCGCGAGAGGCTGTCCTTCGCCTCGCTCGCGGCCGAAGCCGGAGGCGCTCGACGCAGCACGGCCCGTACCCGCGACACCAACTCACGCGGACTGAAGGGTTTGGTGACGTAGTCGTCGGCCCCGAGTTCGAGCCCGACGATGCGATCGCTCTCCTCCGCGAGGGCGGAGAGGAAAATGATGGGGACCTGGGAGCCCTGTCGAATGAGCCTGGCCACGTCGAGACCATCCATTCCCGGCATGCTTATATCGAGGACGACGCAGTCGGGACGGTGCTTCTGGAAGAGGCCGAGGGCCTCATTTCCGTCCTTGGCGACGAGGGTGGCGAAGCCCGCGTTCTCGAGATAGCTCGCGACGAGTCGCGTCATCTTTTCCTCGTCGTCGGCGATGAGGACCCTTGCGGCCATGGCTGACCTCCGGAGCCATTGTACCTTCGCGGGCGGCTCGTCGCCACGGGAAACCTCGGCGCGCGCGAGGCTAACACGCAGATAGCGTCTGCCGTTCACAGTTCCTTCACCCATCTCCCCCAGACTTCGGCGCGGCATCCTTGCGGAAGCCGATCTCTTCTCCCGGAGTTGAACATGAAGCATTGCAGTGGCATCGCCGCCTTCGCGGCCCTCACCCTGGCCCTCGGCGCCGTGAGTCTCGGAGCGCAGGAGATGGGAGGAGCCGGAAACGCCTCCGATCTCGGCCCCTTCACGGCGACGATTTCCTTCATGGAAGGGACGGCGAAGACAGGCGGAGCGACGCTTATGGTGAAGCTCGCCGACGCCATGGGCGCGCCCGTGGATGGGGCGACCCTCACGGCAACGGCCACGATGGACAAGTCCATGGCGATGGATTCAAAGACCATGGACGAGGCAAAGCCGATCCAGGTGGGACTGGAGAAGAATAGCGAGGCGGGTAAGCAGGGCGAGTACATGGCTAAGGTCGATTTTCCCTATGATGGGAAATGGACTGTCGAAGTGCGGGCCGCGCGCGGAACCGACTCGGGCACGGCGAACTTCGGTGTGGAGGTGGCCAAGGCCGGACCGAATCTCGCCGTGGTCGGAGGCTTCCTCGCGCTCATCGCCCTCGTGATCCTGGCCGCCGGAGTGGCGAAGACGCGCAGGTCCAAGCGCCCCGCCGCGACCGCGGCCTGAGGAAGCTCCGATGCGAGAGGCAGCGCCTTTCGGGAAATCGGCGGGGGCGCCGGTCTCGATTCAAGCCGCGGACACGCGGAAGAATCTCCTCGATTTCCCTCCACTTTCCCGCTTCGTCAAGAGCCGCTGGTACCCGGCCATCTTGCAATGGCCTGTGCTCGGCGTCTTCATATTCATCATCTACGAACTCGTCCTCGGCCCCTCCCAAGCCCACGACAATCTGGGAACGGCGCTCACCTGGGTCCTCTGGTGGCCCCTCCTGCCCATCGTCTTCCTCTTTCTGGGCCGCTTCTGGTGCGCCGTCTGCCCCTTCGGCAAGTTGAACGACATCGTCCAGCGTTTCGTGGGCAGCGAAAGGCCGGCACCCGTATTCCTCAAGAAGTACGGGATATGGATCATCGATGCCACCTTCATCCTCATCACCTGGAGCGACCATGTCTTCGGCATCGTGGAGAATCCCCTCGGCTCGGGCATTCTCCTATTGCTCATAACGCTGATGGTGGTGATCTCCGGGGCTCTCTGGGAAAGAAGGACCTTCTGTCGAAACCTCTGCTTCCTCGGCGGCCTCGCCGGCAACTACTCCCGCGCTGGGGCCTTCAGGCTGTCGGCCACCCCAGCCATCTGCGCGAGCTGTACGACCCAGTCCTGCTACAAGGGCAGCGAGGCGGCGCCGGGCTGCCCGATGTTCGTCTTTCCGCGTACGATGGATACGACGGCCGAATGCAACCTCTGCGCGAACTGCGTGAAGTCCTGCCCCAACGGCTCGATCCGGATGAATTTCCGGACGCCTTCCGAGGAACTCTGGTCGGTGAAAAAACCCCGCATCGAGGTCTCCTTCCTCGCGATGGTGATCATGGGCATCGTCTTCGTACAGAACATCACAATGCTGGGGATCTGGAGCGATATCCTCGCGTGGTTCGGCTCGGAGCTTCACCTGTCGAACTACGCCGCCATCTTCACGATTTCCTTCTTCGTCGCGATGGCCCTGCCCGTCGCCTCCCTGTTCATCGCCGGCCGCGTCGCGAGTCTTTCCAACCGCGACGGGGCGCTGCGCAACTTCACAATCTTCGGCTACGCGATCATTCCCCTCGACATGGCGGGCCACATCGCGCACAACCTCTTCCATCTCCTCGCGGAGGGCAAGTCGGTCTGGTTCACCTTTTTCGGCCTTTTCGGGAAGGAAATCGAAGGGGCCTCGACGGCCCTCCTCGACAACGCGACCATCCAGGCCCTGCAGTACATCCTCGTGGTGCTCGGAGCAGCACTTTCTGTCTATTCCGCCTGGCGTATCGCGAAGTCCAATTACGGAGGGACGAAGCACTCGATACCTTCCCTCCTGCCCTTCGCCCTGCTGATCCTCCTTCTTACCTGGGCAAACCTTTACCTTTTCTCGATGCCCATGGCGATGCGTATGTAGGCTCCGAAATTGCGTCAAAGGCTTCGGCATCCTCGGCCGGCTTCCGGTTTCTCGGGAGCCGGCCTTCTTGCGCCTACGACCAAAACAAATTGAAGGAAAAGTAACATATGTTACCGTACCGAATTGACTCACTGGGTAAATGTATCATAAGTTACAGATGTGCTCGCATGTGCGCTGCAGCGTCGAATCATGGCGATCACAAGGAGCGATCATGGGCGCGAGCCTTCTCATCACCTTTCGCGAAAGCCTCGAGGCCTCCCTCGTCATCGGCATGGTCCTCGCCATGGTGGGGCGAGATGGGCGAAAGCGGCATGGTTTCGCCATCTGGGGCGGGCTGGCCTTCGGCATAGGGGCGAGCCTCGTCGTGGCCTGGGCCTTCATCCGCTTCCTGGGGCAGTTCGAGGGGCGTGAGGAACAGATATTCGAAGGTTCGACGATGATTGTCGGGGCCCTCCTCCTTGCCACCCTCCTTCTTTGGACGGGAAGCCATAGCAGCGGCCGAAAACTCGAGGGCCAGATACTGTCCGCCGCGGAAAAGGGCTGGTTGGCCACGGGGGTGCTCGTCTTCGTATCGATACTGCGGGAGGGCGTCGAAACGGTGGTCTATCTCGGTTCGAGCCTCCGCGACGGCGGGCCAGGCACCTTTATCGGCGGCATCGTCGGGATTCTCCTGGCCGTCGGGCTTGGCTTCCTTATTCTCAGGGGGGGAAGGCGATTGCCCGCCTCCAGGTTTTTCATGGTGACGAGCGTCCTCTTCCTTCTTTTCGGCGCGGGACTATTTGCGAGGGCCGCCGGCGAATTCGGAGAGGCCGGCCTCCTTTCCGGCCTGGCCACTCCCCTCTGGACCTTGGCCCAGGTGGACCCAAATGGTCTCCCCACCCTCATGAGCGACCAGGGCGCCGTCGGATCATTCATGAAGGGCCTCTTCGGCTATTCCTCGAGTCCGACCCTCGCCCAGCTCCTGGCTTGGCTCGTCTATGCGACCGGCATGGGCGCCCTGCTTTGGGGTCGAAGGAGAAGATCAAGCGGAATGCCGAGCAAGGAGCTCAATCGAGCCTCCTGACGCTTGGAGGGGGAGCCCTCGCATCGAATCGGCGCAGAGCCTTCACCTCCCCTTCATGATGTCGGGCTAGCATGTTCCGACGAGGGTCGGAACGCATGCTGAAATTTGCCAAGCCGGGGCTCGGCGCCAGAATTCTGGCAGTCTTCGCTGTCGCTGCCATTTTAGTCGTCGGGGGTCTCCTTTCCGTTTTGCCGCCCGCCATAGATCGCCTGGTCGAGGATCTGATGGAAAGCCACGCACGGAGCATCGCCGCTCTTGAGAGGCGTACAATCCAGACGATGGTGACCGACGGTTCCGCGAGGACTCCCTCGGGGGCCCGGGTAGCCCCTCTCGTCGAGGACGAGCTGCGCGGGCTCGCCGAGGAACCCGAGATCGCAAAATCATTTGCAATTGATTCGATATTCATCGTGGAAGGTGGCGGAGCTTCCACCGTCTTCGCCCGCGAAGGCGCGACGGTGCATCTTCCATCGGAAGCCCTCATTGCGGCCGCGAGGGTGGCGGGTGGCGTGACGTTGCACCGGATGGATCCGGCCATGGCTCGCTCGATGGGCGGCCTTATCGACGTATTCGTCCCTCTTGGTCTCGCGCCGGGTTCCCGAGCCCTCCTCGACCTGCGACTCGACTTCGCCGATTCCTTCGCGATGCATCGCGCCCAATTCGCCTGGTTCGAGTATGTCCTCGTCATCGGCGCCATCCTCGCCGAAGGCGCCCAGGGCGTAATCCTCCTCGGCTTCGTGCGGCGCTTCGCGATCCTCCCCGCCCTCGCCATCGGGAGAGCCATGGAAGCGGTGGCCGAGGGCGATCTGGAAGCGCGCCTCGAAGGCCGTACGGGCGACGAGTTTGGCGCGATGGCGACTCGATTCAACGCCATGGTCCTCGCCTTGCGGCACAAGGCGAGGATGTCACGTTATGTCTCCGGCCAGACTCTCGCGATGATTCACCGAGACGACGGCCAAGAGGAATGGCGCCAACCGGCACGCAAGGAACTCGCCATTCTCTTTACCGATGTCCGGGGATTCACCGCCTTTGCCGAGGCGAACGAGCCGGAAATCGTCATCGCGACGCTCAACAAGCTGTTCGAACTCCAGGCGGAGGCGGTGGCGGCCTCGGGCGGCGAGATCGACAAGTTCGTCGGCGATGCCCTGATGGCCACCTTCCGCGAACCACGGGCGGCGATCATCTGCGCGCTGCGAATCCGAAATCGTCTCGATTCGGGATCGGCCGACGCTGGCAGGCTCCGGGTCGGCATGGGGATCGCCTTCGGCGTCGTCGTCGAAGGCGACCTGGGCGGTAGCGGGCGAAAAGACTTTACGATCATCGGCGACGTCGTCAACACGGCGGCGAGGCTCGAATCGATGGCCGGGGAAGGAGAAATTCTCGCTCCCGAATCCCTGATGGCCCTTTCTTCCCTTCGCCCCTTTCTCTGGAAGGGGCGCGGCGAGAGTTCGATCAAGGGGAAGCGATTCCCCCTCGCGATCGCCGAGATCATGGGCTTCCGAAGCCGCGCGCTTACCTCGACTAGGGCGAACTCAGCGTGATCGTGATCGTATCGGCGTAGCTCCCTTCGGAGGGGTAGGTCGCAAAGGGCGAGATCGTCGCGACGAGGTCGTAGCGAGCGGCCGCCGAGTAGGTGGCTGCCGAGGCGCTGGCAATAGGGGAAGGCCCCGAGGAAAGGGGAACCGCGCTTCCGTTCGAGGTCAGCGCATAGCCGATGAGGCTCGTCGGGTCGGCGAGATTGGCGAGGGAGCCCGCGTTGGAGGATGACAGGAGGAGACTGTACGAAACGTTGGAGCGCACGAGGATGTCGGCTCCGAGCGACTGTCCCGGGGCGAGGGTCCCGAAGTTCAGGGCCTGGCTAGTCGTGGTCGAGGAAAAAGACGAACCCGTCGGCACGACCGACACTCCGTAGAGGGAGCCGACGGTGACGGTCACCGTCAGCGTGTTCGATGCCAGGGCGGTGCCGCTGGGCAGGTAGGTGGAGGCGTAGATCGATTCGTCGATCGTCGCGATGTAGCTGCCGGGCGGGGGCATCGTCGTCGGCGAAACGACAAAGGCATAGTCGAAGGTTATCGTGGAATTCTTTGTCGAGGTCGAGGAAAAGCTGCCGGCCAGCACCTCGCTCGGGCTCGTCGGCGACCCGGTGAGGGAAAGCTGGTTGGCGAGGGTGGCCGCGGGGCTGTACATCGCGTAGCTCAGGTTCTCGGGACTGGCCTGGGTCATGGACAGGAGGGTGAGGACGACGCAGAAATCCGTGCCCGTGAAAACGCCTTTCTTGATCGTGACCGTGCCGGTCGCCTGGGCGGTCGTTTCCGCCGAATAGGTGATGGCGAGTGTGGAAGTCGTCGTCTGCCTGACGAAGCTGAGGGAGGCGGCGAAGGCAGTCTGCCCGGCCAAGGCCAGCGACGCCGCGATAAATAGGGCTCGGTATCTCAAAGATTTTCCCATGTTCATTTTCCTCCCTCTCCGGCTGCCGTCCTGATCGCCGCGACGGTGCCGAGCTCGACCACGGCCCCGGCCTCTCCCTCGGGTACTTCTATTGTACTCTCGCTGCCGTCGTCCCACTTTATGGTCAGTCTACCCCGAGGCAGCCCGAAACACTCGAAGACTCCCGTTTCGTCCGTGAAGGTGGCCCCCCCCGCGATCGCCTTGCCGGATTCGTCGAAGAGGTCGCCGGCGATGTTCGTCTTCGGCTTCCCCTTCGAATCCACGAGGGTGCCCCTAACCGACGCCGAGGAAGCCTGCTTGATTGTCACAATTGTGATGGAACGGTAGGCGGGCATGAGCTCGACCGAGGTCGGGTCGGGGAGCACGTCGGGCGGGCTTTCGGGCATCTCGATATTCGCCACGAAGGGCGAGTAGGGCGTCAGATTCGCGATCGCGGCGGGCCTGCCCATGGGCACGAGGGTCGGAGCCGCTCCCTTGGGCCGCACCTCGATGAGCTGGCCGCCGAGGCTCTTTGCCGGCACGAGGATGGCGAGGGCCGAACCCGGGGTCCGCGTGACGGCGAAGTGACCGTCGGCGAAGGCCAGGGCGGAGGCGGCGGAAAGGCTCAGCTGGCCTCCGTTGAAACCGGCCGCCGCGTCGTTGCCCAGGCTGCCGGAGGCCGACAGGGTCGCCAGGGGCAGGTTGACGCTGCCGGATGCGTCGACCTCCCGGTTCGCGTTGGTGCCTACCAAATTCTGCCCCGTGATGGTGAGGAGGCCGTTGTCGCCGAGGGGGAATCCGAAATTGACGGAGTCGCTCTGTCCGATGAAATCGCGCTGGTAGTTTATGCCTCGCCTGTCGGGCGGGGCGACGGTCAGGGTCATCGAAAGCCTGGGTTGACCTCCCGTGTCGGGCTTCCAGTCATAGCCGCCCGACATCGAAAGGAGGGTCGACGGGGCGATGGACAAGGCAGGCCCGGCGGTGAAGGACCAAGAGGCGAGGGCGCCCGCGAGATAGGCGATGTCACCGCTCAAGGCGAAGATCCCCGTTCTCCTCGGCAAGGCGAAGCCGCTCTGGCCGGAAAAGTCCCAATAGTCGGCGGCGCGGCTCATCGTCGAGCCGGGGACGGCGAAGCCGGGTCCCTGGTACTCGGCGGCCAAACCGAGACGGGGAATACGCTGATCGAAAAAAGATGAAAAGCGCCAGAAGGCCCGGCCGGCAAAGGCTGGCGCTTGGCTGGCGACCTTATCCAGAAGACCGAAGGAGAGGGCCCCCGCGAGGCCGAAGCTTCCCGCCGAGGTGGCCGCAATCGAAGTGATGCCCCCGAGGCCTGTCGCGTACCCGGCTTCGAGGTCGGCGCCGATCTGGTACCTGTCGGCCAATCCCATTGCGACATGGGCCGAGCCGAAGGGTTGGGTCGGGTCGTCCTGGCTTACGCCGAGGCCGATCGCGTAGTCGACTTTTCCCGCGCCGATCACGCCCTGATCGTAGGGGATGCCGAGCTTGATAGTCCTCGGCGCCTCCCCTTTTTCGGCGATGTCGATCCGCACCTCGTTGAGTCCCGAGGAGAGGGGGAGATCGGAGAGATGATAGGTGCCTGCGGCCAAGCTGAGCTGTCTCGTAAAGCTGCCGTTCACGAAGACCCGCACGGTCGCATCGGCCTGCAACACGAACTCGCCCGAGGTGACGTCGGGGGAATTCGTCCAGCCGGGCAGCCCCTCCTCCCTGCCGAAGGCGATTCCGTAGAGCTGCCTTCCCGACTGGAAAGACACGACGGGCGCTGCGATGATGCCTGCCTGGAGTCGCGAGCCGATTCGCGGAAAGTCCTTTACCGCCCGGGCCGCATCCAACGCGGTGGAGGCCCCGTAGGGGCTCAGGGAAAGGGAGGCGGAGGCTTCGGCCACGTAGCCAAAAAGGTCGATCGCCGGCATGAGTCTGAGGACGCTCGTCCAGGAGGCTTGGCTCGTCGAACCGCCGGTCTGCCAGGAGGGATCGAACTCCAGGCTCGTCGCGACCGTCCCCGCGAAATCCGCGTTCTTGTAGCGGATTTCACCTTTTCCGGCTTCCGGCCTTTCCCGCGCCGCTATGACCTCGGGCCGCATCGATTGGGGGTCAAGGTTTATCGAGAGAACCAGATTGGCCGCGTCCAGGGAAACCCTGATGCCGAAGAGCCCGAGTTCCGAGACTCGGATGGCCCTATCCTTGTCGAAGAGTGACGCCGTGATGCTGGGCCTGAGGAGGGGGCCGAGGAAAGGCTTCAGGTCGAAGGTCGACAGGGATAATTCCCCGCCGGGCTTGATCTCGAACTGGATGGCGCCGACCTTCGCTCCGTCGATAACCAGGTCCGCCAGGCCCTGCTGACTGTCCTCCTGCGCGGCGAGTTCCGGAGGATGGGGTGAACAGAGGAGAAGGAAGGCGAGGCCGGTCAGGATGAACCAGCGGCTAATAGACACCTTCATAGTCGACCGTAGCATCGTAGCTCTTTCCCGGCACGGCGTCAGGTTTGGCTATGAAAACATGAATGCTTTTTCCCGGGAGATAGTTCGCTCCGGCGAGAATGCCCAGATCTTCGGTCGGCAGCTTCACGAGCCCGTTCCCGAGCGTGATCCGCGGATCGAGGGCGACGACATGGCGGGTACCCGTATTCCTGAGCCCGATGAGAAAACCAGGAGAACCGTCGCTCCCTGTCGCTCCCACGGCCGTAGCTTCGAGGGCTGCGGCGAAGGAAGGCTTTCCGACGTAGAGGGAGGCGATGTAGCGGAACATCATCTTTATCCCCGAGCTCGTCGCGGGCCCCGTGTCGAGGGCGACCTGTTCGGCCACGAATCTGAAGCAGCGCTCCGCATCGATATCTGAGGGCCCCTTCCACTGGATCTTGACGACGGCCTGGGCGCCGGGTTCGACGACCATGCGCGAAGGGTAGATCAGGAAGAGATCGTCGGCCGGTCCGTTGATTTCCTTTCCTTCGGCCGAAAGATCGCGGCTCAGCACGCGGAACCTGATGGCTATCCGGCCAGGATCCTCCGACTTGATCCTGAAGGTCGCGATGCTCTCCGGCCCGGAGGGGGCGATGGTCGTCGAAATGGGCTCGAGGGTAAAGGCGCTGAGGGCCCCCGCCCCAAAAAATAGGGCGGCGAGAGCCAGCAAAGCGCGTGTTTTTTTCATGGAGTTTCGAAGGTCAGGGCGAGGTGATGGTGAAGGTAAGGCTGTCGGTGTAGGAGTCGGCGTTCAGGAAGGCCGCGGGAAAGGAGATATAGAGGATGTTCGAACTGCCTGCCGCCGTGGCCGAGCGCGTGGTCGAGGTCGTGAGGGTAGCCGTGCTGCCGGTGAAGGTGACGGGATTGCTGCCATAGGTCAGGGTGTAAGCCTGGCTGTCCGTCCCGCTTGTCTCCTTGAGAGTGGCCCCGTTGGCGCTCGAAAGAGTGACCGTATAGCCGGCCTTGCTGTTGGAAAGTTCGACGACCGTGGCGATTTGGAGATTGGTGGTCGCTACGCCCACGGGCAGTGCCGAGGCGTTGGCGTCGGGCGTGACCGTGATCGTGGTGACGGCGGCAACCGATCCGGAAAGGGACAGGGTGCCGGTCGAGGAGAGGGCAAAGGTCGGCATCACGAGGGCTGCAAGGGCAATCGCGATGATGACGCTCCGCTTGACGAAAATACTTGTCTTCATATCTCAACCTCCAAGGTCAAAGTGCAGGGCTACTGTACCATTTATAAAGCAGTAAGCATGCCAAACGTTGAACTAATTACAGGAAAAATATATCCTTTCCTAGTAACACAATCCAGATTTTAGCAAAGCGACTGCAGGCATGTCCAGCACACTATTCGCCATTTCGGTCGAATACATCGTCCATTCAGTCGAGGGTTGGAGGCGGATTGGGGTTGTATAGTCGATGCAAACATGATCGAAGGTGCCTTTCGCTGATCCCAAGCTCGCGGGCGGCGGCGCTTTGGTTTCCGGCGCTGCGATCGAGGGCCGCGTGGATGAGTTCGCTTTCGAAGTCCCGCATCGCCGAGTGGTAGTCCTTGGCGGCGAAGGATTCCGCCTCCTTTTTGGGGCTTTCTTCGATCGGGCCCGGCGGGAGATCGGCGATTCTTATGAACTCGCCCCTGCACAGCACGACGGCGCGCTCGATGGCGTTCTCGAGCTCCCGGATATTGCCGGGAAAGGGGCGCTTGTGGAGAAGGTCGAGGGCCTCGCGGGTGATGCCCTTCACGGTTTTGCGATTCCGCTCGCTGAAGCGGGCGATGAAGTGATCGACCAGATGTCGAATGTCCTCCTTGCGTTCGCGCAGGGGCGGGAGGCTAATCTCGATCACGTTGAGTCGAAAATAGAGATCGCGCCGGAAGGCGTTTTCTTCGACCATCCGGGCGAGGTTCCTGTTGGTCGCCGCGATGATCCTGACATCGAGATTCCGCGTCCTGTTTTCGCCGACCCTTTCGATCTGCCCGAACTGGATCGTTCTGAGCAGTTTCACCTGGAGGAGGGGCGAGATCTCGCCGATTTCGTCGAGAAAGATGGTGCCGCCCTCGGCTTCCTCGAAGCGGCCGAGACGGTCCGCGTTCGCGCCGGTAAAGGAGCCCTTGAGGTGGCCGAAAAGCTCGCTCTCGGCGAGGGATTCCGGAAGCGCCGAAATGCTGACAGCCACGAAGGCGCCCTTTCTGCCTGAGCGCTCGTGGATGAAGCGGGCCACGAGTTCCTTTCCCGTCCCGCTTTCGCCCGAGAGGAGGACGGTGGCGGAACTGTTGGCTGCGCGGGAGGCCATGCTGAGTACGGCCGCCATCGACTCGCTCCGATAAATGATCCCCGCCACGGCCGGAGAGGCGGCGGGACCCTCGTCGGGCGGCAGCAGGGCTTCATGCTGTAGTGCCATCCGCTCGTTGACCCGGAGGACGATCCTCTCGATGCCGTCCCGGGTCGTCGGCTTGATCAGATAGTCGTCGGCCCCGCCCTTGAGTAGGCTGACCGCCTCGCGCGTGTCGGCGAAGGCCGTCATGACCACGACGGCGATGGCGGGACTCAGGGCCTTGACGCCGGTGAGGACGTCGAAGCCCGATCCGTCGGGGAGATGGAGGTCGGTGAGCACGAGGTCGATCACCGATCGGGCGACCAGGGACAGGGCTTCTTTTACGTTCGTCGCCGAAAGGTATTCCACCGGGGGATAATCGAGGGCGTCGATCACGGAGCGGATGAGCTCGATCTGGGTTTCGTCATCGTCGACGGCCAGCAATGTCATGGCGGAGTACCTCGGAGAAGCCTGGCCGTCATGCCGTTTTCCCTGCGTCCAATCGCCTTGTCGGGGCAAGGAGCCTGAAGCTTCATGTACATTCGTCGGTCGAATTTAGGAGCCGGAAAATTGAAAAGAAAGTATGACTGGCCGCATGCGGATATTGTTTGTAACTTACGTTACAGATGATACCGGCCCATCGCCGAGAAAAGGAGTCCTTCATGTCATTCAGCGTTCCCGATCTTTCCTATGGCTATGACGCTCTCGAGCCCTTCATCGATGTCGAAACGATGAAAATCCACCACGACAAGCACCATGGCGCCTATGTCACCAACCTGAACAAGGCGATCGAAGGCAGCGAATTTGCCGCCTGGCCCATCGAGACCATCATCAAGGATCTCGCGAAGCTGCCCGAGTCGATCCGGACGGCGGTGAGGAACAATGGGGGCGGTCATTACAACCACTCGCTTTTTTGGACGATGATGGGGCCGAATGCCGGCGGGAAGCCCTCGGGCAGCCTCGCCTCGGCCATCGACCGCGATCTCGGCGGCTTCGAGGCCTTTTCAACCGAGTTCACCAAGGCGGGACTCGGCCGATTCGGCTCGGGCTGGGCCTGGCTCGTCCTCGACCAAGGGAAGAAACTCGCGGTGCTGTCGACTCCCAATCAGGACAATCCACTTACGGAGGGACAGAAACCCCTCCTCGGTGTCGACGTTTGGGAACACGCGTACTATCTTAAATACCAGAACCGTCGCGCCGATTACCTCGAATCTTTTTTCAAGCTCATCGATTGGAAGGCCGCAGGCCGCCGCTTCGAGGCCGCAATGGGCTAGGGCCCCTCGGGCCCAAGGAGGCTATGTGGCATACAACAATTCTCGGAAACTCTCTCTGAAATGGGAGGACGCCATCGCCGCGGTCAAGGCCGGGCTCAAGGCCCAGGGCTTCGGGGTACTGACGGAGATCGATATGCAGACCACCCTGCGCGAGAAGGTAGGCGCCGAGATCGGTCGCTATGTCATCCTCGGGGCCTGCAATCCCGGATTCGCCAACAAGGCGATAGCGCTGGAGGGGCGAATTGGCGTTCTCCTGCCCTGCAACATTCTTGTCCGCGAGCTTGGCGACGCCACGATCGAGGTCGTGGCCGTCAATCCGGCCGAGACCATGAAGGCTGTGGCCAATCCCGCCCTCGAATCGCTCGCCGGAGATGTCGCCGATCGCCTCGGGAAGATGCTCGCCGGACTCGGCTGATCCGACGGCTTTCAGGATCGGATGAGGGCCCTCCGCGTCGAACGGAGGGCCCTGTCTTTAGGCGATCGCGACGACCTCATAGCCGGCGTCGGCGACGGCGGCCTTCATAGCCGTCTCGTCGAGGGCCCCGCCCTCGACAACGGCGCTCTTCGTGGCCAGGTCGACGATCGCCGAGGTCACACCCGAAACTCCCTTGAGAGCCTTGGTGACGTGCATCACGCAATGATTGCAGGTCATACCTTCCACCGAAAGCGTCTTCTTCATAATTAGCTCCTTCCCGGACGGCTGTCCGGATCGACGATTTGCGGCAGCCCGCGAGGGGGCGGCCCGGATTCACTATGCCTTGAATCTCCTGAGCCTGAGGGCGTTCGAGACGACCGATACCGAGCTCATCGACATGGCCGCCGCGGCGAACATGGGGTTGAGGAGGGGGCCCCCGAAGGCGTGGAGGATGCCCGCCGCCACGGGGATGCCGAGCACGTTGTAGCCGAAGGCCCAGAAGAGGTTCTGCTTGATGTTGCGCATCACGCTTCGCGAGAGCTTGATGGCCGTCGGCACCTCGTCGAGGTCGCTGCGCATCAGGACGATGTCGGCGCTCTCCATCGCGATGTCCGTGCCCGAGCCGATGGCGATGCCGACATCGGCCTGCGCGAGGGCGGGGGCGTCGTTGATGCCGTCGCCGACCATGGCGACCCTGCGGCCCTCGGCCTGGAGCTTCTTGACCTCGGCGGCCTTGTCGCCGGGGAGGACCTCGGCGAGGACGCGGTCGACGCCGACCTCCTTGGCGATGGCCTCGGCGGTGCGGCGCGTGTCGCCCGTGATCATGGCGACCTCGATGCCCATGGCCCTGAGCTTGGCGATGGCGGCGGCGCTGGTCGGCTTGACCACGTCCGCCACGGCGATGATGCCGGCGACGAGGCCCTCGACGGCGAGGAACATCGGCGTCTTGCCGGCGAGGGCGAGACGCTCGGCCTCGGCCTCGGGTACGGCTATGCCCTTCGAGGCGAGATGGCGGGCGTTGCCGAGGAGGATCGCCCTGCCGCCGACCTTCGCCTCGATGCCGTGCCCGGGGATGGCGGCGAAGGCCGAAACCGGGGGCAGGGCGAGACCGCGTCCCTCGGCCGCGGACACTATGGCCGCGCCGAGGGGGTGCTCGCTGCCCTTCTCGGCGGCCGCGGCGAGGGCGAGGAGCTCGTCGCCGGAAAAGTTGCCAATTGGTATGATATCGGTCAGTTCGGGCTTGCCCCGCGTGATCGTGCCGGTCTTGTCGAAGACGACGGTGTCGATGCGGCCCGCGGTCTCGAGGGCGACGCCAGATTTCACGAGGACGCCGAGCTCGGCTCCCTTGCCCGTGCCCACCATGATGGCCGTCGGCGTCGCGAGGCCGAGGGCGCAGGGGCAGGCTATCGTCAGCACCGCGACGAAGACCGTCAGCGCGAAGGAGAGGCTCTGTCCCGCCATCAGCCAGGCGCCGGCCGCGAGGAGGGCGATGCCGAAGACGACCGGCACGAAGACGCCCGACACCTTGTCGGCGGTTTCCGCGATGGGGGCCTTGGAGCCCTGTGCGTCCTCGACGAGCTTGATGATCCGCGACAGGACGGTATCGGCGCCGACCTTGGTGGCGCGGAAGAGGATGGAGCCCGTGCCGTTCACGCTGGCGCCGACGACCTCGGCCCCGGGCGTCTTCTCCACGGGCATCGACTCGCCGGTGAGCATCGATTCGTCGACCGATGTGGCGCCTTCGACGACCAGGCCGTCGACGGGGATGCGCTCGCCGGGCCTGACGCGGAGGATGTCGCCGGGCTCGACCTCGTCGATGGGCATCTCGATGTCGCGGCCTTCCTGCACGACGATGGCGGTCTTGGGCCTGAGGCCCATCAACTTCTTGATCGAGTCCGAGGTGCGTCCCTTCGACACCGCCTCGAGGGTCTTGCCCAACATGATCAGCGTTATGATGATGCCGGCCGTTTCGAACCAGAGGCTCATGACGGCGGAGGCGTCGCCCGCGGCTATGCGCCCGATGGACACGAGGCTCCAGCCGATGGCCGCCGTCGTGCCCATGGCGATGAGGGAGTCCATGTTGGGCGCGCCGTGGAGGATGGTACGAAATCCGACCCGGTAGAAACGGTTGCCCGCGGCGACCACGGGGGCCACCAGCGCGAGTTCGAGGAGTGCGTAGACGAGGGGGTGGTGCATCGGCGAGATGAGGGCCGGCAGGGGCCAGCCGAGCATCGCGCCCATGGCGACGTAGAGGAGGGGGACTGAGAAACCGAGGGAGACCGCGAACTTCGTCCACATCGTCCGTATCTCGCGTTCTTTTTCCTCGCGATGGGCGTCGGCCTTGGCGACGCCCTGGCCCTCCTCGATGGCCTTGGCCTCGTAGCCCGCCTCGACGATGGCCTGCTTGAGCTGGGAGACCCGCGCGGCGTCCGCGTCGTAGCGCACCGTGGCCTTTTCGGTCATCAGGTTGACCGAGGCGACGATGACGCCGGGCACCTTCGTGAGGGCCTTTTCCACCGCCCGCGAGCAGGCGGCGCAGGTCATGCCGCCGACGGGGATGGTGATTTCCTTTTCGTCGCGGTCGTCGACGGCCTCGTAGCCGGCCTTGGCGACGGCCTCCTTGATGGTTTCGATCGTGACGTTGCCCTCGTCGAAGCTCACGGAAAGCCGCTCCGTCGCGAAGTTCACCGAAGCCTCGGCTATGCCGGGCAACTTGCGCACGGCCCTCTCGGAAGCCGCCGCGCAGGCGGTGCAGGTCATGCCGTTTATCTTGAGGCGCGCAGCCTTAACCATCGAAATCTCCTTCGGCGCGGCTCTCGAGAGCCGGCCGTCATTTTCCCGTTCAGCCGAGATAGTTCTCGAGGATGGAGGAAATCTCCTCGATCTTCTCGGCGCCCTGGTCCTTGTTGATCGCGTCCTTCACGCAGGTATCCATGTGCTGTTTGAGAATGATGAGATTGGCCTTCTTGAGGAGGGCGACGGCGGCGTGCACCTGCTTGGATACGTCGATGCAATAGCGGTCGCCTTCGACCATCCTGATGATGGCCTCGACCTGGCCCCGGGCGGTTTTGAGGAGGTCGAGGGCCTTTTGACTGTCCCTGCTGCAATGGTCCATGCTCACCGTCCTCCCGAAAATCGCACTATCCAACCTGCCCACCCCCCTGGGGGAGGGGTAGGTATAAAATAGCGTCGGACTCGTTTCGAAAGCAAGTCCCCGAACATCGTTCAGAATCCGTCTGTGTCGGCCGCCCCGGGACGGTAACTGGCCAACTCCTTTCGAATGTCCGCCGTTTTCACCTTCGAGAGGTCGGCGACGGTCTTCACATAGCCGTGAAGCATGTTCATGGAGCAATTGAAGGTGAAATCGCCGGTGACGGTGAAGGGGGGCGTCGAGAGCTGGCCCTGGGTCAGATCGAGGGCTCCGTTCAGCTCGGGAAAGAAGACCACCGAATTGCAGCCGTCGAGCTGGACGGGCTCGAAGTGGATGATGGCCTTGAGGCCCTTCTGCAGCACGATGGCTGCCGGGCTGTAGCCGTTCGCGTCGACCTTGACGGTGATCTCCTGCACGCCCTTCCTGATTTTCGCGAGGCCGATCGTCGAGAGATCAAGGCCGGCGCCCGAAGCTCCGGCGCTCGCTCCCCCGCCACAGCCGCAACCGCCGGCGGCCGCGCCGCCTTGGGTCTGGGGAATCGCGAGGGCGGCGGCGAGGTCGGCCGGCCCCCCCGCGAGCGCTCCGTTTCCGGAGCCGGAGCCGCCTCCGGCGGCGGCCTGGACGGGGGTGTCGCCCGATGTCGGCGGCGAAAGGTCGAGGGAGGCTGTCGAGGCAGTCGCCGTTCCTCCATCGCCTTGTCCGCCCTGAGATCCCCCCGCGGCGGGGCCCTCCAGGCTCGATTTGATCTTGCCGAGGTCGTCGACGACGCCGAAGGCGCTCCTGATCATGCCCATCCAGCAGGAGTAGGGCACGATTCCGGCCTTCGTCGGCGTGAACTCGATGATGTTGTCCCCGGGCTTGAGGTCCTTCCTGATGCGGTAGGCCGGCACGATCACGGTTCGATTGCAACCAGTTATGTCTTCTTTCTTGATCCTGATGATCCAGCGCACGGGGATGCCGGCCTGCACGTAGAAGGGCATGTAGTTGTTCGAGCCGAAGACCGTCACGACGGTCTGGACCCCGTTCTCGATGGTGGCGCGGGGAATCTCGCCGCCATTGCCCGCGACCTGGGTGGCGGAGGCGCCTCCAGACCCGGGGGCCCCGCCTGCTCCAGCAGCGCCCTCTGTGGGAAGTTGGAGCTCGCCGCCCGAGGCCTGGCCGCCCCCCGCCTGACCCGAGGCGTAGACGGCGTTTTGCGCCAGCGGCGAGGACGCGAGGCTGGCTTGGAGGCCCGAAAGGTTGCTCGAACCGAAGGGATCGGGGAGGGCGATGCCCGCCAGGGCCGCGGCGCGCCCGAGGGTGAGGGTACCGAGGAAGAGGACGAGGACGGCGCTCGCCTTGATCATGATGGGCATGAACTTGCGCGGGAGGACTGTGGCCGCCGCCCCGAAGAGGAGCATGAGGGGCACGGTGCCGATCGAGAAGAGGAACATCGAGAGGGCACCGGCGGCGATGGAGCCCGTGCCGAGGGCGTAGAGCTGCATGGTCTGGAGGGGTCCGCAGGGCATCAGCCCGCCGAGGATGCCTACAACGAAGGGGCCGCGGGCGGGGCCTTTGCCGCTTCCGCCCAGCTTCGAGGCGATGGTCGCGATCCCCCGTTTCAGGGGCTTGGGCAGGAGACCGGGGGCCTCGGGGAGGGCGGGGAGTATGCCCATCATCTTGAGACCCAGCCAGAGCATGAACAGACCCGCCAGGGCGGTGATGGCGCCCTTCGTAGTCTCCGAGAAGCTGAAGGCAGCGCCGAGGCCTCCGACTATAGCGCCGACGATCGTGTACGAAATGACGCGTCCGCCATTGTACAGGAGGCCCGGCAGAAGCCTGTCGAGAGCCTTGGCCTTCGAGGCCGCAGGCGTGGCCGGAATCGTCTTCACACTCTGCGAGATGGCCAGTCCGCCGCACATCGCCACGCAGTGCACCGAGGTGAGGAGGCCGATGACGATAAGCATGCCGTAGCCGATGGAGGAATCCGCGATGGGGAAGCTGTTGAAGAGGCCGAGGCTGTTCGCGACGAAATAGATGGCCGCGAGGCCGATGCCGATGCCCAGGGCGATGGGCGTCGCTCGGCTCGGTCCTTCCTTGACAGTGTAGCCCGCCCCTTCGACCGCGGCCCTCAGGGCTTCGGTCACCACCCCGCCGTCGTGCCGGATCGTCGCCCTTCCGCCGACCTGACTGGCCTTCGCCGACTCGACGCCGGCCACCTTTCCCAACGCCGCCTCGATGCGCCTTTCGCACGAGCGACAGGTCATGCCCTCGATATGGAGGATGCTTTCCTTCACCTTTCGACTCCCGCGGAGGGGAGCTGCCGCCCCCGCCGCGTCTCGACTCTAGCCGTCTTGTGTGAAGGAAGTGTGAACGCTTTCCGATTTTACGATGCAGGGGAGGGGAGGAAGGGGCCGCGAGCAGCGCGGCGCCTTCACCGCGCTACGAGGAGGGAGGCGGTGACGAGGTAGGCAAGCACCGTCGCCACGTCGGTGAAGGCCAACACGATGGGGCCGGAGGCCACCTTGAGATTGACCTTCAGGCGATAGAGGAGGAGGGGAAGCCCGAAGCCGACCGTCGCCGCGATCGCCATCGCGATGGCGACGCTCAAGAAAATCGCCGGCCCCTCGGGGCCCCTGCCCTTCCAGAGCATCTCGATGCCCGAAAGGATGGCGCCGGCCGCCGCGCCGAGGAGGATGCCCGTTCCCGCCTCGCGGAAAAGGCCGAGAAGGGCCTTCGAGGCGTCCTTGGCGGAGTGGGTGACGATCTGGAGGGCGAGGGTCATCGACTGGATGGCCGTGCTCTCCCCTAGAGCGAGTATGGGCGCGAGAAAGAGGGCGAGGACGATGCTGGTCTCCAGGGTCTTCGTGAAGGCCGAGGAGACGGCGACGCAGAGGAGGCCGCCGGCGATGGTCGATAGGAGCCAGGGGAAGCGGAGGCGAAAACCGCGCAGAGGCCCGGCGCCGATGAGACCCCCGACCCTGATGCCGATTGTTTGAAAGGCCTCCTCGCGCAGGGCCGCGTCCGAAACATCGATTTCGCGCTCCGCGAAGACATGGAGGTCGAGGACCCCCATGATCCTTCCCCGCCTGTCCACGACGGGGAGGGCCAGGAGACGGCGGCTCTCGAAGACCTTCGCCGCCTCGGCCAGACTCGATTCGGCGGGAATGACGATGGGGTCGCGCACGCAGACATCGCGAAGGAGGCTGTCGGGGCTCCGCGTGAGAAAGCGCCTCGTCGGCATGACACCCTCGAGGCGTCCCTCGTCGTCGACCACATAGAAATAATGGATCTTCGACTCGTCGCGTTCGCGCTGCACGATTTCGACGGCCTCGCGCACCGTGAGTCCTCCGTCGAGGCGGGTGAAATTGCGATGGATATGACGGGCCACCAGGGTCGTCCCGAGGTCCTTCGCCTCGTCCCTCGTCCGGGGCGGCTCCCCGGCGAGGTGGGGCGGCAATGACCGCCTTGTGTCGCTCATGTCAGGTATCCTTTCGTCTCGCTTCTTGCGGAGGTCTAGCGGCCTCGGGGTTCCGCCCGGCGTTCCGCCGAGGCCGTCCGTCGGCGGGGTCCGGCGAGGCGGGAACGGGCCCTCAGCCCCGCCTGAAGTTCTCGGCGAGTATGAGGGCAATGAGGTCACCCTGAACGGCCGAGGCGGCGGCTTCTATGCCGTCGCCCGAGCCCTGGAGGACGAGGGGAAGGTCGGGATAGTACTTGCTTGAGATGGCCAGGAGATTGTCCCTGCCGCGGAGCGAGCCCAGGGCTCCTCCCTTCGGCACGGCGACCGGGCCGACGGCGACGCCTCCGTCGTCCATGGCGGCGGCGTAGCGCAGGGCCTTGCCCGCGGCCCTCGCCTGGGCGACGCGTTGGGCGAAATTGGAGTCGAGGCCAGGCAGGGCGCCGATGAAATCCTCGACGCCGAGGAGGGCCAGGCTGGGCGGCACCAGGGGTTCGAGGGCCACATCGGCGAACTCGAGCTTGCGTCCGAGGGTGCGCGCGAGGATGAGGGCCTTGCGGGCCACGTCCTCGCCGCCGAGATCGGCGCGCGGATCCCTTTCGGTGTAGCCGCGCTGCATGGCCGTCGTGACCAGCTTCGAAAAGGGCTTTCCGTCCTCGAGGCCCGTCATGAGGTGGCCGATGGTTCCCGAAAGTGCCCCGGTGAAGGCGTCGACGCGGTCGCCGTTCCGGATCAGGCCGAGGCAGGTCTCGATGACCGGCACGGCAGAGGCGACGGTCGCCTCGTAGCGGAAGCGTGGGGTGGCGGTCAGACTGTCGAAGAGCTCCTGGGCGCCGGCGACAGGCAGCTTATTCGCCGTCACCGCCGAAAATCCCTTTCGCAAGGCATGCACGAGGACAGGCCCGGTCCAGGCGGAGGAGGTGAGATCGATGACGAGGGGAGGGAGCCCGCCTGCCTCGGCCGCCGCGACCTCGTCGATCAGCTCGACGGCACGGGTGGCTGCCCCGTTCACGGACTCCTGGGCGCCGTCTGAGCCCTCCCCGCCCTGGGCCGCGAATGAGGCTCCCGCCTCTTTGCGGGTCGAAATTCCGGCCAGGGCCTCGAAGGCCAGGCCCTTCGAGTTGATGAAGGCTGCCGTCGAGTCGGCCCAGGCGACGATGCGGTACTCGGCCTGGTGACGCTGTCGGTGAAAGGCCACCGATTCGCCGAGCTGGCGTACGAAGACGCGACCGAGTTTGCCGGCGCCGAGGACGACGAGGGCTGTCGATTCCATGCTGAGATTATTCGCTCGAGTGGGCCCGCAGGTCCACAGATTTCGAAAAAATCACGCGCTTGGAGGCTCAGGCCTCCTCGTACAACCAGGTGGAGAGGTAGCGCTCGCCGTTGTCCGGCACGATGGCGACGATGAGCTTCCCCTCGCTTTCGGGTCGCCTTGCCACCTTCAGCGCGGCCCAGAGGGCGGCGCCCGCCGAAATGCCCACGAGGAGCCCTTCCCCTCTCGCCGCGGCCCGCGCCGTGGCGCCAGCATCCTCGTGGCCGACGGCGATGATTTCGTCGACGACGGTTTTGTCGTAAACCGCCGGCACGAAGCCCGCGCCGATGCCCTGGATCTTATGAGGGCCGGGGGCTCCGCCCGAGAGGACGGGGGAGGCCGTCGGCTCCACGGCGATGGCCTTGAGCCCCTGCTTCCTTTCCTTGAGGAGGCCGGCGATTCCGCTGATCGTCCCGCCGGTGCCGACGCCCGACACGATGACATCGACCTTGCCGTCGGTGTCGCGCCATATCTCCTCCGCCGTCGTGCGGCGGTGTATCGCCGGGTTTGCGGGGTTCTCGAACTGCATCGGCATGAAGGCCCCGGGCGTCGAGGCGAGGATCTCCTTCGCCTTGGCGATGGCTCCGTTCATCCCCTTGGCCCCCTCGGTCAGGACGAGTTCGGCCCCGTAGGCCAGGAGAATCTTCCGCCGCTCCACGCTCATCGTCTCGGGCATCGTGAGGATGATGCGATAGCCCTTGGCCGCTGCCACCGCGGCGAGGGCGACCCCCGTGTTCCCGCTCGTCGGCTCGACGATGGTGGAGCCCGGCTTGAGGAGTCCGACGCGCTCGGCCTCCTCGACCATCGCCACGCCGATGCGATCCTTCACGCTCATGAAGGGATTCCGGTATTCGAGCTTCGCGAGAATGGTGGCGCGATGGCTCGACTCCTCGTGGTGGAATTTCACGAGAGGCGTGTTGCCGACGAGTTCCAGGATGGAATTCGCATAATTCATGGTATCTCCTTCGCTGCCGCGGCCCCGCCGGGTCGCGAGCGGTCAAATGTGGTACTCGAGGGCCGTCGCGGTCGAAGCGTCCTCGAGGCTGATCTCCGCCAATCCCTTCTTGATGACGACGTCGAGGGCGAGCCAGGTTCGCGCCGCCTTATCCCCCGCCTCCGACTTCCGCCCCTCTTCGTAGCCACCCCCGAAACCCGATCCCCCCTCGAGGGCCTCCACGATCTCGAGCATGCTCGTCGAGCGCGGAGGCTTGGCCAGGCTGAGCCCGCCCTTCGGCCCGCGTAGCGTCGCGACGATGCCGGCCGACTTCAGCGGGGCGATGAGCTTGGCAAGGTAAGCCTCGGGGATGTTCTGACGCCGGGCGACGCTGGCGATGTCGATGGGGCCCTCGGTCCCGTGATCGACGAGGTCGATGAGGAGGAGAAGACCATAGCGCGAGCGAGAGGTTATCATTCAGAGAAATATTATTTAGAGGATCGTAAAAGTCAAGAACATCGTCAAAAATAAGTGCCTCGAAGCTTGTTGGCGATATCACGAGGCTTGTCGCGCCGAGGATGCGGGCGGCAGGCAGCACAGGCCGGTCTGCCCCCTCGGGTCGCCGAAGGCCCGTCAGTCGCCACCATACGCCGTTTAGCCGAAGGTGCTCTTCAGTATGTCCTTGAGTGCATCCCCTCTTCCCATCGTGAAATACTGGATGCATGGCGCGCCTGCGTCGAGAAGATCGTGGGCGATGCGCACCGCCCATTCTGTGCCGACTTTGCGTTCTTCGGCCGGGCTCCTGGCCTCCTCCATCGCCGCCGCCAGGGGCCGAGGGATGTCGACAAAGAAACTCGCGGGGATGAGGGCGAGGGAGGAACGGCGGAGAATCGGCTTGAGCCCCGGGATGACGGGCGTCGAAAAGCCCCGCCGCCTGAGCTCGCGGACAAAGCGCTTGTAATGTTCGGCGTCGAAGACCATCTGGGTGATGACATAAGAAGCGCCGGCCTCGAGCTTCTCGGCGAGGCGATCCATGTCGGCGTCGAAGCTCGGAGCGGCGACGTGCTTTTCGGGGTAGCCGGCGACCCCGACGACAAAGGAGGTCGGCTTGCCCTCGACCGGCGGGGAAAAGCGCCCCGCGTTGAGGTCGCCGATGTGACGGAGGAGATCGACGGCGGCCGGGTAGGACTGGGGGAGGGTATCGGCACAGGCCGAGGCCGCGACCGAAGGCGAGGCGTCGTTTCCCAAGGGCGCCGACAAAGGCGCCGTACCGTCGTCTCCCCTGACGACGAAGAGGTCATGGAAACCCGACCAATGGAGGTCGATGAGGAGGTCCTCCATGGCGAGGCGCTCGGTTCCGTAGGCGACGAGATGGGGAATGGTCGTGATGCCGAAATTGTCCCGAATGGCGACGGCGGTGCCAAGGGTGCCCGGCCGCGGCCGCGGCACGAAGGCTCCATCGCCCTCGCAGTCGCTTGAGGCCGGACTCCGCGCATGATCGGTCACGCTGACGAAGGCCGGCTGCCAGGGCATCGTCGCCTCGACCGCGTGCATTATTGCGTCCATGTCTCCCCCGCGGAGGGGAGGTATCACTTCAAGGGAAAAGCGCTTCTTGCCGCCGGAAAGGGCATCGAGGACTCGGGTGGGGGCCATCCGCGGATTCTAGCGGGAAGTTGCGATTCGGAGAAGCATGGCACGGGCGCGGTTCGACGCGAATCTCGTCGCCGTCTCGCTGCGACGCCCGCGGCATAGTGGGACTATTTCTTTTCTATTTCCGCCTTCATCGCGCGAAAGGTCTCGGCGTCGATCTCTCCGCGGGCGAAGCGCTCTACCATGATGTCGAGCCCCCGCGCGTTGCGGTCATCCCCCTGGGAGAGACCGGTCTTCCCGCTCCTGGCCGTACGCAGGATGTAAATTATCCCCACGATGACAAGGGCGACGAAGGCGAGGCCAAAGACGAGGTGGAACCAGGGGAAGCCGAAAAAACCGTTCCCCGCATAACCCTGGCCAAAACCATACATACCGTGATACATGCTGTACCTCCTGTACTCTCTTGAGATACAGCAAAAACCGTGCCACGATCAAAAAAGCTCAATTGGTATGGATCGATCGGATAGTCCGCATGGTAAGACCCTTCGCTTTAACGAATTAGCATTTTAAATCCCGCCTCCGCCGCAGGGGGCGTCTTATCCGCCCATTCCTCCCGCGGGTCTTTGTTGCCCCTTCGAGGGAAAAAACAACCCATCGGCAAGCCCAGAAGGCCCGCGACTAGCCGATCGGGCTCCGCCTTCGGGTCCGGCTGGCCGAATTCACCGCCCACCCTCATGCCCCGCGCTCAGGCGTAGACCGCGCTCAGGCGTAGGCCGCCCGCTCCGGCATCCAGCCCTCGAGGACGGGCAGATAGGCCCTCGCCTCCGCCCTGGCCCCCACGAGGTCATGATCCTTATAATTACCGCATTCCACCGCGCTGGCCCCCGGCACCGGCCCCTCGTAACCCGCGACGAAGGCGAAGGCCTCCTTGACGAGGGTCCCGACCTCGGCGTCGGAAAGAGAGCGGGTGAGGAGGTAGCAGCCAGTCCTGCAACCCATGGGCCCGAAGTAGATGATGCCCTCTGACCTGTCGCTCGAGCGGAGGTAGGTCGCCACGAGATGCTCGAGGGTGTGGATGGCCCCGTTTCCGAGAACCTCGCCGACATTGGGCTTCTTCATCCTGAGATCCCAGGTGACCACGTCCCCGTCGACGCGGGAAATATAGAGACCCCGGTCGAGTCTGGTGTGATCGACCTGGAATGAGGCGATTTTCTTCAACTCCATGCTGTCCTCCGCGTCACCGATACTAGCGGGGTGGGCCCCAAAAGCGAAAGACCCCGGCCCCCGGCCACAGCCGAGAACCGGGGCCCTCCCCGAGAAGCGAAAGCTACAGACGCGGCAGCGAGAAGAGCGGCCCCCCGTTCGTCACGTCGGTAAAGCCCGCCTTCTTGAGGGCGGCCGCTGCGCTCTTGCTCCGGTGCCCCGAGGCGCAATAGACGACGATGGGTCGGTCCCTCGGCCCGAGACGCTCGCCGACCTCCGCGAGCTCGTGGAGGGGGAGGTTGACCGCCCCCGGATAGGAACCCGCGCGGAACTCAGGCGGTGTCCGGACATCGACCACGACGGCGCCGGCCTTGATCTTAGCGGCTATGCGCGCCGCCGGATCGCGGTAACTCGGCGCGAAGGTCGTCCAGACGAACCAGACGACCCCCGCCCCGACGACGGCGCCGACGAGGTCCAGCGCGAGACTCATCTCGACTCAGTCCTTCTTCTTGGCGCCCGTGTTGATCTTGAAGGGAAGATAGAGGGGGCAGAATGAGACCAGGCTCGTCAGCACGAAGACGATCGCGAGGATGCCGAGGATGATGGCAGCCACGCCCGTGATCTGGTTCGTGAAGAAGAGGATCGCGATGATCACGGCGAGGATGATGCGGATGATGCGATCGACCGTACCCATGTTCTTGGGCATATGCCCTCCTTAGGTGACCCGAATCCTTCGGGCAAGTATAGGATTTTCTGAATATACAGCATGTCTGCGCAAAAGTCGAGACAGCAAAAGGGGGGACAGACCCCAGGCGCTTTCTCTCCCGCCGCCGCATCCTCCTCCTTCGACGCGGCCCCCCCTCGGGCGAGCTTCCGCCCGCGCGGGCCGCGCGTGGGTAGCGGTCGCTTCGCGCCCGCCACGGGCCGCTAACGAGGCGCGGGCGGCGATCTCGCCCTACCCCCCCTTTTTTGATTCTGCTGCCTGCAGCTATGTCTGGGCATCATCGCCACCGGCTCTTCATCCCGGGGCGAGACCTACGCGGATTCGAGCTTTGCGGTTGTCAATCAAGATAATTGGTTGGACTTCGTTCCGGGCAGCGATCTGCGGATCGTACGACGAGGACTGCCTGCAATTGATGATCGATTGATAATTGCGAAGGTGCCAAGGTGCCCTGGGCTGACCTAGTCCTTTCGCGCACCCGCCTTCAGAACCAGGAAGGTGGGTCGTCGGGAGTGACGATGAGGGCGGCGTGCTCGCCCAAGGTTGCGGCGGCCTGGGCGAAGGGGGCGGTTTCGCGCTCGCGGTTGGCTTCCGTCAGCTCGATTGTGGTTTGGATAAACTTGCTGCCGGTGACGAAATCGATTTCGCCGCGGTCGGTCTTCCAGAAGCCGGGATTCTCGCCGCGTCGAAGCAGGGCCACGCAGACCGCGTTCTCCCAGAGCTTGCCCCTATCGCGCTCGCGATCGAGAAAGGGGCGGTAGTAGCCGTTGTCGAGAAAGTAAGCCTTTTTCGCTCCGCCTGGACTCGCCGCGTTGGAAAGGCTCTTGAGAACATATGCTTCTTCTAAGTGGCGCACGATCTCGTAGAGGCCATCCTTGCCTACCCTGAGGCCCCGGCTCTTGAAGTCGTTGTACCAGCGATTGACGGAATATTCCTTAGTGAAAGAGCCCAGAAGTTTGGAGAGGACGCGCTCGACCGTCGACGCGCCCTGGAGACCGTGGCGCTCGAGGATGTCGCGAAAGATCATGACGTCGACATAGGAATCGAGGAGGTTTCGTTTCGTCTCGGTCGAGGTCGCAAAGGCGAGTTCGGGGAAGCCGCCCCAGAGGAGGTACTCGTCCAGAAGTCTTCGCCGTTCGGCCCTTTCCTCGGATGAGGGGTCGGCGCGAAAGGCACGATCTTTAAACCGGAGGAACTCGGTAAAAGAGAGGGGATAGAGTTCGGAGACGAGGACCTTGCCGCGGAGGCTCGTTGCGAGATTGCTGGAGAAAATAGTCGAATTGGAGCCAGTCAGGTAGATACGGCGACCCTTATTCTGCAGATGCCTGATGCCGGATTCGAAGCCCTCCACCTCCTGTATCTCATCGAAAAGAAAGGCGCCGTCCGCCCTGGGCTCGAGTTCGGCCGCAACCTGGGCCAGAAGCTCGAAGTCCCCGACCTGGAACTCGGCGAGGCTCAGGTCGGAAAAATCGAGAAAGGTGACCCGCTCGGCGGGCAACCCGAGTTCCCCCAGGACCTGGAAGAGCCTGAAGGTCTTACCTGCCCGGCGTGGACCGATGATTGCGGCAACCTTGCCCGTCTCGGCGAGGAAGGCATGGTCGATGGCGAGTTCCCTCTCGATGTAGCCTCCACTCGAGAGCCTTTCCTGCCCATCGCGTATAAGGCGGCGTATTTTTTCCTTGTCCATAATGAAAGATTAGCCATATCTTTCCTTGCCGTCAAGGACACAATAATGAGGCAAACAGGAAGGTAAACACGAACCCGAGTCGTTTCGTCGGTATGGGCATCGGGGCCAGCAGCTTGTTTTATGTCCTTAGTTCTATCCTATCGCGGCCCCTGCGCTTGGCCTCGTAGAGGGCGGAGTCGGCTGCGCGGAGCCAGGCGTCGAAGGTGGAGCCCTCGTCGGCGATGGCGGCGTGCACGCCGAAGCTCGCGGTGATGGTCACCTCCACGCCGCCTATGGGCTTTGCCGCTAGCTCGGTGCGGAGTCGCGCGGCGATCTTGGCGCTCGCCTCGAGGTCGGCCCCGGGCAGGACGGCCACGAATTCCTCGCCGCCGTAGCGACCCAGGAAATCGACGACCCGCAGGGCCGAGCGGAATCGCTCCACCGCGGTCATCAGGACGATGTCGCCCATCTCGTGGCCAAAGCGGTCGTTCACCGTTTTAAAGCGATCGAGGTCGATCATGATGAGGCCGAGGGAATGGCCTTGCCGCCGCGAATCCTCCACCTCGAGGGCGCCGAGTTCCATGAGCTTCCGCCGGTTGAGTATGCCGGTGAGGCCGTCGGTTTCGGCGAGGAGGGTGAGGCGCTCCATGAGGCGGGCACGCTCGGTGACATCGGTCACGAGTATGGCCGTCCCCGTAACGTCGAGGCGCCTTTCCCTGACCGGATAGGCCTGGGCGAAAAAGCGCCTCCGCTGTCCCTCGACCTCGATGGAGAACTCGCGTTCCGCCTCGCCCTTCCCGACGAGGGCTTCGAGCTCAGGCGTGAGGGCCGATGAAGGGGGCGGGGTCTCTCCCTCGTGGAAGGCCTCGGCCCCCGGCATGGCCTGGGCGGCCCGGTTCAGGTCCTGGAGGCGGCCATGGGCGTCCAGGACGAAAAAGGCCTGGCGCACCGAATCGAGGGCAAGCTCGCGGGCAGCCGGCACGAGTTCGAAGAGGCCGAGGCGGAAGAGCGCGAAGGCGCAAAAGATAGCGGCGATGCCCGAGGCGAGGGGGCCCGGATCGATGTCGCGCGGGAAGAGACCGAACAGACGCGCCATGGTGCCCAGTATCGGAAAGAAGGCCCCGACGATGATGACGAGGCATTGTATTTTTTCCTTCCGGGGCGCACGGGCCGCGTGGCGCGCGAGGACGAGGACGCCTGCGCAGCCGGCGAGCAGCTGGTAGATGAAATTGGCGATGTACCAGGGGCCCCGATCGAATTGGATGGCGAGGAAGTAGCCGTTGTCGACGACGCGAGGACGATCGTACATGAGACCGTGCCATTCAACCGTCCAGATGAGGGCGAGGGTGATCGTCGGCACCGTGAGTAGAGCCAGGTAGATGGAGGGACGCAATCTCGACCTGGACGTAAAGCGGAGGGCGAAAAGAAGGGCCAGGCTCGGAACGAAGGCGAGGCCGACATACTCCACGCGGATGGCCATGAGGATGTCGGCGAGGGACCATCGCGATATCTCGATCGCGGTGCCGAGGGAGTAGACGGCGATGCTGGCGACGAAGAAGGCGAATTCCGTCGCTCCGCGCACCCTGTGCCTGAACATGGCATGGGCTGAAAGAAAGGCTCCAAGCAGCGCAACAAATCCGAGACTGAAGACATAGGCTAGGGGAGGTTGCGGCATGCTGTAATAAGTATTGATAACCTTGGACGGATTTTCCAGCTGGAACGCGGTCCAGCATGGTGCAAAGATCAAAAAATAAACCAGCAAAAAGGATAGATTATTGGGCACTACAATTTTTTCTCTGGCGTGAGAGGCCATGGTGCCCTCGACCGGAAGCCCTGCATGCTGCGACGAGGCTCTGGCCGGAGCCGGCGAAATGGCTGGCAGATTCCACTCCCTTTTGATTTCTTCATCCGAACGCAAATCGCTCTCTTTAGAGCTATACTTGAGACTAAGAAGGCCCGCCAATACCGATGTGGCTGTATCGGCGGGCGTGGTCGGATGAACGACCCCTAACCGTGAAGAGAAGAGCGCGAGCTTTTTCTTATTCTCTGGCAGATAAGGGGGGGGTGGTATGATCGTCATCCGTCGCAGCGCGACTTTCACTAGTGCAGCTATTTTGCTTTCTTCTCTTTTGTTGACAGGATGCCCCAATCTCTTCGCGACGTCGCGACCACCGGTGGCTTCCTTCGTCGTCGTCCCCTCTTCCGGAGCGATCGTCGGGGACATGGTCATCCTGAACGGCTCGAATAGCCGCGACCCGCAGGGGAAAACCCTGAGCTTCCAATGGTCGCTCGCCGGGCCTTCGGAATCAACGGCGCTTCTCTATCCCGACTATGGTCCACTGGTGTCCTTTCAGGCCGACAAGCCGGGGCAGTACGCGGTCGTCCTGACTGTCACCGCGGGCGACAAGTCGGCGACAGCGACTGAGACCTTCACGATCGCCGGCGAAGCCTCGGGCATCATTGCATTCGGTTTCCTTGGCCAGCCGGCGACCGGCGTAATCGACCAGGTCGGGAAGACAATAGTCGTAACGCTGCCGAGCGGCACCGATGTTAGCGCCTTGGTGGCGACCTTCTCCGCCATCGGGAGCTCTGTAACGGTGAACGGAACGCCGCAGCTGAGCGGAGTGACCCAGAACGATTTTACCAACATAGTGCCCTACCTCGTGACCGCGAGCGATTCATCCACTCTGAGCTACTCGGTGAGCGTGACCCTCAGCTCTTCCGTCGAGCCCCTGGTCGGGAAATGGCGGCTTTCCACGGTGAACACCGTGCCGGCCTCCAGCATTCCCATGGCGATGAACTTGACGATCACCTCCGACTTGAATTGGATCGCTATTGGTTCCCAGCCGGGCTCGGCGTTGGTCACCTATGGGAGCTGGAGCAGCCTGGGTACGGGGAGCTACCTCATGACCTTCGCCTTCGGCGGGCCGGAGGGGGTGGCGGACATGGCCCTTTCCCTATCCGGCGGCAGCCTGACCGGGACCTTCAGCGACGCGGACGGACCGGAGACCTATGTCTTCGTCCCTGGCACCGAGGTTCTACCTGATCCGATACTAGGAAGCTGGCATCTGTCCTCGATCGATCCGGCACCCGCCTCCTCGCAGTCGATGAATTTCACTTTCAATGCCGACAAGACCTGGACGATGAGTGGCGTGGAGGCCGTCTCCGCTATCTCCGCCGATGGAGGCTGGACTCAGGATAGCCAAGGGCACTACACGATCACCTTCACATCTGGGGGGCCGGGGGTTTCGAGCATGGCCTTCATCATGAGCGGCGGCGCCTTGACGGGGTCCTTCCTCGACGGGCAGGTTCTGAGAACTATGGTCCTGCGCTATGGCGAACTCTCGCTTCCCGCCTCGATCAACCCTTTACCTGAGCTTTTCAGGACGATCAACGGAGATTTTATCCAGGATTTCAAGGATCGGGCATGGCGGCTCGGTCCTGCTGCCCCCGGCGATCCCTGGTCAGACTACAACTACATGAGGTTCGCCATCAGCTCCGACGGTAGGCGATACACCGAGTACTTGGCCGGAACGGCGGGCAACTCCGGCTATCTCAATTGGTATATGTTAGGAACCGAGCAGAAGCTGGACTTCCTGGATTCGGCCAACCAGGCGCTCTTTTCCTTCACCGTCATCGACTATTCGGCTGGCCACCTCCATCTTCGCATGCTCTGGGGCACGGAAGTCCGCGAGTGGATCTTTAGCGCCGGCGCGGCCAACCTCTGCGGCCTTGTCCTCGATACAGCCTACCAGATCTTCGTGGATCACTATTTGTATTTGAGCCCGGCGGCCGGTGCATCCGTCCAGGTCGGGACGATGGATGAGTACGCCGGTTTCTCGGCCCTCCCCATCCTTCCGGCGATTACCGACGAAAAGGGCCTTTTCGAGTTTCCGAATCTCGCGGCCTATGCGGGGCAAGTCTTGTATGTAAAGGTGTCGAGGTCTGGCTATGCGGACAGCTCGTGGCTGGGTGATCCTCGCTTATCCATTTTAAACGCTGCCCCCGTTTTCATGATGATCAACCTGTGAGGCGGGAGGGGAAGGCCAATCCCTTTCCTCGCTCACGGACGCGGCCGTAGTCAGCCTACCGCGTCAGCGATCGAAGCGGAAATGAAAAGGCGCCGGGGATTTCCGGCGCCTTTTCATTGGAGCGGAGAGCGCGACCCGCCGCTTCGCGGCGGGGGACGCCCTGACAAATGTCGGCTCCGTGAGGTCTGTCGACAAAAAAGGAGCGCCGATGCGCTCCTTTCCTTGCCTGGGAGGCGCGAGATTTCGCCGGAGCGAAATCTCGCCTGACAACAAAAAGGAGCGCGTCTACGCTCCTTTTTGTTGTCAAAGGGCCCAGCTGATGCCGTGCTTGGCCTTGAAGAGGAAGTACTTCTCGAGCATCCACTTGCCGAGGTCGCCGGTGGGGTCGGGGAGGATGAAGGCGATTTTGCGGGGCTCGAAGAGGTGGTCGGAGAAGATGACCATTTCCTTGTTGCAGCCGTCGAGGATGCAGAGACCCATGATCCTGCCGAAGGGGAGGAAGTGCATTTCGCGATCGCCGCCGGTGGTCCGCTTGATGTTCTTGGCGACGACCTTGCCCATCTCGTCGGAGGGGTAGCCGGTCTTGGGCACGCCGAAGGGGACGTGACCCTCGCCCTTGAAGGGGTTGGGGACGGCGACGGAGAGGCCGGCGGCCCAGATGTTCTTGTATTTAATGTGGCGATAGCCTTCGTCTGTGGTGATGAAGCCCTTATCATCGCCGAGGCCGGGGCTGTCGAAGACGTACTTCTGGCCGTTGAAGGGGGGGACGAGCATCTTCCACTTGGCGGGGATCTCTTCGCCGGTGGAAAGGACGACGGAGTTTTCCTTGACTTCGGTGATGGCCGCGTCGGCGCGGAAGTCGATGTCGAGCTTCTTGAAGAAGGTCTTGAGGAGGTTCTCCGCGCCGGGCATGCCGCCGATGCCGAAGTGGCCGAGGTAGGGCTCGGGCGTGATCCAGGTGACCTTGACCTTGTCGCGGATCTTTTCCTTGCGGCAGTATTGCTCGAGGTTCATCAGGTACTCGTAGCCGGCGCCCATGCAGGAGGCTCCGGGGACGGCGCCGACTACGGCGGGACCGGGGTTCTTCACGAACTCCTTCCAGGCCTCGTAGGTGGCGGTGGCGTGGGCGGGCGTGAAGATGGAGCGGCTGTGGCCGTTGGGGCCGAGGCCGGGCACGGCTTCCCACTTGAGGTTGGCGCCCGTGGCGAGGACGAGCTCGTCGTAGGCGATTTCCTTGCCGCTCTTGGTGAGCACCTTGTTCTGCTCGGGGAGGACCTTGACCACTTCGTCATGCACGAAGTCCATGCCGCGCTTCTTGAGAATGGGCTCGACATCGAAGGAAATGTCCTCGGCCTTGCGGCGCCCGAAGGGAACCCAGATCAGCGAGGGAATATAGACGAACTCCTTGATCTTGCTGATGAGGGTGACGTGGGCATCTTTCTTGAAGTGCCTGTGCACTTCGAATGCCGCGGTCAAACCCGCGAAATTGCCGCCGACTACCACAACCTCTTTCACCGCTTTCTCCTTGGGAAAGATATGAGAATAGATTGATGAATATATAAGACATTCAAGAGTTGCAAAAGTACTAAAATGTAAATCTTTATGTATTAATACATAAGAACTTATATAAAAAGCACCACTGTGAACATATCTCGCCTAAGGTGAAATTCCGAGATTGTAAGGCTTTCAGTTCGCGGAATTCGGCGATTCTTGAACGTAGAGTCGTTTTTTATCTTTTGCGGTTCGCGGGGTGAAAAGAACATCATGGCCGTCGCCAATGAGGCGGTCGCGGCAGCTCTGGCCCTTTTCGTCAATTCCCGAGCAAATGACGCCTGAATCGACTATTTCGCCTCGCACGAAAGCCAAGGCAGCCGCCTTGGCCTCTCCCGTGGCTCCCCTGATGGCCACCAGGCCGTTGGAGGCGAGGACTCGCGCCGCTCCTTCCCCCATGTTACCCGCCACGACATGGCTGACGCCGAGGCGGGCGAGGTCTGAACCGATGCTGGATTTGCAGCCCTTTCCCTCTTTTGCGGCAACGCTCGGCTCATCGATGAGCTTATCCCCTTCGACCCTGAAAACGAGGAACTCCCTTGCCTGGCCGAAGTGCTGATTTACCATGCCATCCAACGAGGGAACGGCAATTCGCGTAATGGTCGGCTCTTGCTCCCTGATGCTGACCTCGCCGCCCTCGATGCGGAGGGCTTTTCCGTTGAGCAAGGCGTCGGCGACCTTGCGTCTGGCCGTCTCGATGATGTTGCCGAAGGTTTGTCGCGAGACGCCCATCCTGCGGGCCGCGGCTTCCTGATAGAGCCCCTCGTAGTCGGCGAGGCGTATGGCCTCGGCTTCGTCGAGGCCAAGGATAATGTGTGTGAGCTCCTTGGCGGGAACGCCGGCGGGCTTCATTTCGCGCGGAGGTATCGGAGCGCTCAGCCTGCGTTCGCTGATGGGGCGGGGCATGATGCTAGCGCTCGGTCCCAGAGATCAGGGGCCAGGGCGCGTCCTCGGGCCCGGGCTCACCCTCCGATGATCTCCTGAAATAAGGGGCAATGGCCATGCTCATTCTCCACATCCTTATCACAGTCCGCTCCTGTCGCTTTCGACGAAATCGTTGCCTTTCGCCGCATGTACGGCAGCGCCGCGAATCATTCTACCTCCCCAAGGTAGCTAGAGGGGCCGAAAATCGGAAATGCGCGTCGGGCCTATGGGACGATGAAAAGAATATAGTCGTCATTCGCTATATATGGCCAGAGATTGAGGCCTGTCAATCTCAGAGGTGCATCGGATGCGGAGCCAGCGTTGGGTAGAGGTTTGACCGCGACTTTATTTATAGCATATGTCAATAATATTGCTTCTTGGGCTAGCCTTATCTGGGGCCCTCCAGATGGGTTAGCTAAAGTAAATATGTCGCCGAGACCTCCTGCTTGAGACATTTATCCTCATTATACAAAGCATTTGCTATCCAAATTCTGGATTTCTCTTTGTCCGTGCCATTTGACGCTTGCCAATTTATGGGCATATGCTTATAATAATCTCATCAAGTAAATAGCAAATGCTATTTACTTGATGGGCGCCGTCGGCGCTTCAGGCAAGTTTGTATGCGGAGGCTTATATGCCGGGAATGAATGGAAAAGGGCCGCAAGGCGAAGTGCGTGGGACGGGCAGGGGCCAAGGACCCTGCGGGGCTGGAGCGGGAAGGCTCCATGGAGGCGGTCGGGGCCTCGGTGCGGGCTTTGGCGCGATGCCAGGATCCGGTCGTGGTCGCTGCCGGTCGATCGGGCAGGCGGAAAGGTTCGGCCAGGGGCGAGGCTGTGGCCGGGGTCGTGGCTGCGGGATGGGGTTGGGCCCGGGGCTAGGCTGGTTTGCGGCAGGCTACGACCCCGGAGCGGGCAAACCGCGGTCGGAAGAGCAGTGAAGATTTTGGAAGCTGGCGATGGCTGTGCCGAAGTAATGGTATATGCCAATATTTGCTCCTCCTGAAATATCGACCCAGGGGAGGGCAGGCTAGCAAGTTGGCAGAATGCCCGACGAGAATCCTCTGCCTTACGAGGCCGGCGCATTCTGCTTTTTCGGAATATCAAGGGTTGATGAGTCAGGTAAAGTTTTGAATGTAAATCAATTAAACACAAAATAGCAGCCTGGAAGGGAAGTGTGCCCGCTGATTGCCGATGTCGCCATGGCTGGGCTCCTCATGGTTTTCTAGTGATTTTCTGCGTGCAGCCTCAAAACAAGCCAGGAATTTATTTTTATCGAATTCGGTATATTGGCATTTGACAATTTTACGAATAAGTATATTATGCACCATATGCAGCCTACACCACCCCCAACCGCCGGAACTGACCAGCTTTCGATGGTGGTTTTTTCCGGAGACCTCGACAAGATTCTCGCCGCCATGATCATCGCCACCGGGGCGGCAGCCTTCGACATGAAGGTGAATCTCTTCTTCACCTTCTGGGCGATATCCGCCCTCCGAGCCCCCGCTAAAAAGGGCAAGGGCAAGAAGTTCATCGAAAAAATGTTCGGTTTCATGCTGCCCAAGGGCATGGACAAGCTCGCCCTCTCGAAAATGCAGATGGGCGGCATGGGCGCGGCCATGATCAAGGGCATCATGAAAAAACAGCACGTCGCCTCGCTTCCGGAGATGTTCCAGACGGCGGGCGAGCTCGGCATCCAGATCAATATCTGCGAGATGTCCATGAAGCTCATGGGCTTCAAACGCGAAGAGATGATCGATTATCCGAATATGCAGGTCTGCGGCGTCGCGACCTTCCTCGCCGACGCCACCGACTCCACCGTCCAGCTTTTCATCTGAAGCACTGCCAAGGAGAAAGCAATGAGCACAGCCGAACTCACCAGAATCAAATCAGACAAGATCGTCGACGCGCGGGCCGTGGCCTGCCCGGGTCCCCTCCTCGCCGCGAAGAAGGCGATCGGCGACCTCGAGGCGGGACAGATCATGGAGGTCTATTCCTCCGACGAGGGAACCAAGGTCGATATCCCGAGGTGGTGCGGCAAGATGGGGCACGAATATCTCGGCGTCGTCGAATCGGACAGCTACTTCAGCGTCTTCCTGAAAAAGGCCGACTGAGAATTTTTTAGCCCCGGGCGCCTCGCCGAGACGCCCGATCCGCGCCGGCGGCCACCGATCGGGCGGTCGCCGGACCTCCTACAAAGGGACAGTCCCACTCATGCACGACACGACCAAATCTCCCAAGATATTGGTATTTTCCACCGACAAGATCTCCGATCCCGGCATCGACCAGGCGGGACTGCGGAAAATACACTATTCACCCTCCGTCTATACGATCAGCGTTCCCTGCTCCTCCTGCGTCAAGCCGCGCTGGATCCTCCGCGCCTTCGAAAAAGGCTTTGACGGCGTCTTCATTGCCGCCGACGGCATCGAGTGCTCCTACACCTCGCACTGTTCGGACAATACGAACGCGATCATCGAGGAGTCTCAGCGGCTGATGAAGGAGAAGGGCATCAACCCGAAGCGCATCCGCATGGCTGCCATCTGCTCGGTCTGCGCGGAACCCTTCGCCAGTCATATGGCGAACTTCACCAAGATACTTACGGAGCTCACATGAGCAGCGAAGAGAATTACGACGTCGTCGTCGTCGGCGGCGGCATAGCCGGGCAGGAAGCCGCCCTGAGTCTAGCCGCCATGGACAAGCAGGTCCTTCTCGTGGAGAAGGGGCTCTCGGTCGGCGGCAAGATGATCCAGCTTTCCAAGGTCTTCCCGACCCTGGACTGCGCGGCCTGCATCACCACCCCGAAGATGTCCGAGACCGCCCGACATCCCAACATCACCCTGGCCCTGGGCTCGACCATCTCGAACATCAACCGGAACGGCAAGTTCACCGCCCTCGTCACCACGGCGCCCCGCTACGTGAAGAAGGCCGACTGCACCGGTTGCCAGGAATGCGAGGCGGCCTGTCCCGAAGTAAGACTTGACAATTACAACGAAAATCTCGTCGGCCGCAAGGTCGCCTATATTCCCTTCAGCCTCGCCAATCCACGCATCGCCACGATCGACCGGGCCGGAACCTCCGCGCCCTGCATCGCCGCCTGCCCGGGCGGCGTCAAGGCCTACGGCTTCGTATCCCTCGCCCGCAACGGTCAGTTCGACGAGGCCATGGAGCTCCACCTGGAGGACAATCCCCTTCCCGGCTCGCTGGGCCGCGCCTGCTACGCCCCCTGCGAGGGGCAGTGCAGCCGCCACCTGGCCGAAGGTCCCGTGGACATGCGCCGGATCAAGCGGCACTTCTCCGAGAAGTACTACGACAAGAACGCCCTACCCCACGAGAGGAAGAAGAAGGCCGCCACCGGCAAGAAGGTCGCCATCGTCGGCTCCGGCCCCGCTGGCCTGACCGCCGCCTACTTCCTCGCGCAGAACGGCCATGAGGTCACGATCCACGAGGCGCAGAAGGAAGCCGGCGGCATGCTCAAGATGACCCTGCCCCAGTATCGTCTTCCGAACGCGATCGTCGACAGGGACATCCTCAACATCACCTCCCTCGGGGTGAAGATCGAGACCGGCTCGCGAATCGAAGATGTTGCCGCCCTCAAGGCCCGCGGTTACGACGCAGTCGTCGTCGCGGTTGGCACACACGAGTCGACGAGGCTGAAGGTGCCGGGAAGCGAGCTGCCCGGCATCATCGACTGCATCGAGTTCCTCCGCGAATCCAAGATCGGCACGAAGGTCGATCTTTCGGGCAAGCGCGTCATGGTCGTCGGCGGCGGCAACACCGCCATGGACGCCTCGCGCACCGCGCTGCGCCTCGGCGCCGCCTCGGTGACCATCGTGTATCGCCGCGGCCGCGACGAGATGCCCGCCTGGCCCGTCGAAATCGCGGAAACCGAGGAGGAGGGCGTCAAGTTCGAGTTCCTCCGCAACCCGGTTTCATTCTCCGGCGCGACTGGAGCCGCGGGCGGCAAGGGCGTCACTGCCACCGCAGGTGGCGAAGGCGTCACGTCGGTCCGTCTCGTCAAGATGGAGCTCGGCGCGCCGGACTCAAGCGGCCGCCGCTCGACCACCGAGATCATTGGCTCCGAGTACGATCTGCCCATCGACTATGTCATCGAGGCGATCGGCCTCAAGCCGAGCACCACGCCCTTCCAGGGCAAGCTCGAACTCAACAAGAACGGCACCGTCAAGGCCGATGCCACGACCCTCCAGACCGCCACGCCTTGGCTCTTCGCCGCCGGCGATTCCCAGAGCGGCTCGACGACTATCATCGAGGCCGCCGGGCAGGGCAAGCGCGCCGCATTCTATCTCGACCGCTTCCTTAGAGGCCTTGAGGTCGGGGCCGCGGAGTTCGGCGACAAGCTCCCCGCCGCCGACGCCGAGCGCATCGTCAGGGAGAAGGCCTTCCCCGCCCCCGTGATTCCGCAAAAGTTCCGCGACGGCCACGAGCGCGTCAAGGACTGGGAGGAGGTCGAGAAGACCTTCACCGACGAGGAGGCCACCAAGGCCGCCTCGCGCTGCCTCGATTGCTCCAATTGCCGCGAGTGCCACCAGTGCGTGAGCGCCTGCCCCGCCGACGCCATCGATTTTTCGATGAAGGAGCAGAAGCGCGAAATCAAGGCCGACGCCCTCGTTCTCGCGACCGGATACGATCTTTTCGATCCGACCGAGCGCCCGCACTACAACTTCGGCCACCCGAACGTCATCACCTCGATGCAGATGGATCGCCTCATCGCGCCGACCCGGCCCTTCAACAACCTACTTAGGCCCGGCGACGGCAAGGTTCCCGCCAACATCGCCTACGTGCTCTGCGCCGGCTCCCGCGACTCGAGTCTTTCGAACTTCAAGACCTGCGGCACGAGCCCGGCGGACAATCCCGCCTGCTCGCAGATTTGCTGCATGTACTCGATCAAGCAGGCTCAGCTCCTCATGGGCGCCCTGCCGATGGCGGACATCACGATCTACTACATCGACATCCGCGCCTTTGGTAAGGGTTATGAGGAGTTCTATCAGCAGTCGCGGGGCATGGGCGTCAACTTCGTCAAGGGCAAGGTCGCCCGCATAAACGGCGACCCCAAGAATCCCCAGGATGCCATCCTCATCGTCGAGGACATCGAGAGGGGTATTCTCAAGGAAGCCAAGCACGACCTGGTCGTTCTTTCCACCGGCATCAGGCCGGTGAACGAGATCGTCAAGGCCTTCGCGTCGGACAGGCCCGCTCTCGACGAGCACAGCTTCATCAAGGTGCCCGATCCGATGTTCAGCCCGGGCCAGACCACCGTCGAGGGCGTCTTCGCCGCGGGCACAGCCACGGCGGCGATGGATATCCCCGATTCCATACTGTCGGCGGGGGCTGCCGCGGCCGGCGCCGCTTCCTATATCGCGCGGCGGAAAGCAGGAGCATGAGCATGGCGGACGATAAACGCGTCGGCGTGTACATCTGCCATTGCGGCGGAAACATTTCCGACTATGTCGATGTCGCGGCCATCCGCGACGAGGTGAGCAAGGATCCCGATGTGATCGTCGCCAAGCACGTGATGTTCGCGTGCTCGGACGCGACGCAGAAGGAAATGGAGAAGGACATCAAGGAACAGGGCCTCACCGCCCTCGTCGTGGCGTCCTGCTCCCCCAAGCTCCATACGCATACCTTCAGGGCCGTGGCGGCGCGCGCCGGCCTCAATCCCTATCGCTACGTCCAGGTCAACATTCGCGAGCAGTGCTCCTGGGCTCACTCAGACACGCCGGCGGAGGCGACCCTCAAGGGCTCGGGCCTCGTCAGGGCGGGCAAGGAGCGGGTTCTCAGGGCTGAGGCCCTCACCCCGATTCGCGTCGAAGCCAAGCAGGCCGTCGCGGTCGTCGGCGCCGGCGTCTCCGGCCTCCGCGCCGCCGTGGCCCTGGCGGACATGGGCGAAGAGGTATTCCTTCTCGAATCCTCCGACAAGCCGGGCGGAAGGGTGGCTTCGCGCACGAGGCTCTTTCCCGACAACTCGAACGGAAGGGAACTCGTCGACCGCATGGTCGCCGAGGTCAAGAAGCGCCCCAACATCAAGCTCTTTACCAATTCCACCGTTCAGAGCGTATCGGGCAGCATCGGCAATTTCACCCTGAAGGTCGGGGTGAAGGGGGGCGAAAGCCTTCCCCTCGGCGCGGGGGCCATCCTCGTGGCGACAGGCTACGACGACTACAGGCCCTCCGAGGGCGAGTTCGCCTACAAGAGCGGCGCGAACGTGATGACCCTGCCGGACTTCAACACGATGCTGGAATCGGGCAAGGGCGACATCAAGGTCGATGGCCGCGTCGTCAAACGCATCGCCTTCATCTATTGCGTGGGCATGCGCCAGGCGAAGGGACCCAATGCCTACTGCTCGAGGATCTGCTGCACCTCGGCGATCAGCTCGGCCCTGGCCGCGCGGGAGAGGGCCAAGGATCTCGACATTTTCCACCTCTATCGCGACATCAGGACCTATGGAAAGCAGGAGCTTCTCTACGAGAAGTCCTCGAAGGCCGGCGACACCTACCTCATGTACAACGAGAAGACACCTCCCCTCGTCGAGCAGCGCGGCAAGTCCGTCCACCTCAGCGTCAAGGATTCCCTGAGCGCGAAGGCCGAGCTCGAACTGGACGTCGACCTCGTCGTGCTCGTGACCGGCATGGTGCCGCGAAGCGACAGCGAAAAGGTGGCTTCTACCTATAAGATACCAATAGGTAGCGACAAGTTCTTCAACGAGATCCATCCCAAGCTCAGGCCCGTCGAAACCGTCATCAACGGCGTCTACCTCGGCGGCTCCTGCCAGGGGCCGAAGACGGTGGCCGAGTCGGTCAATTCGGCGCTGGCCGCCTCGTCGAAGATCTTCGGCGTGATCGGCAAGGGCACGGTGGAACTCGAGCCCATCGTCGCGGAAGTAGACTCGGACAAATGTACCTGGTGCGGCAAGTGCCAGTCGGTCTGCGAATACGGCGCCATCACCGAGGCCGAGCATGGGGACCGTAAGGTGGCCATCATCAATTCCGCGGCCTGTTCGGGTTGCGGCGCCTGCACCCCCGTCTGCCCCAGCGACGCCATCGACCTCGCCCGCTACACGAATGTAGAGGTCGAATCGATGATCGATGCCTACTCCAAGGACGCCGGGATCACGCCGATGGACCTTGCCGCGGGCGAGTCCGGCGGCAAGGAAATGACGCAGATGAAGGAGTTCCCCATCCGGTGGAAGAGCATTCTCGCCGCGATGAAGGACGAGCCGATGAGCATTCCCGCGATATCAGCGGCGACCGGATTCGACGCGGCCGATGTCACCTACCAGGTGATGACGATGGTGAAGTATCGGGTTCTCGATCCGAAGGGCGTCGACGAAAATGACGAATACTATTTCTATCAGCGGAAGCGGTAAGCATATGGCAGTATTGGACCCTAATTTTAAGCGAACGATGCGCCGCTACGGCGCCACGGATTTTACGGCCTGCTACAACTGCGGCACCTGCACGGCGGTCTGCAATCTCTCGGAGAAGGGCTCCGAGTTCCCAAGGAAGCTCCTGCGCTACGGCATCCTCGGTTTGAAGGACGAGGCCCTCGCCGATCCCGCCATCTGGCTCTGTTACGCCTGCGGCGAATGCACCGAGACCTGCCCCCGCGGCGCCGACCCGAAGAATTACATGGCCGCCCTCCGCCGCTACGCGGTGGCGCGCATGGAGCCGACGGGGATCACCAGGCTCCTCTTCACGAGCAACCCCTTCTCGATCGTCTTCACGGCCCTCCTAGCCGTCGTGTTCGCCTTCTTCATGCTGACGATCAAGCCGGATCACATCGTTTCCCGGTGGATCTTCGACTGGATGCCGGAGGAAATAATCCACAACCTCGGCATGGGCCTCTTCATCTTCCTCGGCCTCTCCATGGTCGTCGGAGGAGTGACGATGCTCCTGCGCCTCTTCAAAGGCAAGAAGATGCCCGAAAAGCCCCTCGCGGCCCTCTGGAACGCGGCGGTAAAGACGGTCGTGGAGCTCATCAGCATGAAGCGCTTCCGGGACTGCGACGCCGACGAGAACTCCCACTGGAAGGGGAAACCCGAGATCCTCAAGCCCTGGTTCGTCCACCTCACCATCATGTGGGGCTTCATCGGCCTCCTCGCGGCGACGGCTTTGGACTTTATCCTCAAGGACCCGGGCACGACGGTTTGGTTGCCGACCCGCATCCTCGGGACAGCCGCCGGCATCGCGATGGTCTACGGGGCGACGGTTTCCTTCATCTACCGCATCGGCAAGGTGACCATGTCCTACCGCGACAGCCGGCTGGCCGACTGGCTCTTCCTGGGCGCACTGTGGCTCGCCGGCGTCACCGGCTTCTGGATGGAGATCGCCGTCACGGGCGACTACGCGAACGGACTGAACCGCCTGATCTTCATGATCCACACGGTCGTTTCGATGGAATTGGTCCTTCTTTTCGCCTTCTCGAAGTTCGCCCACGCGATCTACAGGCCCATAGCCCTGTTCGTGCACTTCTTAGGGAGGAAATGATGCAGATGCACGCCGGCGTAGGAGTCAGACAACACGATGGCAGCCTGGGAATGGTTCCCGCCGGCGCATCATTCTTCGCCTTCGAGGACGCGAAGGGCATGGACAGGGCGGTGCGTACCCTCTCGCTCATGGCCAACGGCATGCGGCTCGAAATTCTCTACATGCTCATCGAGGGTGACAGGAGCGTCAGCGAGCTGGTTACCGGCTCGGGGGGCTCCTTTTCGGCCGTCTCGCAGCAGCTCAAGCTCCTGACCCTCGGCGGCCTCCTCGATCGGCGGCGGGACGGTCGTAATATCTATTATAAATTGAAGGATGCCGGCGTCTCGGCGATCCTGAAGCTCGTCGAGGGCCTGGGCGAGGAATAGCGGCCGATCGCCGCGACCGCGGTCGACCTTGCCCTTCCCTCCGAGGGATGCGATCCTGTGATCGCTTGGCCTGAAGGAGGGGAGATGCCGCATTCTTTCGAAAAACCGGCCTTCACGGCAGCCTTGAGGGAGGCCGCGTCGGAGGGCAGCCTTTCCTGGGAGGCCGAGCAAAGACTCGGCCGAAGCCTTTCACTCCCTCCCCGCGACCTCGAGGGGGCCGCCCTCGAGGCTGGCCTCAAGCTCGAACGCTACGCCCGCAACTACCGCACGATAGACGTCGAGGGCCAGCTTCGCCTTCATCGCTCGCGGGTCCTCGTCGCCGGCTGCGGCGGCCTCGGCGGCTACCTTGTCGAGGAACTTGCCCGCCTCGGCGTGGGAAACCTCGTCGTGGTCGACCCCGACACCTTCGAGGCCTCCAACCTCAACCGCCAGCTTCTCTCGTCGCTGACCGAACTCGGAAAGCCCAAGGTCGAAGCCGCGCGAGCCAGGGTAAGGGCCATAAACCCCGCCGTCCTCGTGGAAGCCGAGGTCCTGCGTCTCGACGCGACGAATGCCGAGGCCCTCCTCGCCGGCGCTACCAGCGCCGAGGGCGTCGACTGCGCCGCCGACGCCCTCGACTCGATTCCCGACCGCCTCATGCTCGAAATAGCCTGCGCCGCCACCAAGGTCCCCTTGGTCCACGCCGCCATAGCCGGACCCTACGTCCAGGCCACGACCATCCTCCCCGGCACGGGGAGCCTCGCTCGGCTCTTCGGCAAGGACAGCCCGCCCAAGGGCATCGAAACCGAACTTGGCAACCCCGCCTATACCCCCGCCATCGCCGCCTCGATCGAGGTGTCGGAAATCGTCCGCATCCTTCTCGGAAAACCGCCCGCCTTGGCGGGCATCCTCTTCCACCTCGATCTCGAGCGGATGGAATCCGTCCGCCTCCCTCTCGGCTGACCCTCCTAGTTATGTCTTCCAGTCGAAGCCGATGTCGATCCTGAAGATCACGATGAACCAGGCCACGATGTTCGCGACGATGAGGACGGGAGAGTAGATGAAGTAATACAGGATGAAATCGAGGGGATTGAAACGAACCTTGAAACGCTGAGCCAGGGCGAAATAGAGAAGTTCCGATAGAAGGAGGCCGCCCAGGGTCGGCAGGAGCCCGTCGAAGATGAATACGTTGAAATGGGAAACCCAATACAGGATGTTCGCCGAAAAGGAGAAGTTGCCGAGCACCAGGTAGATCAGGGGGAGGACGTTGCCGAGCCGCACGTCCCTGAGGCCGAGGAAGACGGCGGTGAGGACGAGGGTGGGCATGAACATCATGATCGCCGAGAGGAAGAAGCGGGGCGAGCCGAAGGCGTGCTGGATGATCTTGAAGAAGTGATCGTTGAACCAGACGATGTTGTTGACCGCCCAGCGTTTGCGCTGATTCATCCATTCGCCGAAGGTTTCGGGGCCGTCGGAGACGATGAGGTGCTTCGAGTCGAAGGCGAAGCGCGCGTGGGCGTGGAAGGCGCGTGCCCCGAGGTCCAGGTCCTCGCAGACGACGCGGCGGAAGCCCCCGAGTTCCTCGAAGAGCTTGCGCCTGATACCGAGGGCCATGCCGACCACCGCGGGGGAATGGTGGCCGATCTTGCTGAAGATGGTCTGCATCAAATCGATCGCGAGGAATTCCATCCGCATCATCCGCGGGTAGATGCCCTTGCCCACGATGTCGATGGGAAAATTGGCGATGTCGGCCTTTTTCATCGAGTCGATGAAGGCGCCGATGAAGGTCGGGTCGTCGGGAAGCACGATGTCGTTGTCGATGAAGAGGAAAATGTCCTCTTCGAGGCCCTGGACGGCCTTCATCAGGCTCGCCGTCTTGCCGAGGCGTTCGTCGTTGCGCAGCAGCCTAATCCGCCCCTCCCAGGGGGCGAGGGCGGCGTCGATCTCGTCGTTGCGGAATCCGTCGACGATGACGTTCACCGAACAGGTCGGGCAACCGCAGGCCAAGACCTTGCCGATGATGTCGCCGACCCGCTTGGGTTGGTTGTAGACGGGGACGATGACCGCGACGCTTGAACCTTGCTCTTCCATAAGCTGCATAACTTACCAAGGGGCCCGAGGCAGGGGCAACCGTCAATTCCCCAGATCGAGGCCGCCGACGTAGGTATCGAGGGCGTTTTGGGCGTCGGCCACGGATTTTCGGGCCGTCTGGCTCGACGCGGAATTGGCGTCGAGGGCCTTTTCCGAGTCCATGAGGCGCTTGAGGTAGTCCTGCCCCTGGCTCGAATCCCTGCCGACGGCATCGAGGTTTTGCCTGATTCTCCCTTGCGTCGTGATCAAGTCGTTCCGTTGCGTGGCGAGGTCGGCGAGGCCCTTTTTCGCGGCGTCGAGGCGCGAGGCGAGGTCGGCAGCCTTCTTCATCGCGTCCCTAAGCGGTTGCGAAAGCTCCGTCGAAGAGGAGTAGGCGAGGTAGGTCGCCGTGCCGAGCCCCATGACGACCACGCGTTCGCTGGAGGGCAGGCGCTCCTGGACCTTGAGTGTGGCCGAGGCCGAGGCGGGGAGGGCGAGGGCGAAGCGATAGAGGCTGTCCGTCTTCTCCTCGAAGGATTTCGGCGCGAGGAGTTCCGACCCCGCCATGATGGGATGCTCGATAACCAGCTTTCGCGGCGTCGAGGATGCGTTCCTGAACTCGTAGTCGCGGGTATAGGTCACCCGTCGCGTGAAGGTGAGGACGCCTTGGGAAAGCTTGACGCCCGTCGTCTCCCGCGCGCTCGTCCGACTGTCGCTGCCGACGACCGAGAGATCCTGGCCGTAGACGATGAGGCGCTTGTCCTTTTCCGGAAGGAATTCGAGGAGGGCGTCTCCGGCGTAGCTCCCTCCGTCGAAGACGGTGATGGGACCTGCCGGCAGCTTCATGCCGAGGCTGTTGGTCAGGCGGACGCCAAGCATCGGATTGGGCTCGCCCGAATCGGCGGTGTAGATCGAGACCTTTTCGGCGACTATCGGTCCCGAGATCAGGGGGAACATGGCCGATTGTCCCCGATCGAGGCTGACGGGCGCGGCGAGGGTGAATTGGAACTGGTCGCCTGCGGGCCTCGCATCGGTCGCGACGGGAGCGCTTCCTGAGAAATCGAAGGCCGATCGGGGAGGCTCGGCCCCGCTCGACGCCATCATTTCGGCCCGCTTGGCCGAGGGGGCCGGCGCGGGTGGGGGAGCCATGGCGGGGGCAGCGGACTTCGCCAGAGCCTCGGCGAAAAGTGTGCCTCCCATGCCGGAATCGTAGGTTCTCGCCTCGGCCGTGCCCGCGATGGCCAGGGGCAGGGTCGGCCTTTCAAGCATAAGGGGAGCGTAGAGCCTCTGTATGAATGAAATCGGCCTTCCGCTGACGAGGGAGAGGCTTACGTCCTTCCAGTCCATGCCGCTGGGATTGTCGACGATGGCCCAACCCTGGAACCAGGGCCTAGCTCCGGAGAGGTCGAGGCGATAACTGGCCTTCCAGACCGGGGCGGCGATGATGTAGCCGAGGGCGACCTCGCGGCTGCCGCTACCCGGCAGATGGACGTCTATGCTGCGCCGGTCGGCCACGCGGGCGCCGAGGATGAGGGCCAGGGCGCGGTTGAAATCGGCCATGATCGCGGGGTCGGTAAAGCGGAACGAAACGATGCCGTCGAGGGGAAGGGCGCGCACTCCCTTGTCGGTGAGGAGGACGAGGGTCTTTCGCGGGACGCTCCCCTGGCCTGCGCTTCCCGATCCGACGTTGCCCTGGCGGTCCGTCGAATCCGCGCCGGGCCTGTCCTCAACGGAAAGGATACGCCCGACGATGGCGTCGGGAGCCTCCACCGCCAGCTCGGCCCCCTTCATTTTTCGGAGAATGTCGGCGACCGTCGGTGAGCCGGACAGATCGATGTCGAGATCGCGGAGGGCCTCGTCGAGGGACTCGAGGGAGGGGTAGGTGACCGAGGGGGAGGCCCCTCCGTTGGGGGCGAGGTCCTTCGACCCGGCGTAATCGCGAACCACGAGGGACTTGAGAACGTCGTCGATTTCGGACGTGGAGAAGGGAAGGCTGAGGCTGGCGTCGCCCGATACCAGCCCCCGGTGCTCGAAATAGCCGACGCCCGAGGAAAAGAGGGCCACCGAGCGTATCGGGAGCTCCTGGGCGGCCAGGAGGCTCGGGACTAGGGCCAGGGCCGCGCAGAGGCATATAAGGAAGGTTCGAGGCGGTTTCGCATGCATGGCAGCCTCCTGGGCTCTCGGGTGAGGGGTGACGCCGGCGGCGAAGTCTGGCGGAAGGTTGAAGCCCGCGCAGTGCGAGAGCTGCGCGGTGACTTCGGCTTCCAGGCCAGTATAGCGCAGGCGGGGCCTGGGAACTCCTGCGAAACTTGGCTTGACAGGCCGATTAAGGCAATATATGATTTTCAATATATTAACGTTTCAGTATCCCTATTTCGGCGGAAAGCCGAATTTTCGAGGAGGCATCATGAACCCGAAACTGGTCAAATCGGTGGGCTTCGTCAGCAAGCATCTCACCCCCCTCATCTTCGCCGTCATGCTGCTCGGCCTGGCGAACAGCTATTTCCTCGGCGGCATCGCCTTCAACATCATCATCTGCGCGGCGGCATCCTTCCTGATGATCTATCCGATGTTCATAAACCTCCGCATCGAGGACGTGGCGGAAGTCAGGCGCTACGGCGGCGCGGTCGCGACGAGCGTCGTCCTCAACTTCATCGTTTCCCCGGCCATCGCCTGGAGCCTCGGCAGGCTCTTCTTCGCCGATCAGCCGGCCATGGCTCTCGGCCTCCTCCTCATCTCCCTCCTGCCCACGAGCGGCATGACCGCCACCTGGACCGAACTCGCCAAGGGCGACCTCAAGGCGGCCCTCTCGATCATCGCGGTCAGCCTCATCCTCATCGTCGTCGGCCTCCCGATAGCCCTGCCCCTCCTCGCCGGCAACGCCCTTTCGGCGACCCCCCTCTTCATCTTCCAGCGCATCGTCCTCGTCATCATCCTGCCCCTCATCCTCGGGGACCTGACGCGGCGCTCGATCGTCGAGAAAAAAGGTCAGCAGTATTACAAAGCGGCCAAGCCCGTCTTTTCGGGTCTGAGCTCGACGGGTCTCCTCGTCGTCCTCTTCCTCATCATGTCGCTCAACACCAATCGCCTCCTGGTGTCGAACCCCGCCCTCGTCCTCCGGGGCATAGGGCCCCTCCTCATCTACTATTTCGCCATGTTCGGCCTGAGCAGCCTGGCCGCCCGCATGTTCTCCTATCCCGTCGGCGTCGCCGTGACCTACGGCACCTCGGTGCGCTATCTCGCCCTCGCCCTGGGCATCGCCATCCCCCTCCTCGGCAACAGCGCGGATTCGGGCCTCGTGGTATTCATCGTGGCCCTCTCCTTCTTCGTGCAGGTGCCCTTCTCCTCCCTCTACGCCCGCTGGATTACGAGTACTGGCAGGGCCAAGGCCCACCTCGCGAGCATCGCGGCGGCCGCGAAGGCGCCGGGAGCCGGGGGCCCGGGCGGCGGCGCAGCCGGCGGCGCGGACGCCATCGGCTCAGGCGCTGTGGGAACTCCGGCCCCCGCCGTCGCTCCCGCCAAGAGCGCGCGATAAAAGACCTAATTGTCATGACGGTCGAGGAGGCGGGCGCCAAGCCCTACGGCTGCGCGATCTGCGCTACCCAGGCCTGCCTCCGCGGCGAGATCGGGCGCATGCCGACCACCTGCCCGACGCGGACCCTGCCCGAGCTCTCCCGCGACGCGGAGCCCTATCTCGAGGAGGCTCTCCACGCGGAGATGCTGGTCGCCGACGCCGCGCCCTTCACCGGCGAGGGTCGGCTCAGGAACCGCGTCGAGGAGCTCGTCTTTTACGCGAAGGAGAGCGGCCTGCGCCGAATCGGCGTGGCCTTCTGCGTGTCGATGACCAAGGAGGCGCAGAGGCTCGGCCGGATCCTTCGCGAGGAGGGGCTCGAGGCCGAGCTCGTCTGCTGCAGGGTCGGCGCGATCGACTACGAGGAGGTGGGCCTCGTAAAGGCACACCCCGAGCGATTCGCCGCCTCCTGCAACCCGGTGGCCCAGGCGAAGCTCCTGAACGAACGCAAGGTCGACCTAATTACGATGATGGGCCTTTGCATCGGCCACGACCTCATATTCCAGCGAGAGTGCGAGGCCCCCGTCACGACCCTCGTCGTCAAGGATAGGGCGCTGGATCATCACACGATCGCGGCGCTTCGATAGAAGGTCGTTGACGCCGGGTGTTGGTTCTCGAGCCTCGAATTGAAGCGTTCTCGCCTCGCGGCGCCAGGGGCGCGCCTGATCTCGTCGTCGAGATTCTCTCGCCTTCGACCTCGAAGAGGGATCAGAATCGACCCGAGGGAGCTTTTCGTGAATTTGGATTGAGGCGCGGTCCTCTCAGCGCCTCGTCGAGTAAGCCTCGAGGTCGAGGATCGCGCACTCGGCCGTAAAACCCGCCGGCAAGACTCCGAAAGATTGTATGAGCCGCGCCCAAAAATTCACCTGGGCGGCCGTGCTCGCGATGATGACGATGGTCCGTTCCGAAAAATGGCGCTTGAGCTCGGCGATCATCGCGGCCTCGAAGGCCACGGGCGTCGAGCAGATGGCGCGGGCGTAGGCGAGGGCCGCGCGTTCGGCTCCAGTCAGGCTCGCGACCTCATCGAGGCCCTTGATGCCGCGCAGGGCGAGGATCTCGTCCTCGGTTATGCCCTCGCCGGAAAATTCCTTCGAATTCATATCGATGCAGAATGGGCAGGAAACCGCGAAGGAAACCTGCATGCGGAGGAGTTTGAGGAGGCGACGCGGCACCTCGCGGTCGTGGTGGGCCACCAGGGCCTCGAGGATGCCGGAGCCCCAGAATGCCTTCGGATAATGGGCGAGGATGCGATTGGCGACGAGGGGCTTGCCGAGGCCTCGCTCGACGAGGGCGAGCATGAGGCGGAGGAAGAGGGGAGGGCGGCGTGGCGGCCGGATGTAGGTTTCCATGGGGCGAGCATGAACCGACGGCGCGAGCCGTGTCCATCGGGCCCGGGGGTGGGCGGATTGGGCCGGACTGGTTGGGCAGGGCAGTAGGGTCGGTCCGGCGTCGAGACCGCCCAAAGGACCCTTTTGCCATGGCCGGCCTTACGTCGCCTTTGGCAGCCCCAATGCCCTTGTCTTTCTCTTCGCGACGGGCTTAGCCGATGATGGAATCGCGTTCTCCGAAACCTTGCCGCTATCCGCGCCGCCATCGCGCAACCTGAAAAACGAGAGGGCATGATCGAGAGTTTCCGCCTGCCCGTTGAGTTCCTCGGCCATCGAGGCGAGTTCCTCCGAGGCGGCGGCGTTCTGCTGGATGACCGAATCGAGCTGGGTGGCGGCCTTGCCGATCTGCGCCACACCGACGCTCTGCTCGCGGCTCGCGGCGGCGATTTCCCGCACCATTTCCGCGGTCTTCCGGATGCCGGGCACCACATCCTTGATGAGCCTGCCCGCCTCCTCGGCCACCGCCACGCTGCTCGTCGAGAGATCGGAAATCTCGCGTGAAGCGGATTGTGAGCGCTCGGCGAGCTTGCGCACCTCGCTCGCCACCACGGCGAATCCCTTGCCCGCCTCGCCGGCCCGCGCCGCCTCGATGGCTGCGTTGAGGGCGAGGAGGTTGGTCTGCCGCGCGATTTCCTCGATGATGCCGATCTTGCCCGCGATTTCCTTCATCGCCTTCAAGGTCTTCTCTACAGATGCGCCGCCGGATTCGGCGGAAGCCGCGCTTTGGCGAGCCATACCCTCGGCGGCCACGGCGTTGTCCGCGTTTTGCGTGATCGTCGACTCCATCTCCTCGACCGAGGAGCTGACTTCCTCGGCGGCGGCCGCCTGTTCGGTGGCGCCCTGCGAGAGTCCCTGGGCGGTCGCGTTCATCTGAGTGCTTCCCGTGCTTACGTTGCCGGCGGAATTTTTCACGGTCGCGGCCATCTCCGCGAGGTTTGAGGTCATGGATGAAAGGGCCTTCGCGAGGGCGCCGATCTCGTCGGCTCGCTCGAGATGGCGGGGATCGATTTCGCCGCTGAGGTCTCCCGAGGCGATGCGATCGGCCAAGCCCACGGAGACGGCTAGGGGCTTGGTGATGGAGCGGGACAGGAAGAAGCCGACTGCAAGGGACAATATGACGGCGAAGCTCAGTACTATGATCATGAGCAGGCTAGTCAGGCGCGCCAGATGGGTATTGGCCTCGGCTTGGGCCTTCGCGCCGTCGACATTGACCTTGATCATGTCCGTGATCAGGTTGTTGATTATATCCGAGGCGGCATCGAGGTCGCCGTTCGCAGCGGTCTTCGCCTCCTCGGTCTTACCGACCATGGACAGGGCCAGGACCCTGTCGGCCGAGGCGTTGAATACCGCGTAATTTGCCTGGAATTGTGCGAACTGCTTCCTGTCGGTCGAGCCTTCCAGGGTCCGCGGATAGGTCGCCATCGCCAGATCCATTTCCTTGCGCCTATCGGCCATGCTCGAAGAGAGATCCTCGAATTTGGCAGCGGTGGAGGCGAACACGGAGCTGATCGCATTGGCCCTGATCCTGTTGGTGGCGAAGGCGAATTGGGCGAGGATGCCGAGGGGCGCCGCGTCCTTTTCATACATTCGGGTGTCGGCGCGATTCAAGGCGCCGAGATTGACGATGGCGAAGCCTCCGACCGCTGCGGAAAGCAGCGATACGAGGAGAAAGCCGCCGATGAGTTTGTTGCCGATTTTCAAATTGCGCCTCCAAAATGAAGCGAGGGCGGTTCCCGAGCCTGGCTGACAGCCGATTTCGTCGTCGCGCATATTATTCGCTTCATTACGATTAGGATATTTTGTGACAGTTTTCCGAAAGAGGAAGTGGCCCGGACCGCGTCCCCGGGCCGCGTTCCCTGGCCGAAAGCTACCCCGGCCGCGAGACCGGGGCGCTCGTTTCGATGGTTTACTTCGCCAGATTGCGCAGCACCGTGTGGAGGATGCCGCCATTCCTGTAGTAGTTAACTTCAACCTTGGTGTTGAGGAGGGCCTCGGCCTTGAAGCTGACGACCCTTCCGTCCGGCTTGGTCGCCTTCACCGTGAGGATGGCGCGGGGTTGGATCGAGTCGTCGAGCCCCTCGATGTCGATCGTCTCCGAGCCGTCGAGGCCAAGCTTCTCCACGTTCTGGCCTTCGACGAAGCGGAGGGGCAGGATGCCCATGCCCACGAGGTTGGAGCGGTGGATGCGCTCGAAACTCTCGGTGATGACTGCGCGGATGCCCTGGAGGAGGGGCCCCTTGGCCGCCCAGTCGCGGCTCGAGCCCGAACCGTACTCCTTGCCGGCGAGGATGATCGCGGGATGCGCTTCGGCCTTGTACTTCATCGCGGCATCGTAGAAGGCCATCTCTTGACCCGAGGGCTGGTGCTTCGTCAAATTGCCCTCTTTGGGGGTGACCATCAGGTTCTTGAGCCTGACGTTGGCGAAGGTGCCGCGGGCCATCACGAGGTCGTTGCCGCGCCTCGTGCCGTATTGGTTGAAGTCCTCGGGCGCGACGCCCCGCTCCTGGAGAAATTTGCCGGCCGGGCTCGACGAGGCGATGTTGCCCGCGGGCGAGATGTGGTCGGTGGTGATCGAGTCGCGGAAGATGCCGAGGACTCGGCCGCCCTTGATGCCGCCGATTTTGCCGGCCACGCGGCCCATACCCTGGAAATAGGGCGGGTGATGGATGTAGGTCGAGTCCTCGCTCCAGGCGAAGAGCTCGCCCTCGCGGACCTTGATCTCCTTCCACTCCTTCGAGCCCTCGAAGACCGAGGCGTAACGCTCGCCGAACATTTTAGTTGTGACGTTCGCGGCCACGAGATCGGCCACCTCCTTGGCGGAGGGCCAAATATCCTTGAGGTAGACGGGGCCCTTGGGCCCCTGGCCGAGGGGCTCCTTGTCGAGGTCGATGTCGACTCGGCCGGCGAGTGCGTAGACGACGACCAACGGCGGCGAGGCGAGGAAGTTCGCCTTGACCTGCGGGTGGACGCGGCCCTCGAAGTTGCGGTTGGCCGAAACCACGGCCGCCGCGACGAGATCCTTCGTGGCAAGTGCCTTCTGCGCGGTCTCGTTGAGGGGGCCGGAGTTGCCGATGCAGGTCATGCAGCCGTAGCCGGTGACCTGGAAGCCGAGCTTCTCGAGGCTGGGGAGGAGGTCGGCCTTCTTGAGGTACTCGGTGACGACGAGTGATCCGGGCGAGAGGCTCGTCTTGACCCAGGGCTTGGGCGCGATGCCGAGGGCCGCCGCCTTTTTCGCGACGAGGCCGGCCGCCATGAGGACAGAGGGATTGCTCGTGTTCGTGCAACTCGTGATCGAGGCGAGGACGACGGCTCCGTGGTTCATTTTCTGGCCGTCGACATCGACGGAGGCGCCGAGGACCTCGGCGGGGAGCTCGAAGCCGCCGTCCTTGACCGTGGCCGTGAGGGCCTTGGCGAAGGCGTCCTTCATGTCCGAGAGGGCGACCTTGTCCTGCGGGCGCTTGGGGCCGGCGAGGGAGGGGACGACGCTGTCGAGGTCGAGCTCGAGGCTGTCGGTGAACTCGGGCTCGGGCGAGTTGGTCTCGCGGAAGAGGCCCTGGGCCTTGGCGTAGGCCTCGACGCGGTCGATGACCTCGGCGGGCCGGTTCGAGAGACGGAGGTAGCGGATGGTTTCGGCATCGACGGGGAAGTAGCCCATCGTGGCGCCATACTCGGGCGCCATGTTCGCGATGGTGGCGCGGTCGGGCAGGCTCATCGAGTCGAGGCCGGGGCCGTAGAACTCGACGAACTTGTCGACGACGCCCTTCTTGCGGAGCATCTGGGTGACGGTGAGGACGAGGTCGGTGGCGGTGACGCCGTCCTTGAGCTTGCCGGAGAGTCGGAAACCGATCACGTCGGGAAGGAGCATGTCCATGGGCTGGCCAAGCATGACGGCCTCGGCCTCGATGCCGCCGACGCCCCAGCCGACGACGCCGAGACCGTTGATCATAGTTGTGTGCGAATCGGTGCCAACCACCGAGTCGGGGAAGGCGAGAACCTCGCCACCGGAGGCGTCGCTGCCGCCGGCCGCCCGCGAGGCGACGACGCTGGCGAGGAACTCGAGGTTGACCTGGTGGCAGATGCCCGTCATCGGGGGCACGACGCGGAAGTTGTCGAAGGCCTTCTGTCCCCACTTCAGGAACTCGTAGCGCTCGCGGTTCCGCCTGAACTCGACCTCGGTGTTCTTCTGGAGGGCGTCGGAGGTACCGGAGAAATCGACCTGGATGGAGTGGTCGATGACGAGGTCGACGGGGACGAGGGGGTTGATCTTCTTCGGGTCGCCGCCCATCGCGGCGACGGCGTCGCGCATCGCGGCGAGATCGACGACCGCGGGCACGCCGGTGAAGTCCTGCATCAGGACGCGCGAGGGCAGGAAGGGGATGCCGGGTCGATCGCCCTTCGGGGTCCAGGCGGCGATGTTCTTCACGTCGGCCTGGGTGATCTCGGCGTCGTTGCACTGGCGGAGGGCCGCCTCGAGGACGACGCGGATGGAGTAGGGGAGCTTGGCGAGCTTGACGAGTCCCGCCTTTTCGAGGGCGTCCAGGCGATAGATCCCGTATCGCTTGCCCTTGACGTCGAGCGTCGACTTCGCGTTGAAAAAGTCCTTCATAGTCTCTCCTTAGCGCGCGTGATGCGCCGCCTTAATCGGGCGGCGGCTATCGTAATTATCATGAGTTCCGCATTTCGATGAGGCCGAATGGTGCCCGAGCGCTCCAGTCGCGATCGGCCGGCCGGCCCTTCCACTAGAACCGGGAATGACCATAGGCCTCTCCGAGTTCCCGCGCCGCCCCCCTGAGCTCGATCGAGAGTCGCTCGAGCTTTTGCGCGTCCATCCGCGTCGAGGGGCCGGCTATGTTGATCGCGGCGATGATGCCCTTGTCCTTCGTGTCCACGGGAGCGGCCACCGAGCTCATGCCTTCCAGCCGCTCGCCGACGCCGATGGCGAAGCCATCGTGCCGCACGGAACGGATTCGCTCGGCGAGGAGTTCCTGGCTGAGCAGGGTTCCGTCCGCGAGACGGACGGCCTCGAGGGTGGAGATATATTCCCCGAGCTCGGCGTCAGGCATGCCGGCGCAGAGGACGAGGCCGGAGGCGCCGATGTGGAGGGGCAGCCTTTCGCCGATGGGAGTCTGGAAGCGAAGGGGATGGGGACTTTCGACCCGCTCGACGAGGATCCTCTCGAGTCCCTGCCGCACGTAAAGCGAACAGGTTTCCTCCGAGGATTCGACCAGGGCCCGCATGATGGGGAGGGCGCTCCGCGTCAGACCGTCAGAGGCTTTGAAAGAACGGGCGAGATGGAGGGCCCCGACCCAGAGGGCGTACTTGCCCTCGTGCTTGCGAACGAAACCCTTCGACTCGAGGACCTCGAGGAGGCGTTGGGCGGTTGCCTTGGGTATGCCCGTATCCATTTCGATGGCGCGGACGCCCCGGGGCGAACCGGTCTTTTCGAGATAGTCGAGGAGATCGAGGGCCTTCTCCAGGGAGCGGACTGAGGTCTTTTTTTCGGTGCTTCCCACTGTCGTTTGTCCCATGGCCGCCGCTCCTGCCTCAGTCCCTCTCTCGGGCCCGCAGGCCCGGGAAGAGGGGCTTTTCGCCGCTCGAAACCGCTGAATCCGGACAAAGTCCCATATCGTGGGACTTTGTCCTAGTCATTCTAGGCGCGCCTCGGAGAATCGTCAAGGGAAAAGCGGAGCCCGAAAGCGGCCACGGTTTCAGTCCGCTCCTAAAGACGCGTAGGACTTACACCTACAGTTCTTTCCTGAACCTTCCTACATACGAAAGCGAGAAGGCGATTCAGACTCCCCCATCGTCGGATGGTCCGGATGCGACCATCCTCATAAAGGAGAGCGCATGAAGAAGACAGTCGCAGTCCTCGCAGGCCTCGCCCTGACCCTTGCCTTTGCGGCACCGGTCGTCGCGGCCCCCTATCCCTCGAAGCCCCTCGAGATCGTCGTGGCCAACAACCCCGGTTCCGGTTGGGATCAGGCTGCTCGCATGGTCAACGCCACCCTCGAGAAGGAGAAGCTCTATCCCCAGCCCATGTCCGTCGTCAACAAGCCGGGCGGAGGCGGAACGGTCGGCTTCCTCTACATGCAGTCGCAGGCCAAGAACGACTATGAGCTCATCCCCTTCTCCGCCCCCCTCATCTTCAAGTCGATCGACACGACGCTTCAGGGCTCCTACAAGGACCTCACGCCTCTCGCCGGCCTCACCGTGGACTTCGAGTGCGTCGTCGTCAAGGCCGACTCGCCCTACAAGACCATCAACGATCTCTTCGCCGCGATCAAGAAAGACCCGACCATGGTGAAAATGGCCGGCGGTTCCAGCCCCGGCTCTATGGACCATGTCGCCCTTCTTAAAATGGCCCAGGCAGGCGGCGTCGATCCCACCAAGATCATCTACGTCGCCTTCTCCGGCGGCGGCGAGGCCATGACCACCCTTCTCGGCGGCAACGTGGCCTTCCTCTGCACCGGCACCGGCGAGGCAGTTCCCCAGCTCAAGGCCGGGACTGTTCGCGTCCTCGGCATCAGCGCCCCCGCCCGCCGCGGCGGCGACCTCAAGGACATCCCCACCTTGAAGGAGCAGGGCGTCAACGTGACCTACGAGGTCTGGCGCGGCCTCTTCGGAGCGCCCGGCATGTCCAAGGAAGCCCAGGCCTATTGGGCCCGCACCATCAAGAAGATGGTCGCTACCCCGACCTGGAAGTCTCTCCTCGACCAGTTCGCCCTTGGAGACGGCTACATGGATCAGGCCTCCTTCGCGAAGTTCCTCGACAACGAATACGCAACCTCAAAGGACCTGCTGACGAAGATCGGCTTGGTCAAATAAGGACTCTTCCCAATATCGAGCCGGCGGTCGACGCGAATACTCGAGATGCGTCACCGTCGGCTTATTTTCAGGAGCAATTCATGGCCACTGGCAAGCGTGAAGACCGGATCGCGAGCGTACTCGTCGCACTGTTTTCCGTCGCCTTCCTGATGGGAGCCTTTTTCACCATCAAGAAGCCTATCTACCCGCAGCAGCTCGGACCCGACGGCTTTCCGAAGGCCATCGGATTCCTTATGACGGCACTTTCGATCATTTATCTTTTCCAGGCCTTTTTGGGCAAGATCAAGGATGACGCGAAAAGAGCGGAAATCATCGGCGCCGAGGAGAAACTCGAGGAGAAGACAAACTTCAAGCTCATGGGCCTCGTCCTCCTCGACATGGTAGCCTACGCCCTCCTCTTCGTGCCCCTGGGCTTCGCTCTTTCGACGCTTTTGGCCCTGCTGGTCGGCATCCTCATCCTCGATCGCAAGCATCTTATCAGGGATCTCATCATTTCCGTCGTCGGGAGCTTCGGCATCTATTTCGCCTTTACCATCCTGCTCCGCGTCGAACTTCCCCGGGGTCTCCTGACCCTCGTCGGATTATAAGGAGTCGGCGCGATGGATTATGTCATTCACAATGTCGTTCTCGGCTTCTCCGTGGCCGGAACGCCCATCAATCTCCTCCTCGCCTTCGTCGGCGTCTTCATGGGAACGATCATCGGCGTCCTCCCCGGCATCGGCCCGATGACGGGAACCGCCCTCCTCATTCCCCTGGCCTTCAGCCTCAACATGAACCCGACCTCGGCCATCATCCTCATGGCCGGCATCTACTACGGCGCGATGTACGGCGGTTCGACGACTTCGATCCTCGTCAACACCCCTGGTGAATCGTCCTCGGTGGTGACCTGCATCGACGGCAACAAGATGGCGAAGAACGGCCGGGCAGGCCCCGCCCTCGCCGCCGCGGCGATCGGCTCCTTCATCGCGGGCACCTTCGCGACCATCATGCTGATGTTCTTCGGCCCCCTCCTCGCGCAGATAGCCCTCCACTTCGGCCCCCCTGAGTTCTTCGCGCTCATGGTGGCCGGACTCACCGTCGTCACGAGCCTCGCGGGCCGGTCCATCGTCAAGGCCCTGATCTCGACCCTCTTCGGCCTCGCCATAGCCATGGTGGGAATCGACCTTCAAAGCTCGGTTCCCCGCTTCACCTTCGGCAATGTCCGCTTCATGGACGGCATCGAGTTCCTGGTCGTGGCAATTGGTTTATTCGCTATAACTGAGGTCTTCGTCAACCTGATCGAGATGGCGAAGAAGGAAGGCAAGCCCGATCTCATCAAGATCAAGGGCGGCCTGATGCTGACCAAGGAGGACTGGAAGCATTTCTGGCCCTCCTGCTGGCGGGGCACCATCTCCGGATTCTTCGTCGGCGGCGTGGCGGGCGCCGGCGCGGCCGTCGCGAGCTTCGTCTCCTACGGTCTCGAGAAGAAGGCGGGCAAGCGTCGCCACCTCCTCGGCACGGGCATCATCGAGGGTGTCGCCGGACCCGAATCGGCCAACAACGCGGCGGCGGGCGGCTCCCTCATCCACCTCCTTTGCCTCGGCATTCCCGGCTCGGGCACGACGGCCATCATGCTCGGCGCCCTCATCATGCTCGGATTGCAGCCCGGGCCCCTTCTCTTCACCCAGCAGCCCCAATTCGTCTGGGGCCTCATCGCCTCGATGTACATCGGGAACGTGATGCTCCTCGTCCTCAACCTTCCCCTGGTGGGCATGTGGGTGAAGCTGCTCGACATTCCCCAGTATCTCCTGACCCTCTTCATCGTCCTCTTTTCCTTCCTGGGCGTGTACACGGCCAACAACGCCGTCGAGGATCTCTTCATCATGATCATCTTCGGGCTCGTGGGCTTCGGCTTCAAGAAAGCAGACATTCCCGCGGCCCCGGTCATCCTCGGCATGGTCCTGGGCAAGATGATGGAGGAGAAGATGCGCCAGTCTCTCGTCATTTCCGACGGGAGCTATGCGATCTTCCTCACCCGACCCATCGCCCTCTTCTTCCTCCTCCTCGCGGTCGTGTCGATCACCAATCCCTATTGGAAATACGTGCCGATGTTCTTCCGCAAGCTCTTCGGCGGCGGAAAGGGCAAAGCCGCGGCCGTCTAGAATCGCACTATCATACGATAGCAATTATTACGAAACCCCGGTCAGCGCCGGGGTTTCGCCTTCTCTTCGCTCGCTCCTTCGAGATGGGCTGCCAGGAGCCGCGCGGCTGCCTTCATGTCGCCCTTTTCGATCGCGGCGAGGATCGCGAGATGTTCCTCTGCCTGTCCGCGTCGGGGAATGCGATCCTTCCTAGCCTGACGATATTCCACGAGTCGACGGAGACTGTCGACGCGGGCGAGCGCCTCCGCGATGAAGCGGTTGCCGGACCACGAGGCGAGGGTTTCGTGGAAGCCGATGTTTGCCTCGAAGAGCTCCGCTGCCGACATCGCGCGATAGCCGCCGTCGCGGATCGCGGTCTGCAGAATCCGGAGCCGCGCGAGCTCTTCGGGATCGGCCTTGAAGTCCGGAAGCAAGAGGCCGGCCGGCTCGATGGTCGCCCGGAAGGCGTAGCTTTCGGCGTAAGCCTTCGCCGTATCGATGAGGGGTAGGAAACGCCAGCCGTGGCCCATCTGCCGCTCGATCCATCCTTCCGCGCGTATCCTCGATAGGACTGCGAGAAGCTTGGTTCTCGGCACGGCGTAGCGTCGCATGAGCTCGGCCTCGGTTATCTCGTCGGGCAACCTTCCCCCGATCCTGTCGTCGGCCACGAGTTCGTAGAGCCTCTCTCCGGCCTTCCCCCCTTCGGGCGTCGGAAGCGCTTTGGAGGCGACGGCGAGAAAGTAGCCCTTGTTGAGGTCGTGGGTCGCGAGCCCTGCGTCTTCGAGAAAGCCGAGGGCGAAGGCCACTGGCGTCCGAGATACGCCGAGCCGCTCTGCAAGATCGCTTTCCACGAGGCGACTGCCGACGGGAAGCCCGTCCTGCTTGACTAGGGCGAGCAGTTCCGCGACGACCCGAGCCCTGAGGGGGCTCAGGCCCTCGACTCCGAGAGACTCGCTTTTCCTTCGCTTCATTCCCAACTGCCCCTTAATCCGGTCCATCGATTTGACGAATGCATTATGTGACTATATAATGCAAAAGTCTACTTCGCCCAATTCGGAGGATTTCGATGATCACAAGACCGCTTGCCGGCATCGGCGCAGTATATATCTCTCTCAGGGATAACCTGCCCGGCGGTCAGGCGGCTCTCGACCGGATGCCCTACGCAGCGAAGGTCTTCGCCGAGAATCTCCTCCGACATGACGGCAGCCTAGACGATCTCGAGGCCCTCGTCGAGCGACGTCATGACGTCGAATTTCCCTTCAGTCCCGGCCGTGTCGTCCTCCAAGATCTCACGGGAACGCCGGCCCTCGTCGACCTCGCCGGCTTGCGGAATGCCGTCGCCGACAAAGGAGGCGATCCCCACTCCGTGAATCCCCGGGTTCCCACCCATTTCGTCATCGATCACTCCCTCAAGGTCGTCGTCGACGGCTCCCATGCCGACGGGCTGGAAAGGAACCGGACGGCCGAAGATGCCCAGAACGCGGAGCGATTCGAATTCTTGTCCTGGTGCGGGGCTGCCTTCGACAATCTCGAGGTTCTGCCCCGCGGCAGCGGGATCCTTCATCAGATCAATCTCGAGCGACTCTCGCCCCTCGTCGCGTTGGAGGACTCGCTCGCCTTTCCGGACAGCCTTGTCGGCACCGACAGCCACACTCCGATGATCAACGCCCTCGGCGTGCTCGGCTGGGGCGTGGGCGGCATCGAGGCGGAGTCGGTGATGCTCGGGAGGCCTATCGTCTCGCCCCTTCCAGAGATAGTCGGCGTGGAGCTTCGAGGCAGGCTTGCGCCGCGGATCGGCGCCACCGACCTCGCCCTCGCCCTCACGGAATTCCTTAGGCGCGAGGGGGTTGTGGGATCCATACTCGAATTCCGCGGCGAGGGAGTGGGAAGGCTAGCCTTGGCCGACAGGGCGACCGTCTCCAACATGGCCCCCGAATACGGGGCTACGGCAGCGCTTTTTCCCATCGATGGGCGAACCCTCGAATTCCTCGCTCTCACCGGCAGGGATGAGCGCCGTCTCGCCTTGGTCGAAGCCTACGCGAAGGCCCAGGGGCTCTGGCACGATGGTCTCGCCGAGGCGCTTTACGACCGCCGCCTGCATTTCGACCTCGGGTCGGTGCGCAGGTCGATAGCCGGTCCGGCCAATCCCCATGACCGAATAGAGCTCGGAGAACTGGCGAAGAGGGGAATCGCTCCGAAAGGGGCGCGAGGAGCCTCCTCGACCGCGGACGCGAGGGATATCCTCCCCGGCGACGGGGCCCTCGTCATCGCGGCCATAACGAGCTGTACCAATACCGCCAATCCTCACAGCCTCATCGCCGCAGGCCTCCTTGCACGAAACGCCCGTCGCTTCGGTCTCTCGAGCAAGCCCTGGGTCAAGACCTCGTTCACGCCCGGTTCTCCCGCCGTGCGCGATTACCTCGATGCGGCCGGTCTTCTCGATCCGCTCGCCAAGCTTGGTTTCGGCATAGTCGGCTATGCCTGCGGCACCTGCAACGGAATGTCCGGAGACTTGCCTCCCGCGATCGCCGCCGAAATTGCGCGGCGAAATCTCCGAGCCACGGCCATCCTTTCGGGAAACCGTAATTTCAATGGGAGGATACACCCCCTCGTCTCCCAATCCTTCCTCGCTTCGCCCGCCCTCGTTGTCGCCTGGGCCATCGCAGGAACCATGGGCCTCGATACGGCCGTCGACGCCCTCTGTCAGGATCCCAGCGGAAGGCCGGTTTCCCTCGACGAACTCTGGCCCGGGGACGAAGAGATTGACGACTTTCTCGCGCGCTTCGTGAAGCCCGAGAGTTTCCTGTCGCGCGGAGGCGGGGAGGCGGTGGCGAAATCGAAGAAGGGGGCTGATGGCGCGGCTCCGATCTTTCCCTGGAACGAATCGAGCTCCTATATCAGGCGGCCGCCCTATTGGGACGAGGAACTCCTCCACCCGGCGAGTTTCCGCGACATGCGTGCCCTCGCCATCCTCGGCGACAACGTGACGACGGACGACCTCTCTCCGTCGGGCGCCATCCTTCCGGACAGCGCGGCCGGTCGCTGGCTTCTCGGGCGCGGCGTGGCCCGGGAGGACTTCAATTCCTATGGGACGCGCCGAGGCGACCACCTCGTCGCCGTCCGCGCCACCCTCGCCAACAATCGTCTCGAGAACGAGATGGCCGGGGGGAAGGAGGGTTCTTGGACCAGGCTCGAACCCGAGGGCGCGCTCATGTCCCTCTTCGACGCGGGCGAGATCCAGCGCGAACGCGGGATCGAACTCATCATAATTGCCGGAAAAAATTACGGCGCGGGCTCGTCGCGCGACTGGGCGGCCAAGGGGGTTCGTCTTCTCGGCGTGAGGGCCGTCGTCGCCGAGGGCTTCGAACGCATTCATCGCTCGAATTTGATCGGCATGGGAATCTTGCCTCTCCAGTTCTCGGAAGGCGCCACGAGGCGAAGTTTAGGATTGGACGGGAACGAGCTGTTCGCCATCGCCGGTGCCGCGGGCGCACCGACCCCCCGCTCGCGCCTCGTCCTCGAGGTACGGCGCCGGGACGGAAGCCTCGCCGAGGCCGAGCTGCTCTGTCGCATCGATTCGGCCGAGGAAGGGAGGATCTATGCCGCGGGCGGGATTCTTCCCCTGGTGCGCGAGGAACTTCTCGCGATGGGAGGGATACGATGACGAAACGCATACCCGCCGTGTATATGCGCGGCGGATCAAGCAAGGGAGTGTTCTTTCTCGCGAGCGACTTGCCCCGGGACCCTTCGGAGCGCGACGCCCTCCTCCTCCGGGTGATGGGCAGCCCCGACCCCTTCGGCACCCAGATGGACGGCATGGGAGGGGCGACCTCGAGCACGAGCAAAGTCGTGATAATTGGTCCATCGAATCGAAAAGATTGCGACGTCGACTATCTTTTCGGGGCCGTCGCGATCGATCGGCCCGTCATCGACTGGTCGGGCAACTGCGGCAACCTGACCTCGGCGGTCGGACCCTTCGCCCTCTCGACGGGCCTCGTCCCGGTGCCGGGGACCGCCGGCCCGGGCTTCGCCACGGTGCGGATCTGGCAGGCGAATATCGGAGCGAAAATAGTGGCGCGCGTCCCCCTCCGCGACGGCAGGCCCCTCGAGGAAGGCGACTTCGTCCTCGACGGCGTCGCCTTCCCGGGAGCGGAGATACGGATCGACTACCTCGATCCCGCCGCCTCCGAATCGGGAGAGGCTGCGGGCGGGATGTTCCCGAGCGGCAAGCCGATCGACGAACTCGCTGTCCCCAGGATCGGCCGCCTCGAAGTGTCGATGGTCAACGCCGGCAATCCGGCGGTCTTCGCCCGTGCCGCGGATCTCGGGCTGACGGGCACCGAGCTGCCTGGCGTTCTGAATGCCGATGCCGCTCTCCTGACGCGCCTCGAACTCGTCCGGTCCACGGCCGCAGTGGCGATGGGTCTCGCGTCGAGCCCGGAAGATGCGACGCGGAACAGGCCCCACACCCCAAAACTCGCCCTCGTATCCGCCCCGGCAACCTATACCTCGACGGCAGCCAAGACTGTCGCTGCCGAATCGATCGACCTCTGTGCCCGCGTCGTCTCGATGGGAAAACTCCATCATGCGATACCCGGCACGGTGGCGGTGGCCTTCGCCGTCGCGTCCGCCCTGCCTGACACCATCGTGAGCGAAATGGCGCGCCTTTCCGACGAGGGTCTCCTTCGCCTCGGCCATCCGGCGGGCACGATGACCGTCGGGGCGGAGGCGGAGGAGACGAAGGAGGGGTGGAAGGTGCGCAAGGTCTCGATGGGGAGAAGCGCGCGCGTGCTGATGTCTGGTTTCGTATATGCGCAGGTTTCCGACTGATCAAAGTTTCGCGCGGACCTTCGCGGGCGCTTGTCGTTTCTCCATCGTCTTGCCGACCAGGTAGATGACGCCGGGGATGACGACCGCCGCGGCGAGGGACACTTCAAGGGGGATGGGCGCGGGAATCACGAAACGAGCCTCGACGGCCCTGTCTTCGAAAACCATCCGGGCGGCAGTATAGGAGATCGCGACGGCGCCGAGGTAGACGAGCCACCTGGCCTTGTCGATAAGGGTGGAAATGAAGCCGCCTGTCATCATGAGGAGGGGCATGCTAATGAGGAGTCCGGCGATGAGGAGGGGAATGGAGCCGTGGGCCGAGCCGGCGATGGCGATGACGTTATCGATGCTCATCATGAGGTCGGCGGCAAGTATCAGGAAGATGGCTTGGCGGAGGCTGCTCGCGCTTTTCGTGTCTTCCCCGGAATCGGAATCCGCGTCGAGGCGAACGAGCTTGTAGACCACCCAAATGAGGACGATGCCGCCTACTGCGGACAGATAGGGTACGAGGGTAAGGATGGTCGCGACCGAGGTGAGGATGATCCTGAGCACTATCGCCAAGGCTCCTCCGAATATGAGGGCCCATTTGCGTTTCTCCGGCGGCAGGGCGGCGGCGGCCATGCCGATCACAATGACATTGTCCCCCGAAAGGGCAATGTTGATGAGCGTGATGTTGACGAATCGGAGAAGGAAATCGAAATCGAGAGTGGGCATCGGCTGTCCTTTTGCTGCGGTTTGGGATCTCTTGAGCGAGACCGTTTCGCGGATTGTAGATCAAGCCCGGCAATCTGACAAAGAGACTCGATTTGTAAGGTTTTTTCCTACCCCTTTCCTCCGATCCTCCTACACTACGACCTGGAGATGGATCATTAGGGTCCAGCAGATAGGATTGACATTCACCATCCTGCCGATGAGAATATTTCTAGATCGAATTAATTGCGAGGTGTTCCATGCAAACGCGCGACGTCTCGAGTGGCTTTTCGGCGCTCCTCTTCGCGTCGCTCATACTCGCAGTGTTGGCCTTCCTTTCGGCCTGCTCCCAGCCTCCCCTTCGCGTTGGCTTCGTCGGCCCCCTCACCGGCAATTCCTCCGCGATAGGGCTGGGCTGCAGAAACGGCTTCCTCATGGCCTTGGGCGAGGGGCAAGGTGCCGC